>ERZ724504.1005-NODE-1005-length-15807-cov-6.221178_pt1 | contig 15807 bp, 12 predicted proteins | sample MGYA00376037_ERZ724504 | MGnify/ENA primary metagenome ERZ724504 (study PRJEB28724, sample SAMN07190888) | wastewater metagenome | isolation source: influent of sewage treatment plant in Hong Hong | place: USA: Christiansburg, Virginia | collected 2016-03-01 ... | reverse complement strand
CCCATTCATTAACACAACGAAAACGCTTTTTCGAGTCGATAAAAAAGTGAGGCACATGCCTCACCTTTCAACGACGGGGTGTCATCAAACTCAATCAAAGAAATCTTTCACCTTATCGAACCAAGATTTACTTTGCGGACTGTGTTTATCGCCATTATTTTTCAAACTCTCATCCAACTGACGAACCAGCTCTTTTTGCTCGCCGGTCAGTTTCACGGGCACTTCAAGCTCAACATGGACATACAAATCGCCGATGGTTGAGGCCGATCGCACATGCGGCATGCCTTTGCCGCGCAAACGGAACGTTTGTCCTGTTTGCGTGCCCTCGGGAATGCTCATGCTTGCACCACCGTGCAAAGTCGGTACCTCAATTTCACCGCCCAAAGCCGCTGTTGCAAAAGCCAACGGCACTTTGCAATGCAAATCCGTGCCTTCGCGTTCAAACACATTGTGTCGCTTGATGTGCACCTCAACAAACAAATCGCCTGCAGGACCGCCATTGACACCGGGCTCGCCTTTGCCTGCATTGCGAATGCGCATGCCATCTTCAATGCCCGCAGGCACATTGACTTCGAGGGTTTTGTTGGTTTTGACTTTGCCTTGGCCACTGCATGTTTTGCAGGGTTTTGGGATGTGTTGACCCGTGCCATGACAGGTTGGGCACGTTTGTTGCACCGAAAAGAAGCCTTGCGACATGCGCACTTGACCTTGACCATTGCACGTCGGGCATGTTTCTGGCGAGCTTCCCGCTTCAGCCCCTGAACCATGGCATGTGTCACAGTCATCCCACGATGGCACACGAATTTGCGTGACTTTGCCTTTCGCCGCATCCTCAAGAGAGACTTCCATGGTGTAACGCAAATCCGAACCGCGGTACACCTGTGGCCCACGCTGACCGCCGCGTTGACCGCCAAAAATATCGCCAAAAATATCACCAAAATCACCAAAAGGGCTGCCTCCGCCGCCAAATCCACCACCGCCCATGCCATTTGGATCCACACCCGCGTGACCGTATTGGTCATACGCTGCACGTTTCTGCGGGTCAGACAGCATTTCGTAGGCTTCTTTGACCTCTTTAAATTTCGCTTCTGCATCTGGATCGCCCTGATTACGATCAGGATGATATTTCATCGCCAATTTGCGATAAGCTTTTTTAATGTCAGCATCGTCCGCATTGCGGGCAACATCCAACACATCGTAAAAATCTCTTTTTGCCATGGTCTTCTCTGCTCTATTCTTTACTCTATTGAACTCATATGAATTAATTTAAAACGGCTTGGCAAACGCCTGCCAACCCAGCATGATAGGCAAATGATGGGGGCAATGTGTTCATTTTCAAGATCAACGCAGTTTAAAGGCGCAAAAAAATAAAAACCCGCTTGTTGCCATGCTGACAGGGCGCACTTCGCCGAAGCGTCCACAGGCCAAACAAGGTGAAGTCACTGCATGGGGTGCAACACATGTTTAAGTACCAGCCGTCTGATGCATGTGCTGGTGCATGTGATTTGAAGCATGTGGTTTGGCCGTTCAAACCAACATCATTTGTTCAAATGTAATTGCACAACTTCTTCCGAGGTCAGCACATCAATGGCGAACACTTCCCTTGTCCTGCACCAAAATCCAAGGTTTAACCACGACAGACCACAACACAGCATTGCGTCGATGCCAATCGGCCGCCTGCGCATCGGTGACGGCGGTGAATGCACCTGCGTCCATCCACGCTTTGACACGGGCAGCATCGTCCACACCGATGGCGTATGCCACATCAATCAAATCGACAGAGGCATCCACCGCATACAACACGCCTTGTGCGAAAAAACGTTGCAGTTCAGTCCAAGTAATTTCAGCGGTTTCGAGATTTAATTTGGCGTGTAAGAGCTCAAGCTCTTCAGGAAGTAAGTCTGGATGGGTCATGGTCAGTTGATAATAGAAAGGAATCGTCGAATTATAAAGAACTCAAGCCAAACGCGCAGGACTTTAATGGCTGAGCAATCCGACACAAGCACCCAGCACATCTCATGAGCCGAGCCGAACACGCACATCCCCCCTCTTAACCCACTTGATGCTCGGTGTCATCCACACTTGACTCCCTTTTGGACAGCAAAGTCAACAGCTCACCAAAATGTTTGATTTCAACAATGGGAGCATGGGTCAATGTTTCATTTTTTGGCTCAATCGTGAACGACTTATGAGCCAGCTTGAGCAAACACACATCGTTCAAATTATCCCCCACCGCAACCACCCCTTCCACCTCAAGCGCAGGCTCCTGCTCAATGATGTAGCGCAGCACATTGCTTTTGCAGCACTCATGAAGCTTACAGCCCGACTCATGGTAAAACGCTCGATTGATTAAGATTTCACCTTTACACACCCCCGCATCGAACGGCAAAGTGTGCGCCAGAGCAAAATCAGCAAAAATGCGACGGCGAATGATGTCCGCAGCCACAAAATAACTGTCGCTGACCACGCCAACACGATACCCCTTGCGACGCAAAGCGTTGACAACATCAATCACCCCCTCTCGAATCTCAATCGAGTGAGCGACTTTTTCAAATTCGGATTGATGCACAAAACGAAATAACGCGGCAATGTCCTGACTGCGCGTCGACTGATCGATGTTTTCTGAATCAAGCAACGCCACCAAAGCCTCACTGCGCCCTGTGGCCTTGGCCAACTCCACCACAAAACGTGACATCGTGATGGTGCCATCCATATCGAGTAAAATGAGTTTTGTGCACCCTTCAACTTTACTCAACACAATGTCAATGTCTGTTTGATTTTGACGCTCCATCTCAAAAATGGACATCACTTGATCAACACTCAAACGCCCCACTGATTTTGCACGCTCCAAAATCACGCGACTGACCTCTTGCGCCATGCGCCCCAAACTCAATAAAGATTGGCTGTCATGTTCCAATGCGCCAACGTCCACTTGAGCCAAATGCGCACCAGCCAAATGTGCATCAATCAGCAAGCCAATGTCCACCCCATAGCCATCTTCAAAACGCAGCTGTTGCAACAACACTTTCTTTGCAGCAATGATGCCGCCAAGTGGCTGACTGAATTGGATCAACTCAGGGAAAAACAATTTGAGCATGGGTTTGGCCGTCAACTCAGTCACGCGCCCGCCCTTTCGACCAAAACTGCCTTTCACAAAATCAGCCTCACCCTCCCAAATGGGCTTGACCAAATCGCTGATGATGTTGGGTCGCAAACCCGCCAAATCACCATCCAAATACGCCACCATATCGCAATGGGCGGCGACCACACCATCTTGCATCGATGCGCCCTTGCCCAGCATCGTGCTTCTGATCACCGTCGCACCTGCTTCACGCGCCAATGCCGCCGTATCATCGATGGAACTGTCGTCAATCACAATCACTTCAGCCGTGACAGGATCAGCCAAGGCATAACGCACCACATCGGCGATTCGTTTGGACTCATTGAGGGCTGGGATGATCACACTTACCGATGCGGCGGGCAAAGGCAGGATGATGAGATCGGTCACAGGGGGGGATTTTTTATTGGCAAATCGTGAGATGAACCGCTTGATCGAGTGCCACGGTGATGTAGACAATACAGCTTCGGGTTGGGTTGTGGAAACAGTCTTAACCATTGTTTCGCTCCTTTGTATCGTGTCATGCCTTCCAGCATGAAGTAAAAAAACACACACAAAATGCGCGCAGCAAGGGTTAAGTGTAACCCGATCACACGATGAGGTCAAATGAAGGAAAAGTTAAAACCTTTCAAAAGCCAGCAAAACAAGCGTAAAAAACATTTAAATACAATCAATCTGCAAAAAAACAAGCAACCATGCAGGCAGGGGATACGGCCTGTTGTGATCAAAAAATCAGCGCAAAATACCTCTGCGAGACCTCAACCACAACACACCCAAATCCACATCACGGGGACATAAAAAACCGTGTTGAACACCCAACACGGTTTTTTTCAGCCCACGTTTCCAAGCTGTTATTTTCAGCCACGACTCTGGGGCTACATCAGGGGAGTGCCATCAGACACGCCCTCACCCATTTTGCATCAACAGTTTATGCCTGCGCATGCACCACCCGACCCGCAACCAAAGTCGCCCACACTTCAACAGGCAACTCAAAACCAAGGTAAGGCGTGTTGTAATGGTGGCCACGCACCGAAGCTTCTGTCAAAGGCTGATACGATTCATCATCAAACACCACCACATCGGCCACCGCCCCCACAGCCCACTCGGGCGCAGGTAAACCCAAAATGGGATAGGCACGGCTGACAGCGGCAGCCAATGCGTTGGCGATGTCCACGCGCTCCTCAACCGCGAGCTGCACCAGCAACGAAATCAACCACTGCGTGCCAATCGCCCCAGCCTGTGTTTGCCCCACAGGCAATTGCTTGGCATCAAAATCAACCGCCACATGATCAGACACCACGGCATCGATCGTGCCATCCAACACCGCCGCACGCAAAGCGGAACGATCACTCGAACTGCGCAAAGGCGGATTAAACACATATTGATTATTAAAATAACCCATGTCGGTATCGACCAAATGCAAATGATGCATGTTCACATCGCACGTGATGTTCAACCCTTGCACCTTGGCTTGGCGAATCAACTCGACCGCACGCGCCGACGAAATGCGACCAATGTGAACTTTGGGGGCTTGTGCGCCCATGCTGTGCAACAACTCAAACAAAGTCAGCAATGCAATCGTTTCCGCCGCCACAGGAACACCAGACAAACCCAAACGAGAGGCGTATGCACCACTCGCCGCAAAGCCACCGCCCAGATAAAAATCGGTTGCGCGCAACCACACAGGCAATTTAAAACTGGCGGCATACGACAAAGCACGCTGCAAAATCTGCGTGTCTTGAATTGGCGCATCGGCTTGCGTGAAGGCAATGCACCCGTGCTCGGCCAGGGTCATGAGCTCGGCCAACTGCGTGCCTTTCAGGTCTTGCGTCAACGCCCCCAAAACATGCACATGCGCCAAGCCCAAAGCTTCACTTTTATTCAGCAAGATGTCAATCAACAACGGCTCATCCAAAATGGGCGAACCATCGGGCAAACACGCCACATGCGCCACCCCGCCAGCCACGGCCGCGCTCAACACATCGGCCATGACATCGCGTTGATTGCCCCCTTTTTCGCTCAAACGCACGGCAAGATCAGCGAGCGCAAAGCTCATTTTACGTCCCCCCGCATCGAGGGTCTGACTCGGGACAAATCCAACAGGTGCCTCATTGATGCCCGCAACTCGACCTTCAACAACATACACATCACTGGTCTGCGCATCCGTGTGATCGGCGTGAACGAGACGGGCGTTTTTAATTAAAAGACTCATGCGGCATGCCCTCCAGACAAAATCGCCATCACCGCCATGCGAACAGCGATACCAAAACTCACTTGCGGCAAAATCACGGCCTGCGCGCTATCGGCCACCTCTGAAGCGATTTCCACACCTCGATTGATCGGCCCTGGATGCATGACAATCGCATCGGGCGCGGCCAGTGCAAGCTTGTCCAGAGTCAAACCATAATGTTTAAAATACTCCGCCTCACTCGGCAACAACGCACCATGCATGCGCTCTTTTTGCAAACGCAACATGATCACCACATCCACATCTTTTAAACCTTCAACCATGTCGTGATACACATGCACACCCAGCTCACGCAAACCACTCGGTAACAAGGTTTGTGGGCCAATCACCCGCACCTCGGGCACGCCCAACGTGGTCAACGCGTGAATGTCCGACCGCGCCACGCGTGAATGCAGCACATCACCGACAATCGCCACCCGCAACTGCGTGAAATCTTTTTTATAATGGCGAATCGTGTACATGTCCAGCAAACCCTGCGTCGGGTGCGCATGACGACCGTCGCCCGCATTGACAATGTGAATGTCTTTTTTACCCAACTTATTCAAATGCTCCGCCATCAAATACGGCGCACCGCTTTGATTGTGGCGCACGACAAACATGTCGGCATGCATCGCCGCAAGGTTATCCATCGTGTCCAGCAAAGTTTCACCTTTACTGGTCGATGACGTTTGCATGTCCAAATTGACCACGTCCGCCGACAAACGCTTGGCCGCGATTTCAAACGTGGTGCGCGTGCGGGTCGAATTTTCAAAGAAAATATTGAACACCGACTTACCGCGCAACAATGGCACTTTTTTCACATCATGGTTATTGAGCGACAAAAAGGACTCAGCCGTATTCAAAATATGTGTCAACATCTCACGCGATAAGCCCTCCAACGTGAGCAAATGCTGCAAACGCCCATCAGCGGTCAATTGTGGATTGCGCGCATTGCGCAAACTTGCCCAAGGCACCGCAGGTGGCGTGTATGTGGTTGAGCTCATGCATTCACCTCCGCATTTTGGCTGACAGGACTCACACGAAGCGGCACGCGAAAGCAAAAACGGCTCGACGAATCGCGCTCCAACACCAATTTATACGCCGCATCAAACTCAGATGAGCCACCGACAAAACGTGCCGCCATCGGCAACTCGCGCCCACCACGGTCAAACAACACCGCCAAATCAACCCGGGCGGGGCGACCGAAATCAAAAATTTCATTCAACGCCGCGCGCACACTGCGCCCACTGTTCAAAATATCATCACATAAAATCACATCTCGCCCCGTCAAATCCACGGCCACATCGGTGGTTTTCACATTCGCACTGATGCCCTTCGTCGCAAAATCATCTCGATAAAACGAAATATCGATCGTCCCCAACGGCTCGCTCACACCCAAATCCGCATGCAAACGCGCCGCCAACCACGCCCCGCCGCGATGCACACCAATCAAAACAGGCGGCAACAGGCACGTGGCCACATGCGCCCGCAACTGTGCCAACAACTGAATGTACAAATGCTCCGCATCAGGAATGGAGCTGGTCGGGGTCGAAAAAGGAGGAGAATTCATGCGCATTCCAAAAAATATCAACAGGCGTTCAAAGCGAACAATACCCGATATTTTAACGCAAAAACCCCCTCAAGTCGCCACGATTGACGGAGGGCCTTTGGATAAAAATGCACATCTTCATGTTGATGCGCGCCTCTTGTTAGATAAGCAATGAGTCAAAAATCTTAGTCATGGTCGCTCAGCAGCAGCCAACCAATTATCAATACTGCTAACACCCATTCCGAGTAAAACGTCTTGAATATGAATGACACGCTTTAACATCGCGCCGCCATCAGACTCCTCAACCTCCTCTGCCTCAGAAAACAGATGTGTCAGCAATTTCATTAAAACATCATTGTGGTCATAGAAGTACGGATTGTGTTTTTGAACATAATTTAAATAAATTTCGGTTGCAGCCAATGCCTCATCAGGCTCTCTTTGTGCCAATAGAAGCAGCCAGTCAGAAAAGCCATGAAGTCGAGTGTGCTTGCCTTCGGCACTCTGACCAAATATAGAAAAACATTGCTTGATTAACTGAGTGGGGATAAACGTTACGGGCTCATTGTCTCTAAATAAATGTTGCAGCTTGCCAACCACCGCTTGCGCACATGTAGATTCAGCTTCCAAGCCTGTTGTTATGCCTTTTAAACACAAATCACGATGCGCTGAAAAGTTTTCATTATTTGTCCAAACACTAGCAGCTCCACGCCATGCAGCAGTGCTATTTAAAATTTTCAAATCTGACAAAAGGACATCAATATTCAATTGTTGACTTAAAGAGGCCAAGGCAGATATTCGCCCCCATACTTCCAAATCATTGTTGTTATTATTAGCATCTCGCTTTAAACGCGCCAAAATAGGTTCAATTTTACTGAACTGTTTATAGTACGCGTAATATAAGCAAGGCTCTGCTAAACTCCAAAGCCCTGCGCTATCGTACATGACAACTTTAAATAGCTCCCATCCAAACTCATCATCTCGACTTTGTAGGTAAGGTAAATGCTGCAAAAATAGTGCGCGAATGGCTGGGTGTTCATCATTGGCAAATTGGCTCAAGGTTGGTTTCAGTAACTCAGGAAATACAATTTTTTTATCTAATAAATTATTCGCTAATATTAACAAAGCCTCAACAATGTGACCGCGAACCATATTGATGCCAATATTAAGTAAGCCAATCCCATCGCCACTGATAGGATCTTCTTCTTGTTTATTTCTAAATCCTACGGCAATAAACACCAACCGATGAGCCATTGCGGTATCGGTTATGACATGAGAGCAAGCTTTAATGGTATCTGAGGCGCTACGATTATGATGCCAGTACAAAGGATGTCTTTCTAGCTCACCCAACATATGCTCAGCAAGCCACATTGAATCTGGTTTTTCAACCGCGTCCCATTGCTCGTTAGTACGTAGATTGCCATATAAATAGTTTAAGTGGTCAGCAACGCCACTCATTATATTGTCTCTAAAAAGATTAACCACATCAGACCAGCAGTCAACCATGAACTGCAAAAATCGCATCGGATCGCGTGATGCAGCTTCTCGCAGTTGCCGGGCCACCTCTTCACGCCCACCAATGAGTGAGCCAAAATCACGAAAGTCAGCCCCTTCAGAATAGTGTTTTAATATATTTAAGATACTTGCATTAGATATATTTAAAAACACGTCGTATGAAAAAGGTGCTCTAACCGTACCACCAGAAGTCCAAATACGAGGTTCTGATATCAGTTTCCCATCTTTCTCCTCAACGTCGGTTAATAATGTTTGCCCCTCAAATGAACGAAGATGGCAGGGGATTGCAGCAATTAATTTTGTTCGTTCTTTTAGATAATACGCAGGATCTGCACTCATACGCTCGTGGTGCAGGCACATGATTGTGTTTGAGATGCTGTCTTGCTGCTGATTATTCATGTCAATGAATGCTATTTGAACGAGTTGGGCAAGTTCATAATTCAGATCGGATTCAAGCAATTCTATGTTACACAGTAGATTAGCAATAAGTTCTAAATTTGACAATGGCGACTCAACACAAGCACCAATCACAAAATAGCACAAAGCGCCTTCATGACTGAAGCCTAGGCGTTGACGATTTTCAATCCACCATGTTGAGTGTGTTTTGGCATGGTGGTGTATCGCTTTTTCGATGCTGCTTAATAAAATACGCAGACTGCTCGCATGACGAATATCATGTTGACTGTGCAAATCATCATGTGATGTGTGTTGTAAAAAACTATTCCAGCGACATATTTTAGGTGTTCCATACTGCTGTGCTTCTAGTGAGCGCCAGTGTTCAACAGAGTCAATCGCAAGGTTCAATAGGCCTGTTGACTCTTGCATGCGCTGTGTAAGGAAATCATCATTTTCGGCTTCAAATTGATAGGATTGGCATTGAAGCTTGTCTTTAAAGTCATAATCAAGCACATCCGAATCGGGAGCGTCTTTTACAATATATTGCCACAGGTATTTGTCTTCTAAAGCTCCTGCTTTTATACAACGTGAAATAGTTTTGCCCAAAAAATAATGTTCTTCTTGTGGCAACTCAAGTAATTTTATAATTAATGGAGCAGCAAGATGAGCGGTGTGCGACGTAATATTAGAGATGTGCATAGAAATCATGTTTGCGATATTGACCGTATCTAACCATTGCGTTTCAAGTGCATCGTGCCAAAATGAAAAGACACTTGAAGGACTTTCATTTTGCCAACGCGCAATCAGTTGGACGTGGTAAGTCATTGCATTAATGTTTTGCTCTGCTTTAATGATAGGAGCGAGATGCGTTAACCAAAAATTGTGCCACTCTACAGCAGTCGCCCTGTGATAAATAACTTGGAAAATTTCAGAGTTGCTTTTACGTAAATCTCTAATTAATGGCCAGTCACCCTCATGTGGAGGTTGCTTGGCAAAACATTCTGCTACTAAACGGCGAATATGAAAAGCAACATCACTGGTGAGTACGGTACGTATTTGTGAGCGATATGTTTTACGCTCCTCTGTTGCCAATTGAGTTACGAAACTGCGAATACTGGGGCGAACAAAAGGAACTGCTGGCAAATTTTGAATAAAATCATGCAATGAAACGCCATTGCGAATGGCATGATTAATGACCAAAACGTCAAGTAGTGTTTGGTGACCAAATGTCAGCTTGTCATCAGCGGTTTGATGCAAAATATTATGACTGAGTAACATGCGGCGAATGTTTTCGGATGCTGAAAATCGCTGCTGAGGAATTGAGAGCGAGCGACTTTCAAGCATATCTTTAGCCATTTGCTCAATCGCAAGAACAGCAGAGTCAGAAAGTTGAGGATTACCTTGCACGATAGTATTTAAGTATTTCTGAGCCAAAGCTTGCCCCGTCGGTACACTGAAACCACCTTGCTTTTGTGCCAACTCAACGAATAACGCGAGCTCTCGAGGATTTTTAATCAAAGACCGTGTTGCTTCATCAATTGAATGGGCGCTAATAGAAAGTTGATTGAGCAAAGGAAAGACTTGAGCATCCCAATTAAGAGGTTGACACAATAATTCATAGTCCCAATTTTGAACTGATATTTTAGGATCATAATGGCGGTCAAATGATCTACATGAGGTCACCGTTGTCACATTAGGTATTAAAAGTAAACGCTCAATTTGAGTTAGAAAGTAATTCAGCGCTTTATGTTCTCTTGCAATAGATAAAACATCCAGCGAGTCAATAATTATGACCACATGACGATTGTCAGACATTCGTGCGACGAGTTCTACCCAATTCTTTGGTAGTCCGAAACTCTCTCGCTCTTCAGTGCTGCTTAAATCTGCAAAGTCCCGAGATTGAATAAAAAGAGGAGTTAGGTTATTTGATTTGCGAGCACGTTCTTCAAGAGTCTCTTGCAGTGCCAACATGACACAGGTTTTTCCAGAACCTGGCTCACCTGTAAGCAAAATGGACTTTTTTTTGCGGTCAATCGCAGCAATTAAGTCTGTAAGTACAGGGTTTATTATATTTATGCCACCAATATCTTGCCGCCAAGAACGCCCCATGGCTGAAATACTTTGAAATTGATTTTGAAGCTCGGCAACGTCAATGGGTGGCGTAAGCATGACCCCAACTTGATTGAGTATGTTTTTTAGTTCCTTTTTTGTCAAACGATGTCTTTGAGATGTTGAGGGGTTCGCGGATTGAAGTGTGCTACCACCAAGCTGATCTATTGCTGTCCATAGTGCGTTAAACGCTTGCGTTGAGTTTGAAACTAAGTATTGAAGGCGTTCATGCAGCAACTCTTCCATGCGGTTATATTCTGGAGAGATTTCAAATTGTGTTTGTTGTAACAAATGATAACTTGAGACTTTACTGTTCAGAAGTTGTTCAAGCTCATGATTGGTTTTCGCATGCTCTTGCGATAAATTTTGTGAATACGTTTGTTCATCGGGCTGCATTGCACTGTGTTCTCGAAGTTTAGCAAGCAATCCAAAATTACTTCGTGAGTAAAAATATATCGTTACGTTCGGATTTTTTTCTAATACTTCCGCGACCTTGGGTAACTCACTGCTTAAATCTGAAATTGACCATGATTTAAAATCGATTTGATTTTTCTTGCACTGACAGCAGATAACAGAACCATCTTTTTTGCCAATGACAATGTCGTCGACAACGTAACTTAATGAGTCAACCTCGAGCCATTCATATTGGTTATCGGACAATACAGTAATTGCCCAATCAAGTGCAACCAGCATTTGGTAGTTATCTCCACGACTAGAGCGTTTTCCAGCAATACTCATCGTTAAACCCTTATAGTTTATTCATATATGAAGGGATTGACATTTACAAATACTCCACCACATTTACAATCACCGCTTCACAAATTATTCAATATAAATCACCCAATGCTTCGTTGACTCGACATCATTTTAACGTCATTCACTCCCTTTACATCAAGCAATCGCTTTATGTGCAGACAAGCACATGCACAAGCTACTTTTCCAATATCACTCGCAAAAAAAGCATGGTTCACACACACCATGCTTTTATATTTAAGAGCCGCTTGGGTTGCGCCATTCACCATCAACATCAGTTTTTGAAGCGCCCCACCACTTTACCAAAGACTGTGACCGCCAACAAAACCACCGCGCCCAGCACCACGCCGACGCCCACGTTCACCCCTGTTGAAGTCAAAGCCGATAACACCCCGCCCATGCCTTCAGTCAACGATTCAATCCAATGGTGCAACAATGGCACGCCGTGCGTGATGATGCCGCCACCCACCATGAACATGGCGGCGGTACCGACCACGGTCAATGTTTTCATCAAACGCGGTGCAAACCACAGCAAAAATGCACCCAATTTTCGTGAACCCGCGTTTTTGACGCCTTTCAAAGCCGACAAATAAAACCCCATGTCGTCCAGCTTCACAATCACACCGACCAAACCATACACACCCACGGTCATGACCACGCCAATCGCAGACAACACCGCCAATTGCTGTACAAATGGCATTTGAGCGGCCACCACAGTGCCCAAAGTGATCACAATGATTTCTGCCGACAACACAAAATCCGTGCGAATAGCCCCCTTGATTTTGTCTTTTTCAAACTGCACCATGTCGACCTGTTCATCTTCAACCGCATGGATCAACTCATCGTGGTGGATTTGATCTTCTTTTTCAGAATGCAAAAACTTATGCGCCAGTTTTTCAAAACCCTCAAAGCACAAATACGCGCCCCCGACCATCAACAAAGCCGTCAAAGCCCATGCGGGTGCAAATGCGCTCAAGGCCAAAGCCAAGGGCACCAAAATGCATTTATTAATGAACGAACCTTTTGCCACCGCCCACACCACAGGCAATTCACGCTCCGCGGGCACACCACTGACTTGCTCAGCATTGAGCGCCAAATCATCACCCAACACACCCGAGGTTTTGGTCGCCGCGACCTTGGTCATGGCCCCAACATCGTCCATGATGAGGGTGATGTCATCCAAAAGAGCCAACAAACTACCGCCTGCCATAACAATCCTTAACTTTTAACTGAATTAAAAAACATAACACTGAAACATGAACCATCTGATTGGAATCATTCGAACGGCTTCATCTTAGCACATGCCGCTGCACGGCATCATTTGACCTCACGTGAAGGCAACAAACCACCTTGTGCATCAAACTCAAACATGTCGCCATACACCACCTCCCAGTAATGCCCATCGGGATCGGCGAAATAACCACCAAAACCACCCCAAAACGTCTCCGCAGCCGCCTTGGCAATGCGCTCGCCATGTGCCTCCACTCGGTTCAAAATCGTCGTGACCTCATCCTTGCTGCGCGCATTGTGCGCCAAAGTGAAACCACCAAATGGCACAGGCTCTGCAGGCACATTGGGCGCAATGTCCTTCGCCAGCTCAACCAAAGGGTACAACGACAACCACACCCCTTGCATCTCAAAAAAGGTCACACCCCCATGCGATGTGTTCGGCGACACCGTCAGCACTTCACGGTAAAAATTTGTCGCGCGCTGTAAATCCGCAACACCCAAAGTCACCACCGTCATGCGATTGATTTTCATGCTTCAATCCCTTATTTTGTTTGTATTTCTTTTTGATCCGAACAGTTCACAAACAACTTCATCGCCAACATCACAGACATCAACAACCCCACCCAAAGCACCGTTGCATACAACAAGGAAGTACCCACAATCAACAACGCGCCCACGGCCGCAGCGGAAGAAAACACAAAGAAATGTGCATAACCCCAGACAAAGGCCGCTTTGGTCGAAGTCAACAAATGATGTGCAGGCTCATCGAAATACAGCCACCACATGGTAAACACAATCAACGCACCACCCAGCGCAATCCACATCAAAGCCAAATTCCAATGCCCCGCCGCCATACCGGCTTGCAAAGCCGACGAAGCGGACAAAATAGACTCGCCCAACACAATGATGGTGAACAAACCATAGCGCTCGGCAATGTGCTCCGCATGCCAAGTGGTTTGGGTGGGTCGTTCCGCCCACAAAGGAATGAGCAATTCAAAGGCAAAAAACAAAAAAAATGTCCACAAACCCGTATAAGGCGCTAAAAATAAATTCGCAATCCAGCACAACTGAATCGCGATGATCCCCTTTGCATAACGCATGTTCGTGACTCGGCGTGCAGGATCGTTTTTGGCCGCCCGCAACCACTGAGTCACCGTCCCGATCCGCATCAAGGTGTAACCCACCGTACCAATGACAAAACTGCCTTCAAAAGCACTCGGCATCCCCGCAGCAATCACCAGAGCACCAAGCAGTTGCACAAACACCGTCAAACGATACAGCACATCATCCGTGTCATACGCTGAAGCAAACCATGAAAAATTCATCCATGCCCACCAAATCACAGCAAACACAACACCGTAACTTTGCAAACCATGAGCGACATGCCCCTCCGCCAACGCATGGTGCAAGCCAGCCCCCGCAAAAGCCACGGCGACCACAAAAACCAAATCAAATAAAAGCTCCAACGGTGTGGATGCACGAGGCTGCTCATCGGGCGAGCGGGCTCGCATCGGTTTTGCAAACACCCGTCGTGGGTGAGCCGCATGGTGGTGTGAATGTGGATCGCTCATGATGTCCTTTACTTTATTGTTTTATTTTGTTTTAACTTTCTTTGATGTGTGACAACGCCCCCATCAAACCCACAGCCAAGCCTACAGTGAAACCCTCAACGAAATCCACAATTAGGCTCACCCATGAAACGCAAGAGCATCCGAAGCTCAGCTTCTGCCGATCACAACTTTGATGATTCAAAGCAGCAGACGGTCGAGCCGACGAGGCTCGAGGAGGTCTAACGAGAGGGCTTTATTCTAGCATGACGCCCACACCGAACATGACTGGCCAACCCCATTGTGTTGTCCTCACACCACTGTTACTTTACCTTTTCCGAGCTAAAAACCAATTTAATTCAAAAAAGTTTTACAATGCGGACAACCAAATGCGATTTGATGCATTATGGACTCACGGGCATTTGCCTATTTCCTAACGGAGAATCACATGAACACCTCACTCACATACAAACGCACACTCATCGCAAACTTGCTTGGCATGGCTCTGATCAGCACCAACGCCATGGCTGCGACGTTTTCTGATGCGGATAAAGATGGCGACGGTGCTTTGACATTGACTGAACTGAAAGCGGCGGGCATGGACGAATATGCCGCCAACTTTAAGAACTTGGATGTTGATAAAGACGGTAAAGTCTCGAAAGCTGAGTTCAAAGCCAACCGTTAAACCCGCTCTTGACGCGCTCCTCTGCGTCAAAGGTTAAACGGCTCACACCCTGCAAACCTATGATTTGCAGGGTTTTTTTATTTAACCCACCCAAAAGGATTGCCTCAAAACAATGCAAATCCTGTACACTGACAAGTGTATTGCGCGATATCCCATCATGCGCAAACGAATTAACATCTTTTTAGAAGCACTTCATGAGCAAAACACTCAAAATCGGCACGCGTGGTGACGCGCCCGTAAACAGCGAACGCACGCGCCAGCCTCTGCGTGGCCGCAACCGCAACAATCAATCGGCCGTACCCGCGCGCCCAGCACACACCGAATCACGCCCAAGCGGCTATGGTGATAAACCTCGCAGCAACTTTGGCGACCGTCCTCGTGGTAATTTCAACGACCGCAATGACCGTCCACCCCGTCGTGACGGCGATGCGCCTCGCCGAGATTTTGGTGACCGTCCGCAGCGCAGTTTTGATGACAAACCTCGCGGCAACTTTGGTGATCGTCCTCGTGGCAATTTCAATGACCGCAATGACCGTCCACCGCGCCGTGATGGTGATGCGCCTCGCCGAGATTTTGGTGATCGCCCACAACGCAGTTTTGAGGACAAACCGCGCGGCAACTTTGGCGATCGTCCTCGTGGCAATTTCAATGACCGCAATGACCGTCCACCGCGCCGTGATG
>ERZ724504.999-NODE-999-length-15857-cov-6.652196_pt1 | contig 15857 bp, 15 predicted proteins | sample MGYA00376037_ERZ724504 | MGnify/ENA primary metagenome ERZ724504 (study PRJEB28724, sample SAMN07190888) | wastewater metagenome | isolation source: influent of sewage treatment plant in Hong Hong | place: USA: Christiansburg, Virginia | collected 2016-03-01 ... | reverse complement strand
GCGTGTGTTGGGTTGCTATTGGGTGGGGAAATTGGTCATCACCATACGTATGAATGACTTCAGAAATGATCACGCGATAGCCATTTAACCACAGGTTTTGGGAGGCTTTGGCCTGTTTGTGCGTTGGGTGCTGCATGAGCTCATGCAAGGCCTCAAGCGATTCCCAATAATATACGTTTGAGATCAAACCCGTTTTAGGGTTTTCCCAGTTTTCTTCACCTATATAACCCTTGATGTTTCTTGCAATCTCTATGATGGCTTGATCGAGGCGATGGAACTCATCGTCAAACTGTTTCTTGGCAAAAATGAAGGTTGAGGCATACATGTTGAGTCTCCCAAAAAATGATCTGTTTAACGTCTATGGGGTGCGTCTTCGTTGTCATCTAAAATGGATTGTCCGTGTGTGTCCAGCTTGTCGAATTGATCTCGATGAACTGCCCACCACAGGCCGTAAATGATGATAAAAACCAAAATGACGGACAGTGGGATGAGCAAATACAAGGTTTCCATGGTTGTCCTATGATGAAGTTCGTAAATAATTTGATGTGGGCACCAACGCGTTGACCCTGCAACTCACTTTGTGGTTGACTACAAGCGAGGCACAGGGCGCAATACGCGTAAGGCATTGCCCACCACAATCAAGGAGCTGAATGCCATGCCGATGCTGGCAATTAAGGGGTTGACGTGGTCGGTGGCGGCCAATGGAATGGCGATTAAATTATACAGCAGTGCCCATGCGAGGTTTTGATGAATCAACATGCGTGCACGTTTGGCGATGCTGTGGGCGGCGTAGACATCGTTTAAGTCACCTGATTGGACGACGAGATCGGCTTGCATTTGCGTGAGGCTGCTGCCGTGCCCCATGGCGATGGCAACATCGGCTTGTTGCAAAACAGGGGCATCGTTGATGCCATCACCCGTCATGGCGACGGTTTTGCCGCTGGCTTGCCATGCTTGAACGCGTGCCAATTTGTCAGCAGGGGTGGCATTGGCGAGGGCTTCACTGATGTGCAATTGAGTGGCAAAAGGCTGCACCACATCGCTTTTATCTCCGCTGATGAGCACCACTTCGCGTTGGTCTTTTTGCAAAGCTTTGATCAAATCGGCGGCCTGCGCACGTGTGCGATCGGCAAGGATAAACCATGCCAGCAGTTCTCCATCCGAACACAGCAAGGCCACACTTTTGCCTTCTATTTGCGCAGGGTGTTCGTCTGTACCAAGCTCGCGCCCTGCGGCAAAATTGGGTTTGCCAATGCGGTAGCCATAACCCGCGACATGGCCAATGACCCCTTGACCGACGACCAGTTCAACGGCATCCACTTCACTCATGCGTTCGGGTAATTTTAAATCTTGCAGCCCTTTGCGCAAAGCCAAGGCAATCGGGTGGCGTGATGCGGCTTCGAGCGTGGCGGCAATTTGCAAGGCATCGTTTGCGGAAAAATCAATGGCGCGAGCCGCGTCGGTCAGTTCAATGTGTTCCAAGGTTTGGACATCTTCGGTGAGGGTGCCCGTTTTATCAAAGGCGTACACGTCCACTGCGGCCAAATTTTCTAAAGCCTGAGGCTGAATCACAAGCACGTGGTGTTTGGCCAATGCGCTGGTCGCCGCGGTGAGTACGGTGGGGACGGCCAAAGCCAAAGCGCATGGACAGGTGATGATGAGGATCGAGACGACGACGGGCACGATGCGGCTGCTGTCGTGCAATGCCCAATAGATGGCAGCGATGGCGCATACGGCCAATAAACCATATAGAAAATAGCGAGCCATGCGTTCAGCAGCACGAGCCAAAGCGGGTTTGTGCATGGCCGATTGTTGGGCGAGGCGTTCAATGGTGTCAAGCTCGCTGGCGCCGCGGGCGGCGGTGATGCGGGCGTAAATGCCTTGTTCAATGTTGGTCGCGCCTGCAAGCACAGCGTCACCAACTGTTTTGTGAATGGGTTGTGATTCACCTGTGAGTAAGGCCTGTGAGCACGTGGTTGTGCCTTCAATCAAGGTGGCATCTGCTGGAATGGTTTCCCCGCTGGCGATGAAGACAACATCGTTCACGGCGAGCTCATCGGCGGGTGTGAGTTGCACATTTTTGTTGATCGGAAAATCAATGACTTTCTCAGCAAACATGCGCTTGTGTTGCAAGACGGCGTTGAGGTAACTGGAGGCTTTGTTTAATGCGCGGAACTGGATGTAACGCGCACTCAGCAACAAGCCCACAAACATGGTAATGGAGTCGAAATAGACGTGACCAATGTTGGTCAAGGTGGCGTAGACGCTGGCAATGAAGGCAACAATCAATGCCAGTGCCACGGGTGAGTCCATGCCCAGTTGGCGCATGCGGATTTCTGCCCATGCCCCTTTAAAAATCGGTGTGGCACAATAAAACATGATGGGTAAAGTGAGCACCAGATTGGCCCATTTCATCAGTCGAGCCACGTCAGAACCCATGTCCATGTCGGATGAGACATAGAAAGGGTACATGAACATCATGCTTTGCATCATCAGCAATACGGCGACCAGCATGCGAAACAATTCGCTGCGCTTTTGTTTCTTTTCGGCGGCACTGATGTCTTGGGTTTGTTCCTCAAAAGCGTGGTAACCGAGTTTCTCGATGCGTGCGATGATGTCGGTGGTGGCAATTTTACTGGCATCCAGTTGAATAAAAGCGCGGCGCAAGGTGTAGTTGGCTTGCGCGCTGTAAATGCCATCGACGTGTTGCAGATCGCGTTCAATCAAGTCGGTGCAGGCCACACAGGCGATACCACTTAAACGCAGGTGAATGTCGGTGAGGCGTGGGGTGTTGGGTGCAGTGGTCATGGTGTGTGTCGAAGGTTGATCATGTGGTGATGATAAACCCTGTTGTTTGATACGGAGTCAAGGTGTGTTTTGACATCGCTGTGTCAATCTGCTGTACGACTGAAGTTACGGTTGTAGTTGCGATCGCAGTTACGATCGCAGCTTCAACGGAAACATTGTCGTTATGTCGACGCATGGATCAAATAATTGGATAAATTGACAAATTGTTCCAAGGACAGTTCTTCTGCACGCGCTGTTTCTTTGATGTTGCAGGCGTGCATTTGTTCCGCTGTGACCACGCCGCTTAAGGTGTTGCGCAACATTTTTCGACGCTGACTGAAGGCTTGTGCGACCAGTTTGGACAAATGTTCTTCATCTTTTGCATGGCGGGCGCTGACGGGCTTTGGGTACATGCGAACGATGGCGGAGGTGACTTTGGGCGCGGGTGTGAATGCGTGTGGTGGCACATCAAACAGGTGTTCCATTTCATAACGGTACTGCAACATCACCGACAGGCGGCCATAGGCCTTGTCCTTTGGTGCGGCGACCATGCGCTCGATGACTTCTTTTTGCAGCATAAACACTTGCACATCAATCTGTGGGGCAAAGGTCACGAGGTGAAACAGCAATGGGCTGGAAATGTTGTAAGGTAAATTGCCCACCACTTTGCGCAGGGACTTTTCACCCGCAGGGATGCTGAGGAAGTCAAAATTCAAAGCATCGGTGCTGTGGATGGTCAGTTGTTCAGGTTTGAAACGTTTTTCCAAGCGAGCGACCAAATCTCGATCCAGCTCGACTGCATGCATGTGGGGAATGTATTCCAACAGGGGCTCGGTCAATGCTGCCAAACCTGGGCCGATTTCCGTTAAGCAATCCCCTTCTTTGGGGGCAATCGCGCGGATGATGTCGTTGATGACGCCATGATCGTGCAAAAAGTTTTGACCGAAACGTTTACGGGCGATGTGAGCGGACATTTAAATTTTCCTTGTTGAAACGTTCATTGGGGCATTCGTGTGGCAGGCTTGCACCATGTCATGTGCACATTGAATGGCTGCAAACATGCTGCCAGCATCGGCGGTGTTTTTTCCAGCCAAATCAATGGCTGTGCCATGATCGACCGATGTGCGAACGATGGGCAGGCCGAGCGTGATGTTGACGCCATGGCCGAAGCTGGCGTATTTGAGCACAGGTAAGCCTTGGTCATGGTACATCGCCAGCACCGCATCGGCATTGTTTAAGTGATGGGGTTGAAACAGTGTGTCGGCGGGGTAAGGGCCGCGCACATCATGGCCGCGTTGCTGAAATGACTGAATCACGGGTGTGATGACATCGATTTCTTCCATGCCCATGTGCCCGCCTTCGCCTGCGTGCGGATTCAAGCCTGTGACCAATACCCGTGGTTGGGTAATGTTGAATTTCTGTGTTAAGTCATTCAGTAGGATGTCCAGTGTGCGTGTCAACGAAGGGAGGGTGATGGCATCTGAAATGAGTTTCAGTGGCACATGGGTGGTCGCTAAGGCCACACGCATGCCACCGCCTGCAAGCATCATCACCACATGGCAGGTTTGGGTTTTGTCTGCCAGATATTCGGTGTGTCCTGTGAAGGCGATGCCTGCGTCATTGATGATGCCTTTATGGACGGGGGCGGTGACCATGCCTGAAAACCGTTGTGAGGCAATGCCATGCAATGCGGTGTCCAGTAGTTCAAGCACATAGGAGGCATTGGCGGCGTTCAGTTCGCCAGCAACCGTGGGTGTACGCAGGGGCACATGAACCACATGAATCATTCGAGCCGCTTCCTGTGTGGGGGCGGTGTGGGGCAACTCGGCTTGGTAATGGCACAATTGCACATTGAGAGCCATGACGCGTGCAGTGGCTGTCAAAAAATCATAATCACCAACAAGGACGAGGGGTGTCAGAGGCTTGGGTTGTTTTTGCCACTGGAGTGCGGCGCGCAAACTGACTTCAGCACCAATGCCAGCGGGTTCACCCGTGGTCAGCGCGAGGGGAAGGGGGGTATTGGAATCCATGCGCCATTTTACCACCAGCGACCTGATTCAAGTCGATTGAATTGCGGGTCAATGTTCGAAAAAAAAAGCCGCACAACGCATGGTGTACGGCTTTTTTGAACAGGATTCGGTTGCAGCCCTGATGGGGCTGCGGATGTTCGTCGATCGAATGTGGTTATTTTTTGATCTCAACCAAAGATTGACCTGATTCCATTAAATCTTTCATCCATGCGTTATAAGCTTCAGGCAGTTTTTTCTCCATTAATGCAGCCTTGGCATTTTTGACTTGCTCATCCAAACTGAATTCGATTTCGGTTTGTTTTTCAACCTTGATGATGTGCAAACCATTCTTGGTGGTGATGATGCCAGTGGTTGCGCCATCGGCCAAGCCTTGGAGTGCTTTGGTGACTTCAGGATCCGCTGAGTTGTCAAATGCGATGAAGGGTACTTTGCCGCCATTTTGTGCCGTTTCTGGGCTTTCTGATGCACTGCGAGCAACCGCAGCAAATGCTTCACCAGCATCCAAGCGTGCTTTAATTGCATTCATTTTGCCTTTGGCTTTTTTATCGGTGCCTGCGACAAAAATATCACTGGCAAGAACGCCTTTGGTTGTTGGAATGGGGTTGTTTTTGCCCAATTTTTTTTCTGCTAAAAAGGCATCGACTTCATCTGATGACACTTTGACCTTGTCTTCCACTTCGCGTTTGATGAGGGCATTTTTAATTAAATCCATACGCAAGTCGCGGTTCAATGCCGCCCAACCTTTGTCGCCACCTTGTTTGATGACATTTTGTTTAAATTGCTCAACACTGATGTTTTGGCTTTGCGCAATGTTGTTCAATGCTTGAGCGGTGTCGCTGTCAGACACGCCAATGTTGAGGTTTTTGGCTTTGTTCAACATCAAACGGTTGCTGATGATTTCATTGAATGCACTTTGTTTGACATCATTTTTTTGTGCTTCGGTCAAATTCAGCTTTTTACCATTGGCTTCTGCTTCTTGAGCCGCGACCGCCACGTTGATGCTGATTTGTTCTTGAACTTCTTGTGCGGTCACAGGTTCGCCCGCAACTGTTGCCACCACTTTGTCTAAATTCACTTGCGCCATGGCCAACGTTGGCACAGCCAAAGCGACCATTAATAATTTTTTCAAAAGTTTGCTCATTGTGGTACATCCTTTTAGGTGATGGGTGGGTGATTCGTGCTGCATTATAAATCAAGTCTGAGTCTAAAACACCCGATACTGTTGTTTGGTTGACGCATCCTGTTTCGTTGAATTGTGCGCACCATTTATGATTTTTTTGTGTAATTCAAAATAAAATGCGCCGCACAACCCAACACAATGCCCCAAAATGCGCTGCCCAAATCAAACAAGGTCACACCCGAGGCACATGTCATGAACGTCACCAAAGCGGCTTCACGTTCAGCAGGTTTGTGGTTGTTTGAACTGAAATTGGTCAGTCCGTTTAAAATCGCACCGAGCAAGGCCAAACCAGCGAGGACGGTGATGAGGATCTTTGGTAAACCCAAGAAAAATGTCACCAGCACGCCTGCAATCAAACCCAAACACATACTGAAAGCACCGCACCATAGGCCTGCAATGTAGCGCTTGGCGGGGTCGGCGTGGCTTTCTTTTTCCGTGCAAATCGCGGCGGTGATGGCGGCGAGGTTGATGCCAAAGTTGCCGAATGGTGCGGTGATGAGGGATAAAAAAGAGGTCAGTGAAATCAATGGCTTGGCTGGTGCTTGCGCGGCATTGTAACCTGAAGCACGCAACACCGCGATGCCAGTCATCTGTTGCCCTGTGAGCGTGATGAGTGCAAGAGGCAGGCCAATGTTGACGATGCCTTTGAATGTGAATTCAGGAGTGGTCCATACGGGACTGGCCAAATGCAGTGGCACATGTGGGATGGCCGCCCCTTTAAAGCCAAAGACATAGATGCAGCCCGTGATGAGCACGGCGAGCACGGCATAGCGTGCAAAAAAACGTTTGCCAATCAAGTAAGTGAACAGCATGAGCAGCATCAGCGTTGTGTCTGAACCCAGTGTGGTGAAGGTGTTGATGCCAAATTTAAACAAAATTCCAGCCAATAAAGCCGCAGCAATGGTTTTTGGGATGCGGTTCATCACGGTATCAAAAGCCCCCGAAATGCCAATCAAAAAGATCACCGCACCCGCCACCACAAATCCAGCAATGGCTTCTGCATAGGGCACAGTGGGCAAGGCGGTGATGAGGAACACCGCACCTGGTGTGGACCATGCGGTGATGATGGGCACGCGAGTCAAGTAACTCAAGAGAAAACCAGCCAAGCCGAATGTGAAGCACAGTGACCACAGCATGGATGTGGTTTGTGCCTCGGTCAAGTTACCAGCCTGCGCCGCTTGGATGACGATGGCCAATGGCCCACCATAACCCGCCAGAATGGCGACCAAGGCCGCAGCCAAAGCGGTGGAGGACTGGTCTTTTTTAATTTGAGAGAAGCTGAGGTAATTGGATTGAGGATTTTGCATTGCTGATCTGGATGAGGGTTGAACATAAAGTGATCATTGATTTCAATGATGAACGATTTCAATGATGAATGATTGTTGCAGCTTGCGGGGACGGTGGGCATCCCACCGTCTGGGCTGCACCATCAGGGCAGCAGGAATTGTCCCGTTGCAAATGGCATGACGCGCCCACCGACTTGAATCTCACCCAATTCATTGACATTTAAATACAAATGATTGGGGCGGTTGATTGAAGCGGCTTGCGTGATGTGCCAACTCAAAGGGGCAAGCCCCGCTGCGTGCGCCCATGCGCCAAGGTTGCAGCAGGCCGAGCCTGTGCCAGGGTCTTCAATCACGCTTTGATCCATGTTGAAGAAATAACGCGACGTGACCTCATTGTCGGTTTCGTGCCACAGATAGATGTTGAGGTGCACGGCATCGACGTTCGGATCAAGCAGAGCGGCAAGGTTTGGTTGAGCACGATTCACAGCGGCCGCGCTGTTCAATGGCACGATCAATTGCCACGTGCCCGTGTTCATCCAGCGGGCGGGTGCGGCGAAATCATTCGTGTGTAAATGAAGCGCAGTGGCCAAATGCTCATTTGAAAAAGAACAATCTTGGGCAGCGTAGCCTGAGAGGGTTAATCGGTACACGCCTTCATTGTGATGAATGACCACTGTTTTGGCATTGGTTTGCAGGGTAAAGGTGTTGGGTAAATTCAAATGTTGATGCAACCATGATGATGCACCAATGGTCGGATGACCTGCAAAGGGCATCTCATGATCGGGGGTGAAAATGCGCAAGCGCGCGACATGTTCGGAGCCTTCATCTGGGCTGCAGATGAACACCGTTTCGGATAAATTGAATTGACGCGCGATCAGCTGCATGGTGACGCTGTCGAGTGCGTCAGCATCGGGCACAATCGCCAGTGGATTTCCACCCCAAGGGCTTTCAGCGAACACATTGACCACTTCATAATTGAGTTGTGGGTGCATCATTGCTCCTTGTGTTGTAATGCATCACGGGCATCCGCAATGAAATCTTCAACCTTGTCCAAAGGGGTCGCCCACGAGGTCACGAGGCGAATCATTTGGCGGTCTTCGTCGTATTTTTTCCATACATGAAAGCCGTAGCGCGTTTGCAATGCCGCGATGGTGTGATTGGGAAGAATCGGGAAAATTTGGTTGGTGCTGGAGAGGCTTTCAAATTCAACACCCAAAGCCAACAGGCCATTTTGTAAGGTGAGGGCGCACTGGTTGGCATGGGTGGCGAGTGCTTGGAATAAACCATTGCTGAGCAATGCCAAAAATTGACTGCCAATCACGCGACCTTTGGCGAGCAAAGCACCGCGTTGCTTGAGGTGATAGCGAAAATCGGTTTGCACGCTTGGGTGCACAATCACCACGGCTTCGCCGAGCAAGGCGCCATTTTTTGTCCCGCCAATATAAAACACATCGGCCAGTGCCGCGATGTCCGCCATCGACCAATCGGCTTCAGTGCTCATCAGGGCTGAACCCATGCGCGCGCCATCAATGAAAAAATACAAATTCAACTCAGTGCACACTTCGCGCAAGGCGCGCAGCTCGCTCAAGCTGTACACCGTGCCGATTTCGGTTGACTGCGAAATGTACACCACACGCGGGCGCACGCCATGTTCCCATGGGTGCGCCGCGACCACTGTGCGCACATCGGCAGGCGTGAGCTTGCCTTGTGTGACGGTCACAGGGATGACCTTGTGTCCCGTTGCTTCGATCGCACCCGTTTCATTGGCAAAAATATGCCCTGTGTGTGCCGAAATCACCGCTTCAAAAGGGCGCAGCATGGATGACAGCACGGTCAGGTTGGCTTGTGTACCGCCGCTGAGGAAATGCACCGCCGCTTCGGGTGCGTGACAAATGGCGCGAATCGCATCGGCCGCTTGTGCACTGATGGTGTCCATGCCATAGCCTGCCTGTTGTAGCATTGGCTCATGCGCAATCGCCGCTAAACAGGCGGGATGAGCGGTTTCCGAATAATCGTTATAAAGCTGGTGGTGCATGTTTTAAATCCTTCTCAAGTGGTCGGCATCATCACTCATGTGTTCAAATGATGACCGCAGATGGTGATGGATGTCGTTTCAGTGTTCTTTGGGTCCACAGTTGGGCACATGGTTGAACACGTGGTTGGGCGCCAGTTGGGTGATGGCGCATCAGTCAACAATAAATAATGTCGCCCCAGAGGATGTAGAGGAACGGTGCGCCTCAGCATGATCTGCCACTTGATAGCTCATGCCTGCCGTTAATGTAAATGTGCGCCCATCGTCCAGCTCGGTGTGCAGTTCACCGCTCAGACACAGCAGAACATGCCCTTTGCTGCACCAGTGATCGGCCACATAACCCGCACTGTACTCGACCATGCGCACACGAATCACGTCGAATTGCTGGGTGCGCCAATGGGCCACGCCTGTATCGCCTGTGTGCGCTGTGACGGGAATCGTCGACCAGTCCGTTGTGCCGAAGGGGATGTTGTTTAAATTCATGGTTTGCTTTCTGTACAATTGTTCCGTTGTCATGGGATGGTTTAGGCTTTTTGGCATTTCATCCACTAATTGTGATCAAGTGTGGCATGTCATAAACGCGGTGGGTTGAATGTGCTGTGACGCTTCAATTCCAATCAATTCCAATGCAGGAGGTGCGTGCATGTGAGCACCAATCGGTGGGTTGCGGCAAAACAGCCCAACCCAACCAACCGTAGGTGGCGCAGGTTTATTGCCAATCCAAAATCACTTTACCGCTTTGCCCTGAATTCATTGCATTGAACCCAAGTTCGAAATCATCGATTTTGAAATGATGGGTGATCAATGCACTGATGTCCAGACCCGATTGAATCAACGCCACCATTTTGTACCATGTTTCAAACATTTCACGACCGTAGACGCCTTTGATCTCCAGCCCTTTAAAAATCACTTGATTCCAGTCAATGGCGGTATTCGATGGCGGAATGCCCAGTAAAGCAATTTTGCCGCCGTGGTTCATTTGCTCGAGCATTTGACGGAAAGCAGAGGGATTGCCTGACATTTCCAACCCAACATCAAAGCCCTCGTGCATGTTCAACTCTGCCATCACGGTTTTTAAATCTTGATTGAGCACATTGACCGCGCGTGTCGCGCCCATTTGCCGCGCCAAATCCAAGCGATAATCATTGATGTCGGTGATGACGATGTGGCGTGCCCCCACGTGTTTGGCAATCGCCACTGCCATGATGCCAATCGGCCCTGCGCCTGTGATCAGGACATCTTCGCCAATCAGGTTGAAGGACAGCGCCGTGTGCACCGCGTTACCGAATGGGTCAAAAATGGCCGCCAAATCATCGGTAATTTCATCTGGAATTGGAAAAGCATTAAAGGCTGGGATCACCAAATATTCGGCAAAAGCCCCCGCACGGTTCACGCCCACACCAACCGTGTTGCGGCACAGGTGACGTCGTCCCGCACGGCAATTGCGGCAATAACCACACGTGATGTGCCCTTCGCCCGAGACCCGTTGGCCAATGGTGAAGCCTTGCACTTCTTGCCCCATTGCGGCCACTGTGCCGATGTATTCATGGCCGACTTGCATGGGAACGGGGATGGTCTTTTGCGCCCATTCATCCCAATTCCAGATGTGCATGTCCGTGCCGCAAATGGCAGTTTTGGTGATTTTGATGAGCAGGTCGTTGTGGCCGACTTGGGGCATGGGCAAATCGGTGAGGGTGAGGCCTTTGTCTCGGGTCAGTTTTGCGAGGGCTTTCATGGGATGTCCTTATTCAGTTTGTAAATGTTGTTAATGTTGTTAATGTTGTCAATTTTTTATTCGGTTTTTAAACGATTCGAATGGGAGGCTCAGCCCCAACAGAGCGATGTGGCTTTACCCTTTGATACTTCACTGCAATACGGCAATGCACTGGTGTTTAAATTAAAAAATAAATGCCAATCACCATCAGTGAGGCGCCGACAATGCGACTGATCGGTTGTTTCTCTTTCAACAGCCAAGCCCCCAACAACATGGCAAACAGCATCGACACCTCGCGCAAAGGGGCGACAAACGACACGGGTGCACGTTGTGCAGCGAGCAACGCCAGCCAATACGCCAGCGGCGAAAGGATGCCGACAGCCACAATGCTGCGGCGATAAGGGGCTGCCCATGTGAGTGCAACGACATGTCGCCACAAGGACACGCCAGCAGGATGTTGTAAAGCCCACGGGCTGATGATCAGCGTGCGCACCAAAATACCACTCCAATAATAAGTCAAAGCAGGTAAAGCCAAGCGTTTGACCGCAAAACCATCCACCACGGTGTACAAGGCAATCAAACCACCAATGGCCACGCCATACCGCAATCCGCTGAACAAGCGCGCATCTTTTGTGGGTTGACTCATGGCTTGCAACAAGGTATGAATCCCAGACACCACAAAAATCCCCACAATGATCAGCCCTAAACCCAACCATTGATGTGCTTGCGGCCATTCGGACAGCAGCACAATGGCCAATAGGCTGGCGAACAATGCACCCGAACCCCGAGCCAATGGATACACCACGCCATAATCGGCATGGCGATAGCCCTGTTGCAGTAAAACAGAGTACAGCTGATGCAAGGTCGCGGACAATATAATCAACCCCCACGCCAATGCCGACCATGCGTGCGCATCCTGCCACAGGGTGCGTGCAACCAAAGGGGCAAAAGCAATCAAGCTCACCACATTGCCCGCCCAAATGAATGCTGTCGGCGAAATGCCTTTGATCGCTGCGCGTTTGGAATAGATGTTCCAAGTGGCATGGCACAGCGCACCAAGAAGAATCAATAACAAAGCATTTAGAGGTAAAGTCATGGGCAGTGCGTTAAAAAGTGCTCAGTGGGTCATTCAAGCATGTGGGTTCAAAGACATGGGAATAAACGCAATGCCTTTCATTTGAACTTGAGGTGCTGTTGCACAAAAACCCAAATGCTCATACATCGATTGTGCATAAGGTGTTGAATTGACTGTAAATATCCCTTGGTGGCCTTGTTGAATGGCGATTTGATGCATGTGCTGCCACAGTTGTCTGGCGATGCCTTGTTTCTGAAACGCAGGTGACACAAACAGATAATACAGGTGCGTGTTGTCTTTCATTGCGGCCACACCAACCAACACATCATCCACATGAGCCACACAGTACAAAAACCGATTGTCCTCGATCAGTTTAAGAATCGCATCGGGTTGAAGGCTGTTTAAAAACACCTCTGCCCCATGCCCTTGTGGATGGCGCGTGAAAAAGTGAGCCACGCTGAGAATAAGCGAACTGATGGCGCTTGCATCCTCTGCTGTGGCCTGACGAATGGTGATTGTTGTGGTGGACATAAAAAGCCTTTTGCTGACACAGGTCAATGTTTAATTACACCCAATTTTTGCCCAATTTTAATAAATGCGCCAACGACTTTTTCCACATCTTCAGGCGTGTGCGCCGCTGACATCTGCGTGCGAATCCGTGCGCGACCTTTGGGCACGACGGGGAAAGAAAAACCAATCACATACACGCCTTCATTGAGCAGCTCCGCCGCCATGTCCGCTGCCAGTTTGGCGTCGCCGAGCATGACGGGGATGATCGGATGCTCGCCCGGCAGCAACTCAAAACCAGCTGCGCTCATGGCCGTGCGAAATTGCGTGGCGTTGCGTTTGAGTTGCGCGCGCAAAGCTGTGCCTTCGTCGGACGATAACACATCCAAAACCTTCAAGCTCGCCGCGGCAATCGCGGGTACGAGTGAATTGGAAAACAAATACGGGCGTGAACGTTGACGTAGCAATTGCACCACTTCAGCTTTGGCCGAGACGTAGCCGCCCGACGCGCCGCCCAAGGCTTTGCCCAGCGTACCGGTGTAAATATCCACTTTGTCCGACACGCCGCAATGCTCAGGCGTGCCTGCGCCTGTTGCGCCGATGAAGCCGACCGCGTGCGAGTCATCGACCATGAGCAAGGCACCGTAACGTTCGGTCAACTCAGCAATGCCCTGCAAATTGGCAATCGTGCCGTCCATCGAGAACACGCCGTCGGTGACGACCAATATAAAACGTGCACCTGCGGCTTGCGCAGCCTTGAGTTGCGTTTCTAAATCAGCTAAGTCATTGTTTTTATAACGATAGCGCGCGGCTTTGCACAAGCGAATGCCGTCAATAATCGACGCATGGTTGAGTTCATCCGAAATCACCGCGTCTTGCTCAGTTAGTAAGGTTTCAAACACGCCGCCGTTGGCGTCAAAGCAGCTGGAGTACAGAATCGTGTCTTCTGTACCGAGCAGTCGAGAAATTTGTGTTTCAAGCTGCTTGTGAATCGATTGCGTGCCGCAAATGAAGCGCACCGAGGCGCAACCATAACCGTAATCATCCAAACCTTTCTTGGCCGCAGCAATTAGACGCGCGTCATCGGCCAAACCCAAGTAGTTATTGGCGCAAAAATTCAAAACGGAGCGACCATCGGCCAATTCGATGTGCGCGCCTTGCGGCGTGGCGATGACGCGTTCTGGTTTTTCAAAGCCATCGGCACGAATTTGCGTCAAAGTTTCGGTGAGGTGGTTCAGGTAAGCTGGGTTCATTTCAACTCCATTTGATTGATTTTCTTTTAATGTTTTAATTGATGTCAGGGTTTTGAAACCCGTGAAGCTGCGCTGCGCTTGTTTTCTGACATAAACTCTAAAATTGTTCACGAAAAAGTAGGTGCTCACTTTTTTCGCATTTACTTCATAACCAAACAGCGGCCGCACAATACACCGTCATGGCGACGATGGTGGCGTTTATTATTCTCGCTAATGTCGGTTTGTGCATGAGTTTTTGCAGCAGCGCGCCACCTTGCACCCAAGTGCCACAGCAGAACAAATTAATGACCGTAAAAACCAATGTCGCAATCAAGGTATTAATGAGCAAATGCCCGTCATTCGGTAAATACGCCGCTGGTACGGTCAAGCCCATCACCCATGCCTTGGGGTTGACGTACTGGAACAGCGAGGCTTGCACAAAGGTCATGGGTTTGGCCGCCCCCTTATTATTCGCATCAGGCAAATCGCCGCCTGCGGGCAATGCACCGTTTTTCCATAATTTATACGCCAGCCACAGCATGTAAGCACAGCCCGCGACTTTCAATGCATCTTGCGCGTGAGGGATTTTCCAAAAAATCCCTGCCACACCCAAACAACACAAAGCCAACATCAAACCAAAGCCCAAACTCACACCCAGTAAATGCGGCAAGCTGTGCGCGAAACCAAAACGCGCGCCTGAATACAGCAGCATCAAGTTGTTTGGCCCCGGTGTGATGGATGACACAAAAGCGAAGATCATTAAGGCAGATAAACCGGCGGCAGTGAAGTGGAATAATTCAATCATTGTGTGACTTTCGTATTGTATTTTTGTGGTTTATTTTAAATGTTTTATCTCAAGTGTTTTTACGTTGCTCAAGCACCAATCGTACAGCTAAACCCGCGAGAACACCGCCCATCACGTAGCGCTGTATCTTCAACCAAAGTGGGTGTCGAGTGAACCAAGAGGCCAGCCCAGCAGCGGAAAAGATGACCGTCAGGTTGACGCAGGAACTGACAAATATTTGAGTGAGCCCCAGTTCAATCCCTTGAAAAAAGATCGAGCCGTATTGCGGTGAAATGAATTGCGGAAAAATCGACACATAAAACACCGCAATTTTTGGATTGAGCGCACTGGTTAAAAACCCCATTAGAATCAGTTTTGAGGGCGAGTCATCGGGCAAATCTTGTGCTTGAAAGGGCGAGGTCGCATTTGGTTTGAGGGCTTGCCAAGCGAGCCACAACAGATACAGCGCACCCATCCACTTTAAAATTACGTAAGCCACGGGAATGGCTAAAAACAAGGCGGACAAACCAATGGCGGCCGCACAAATATGCACCAAAAAACCAGCAAACACCCCCACAAGGGATATCACCCCCGCTTGTCGTCCTTGGCAAATGGAGCGAGACAGCAAATAAACCATGTTGGGACCAGGTGATACGGCCAAGAGTAAAGCCGTACCTGAAAACAGCAGCAGTTCGTGCAATGGCATCATGGGATTCTCCTGATTAAATTAAATGGTTTTGGCTTCGGTTGCGTTCATTTGTGTGGTTTGCGTTGGCATCCTTTTCCCCACAAACGCCACCGCCACCACGGCCACCGCAAACACAATGGTCGCGCCATCAATGGTTTCGCCTAGTAACGGAAAGGCCAGTGCGATAGACATGAAGGCTTGCAGCAATTGCACTTGCGAGACGCGCACCGCGCCGCCCAGGGTCAAGGCGTGATACCACACCATCATGCCGAACCACATCGACACCACCGACAAATAAGCAAAGCCAGACCAGGCCAACGCACTCACCTGATGCTCAGGCATCGTCATGACGCTGGCGGGCACGGTGATGGGCAACGCCAATACCAGCATCCAGCACAAGGCTTCGGGCGCAGGCATGGATTGTGACAATTTCGCGCCAAACGCGTAGCCCATCGCACACAGTGTCACCGCCAAAAGAATCAACATGTCCCCCCAATGCAGCACAATCGCACCCGTGCGAAACACGGCAAACGACACCACCA
>ERZ724504.1001-NODE-1001-length-15857-cov-3.764777_pt1 | contig 15857 bp, 14 predicted proteins | sample MGYA00376037_ERZ724504 | MGnify/ENA primary metagenome ERZ724504 (study PRJEB28724, sample SAMN07190888) | wastewater metagenome | isolation source: influent of sewage treatment plant in Hong Hong | place: USA: Christiansburg, Virginia | collected 2016-03-01 ... | reverse complement strand
AGCTCCACGGCCTTTTCCCGGTCTTTTTCCCTGAGGGCTTTGGCTATATCCCGGTGTTGGGCGATACCCGGACTCTCCTCCATGTCATAAAAGGGTTCGTAGAAGACCACGTAGGCGTTGGTCCTCGCCAGAATGTTCTCGACGAACTCGGCCAACACCCTGTTACCGCTCGATTCGGCGATTATGCGGTGGAAATTTTCGTTGATCTCGAGGAAAAGTTCAAGGTTCTTCTCCTGGAAGGCCTTCTCTTCCTCGAGGATCGCGTCCTCGAGCCGCCTGAGGTTCCTTTCGCTGATCCGTGTCGCCGCTATCGCTACGGAGATGCTCTCAAGCTGCTCCCTGACGGCAAAGGTGTCCTCCATCTCCCTTTGCGTAGGTGACGCGAGCCTGGCGCCGCTGTTAGGGATTATGAGGACAAGGCCCTCAGATGCCAGCCTGCGAAGGGCCTCTCTCACCGGGGTACGGCTCACCGCCAGCTGTACGGCGATGTTGACCTCCGGAAGCCTTTGTCCGGGCTTGAGCTGCTTCGTGATGATCCTGTGCCTGAGCTCCTGGTATACATAATCGGCTGAAGTTGTATATAGCCTGGGCTCCATGATCATGCGGATCTCCTCCCTCGAAGGCGTAAAAAGTATTACATGAATACATGCATACTATCACAATTTTTACGGACCGACAATTTTTCAGGTTATAATCAGCTTCGACCCGGCGATAGGAGTGTTGCCCATGCGGCTGGTCGTCCTCTTGCTGTCCCTTGGAACATTGGTCCTTTATGGGAGGGCTATCGCGGCCCTTTGGAGTTTCATGGTCGGCCACCCAAGGCCGGGCATGTTATTCTTCGGGCTCTTCGGGGGGACTGTCACCGCCGTCTCGGCGGTGCTTCTTTGGAAAAACCGGTTAAGGGAACTGGACTGGGTAAAGGAGGATGAGGAGGGCCAACAACATTGAACCGCCCTCCAATTATTTCCGGAGTTCTTCCAGGGCCGCGGCCAGCATCCGCCGACAAGCTTCGCGAAGCTGGGAGTATTCATGCCGCTGGGTCCTGGCGCAATCCTTGGCCGGTCGCCCGCAGAGGAAACACTTCCTCTCGATCCCGGTCAGGCCGGCCCGGTGGAGGGCTCCCGTTCGGGTAAGGACATCCACGTCGACCACGTGGCCCCAGGGCAGGTCCTCGACCTCCATGGCGATCCTTTTCACCGCCACCGGGTCGACACCCTTCGCGCCCAGGATCCCGGCATAACCGGCCCCGTTATCGAGGAAAAAAAGGAGGGCAGGCCCGCCGCCCAAGGCTTGAATTTTCCGGCGTATCAACCCAATGACGCGGAAGACCACTTCCCGGTCGCCTGCCATCCTTTTGGGGAGTCCCGGTATATTCAGGGAGACCTGGGCGATCACTTCCGACCTCAGGAGGACATGGGCCTGGAGGGAGGCCCTTTCCTCCCTCCCGGCGAGAAGCCGCTCCAGGTCCGTCATGATTGCTTTTCCCAGGCTGAGGCGAATCGCTTGACCGCTTCCTGGATCATCACCGTCGACAACCGGCTGACCGACAGCCTGACGGCCTCGATGTCCTCCCCCGCGTAACTGAACAAACGGCCCGGAACTACCCCAACACCCACCTTTTTCGCCGTCCCGGCGACAAGGGTCCCCGACCTTCCCGGCGTTCTCAGCCAGAGGTAGATCCCTCCCTGGGGTGTCTCGAAGGGTAGCCCTGGCAACGAAGCTCCGAGGCAGTTGCAAAGGGTCCTCATCCGTGAAGCCATGCTGTTCCTGGCCAGATCCAGGGAAACCTCAAGGCTGCGGTCTTCGATGAAGGCGTTCACCAGGTGCTGCACCAGCGAGGAGGTCGAACCGGAGGTCCTCTCCAGGACCGACAGGAACTCCTTCCTGGTCTCCTCGGGCATAAGGACATAGCCGATGCGCATGCCGGGGAAAAGGAGTTGGCTGAAGGAACCCAGGTACAGCACCCGGCTCTCCTGGTCGATGGACTTGAGAGCCGGCACGCTGGATTCACCGAACCGGAGTTCCCCGTAAGCGTCGTCTTCGATCACCCAGAAACCTATCCTTGAAGCTGCCTCCAGGACATTTTTTCTCTGCTCGGGCGAAAGGGTCCTGCCCGTGGGATTATGGAAACTGGGGATCAGGTAGAGCAATTCCCCGGGGCCTATCCTTGCAAGGGACGCCTGGAACGCTTCGGGTTCGACAGGTACGATCGCGATCTCCAGGCCGGCTCCCTGGGCCATGAGCCTGACCTCGGGGTAGGTCAACTCCTCGATCCAGAGCCTCCTCACCCCCTTCAAAGCCATGGCGTGAATGTAGACAGAGAGGGCATGGCGAGCCCCGCTGGTGACGACAGCCTCGTCCCTTTTCGCGGGGATACCTCTCGTGGCCGCGTGTTTGACCAGGGTGTTCCGCAGGGTCATGAGACCTTCGGGCGGGGTGTCGTAGAGGGCTCCGGGGCCGCTGGACAGGAGGGCATCCCTGGCCAGGGCGGCCAGGCGTCCCGAGGGGACCAGGTCGAAGGAAGGCAGGCCCGAAGCCATGTCCCATCTCGGGCCGTCATCTTCGATATCGCCGCTATCGTGAAACCCTTTCCAGGAGATGAAGGCCCCCCGGCGCCCTCTCTGTTCGATAAAACCTTCGTCCTCGAGAAGGTCGTAGGCGAGTACCACGGTGTTCCTGCTCAAACCGAGGCTTGACGACAGGTCGCGGCTGCCGGGCAAGCGGTCCCCGGGGGCGAGGGTGCCGTTCTGGACCATCTTCATGAGATGCGTGGCGATCTGGCGGTAGAGCGGGGCTCGTCCAGCCGGGTCAAGGGGGATCTCTATCAAGGGCTCATCCCCTTTCTCCCTATCACTGGGTCAATGATACACCAGCGGCTCAACGCGTACGGGGGCTATGCGGTTGCTGTCTCTCCCCTGCGCGGGGCCGGGGCGATCGACAGCGTCAGTGCCTCCCCTCGGACCCGCGGAGATGTTCGATGACCTTTCCGCCCTTTTCAGAATGGAGGTAATCCCAGGTGCAGTCCGGGACCATTTTTCTGAGGGCCTCCCAGTCTTCACTTTTCAGTAAGGACCGGACCGTCGAGGCCGACACCACTATACCCTCGTCGGTCTCCAGCCGGCGGATCTCCCGGAGCTCGATCCCCCGAGGTGGGAGGATCTCCTTCATGGCCTCATTGTAGGCGTTTGTAACAGGGCAGTAGGGTTCGGTCCCGACGAACCGTACGTTGATCCCCAGCCCCGGGGCGAAAAGGTTCGCGAAAAGGGTTACGTCCAGTCGGGCCTGGATCGAAGCGATGTCCACCATCGAGGCGTCCTTGAGGAAATAGGAGGGGAAGGTGGCCGGGGAGACGGCGTATTCCCCACTTTTGACGACGGTGACGTTTCCAAGGTGGGACGTCCCGCACAGGAGGAGTTCAAACCGGTCCCTGAAGGGGAAGGATGAGAGGTCGGCCTCGACGACGATGACATAGAGGTGGTCCGAAAGGGATGCAGCCTTCTCGATCAGGAACTGGTGCCCCAGGGTAAAGGGGTTGCAGTTGACCACGATCGAGCCGGTCCTCCCGGCGGTTCCGGCTTCTCGCCGGCATGAGGCCAGGTACTCCCTGAACTGGTCGATCCCCGGGCTGCCCATCTCGAGCAGCGCCGCGTGGGGTTCGTACCTGGCTATTTCCCTGAAGCCGAAGCGGGCAAAGGTATCGGCGGTATCGGGCTTGGTGAAGACAAAAAAGTGGGACATGCCGCGGGCACGCCCCCACTCCACCAGTCTCGACACTATGGTCCCGGAAAGGCCGTATTCCTGCCATCCGGGATCGACGGCCATCATCTTGATGACGTTCCCGCTCAGGCTGCCCGTTCCGACGAGCCTGCCGCCCTCATCTTCGAGGAAGACAGCGACATCGGGGCACCCTTCGAAGGCCAGCCCAAACCGTTCGAGAAAACCTTCCAGCAGTTTTTTTTCTTCTTGAGAGGGCCTTTCAACGACCCTTATCGAAACATCGAACAATACCGATCTCCCCCGAAGGCGCGAAAACCCAGGGTTTCAGTTTTTGCGGAGTTCTCTTTTGAGTATCTTGCCTATGCTGGACCTCGGCATCTCGTCGATGAACTCCACGATCCTCGGGATCTTGTAATGGGCCAGGTGCTCCTTCGAAAAGGAGATGACATCCCGGGCTGTTACCTTCGGTTCTCCGGAGGGGGTGATGTAAGCCTTCACTATCTCGCCGCTGACAGGATGTTCCACCCCCACAACGGCGCATTCCCTGACCCCCGGCATCTGCTGCAGGACGCCCTCGATCTCGGTGGGGTATACGTTGAAACCACCCACTATAATTATATCGGTCACCCTGTCCAGGATGGTCAGGTACCCCTCCTCATCTATCCTGACCACATCCCCGGTGTTGAACCAGTCGTCCTTGATCTTTTCCCTGCTCAACTCCGGCGCTTTGAAGTAGCCTTTGAAAACGGAGGGGCCCTTCACCCAGAGGGTGCCTTCCGCACCAAGGGGTAGCAACTCGCCCTCGGTGTCTCTGACCTCGACATCGTAACCTTCCAGGACGGTCCCGACGGTGCCAAGTTTCCTCCTGGCCACGCTCTCATTGATGGAGACCACCGGCGATGTCTCGGTAAGGCCGTAACCTTCAAGAACGGAGACCCCCAGCAGCTGCTTCGTCCTCGCGTCAAGCCTCGAGGGAAACCGGTCGCCGCCGGTCACCAGGAGCCTCAGCGAGGAGGGCGGTACCACACCCCTGGCGATGGCACCGAGCATGAGTGCGACCATGGTCGGTACGGCTATCATCACTGTGACCTCGGCCGCCTTGATGCACTCTATGGCACTCTCAGGAGGCATGAAGGTGGGCATGATGGCCTGGGGATACCCCCCGAGCAGAGGTAGAAGCCCGCTGGTGGTGAAACCCAGGGTGTGGAAGTTGGGAAGTACGTTGATGAAGATATCGTCGCTTTCGAGGTCCTTGAAATGGTAGATAGATTTTGTCACATTGTCGTGGAGGTTCGAATGGGTTATGGGCACCCCCTTCGGCGACCCCGTTGTGCCGGAAGTATAGAAGAGAACGGCTATCTCGGGGTCCGATCGTTCGCAGGTCCGGGACTGGAAGGAAGGCAGGGGGCCGTCCAAGGCCACCGCAACGGCCGGGAGGCCGGAAGCGGCAAGCCCCTGGGTGATCTGGTCCATACCCTGGGGGACGAAAACGGCAGAAACATCGGAGTGAACGAGGGTTTCCATCGTCGGCGCCAACCCGGCCTGCAGGTTCAGCGGGGTCATGGTCCCCCCGGCTTTCCAGACGGCGATCATCAAGGCAAGAAAAGCCGGGCAGTTCGGCATCAGCACCGCTACCCTGTTGCCCTCCTTAAACCCGCTCTCCCTCAACCTCGTCTCGTACTGGGCGGCGAGATCGGCCAGGACTTTGCGGGACCACCAAGCTCCCCGCCACCAGACGGCGCGCTCGCCGTTGGACCTGTTGCACTGGGAAAGGATCTTTTCCTCGAGCCTCACGTTCACGCCATTGTCCCTCCGAGAAAAGAAATGTTTGGGACCTCACCGGCACCATCCCGTTGCGCAAGACCATCGTCTTCCCGCCGCAGGTCCCCCAAAAACGGAATATATGCTAGTGTATCATACTGTCATCTATTCCGAACACGCGAGGAAATGGAGGAGGTCTTCCCATGGCGGTTCCCTGGGTCTACATCGGCGATCTTCCCGCTCATGAGGGCGAGGAGGTACAGCTCAAATGCTGGATGTACAACAAGCGGAGTTCCGGCAAGATCCACTTCCTGCAGCTCCGCGACGGCACGGGATTCATCCAGGGGGTGGTTGTCAAGGGCGAAGTACCGGAGGAACAGTTCCTCTCGACCCGCAATCTTTGGCTCGAGGCTTCCCTTGAGGTGACGGGCAAGGTGCGAAGGGATGAAAGGGCCCCCTCCGGTTTCGAACTTAACGTCACCGGAGTGAAGGTCCTGCAAAACCCCACCGATGAATACCCTATCGGGAAGAAGGATCACGGGATAGACTTCCTCCTGGACAACCGGCACCTGTGGCTTCGGAGCGCCAATCAACGAGCGGTGATGATGATCCGGGAAAGGGTGATATGGTCGGCGAGGGAGTACCTCCATGACAAGGGATTCCTTCTGGTCGACAGCCCTATCCTGACCGGGGCCATCGGCGAGGGCGCATCGAGCCTTTTCGAAGTACCCTATTTCGACCTGGGGAAAGCCTACCTGGCCCAGACGGGTCAGCTTTACGCCGAGGCGGCGGCAGCAGCCTTCGGCAAGGTTTATACCTTCGGCCCCACCTTCCGGGCCGAGAAATCCAAGACCAGGAGGCATCTCACCGAGTTCTGGATGATAGAGCCCGAGGTGGCCTTTTACGATCACGTCGACAACATGACCCTCCAGGAGAACCTCGTCTCTTATATCGTGGAAAAGGTCCTGGAACATTGCCGGGCGGAGCTGGCCCTGATAGGGAGGGACACGGCCCCTCTCGAGCTGGTGAAACCGCCCTTTCATCACATCAGCTACGACGACGCCGTCATTATGCTCCAAAAGCTCGGTTGCCCGATGCGGTACGGTGCTGACTTCGGAGGCGAGGATGAAACCATTCTCACCCGGCAGTTCGACAGACCCCTCTTCGTAGAGTGCTACCCAAAAAAGGTCAAGGCTTTCTACATGAAACAGCACCCCGAAAGGGAGGACCTGGTCCTCTGCGACGACCTCCTGGCACCGGAGGGTTACGGTGAGATCATAGGCGGCTCCCAGAGGGAGGATTCACTGGACCTCCTCCTCGCTCGCATAAGGGAAGAGAAGCTCCCCGAGAGCCCCTACGACTGGTACCTGGACCTGAGGAAGTACGGCACCTTTGTCCACAGCGGTTTCGGTATGGGTATCGAAAGGGTCGTGGCATGGGTCTGCGGCCTTCCCCACATAAGGGAGACCATACCGTTCCCGAGGACCATATATCGTTTGAACCCGTGAAGGTGAAAAAGCCGGGGCCGCCTTTTTGGCGGCCCCGGCCGGCAATTGACGATTCGGCGGCTAAAAGGACGTCGACTAGAGGAATATCCCGCGGAGCCTTGCCGCTTCGGCCACCCGTGCGATGGCGGCCATGAAGGCGGCACGGCGCATCTTCACGTGGCGTTCCTGGCTGAAGTCCCAGACCCGCTTGAAGTTACCCTTCATGATATGGAGAAGCCTCGAGTTGTACTCCTCGCGGGTCCAGAAAAATCCGCCGAGGTTCTGCGCCCACTCGAAGTAGGACCCTATGACCCCGCCGGAATTGGCCAGGAAGTCGGGAACGATCAGTACCCCCTTGGCATCGAGGATCGCGTCGGCATCAGGGGTGATGGGGCCGTTGGCGGCTTCGACGATGTACTTGACCTTGACCTTGTCAGCGTTGCCCTTGTTGACCACGCCCTCGAGGGCCGCGGGGATGAGGATATCGGCTTCGAGCAAGAGGAGCTCTTCAGCGGGGATCTTTTCGAGCCCGGGCTGCTCGAAACCCTCGAGAAGCTTTTTGGGGTGGGCGGAGGCATGCTGCTGGGCTTTCTTGATGTCAATGCCCTTGGAGCAGTAGTAAGCTCCAGTGATATCGCTGATGCCGACCACCGTCGCGCCGGCGTTGATAAGGGTCAGGGCGGCGTGGGTTCCGACGTTGCCGAACCCCTGGATGACGAAGGTCGTACCCTTGGGGTCCTTCTTGATGGCCTTGAGGAACTCAAGGGCGCAGGTGGCAACACCCAGGCCGGTCGCCTCGACGCGGCCCTCGGAGCCCCACAGCCCCACCGGTTTCCCGGTGAAGAGGGCGGGTTCGACCTTGCCCCTTATCTTGCTGATCGTATCCATGAACCAGATCATCTCCTGGCCGCCGGTGTTCACATCCGGCCCGGGAGCGTCGATCCAGGTTCCGATCAGCGGCTCTATCCTGGCGGCGTAGGTCCTCGAGAGACGTTCCTTTTCACCCTTTGACATCTGGAGCGGGTCGCACTCTATCCCACCCTTACCCCCACCATAGGGTATGCCGGCGAGGGAACACTTCCAGGTCATGAGCATGCCCAGGGCTTCGCATTCATCAAGGTTCACATCGGGGTGGAACCTGGTGCCGCCCTTGGCCGGCCCGATAGCCGTGGAATGCTGGATACGGTAGCCGTTAAAGACCTTGGTGGTTCCGTCGTCCATCACGACGGGGACCGAAACGGACAATTTCCGCTCGGAGTTGCCGAGTATCTCGACCAGGCTGTCTTCGAGCCCCAGTTCCTCTGCCGCGCCATAGAAGTTTTTCAAAGCGATATCAAGGAGCACGTTCTCTGAAGTCCTCTTACCCATTCAAACAGCACCTCCGCATTCATCTGATGACCCGGGCACCCCGGGCCTTCAAAACCGGGAACTGCATACATGCCGTGAAGCTGTCTCGGTCCTTTCTGGAGCCGCTTTCTAATAATCTAATATATGTGAAAGAAATCCCTTGTCAAGGGGCCGATATTATGTATACTCCATAATATTCTATCCCCTTCACTCTTTCGCTGGATAAAAAAACAGGGCTTGGGGAAACCCCTTGCCCTGTGACACGGAACTAAATTTCATGGATGGCCGCCCCAAAGTACGGGGACTTCGGCCGGGAGACCACCTTTGGTCTTCAGCAGGATCCCCTTTGAATGCCAAGGACGGTCATCACTTCGATATTCGTGGACCAGAGGAACCCGGTCTGCTCGACCCTGACCAGGTCATCGGCAAATCTCATCTCTTCCGGGACCCATAGGGTGATACCATCCCCGGAAAGCATGGTGTAGCCATTATCCACGGGGGGTTTCCCGCTCTCGACGAGAGCCGCGTAACGCGCCGATCACCCTCCACCGAGGCGTCTTACGATGACGTACCCCTCGTTGCCCATCGATCCCAGCTTGGCCTTGGCCTTGTCGCTGATCTCGAGTTTCAGCTTTCCCACAGTCATACCCATTCCCCCCATAGAGGTTTTTCTCCTGAACAACGTGGTCATTATACCCCACGGTTGTATAAACGCCAACCCCTACTAGAGAGGATCCCCATAAAGTCGGGAGGGGGAAGGGCTAAAAACTTTTTCCCCGAAAGGTGACCAAGGGGGGCGGACAGGTCCCTGAACTCCAGGCTCCTGGAGTGGAGCATCGGCCTATGAACTCCTAAGAGACGCCATTCGGCGTTCACTTTCCGGTCGCCGTACTTGATGTCGCCTACCAGGGGGTGCCCTATTGAGGCGAGGTGGACCCTCGCCTGGTGAGGCCGCCCGGTAAGAAGCTCCACTTGCAGCAGGGAAACCGCCGAGTCCCCCGTTACCTTCCTGAACCTCGTAAGGGCCGTCCTTCCCCTGGCGGCATCGATGCCCACTATGTTGTCTTCTCCAGTCTTCAGTAGGGGCGAATCGATCTCGACCTCATTGGGGGCTTCACCGGCAACCAGGGCGAGGTAGGTCTTCCGGACGTTTCCCTTCCGCCAAGCCTCGTGAAGCACCCTGAGAGCCACGCCGTTAAGTGCAAGAGCCATCGCCCCCGAGGTATTCCTGTCGAGCCTGTGCACCGGTGTGGGAAAGAAGGAGGGGTCCTTCCAGCCTAGGGTCGCCGTTGTCCTGGTTATGACACTCTCGTCGCCGTCACGATCGGGCTGTGAAAGCAGGTTCCAAGGTTTGTTGATCAGACAGACATCGTTGTCAGCATAAATGATCTCTATCGAAGGGCTGGGTGCTCCAGGGCCCGAAAAGGAGGGCTTCCTGGCCTCAGCCTCGTCGTCATCCCAGGGAACGGCCACTGAGCTTCCAGCGGCGACCCTGGAGGAGCATTCGACCCGGCGGCCGTCCACCTTGACCAAACCTTTCCTGAAGGCTCGCATAACTGCCGCCAGGGGAAGGTCGGGCCACTTCTTCCGTATTACCTTGTCCACCCTTCTCCCATCGTCATGGGCTGAAACCTTGAAAACCTGTCCCATCCCGTTCAGTCCTCCACCTTTCGTGTGTCCGGCCTCCAGAACCTCCTGCCGGCGGAGGGGAGGAAGTCCGAGATGGAGACCTCCCCGTTGCCGCTTTCGGGAAAGGAGCCCCAGCAGTACATGAGGAAGTCCAGTTCGTCCGCCGATGAGACGACCATGGCCTCAGGGGTCGCCGGAAGCACCGGCGAACCGTACTCCTTGCGCCCGTGGTGGCTCACCAGGATATGCCCCAGGGCGGTCTCGAGAGCCTGATCGAGGCCATGTTCACCGGCCAGGAGTGAGAAGCGGCTGAAACCCAGCGCGATATGGTCGATGACCGTCCCCGGTAGGGTCATCGAAGGGAAGGGGTCAAGCCTGTAGGAATCGATCTTGCCGATATCGTGCAAAAGCCCCCCGGCGGTCACGACATCCAGGTCCATGTCGATGCCGGAATCGATATAGGTTTGGGCAAGGGCGCGGGCGCTCTTCGTCACTGACAGGGTGTGCTCGATCAGCCCATGGATATAGGCGTGATGCATGGTCACGGCCGCCGGAGCCTCCCGGAACCTCCTCCAGGTATCACCTCTGAAGACCTTTTCAAGGAAATCCCTGACTGTGGGGCGGCAACCGGCGACCAGGGCCCTGAACTCCTCCTCCATTTGCTCGATGGGGATCGGTGAGGACCGGATGAAACCGCTTATGGGATATTTCTCTGGGTCCAGGAGGAATAGTTCCGAGAACTGGTACTGCTGCTTCCCCTTGAATTCCGACACGGTGCCGATGGCCCCGATGGGCGCGTTGAGGAAAGCGCCGGGCATCTCCGGTGAACCGGGCTCAACGGGCGATCTTTCACCCGACCTAGCGTCCCACCATTTCCCATCGGACCAGACTTTCGCCTCGATGGTCCCCTCGGAATCCACCAGGGCGACTTCCCAGAAGGGCCTTTTATTCCTGTCAAACCTCTGCTTGACCTGTTGGAGCACGCCGAGGATCTTGAATCGATCGCCGGGGGCCAGGCCCCTCAGCTGGGATGTAGTTGAGTTCATCATGTCGGACAAGGAGATCCCTCCGTTTCAATTCTTCACTTACGCCGCCGCTGGAGCGACGACGCTCCTTTCGGCCCACCTTCGTGACCGGAAATACCTGGAAGGGGTCAGGCCCCGTATTTGGAAAGCCTTCGGGCATGGGCCAGCATCAGCCCCATGAGCTTGCAGGCCGGCATGGCTCCAAGGCTTCCCCTGGCGCAACTTCTCTCGCCGAAGGAGGGCGACCCGTCGGGCCTCACAAAGGGGCTCGCCAGGAGAAAGGGCGAGGGGTGCCATGAGTGGGAAGCCATGACGCTCGGGGTGCTGTGGTCGCCGGTGACGACGAGGACATCGGGTTCCAGCTCGAGCACCTCCGGTACGAGGCTGTCGACTTTTTCGATGACATCACGCTTCGCGTCGAAATCACCGTCCTCGCCGCGGCTGTCGGCGTATTTTACATGAACGAAGAAGAAATCGAAAGCCGCCCAGTTCGTCCCTAAGGCCTGGAAGAGGCCTTCCACCGTCTTGCCCGCCGGCAAGACCTCCATCCCCACTATCCTGGCCAGGCCTTTGTACATGGGGTAGGTGGCTATCGCAGCGGGGCGGAACCGGTAGAGGTCCGGCATGAGGGGGATGTCCGGCGCGCCGGATATGCCCCTTAGAAGGCAGCCGTTGGCTTTCGGCTCATCGGAAAGGACCTCCCGGACCTTTCGGATGAGGTCGTTGACCAGGCGGGACGTCCTTTCGGCGGAAGGGTCCAGGGGTTCGCTCCAGATCATGGGCCGGCCTTCGACCTGGGGGTCCGCGTCGGTCACCTTGTCGCTCAACCCCTTTCCCGAGAAGACCACGGCGAAACGGTGCTCGACTCCGGGGTAGAATCTTACACCGAACCCATCGATCTCTTTTATCCTTTCGGCCAGTTTCCCGATGATCCCGGCGCTCGAACCGGTGTCGATCCGACCGGCCCTCCGATCGAGGACGAGGTCCTTCTCACCCCAGGTACACAGGTTCCCCCTGGCACAGACCTCCCCGGCATGGACATGGGCCCCCGTACCCAGGGCCTCCAGTATCCCCCTGCCGATCTGGAACCTCAACGGATCGTAGCCGAAAAGGCCGAGGTGCCCCGGGCCACTTCCCGGAGTGATCCCCGTGTCGACCATCTCGAGAAGTCCCGTCTCCGAACGGGAGGCCAGGGCATCGAGGTTGGGCGTGAAGGCGGCCTCCAGTTCCGTTTGACCCCCGGTCCCCGGCAACCCCCCCAGGCCATCCATTACGAGAAGGATCATTTTTGTTCTGTTTTCGACGGAAAGTTCTTTGAGGATCTCCAGCCTGTCGAGCAAAAGGCATTCCTCCTCCCCTGTAGAAGCGCCGCCATACCGCGGGGCTTCTCTTGCCTTTTTTCCCGCCTTGCCCGGATAATATAATAAGCCATTTGACCCTTTATTTTCTCCGCTCTCATGCCCCATAATGCCGCCAGGCAAATCGAAGGGAGGCGGGCTCCTTGATCAGGAAGATCACAGGTTCCATCCTGGTCCTCTTTTTATTGGCGACGTACCCAATGACGGGTGGGGCTGCGATCGACCCCGGCTCCGTCGACAGGGTCTGGCGCGACCTGACCTCCGCGGCGTCCCTCGCGGAGGCGGGCCCCGTGAGCATCGAGGGCAAGGATGAACCCAACGCGTGGGTTTCCTTCACGATGAGCAAATACTCAGTTCACGCCACGACGGGGCTCCTGGCTACGCTCCGTTCCACGGACGAACTGGCCGGGGTACTGGCCCACGAGATAGGTCACATCAAGCTGGGCCACTACAATGAAACCGTAAAAAGGAATCTCCTTTGGGGTCTGCTCTATATGGCCTTGGGGGAAAGGAAGATCGGCGGCTTCGATGTGGTCGGTACCGGGGTCGTCCTCGCCGAGGCGGGTTTCAGCCGGGAACAGGAGATCGCCGCCGACGACTACGGGGTGGCACTGGCTGCGAAGGCCGGTTACGACCCCTGGGGTCTTCACAACGCTCTACAAAGCATGGTGAAGTCAGGATACAAAACGACCCCGAGCGGTTTCAATTCACACCCTCCTACAGAGCGGCGCCTGGCCCATATCAGGGAAACCACGGAAAGGGTAAGCACGGGAAACTGATGATCCGAGGATAATGATATACAATAAAGACGGACCCCTCCATGCTGGGGGTCGTTACCCTCGCCTGGACGGAGGTGCGAATAAAACGGAAGTTTTTCTCGACGGCCTTTTCAGCACAGCGGCGAAGAAAATCAAACCCTCCCCTCTCCTTGAGCTGCTGGACCTCGGCAAAAAATCGGGGGTGATCTCCTTCGCGGTGGGTATGCCCGACCCCGACATCTTCCCCATTGAGCAGTTGCAAAAAGCCGCTTCCGTCATCTCAAGAGAGGGCAAGGATATTCTGCAGTACGGCGCGGCGGGGGGTTACCCGCCGCTCAAGAGTTTCCTGGCCGAATGGACTGCCCCGAGGATGGGACGGAAACTGTCAACCAGCGAACTGCTGATCACTGCCGGCTCCGCCCAGGTGATCGACCTGCTCTGCTGGGCCCTGCTGGACAGGGGCGACTGGGTGATCTGCGAGGAGCCCACCTTCCAGGGCGCGACGGGTACCATGTTCAACCACGGCGCCAGGTTCCTGACCATCCCTTGCGACGGTGAGGGGATGAAGGTGGAACTGCTCCCGGAGCGGATCGAAAGGATCCGGGCCACCGGTGAACCCATCAAGTTCATCTATACCATCGTCAACTTCCACAACCCGCTGGGCTGCGACCTCTCACTCCAAAGAAGGGCAAGGTTGCTGGAGATCGCCAGGACCTACGGGATCCTGATCCTTGAGGATGACCCCTATGGCTGGGTCCGCTTCGAGGGCGAGGATATCCCCTCGCTGTTCTCCATGGACGACAGCGGCCTGGTGGTATTCTCATCGACCTTCTCCAAGATCCTGGCCCCCGGCACCCGCGTCGCATGGTGCGCGGGGAGGGAGGAGATCATCAGGAAAATGACGGTGCTTAAGGAAAATGTCGATACCTGCACCAGTGTCCTGGCCCAGGCCATAGTATGGGAATACTGCCGGCTGGGCTACCTCGACGCCTTTCTCCCCCGCATAATCGATCATTACAGGAAAAAGAGGGACGGCATGGAAACCGCCCTTAAGAAGTACCTGCCCCCGGACAGGGTGTCCTGGCAAAAACCCGGAGGCGGCTTCTTTTACTGGTTGACGGTCCCGGGGATACCGGCCGTGCAACTCCTGGAAAAAGCCCTGGAGAAAAAGGTCGCCTTCGTCCCGGGGAACGCCTTTTACCCCACCGGGTCGGGGGGACTCAACAATTTCAGGATGTGCTTTACCTTCGCCTCCGCCGAAATGACGGACCTCGGTGTCCGATACATCGGTGAAGCCATCCGCGAGTTCGAGCAAGAGCCCGGCCATAAGAAGAGCTGAGACATCTGATCCATATTGGAGGAGATTGAATTGGACAAGTTCTGGGGATCGAATTTCAGCAACAAGGCGCTTAAAGTTCGTCCCTCGCCGATACGGGAGATGTTGAGCATAGTGAACCAACCGGGAATGATATCCTTCGCGGGCGGGATGCCTGCACCCGATGTTTTCCCGGTGAAGGAGTTTCACGAGGGGACCGAGGTCTTCCTGCGAGACGGCCCAAGCCTCCTCCAGTACGGTACCACCGAAGGTTTCACCCCCTTGAAAGAATTTCTCTCGGAGTGGACGGCACCCAGGATGGGCAAAAAGTCCGCCCCGGACGAAATTCTCCTCACCTCGGGTTCGCAGCAGGTGCTCGACCTGATGGGTTGGGCCATGATCGACCCCGGTGACTACGTCATCACCGAGGACCCTTCGTACCTGGCGGCCCTCACGGCGTTCCACAACCACGGCTCCCGTTTCATCGGCATCCCCACCGACGCCGAGGGGATGGTCGTGGATATGCTCCCCGAGAAGATCGAGAAGGCCCGCTCCGAGGGCAAGAAGGTCAAGTTCATTTATACGATCGTCAACTTCCAGAACCCCGCGGGATGCACCCTGTCCCTTGAGAGAAGAAAAAAACTGGTGGAGATCTCCAACAAGTACGGGGTCCCCATCTTTGAGGATGACCCTTACGGTTATGTTCGTTTTGACGGTGACCACCTTCCTTCCATTTTCTCCCTTGACCCGGCGGGGGGCGTGATCTACGCCGGCTCCTTCTCGAAGATCCTTGCCCCGGGGACCAGGATCGGGTGGTGCACCGGCAGCCGTGACATAATAAGGAAATTGACCGTCTTCAAGCAGTCCACGGACCTCTGCTCGAGCCCCATTTCTCAGGCGCTGATCTACGAGTACTGCAAGAAAGGCTACCTGGACGCTCACCTCCCGAAGATCGTCGCCGATTACAGGGCCAAAAGAGACGCCATGGAGGACAGTTTCAAGAAGTACCTGCCCCTCGATGAGGTCTCCTGGGTCAAACCGGAGGGCGGTTTCTTCTACTGGATCCACATGCCCCACATCGATGCCGAGGACCTTTTCAAGAAGGCCATCGAGAAGAAGGTCGCCTTCGTCATAGGTGCCCCTTTCTTCGCCAACGGCGGCGGGGAGCACAACGCGAGGATCAACTACACCTACTCCAAGCCGGATACAATTGAAGAGGGGGTCAAACGCCTCGGGGAAGCCATGAGGGAAATGCTCGGGAAAGCATGACCATGGGCGAGGGACCCGGTTCCTTGCGGAAGGACATCATCGCCGCTATATCAACAGCCTGGGGCGAGTCCGGCATAGCCATCGTGCGCCTTTCAGGCAGTGGCTCCAGGGACCTCGTCGATTCGATCTTCAAGGGCGGGGGGGGGCTGGGCCCCTCCCCGCCCCGCTTCATGAAGCATGGCTTCATTCTC
>ERZ724504.991-NODE-991-length-15942-cov-5.669352_pt1 | contig 15942 bp, 17 predicted proteins | sample MGYA00376037_ERZ724504 | MGnify/ENA primary metagenome ERZ724504 (study PRJEB28724, sample SAMN07190888) | wastewater metagenome | isolation source: influent of sewage treatment plant in Hong Hong | place: USA: Christiansburg, Virginia | collected 2016-03-01 ... | reverse complement strand
CGCTTGCGGTATTCGCCGGTGCGGGTGTCGATTTCGATCTTGTCTTCTTGAGCCACGAACAAAGGCACAGCCACTTCGAAGCCAGTAGCGATCTTGGCAGGCTTCAGAACCTTACCGGATGTGTCGCCCTTGACGGCTGGCTCAGTCCAGGTAATTTCGCGCACGATGGTGGTGGGCAGTTCGCAGGAGATAGCCTTGCCGTCATAGAACACGACTTCAGCAGTCATGCCGTCTTCCAGGTAGTTCAGTGCGTCAGCCATGTTTTCGGCTTCGACTTCGTACTGGTTGAACTCTTCGTCCATCCACACGTACATGGGGTCTGCGAAGTAGGAGTAAGTGCACTCCTTCTTGTCCAGAATCACGTTGTCGATTTTGTCGTCGGCCTTGAACACGTTTTCAGTGCCGAAGTTGCCGATCAGGCTCTTGAGCTTCATGCGCACGGTAGCAGCGCCACGGCCGCCACGAGCGTATTCAGTCTTCAGAACGATCATGGGGTCCTTGCCGAACATGATCACATTGCCTGCGCGGATTTCTTGAGCGATTTTCATGGCTTGCTTGCGTTTGAAAGGTTGGAGCCGCTCTACACGGCAGGCAAGCTGTTCGCAATGGTTGCTGAGTCAGCAACGCATCAATAGTGCGGCGGCGGGGCCTGCCGCGTGTACCGCGGCGGGGCGCGACCCTGATAAGCAAGATCGCTCGGCGGGCCGGGTACGCTTGCCCTCAGAGAGGCAAAACGTGGATTTTATCTTTTTTCGGCGACAAAAGCTTGAAGCTGCTCAATCAAGTCTGTCTTAAGCGCTAATTTTCCTCGTGCTGCCCTTACGCACAAGGCCCATTCAGCCAACATTTCACGGCTCAGTAAAGGCAATGCTTGCGGTACGGTCATGTCATTCCAGGCGTGGTGAAAGCGCGCAAGGCTTTCGGGCGCGCCCAGCCAGTCCAGAAAGGCGTTGAGCTTGTCGTGGTGGGCATTGTCATGCTGGGGGTAGATATGCCAGACAAAAGGCTGACCCGCCCAGATGGCGCGTACCAGAGAGTCTTCGCCGCGCACCAGATTCAGATCGCAGGCCCAGAGCATTTCATCAAATTGAGGCTGCGAGCAGGGCTGCAGATATTGCATGTTCAATGACTGCGCGGCTGGCAGTGCCTGAACAGCTGCAGTAGCACGGCCGGGGGTGACCAGCAGTCTGGCGTTGAGCGTGGGCATTTGCTCAAGCAACTGTGGCAGGGCTGTTGGCTCATAGCAAAACAGCGAGACAGCGCATTCATCGGCTTGAACGCCTTGTGCAACGCGCCATTGCAGGCGTTCACCCGCAAAACGGCTCTGGCGCTGGCTCAAATTCAGCTCGCGTACCAGTGCGCCTGTGGCGCTGGTAAAGCCCGGGTAGAAAAACCAGCGAGTCAGCCCTGCTGCAGGGCCGGACATGATGCGCGATGGCAGGCGGTGGCAACGTTCTACGTAATCTTCGGCAGACAGGTATTCGAGGTTGATCCAGGTCGGCGGCTGGCCTTGTTCTGCCTTGCGTGCAATGGCGGAGACAAACGGCTGGGGGATCTCACAGCCAAAGGCTTCAACAACCACGTCGCCGATCACAGCGGGGATGTCGACCGTCAGCGCAGGCCAGGCATGGACGCTCAGACCCTGTGGCCAGGGCTGCGGGGCCATCCACTGCAAGGCGCTGGCATCGTCCATCCAAAGGCGTACCTGCTGGCCGCGCGCAACCAGTTCTGCTGCAGTGCGCCAGCACACGCCCACATCGCCAAAATTATCAATGACCTGGCAAAAAATATCCCAGGTCAGAGATGGATGTTGGGCCGTCGAATTCGCTTCTGGCAGCGGTAAAAAATCCAGCATGGCTTTTAGTCTTTATGAGTTTCTTCGGGCTGGCAGAGATGCTCGGCCAGCAATTGCGCCACAGGCGAGAGGGCGTCTTGTGAGCGCACGCAAAGCATCAACTGCCGCTCGGCCCAGCTTTCATCCAGCCGGATGCAGCGCAGCGGCAGCGTGCCCATGTAAATACGGGCGCTGCCCTCGGGCAGGATACCTATGCCCAGGCCTGATGCCACCATCAGGCACAGCGCGTCGTAGCCCGTCACCTTCATGCGCAGGCGAGGCTGCAAGCCTTGGTCTGCGGCTGCCCGGGTAATGAGATGGTTGAGAGCGCTGTCGGCGTGCATGCCAATCAGGTCATGCTTCACGACTTGTTCCAGTCGCAGGCTGCGCTTGCGCGCTAGCGGATGGGATTGCGGCATGACGACGGCCAGCCGGTCGCGCCGGTAGGGGCGCAAGCTGATCTTATTGCCGTAGCTGCCGTTGTTGAGCAGGCCGATATCGGCTTCGTTATCGGCCACGGCGCGCGCAATATCGTTGCTCACGCGCTCTTGCAGGCGCACATCTACATGCGGGTGCTGGCTTAAAAAGCGCTGCAACTGTGCTGGCAGAAACTGCGTGATGCTGGAGATATTGGCCATCACCCGTACATGGCCGCGCAGGCCTTCTTGGCCGCCTTGCGCATAGTCCTTCATCTGTGTGGCAATGCCATCCATGTCATTGAGCACGCCGCGTGCCATGTTCAGCAGCGCATAGGCTGCCGCCGTAGGCACGCTGCCGCGGTTGCTGCGGGTAAAGAGTTCTACCTGCAGCTGATCTTCCAGCTCTGCCAGGCGGCGGCTGGCGGCAGACGGCGCAATGTGCTCGCGTGCAGCGGCGCGGGCGATGGCGTTTTCTTCCATCACGGCAACAAACAGGCTCAGGGTGGTTGGGTCCAGTTTCATGAGGCAACCATTATCCCAGCTATGCCCAAATGCGATGGCAGCGTCGCATATCAGCGTTTTGCCGGAACCGGTCTAAAGGGCAAGATGATTCAAAGGCTGCTCTGGGCAACGCAAAGCGGCATAGCAAGAGACAAACAATGACAATGATGAATATCAAAGATCCTGCCACGCAAACCTCCACGCCGCGTGCGCTTGAGGGCGTGAAGGTCGTGGAGATGGGGCAACTGATTGCCGGCCCGTTCTGCGGCAAGACGCTGGGTGAATTTGGCGCGGACGTGATCAAGATCGAGGCTCCTGGCGCGGGCGACCCGCTGCGCAACTGGCGTCTGATTAAAGAAGGTACATCGGTCTGGTGGCAGGTGCAGTCGCGCAACAAGCGATCTGTAGCGCTGGATTTGCGCCAGAAAGAGGCACAGGACGTGGCCCGCAAATTGATTGCCGAGGCGGATGTGCTGGTCGAGAACTTCCGTCCCGGCACGCTGGAGGGCTGGGGCATGTCGCCCGAAGAGCTGCATGCCATCAACCCCGGGCTGGTAATTCTGCGCATCTCGGGCTACGGCCAGACCGGCCCCTACCGTGATCTGCCGGGTTTTGGCGTGATTGGCGAGGCCATGGGCGGCCTGCGTCACTTGACGGCTGAGCCGGGTCGCGTGCCGGTGCGCGTGGGGGTCTCGATTGGAGACACGCTGGCAGCTTTGCACGGCGTGGTGGGCGTGATGATGGCCCTGTACCACCGCAAGGTGAATGGCGGCCCCGGTCAGGTGATTGATGTGGCCTTGCATGAGGCCGTGTTCAACATCATGGAAAGTCTGCTGCCTGAATACAGCGCTTTTGGTGCTGTGCGTGAGGCCGCAGGCAGCGCGCTGCCGGGCATCGCTCCGTCGAATGCCTACCCTTGTCTGGACGGCTGGGTGCTGGTTGCGGGCAATGGAGACTCCATCTTCAAGCGGCTGATGACGGCGATTGAACGCCAGGACTTGGCCGATGCGCCAGATTTGGCCGATAACGCAGGCCGCGTGGCCCGTGTGGCAGAAATTGATGGTGCGATTGGCGACTGGACGCGAGTCCGCACCGTGCAGGCTGTGATGGAAGAGCTGGGCAATGCCCGCGTGCCCGCAGGCAAGGTCTACACCGCCAAAGATATCGCAGAAGACCCGCACTACCATGCCCGCGAGATGATCTTGACTCAGCGTACCCGCGACGGTTTTGAGGTGAAAGTGCCCGGCGTGGTACCCAAGCTCTCGCTGACGCCCGGCACCGTGCGCAGCAGTGCGCCGCATGTGGGTGACGACACCGATGCCGTACTGGCCGAAGTGGGCCTGAGCGCCGAGCAGATTGCGCAACTGCGCGCCAAGGGGATCATTCAATGAACAGCTTGAATGTCTGGAATGGTGCGGGTCGCCGTATCTATATCAACGAAGTCGGCACGCGTGATGGCTTGCAGATGGAGGCTGCGTTTGTACCGACTGAGGACAAGATTGCGCTGGTCAATGCGCTTTCGCAAGCCGGGCTGTCCAAGATTGAGGTGACGGCTTTTGTCTCGCCCAAGGCCATCCCCGCGCTTCGCGACGGCGAGATTGTGATGCGCGAGATCGAGCGCCATTCGGGCACTATCTATACGGCGTTGGTGCCCAATGTGCGCGGCGCGGAGCGCGCCATCGATGCGCATACTGATGAGTTGAACTTGGTGATGTCCGTCAGCGAAACGCATAACCTCTGCAATCTGCGCATGCAGCGCAGCCAGTCGTTTGAAGCGCTCAAACAGGTCATCGCAGTGGCGCAGCAGGCAGCAACGCCCGTCAATGTCTCGCTGTCTTGCTGCTTTGGCTGCCCTATGGAGGGCGATGTGCCTGAGGCAGAAGTACTGAGCTGGGTGCAGCGCTTTGCGGATCTGGGTGTGCAGGGCATAACGCTGTGCGACACCACGGGTATGGCCTACCCGAGTCAGGTGCACGCCATGGTGCAGGCCTTCAAGGCACGCTGGCCGCAACTGGGTGTGACGCTGCACTTTCACAATACGCGCGGCATGGCGCTTGCAAACGTACTGGCTTCTATTGATGTCGGTGCTGACAGGTTTGATGCATCTATTGGCGGGCTGGGCGGCTGCCCTTATGCGCCCGGTGCTTCGGGCAATGCCTGCACCGAAGAGATCGTGCATGCACTGCAGCTCATGGGCTATGACACCGGTACAGACTTGGCGCAGGTCGTGGCTGCGGCACGGGCCTTGCCCGCACTGATCGGGCATGAGACGCCTAGCCAGATCGTCAAAGCCGGCACACGCTGGGATTTGCACCAGCCGCCCGCAGATTTTGCAGACATCAAAGAGCGTGCTCTGGCCAAGGCCTGAGTCTGCTCAGATGCAATACCGTGCCGGCGCTTTCGGGGGAAAGGGCTGGCGCTGTCAGATATACCAACAAGGAGACAACATGACATTTCAACGTCAACGCCTAACTTTCGTGCTTGCTGCTGTGGCTGCCACCGCAGGCCTCTCTGCCGCGCCAGCTATGGCGCAGGGCGCTTACCCCAGCAAGCCCGTGCTGCTGATCGTCCCCACAGCTGCGGGCGGAACGACGGACCTTTCAGGTCGCATGGCAGCGCAGGCACTGGCCCCGGTGCTTGGTCAGTCGGTGGTGGTGGATAACAAAGGTGGTGGCAACGGTGCCATTGCCGCCAATCTGGTCAAGCGCGCCGATGCCGATGGCTACACGCTGCTGATGCAGTACTCGGGCTATCACGTCATCTCACCCCATCTGGTCAAGGCCAAGAGCTGGGAGCAGGGCGACTTTGCGCCTGTGGCCAATGTGCTGTCCGCTCCGCAGATCATTGTGGTGCGTGCTGATTTGCCGGTGAAAACGCTGGCCGAACTGGTCAGCTATGCCAAGGCCAACCCTGGCAAGCTCAATTACGCATCGTCGGGCAACGGCTCGTTGCAGCACGTGACGGGCGCCATGCTGGAGCAGCAGGCCGGTGCCAAGATGGTGCACGTGCCGTACAAGGGGACAGGTCCGGCGCTGCAAGATTTGCTGGGTGGTCAGGTGGATCTGACCTTTGGCACCGCGCCGCCCTTTATGCCCCATGTGCAAAGCGGCAAGCTGCGTGTGCTGGCGGTGACGGGCAAGCAGCGTCTGCCCAGTTTGCCTGCAGTGCCGACCACGGCTGAGGCGGGTTATGCAGGCGTCAACGCTACATCGTGGTTTGCCATTTTTGCGCCCAAGGCCACGCCCCAGCCTGTGATTGACAAGCTGACCGCAGACATCAAAAAGGTGGTGGAAGACCCCGCTTTCAAGAAAAAAGCCGAAGAGCAGGGTGCTCGCGCTGACTATATGAACCCGCAGCAGCTGGGTGCCATGGTCAAGACCGAATACGCCAGCTGGGCGCAGGTGGTGAAGTCTTCCAAAATCGAAGCGGAATAAGTCGCTGCTTCAGCGGTAACGCACATTCAAGGCCTGATTCGTCAGGCCTTTTTAATGAAAAAAGGCTGTAGCGCTTATAGATAAAGCGCTAGCAGCTATGAAAAGCATAGTTTTTGTTTTGATGAAATTTGGCAGGCAAAGCACATGAAAATAGCGCTTATGTCTTCCACGCACTCCGCTGAACTGCTGGCCCAGGTGGCTGCGCTGCCGCCACTGCCCGGTGTCTATCGCTATTTCGATGCTGCAGATGTCCTGCTCTATGTAGGCAAGGCCATCAACCTCAAACGCCGCGTCTCCAGCTATTTCCAGAAAGACCATGGCGGCACGCGCATAGGCCATATGGTCAGCAAGATTGTGCGCATGGAGACAACGGTGGTGCGCTCTGAGGCAGAAGCGCTGCTGCTGGAAAACAACCTCATCAAGACGCTGCACCCCAAGTACAACATCTTGTTCAGGGATGACAAAAGCTACCCCTATCTGAAGATCACCGGTGTAGCGCATCGGGATGGCAAAGAGGGCGAACCCGCGTTTCAAGAGTTTCCGCGCATCGCCTACTACCGCGGTGCAGTGGATAAGAAACACCGCTACTTTGGCCCTTACCCCAGTGCCTGGGCGGTCAAAGAAAGCATTCAGCTGCTGCAAAAAGTCTTTCGCCTGCGGACCTGCGAAGACACGGTTTATTCCAACCGCACGCGGCCTTGTCTGCTCTATCAAATCAAGCGCTGCAGCGGCCCCTGCGTGGATTTAATCTCGCCCGAAGCCTATGCGCTTGATGTGCGTAACGCCGAAGCCATGCTGCGCGGCGAAACCAACGAGCTGCTCAAGCAGCTGGAAGTGCGCATGATGGCCCACTCCGACCAGCTGGAATTTGAGCAGGCCGCCGAAGTGCGCAACCAGATCACGGCGCTATCGCGTGTGCTGCACCAGCAGGCGATTGAAACGACGGACGACAAGGATGTAGACATTCTGGCGGTGAAGGTCCAAGGTGGTCGCGCCTGCGTCAACCTGGCCATGGTGCGCGGCGGGCGACACCTGGGCGATAGGCCTTACTTTCCTGTCAATCTGGGTGATGCCACCTCGGTCTACTTCAGCGAAGAAGAGGCTGATGTCGCTGCGCAAGAGCGCCCTGTGGAAGAGCTGGTGCTGGAAGCCTTTATTGCGCAGCACTATGTAGATGTTGCCGTGCCGCCCACCCTCATCGTCAGCCACTTTGTAGAGAAAAAACTGATTGGACTGCTGACTGAGCAGACGGGCGTGCGCATCACCGTGGTGCAGCAGCCGCGCGAGCAGCGCCGTATCTGGCTGGAGATGGCGCAAAAAAATGCGGATATTCAGCTGGCGCGTTTGCTGGCCGAGGAGGGCTCGCAACAGGCCCGCACACGTGCACTGGTTGAAGCGCTGGATCTGCCAGTTGAAAATCTTGATACGTTGACCATTGAATGCTTTGACATCTCGCACACCAGCGGCGAAAGCACCAAGGCTTCCTGCGTAGTGTTTCATCATCACAAGATGCAGAGCAACGAATACCGCCGATTCAATATTGAAGGCATTACCGGCGGCGACGACTATGCGGCCATGCGTCAGGTGTTGACGCGCCGCTACAAGCCGGTGGCCGATGCGCAGCGCGAAGCGGGCGGTGCCGAGCTGACCGGCAAGCAGCCACATCTGCCTGACCTGGTGCTGGTTGATGGCGGCAAGGGCCAGGTCAGCATGGCGCGCGAAGTGTTTACCGAGCTGGGACTTGATCTGTCGCGCATCGTGGGCGTGGAAAAAGGTGAGGGCCGCAAGGTCGGTCTGGAAGAGCTGGTGTTTGCCGATGGACGCGACAAGGTCTACCTGGGTCATGACTCTGCCGCACTGATGCTGGTGGCGCAGATTCGAGATGAAGCCCACCGCTTTGCTATCACTGGTATGCGCGCAGCACGAGCCAAGGTGCGCACGGGCTCCAGCAGTCTGGAAGAAATTCCGGGCGTGGGTCCTAAAAAACGTGCGCGTCTGTTGCAGCGTTTTGGCGGCGTGCGTGGCGTTGGCGACGCGAGTGTGGAAGACCTCATGACGGTTGAAGGTATATCTGCCACATTGGCCGAAGAAATTTACCGCGCGCTGCACTGAGCGGCAACAGTGCATGTGGCGGGATATGCCGCTGTGCGCTGCTGCGCATGACACAATGGCGCTCATGTTCTTGACCATCCCAACCTTGCTGACCTGTACGCGGATAGTGGCGATTCCGCTCATCGTCGGGGTGTTTTATGCGCCGCTGGATATGCAGACTCGCAACCTCATTGCGACCATCATGTTCATCGTGTTCGCTGCCACCGACTGGTTTGATGGCTATCTGGCCCGTAAGCTCAATCAGACATCGGCCTTTGGTGCATTTCTTGATCCGGTGGCCGACAAATTTTTGGTCTGCGCAGCCCTGTTGGTACTGGTTCATCTGCAGCGCACCGACGTGTTTGTCGCGTTGATCATCATCGGCCGCGAAATAGCGATCTCTGCGCTGCGCGAATGGATGGCGCATCTGGGTGCCAGCAAGAGCGTTGCGGTTCATATGATCGGCAAGCTCAAGACCATGGCGCAGATGGTCGCCATTCCCTTTCTTCTCTACGACGGCGTAGCCTTTGGAGTGATGGATACAGGCGTCTGGGGCCAGTGGCTGATCTGGATTGCCGCCGTCCTCACCGTATGGTCCATGGTTTATTACCTGAAAAAAGCATTGCCAGAAATCAGGGCCAGACTCTGAATTCCGACTCGAATCATCTCAAAGCGCTTGTCTAACAAGCGCTTTTTGCTATCTATTTCGCAGTTTTGGAAGCGTTTGATGTGATTTGATGACCGATGTCAGATAGTTGCAGGGCTGTAGGCTTTGCGGCTTGTTGTCAATCGGTGAAGCCGACACAAAACTATCGTTTAAAAAAGCCACTCTGAATGGCAGAAACGGCTCAAAAACCGCATAGAATCTGGTCCTGTCGCTGGAATGCGCAGCGTGAACTGACATCAAGAACGTCAGCCGCTTCAAGTAAAAATGAGTGCAAAAATACTCAAAATTGAAGTACTGAATTTTGTCTTCATCGCGACTGGTTTCTTGTTGTGCAAGGTTTGCGCTAAAAGAAACATTCCATTTACTGATTTCTCGAGAGGCATCTTGTGAATAAAACCGAACTGATTGAGCACATCGCTAACAACGCCGATATTTCCAAGGCAGCCGCAGCGCGCGCACTGGACTCTACGATCGACGCAGTGAAGAAAACACTGAAAAAAGGTGGTACAGTATCGCTTGTTGGTTTTGGAACATTTGCGGTTGGCAAACGAGCAGCACGCACCGGTCGTAACCCACGTACTGGCGAGTCCATCAAAATCAAAGCGGCCAAGGTGCCAAAATTCCGTCCGGGCAAAGCATTGAAAGATGCTTTGAACTGACAAAAAAGTTTAAGTGGGTCCTTAGCTCAGTTGGTAGAGCGGCTCCTTTACACGGAGTAGGTCGGCGGTTCGAGACCGTCAGGACCCACCACTTAAAAGCAAAAGAAATCAAGGGCTTAGAGCGATCTAAGCCCTTTTTCTTTGTCCTCTCTACCAGCTCCAATAGCCGCCACAAGCCGCCTCTACCAACTGAAAATCGTTGCTTACCAACTCAGCAGGGATTAGTATGGCGCTCCTTTCAGGGAGGTCGGATGGCAGGCAAGAAGCAGTTTGCAAATGGAACGTGGCAGTACGTCTTCAAGAAAAAGGGCGTTCTGGATAAGCCGCTGTACCTCACGTTTTCCACAGAAGCCGAAGGCGATGAATATGCTGCCAAGCTGGAGGCGCTGCTGTCCCGCGGCATCGTTCCTCTTGAGCACCAAAAGACCGAACAGGTTTTGACCATCGCTGACCTCGTTGGCGATTACGAGCGCGAGGCCCATCCTTCGCCTAAAGATATTGCGTCTCTGAAAACCATCGTGCCGATCCACGGTACGGTCCGCTTGACTGAAATCAATGCCGCTTGGGTGGATCACTGGATCGCTCAGATGAAGCGAATTGATAAGGTAGCGCCCACTACGATTCACGCAAAAGTCGGTGCACTCGCTCGTGCCACAGACTGGGGTATGCGCAAAGGCTTCCTCACGATGCCAGACCACGCACTTCGTTCGCTGCCAAGTGGCTACGCTCAATACACGAAGGCTGATGCGGCAGTGGCCGGCGTGCTGCGAAAAGACAACGAACGGGACCGACGCCTTGAGCCCGGAGAGTGGGAAAAAATCTTGGGAGTGATCGTCGCTGGTGTGCTGCCCCGCACGCAGCGGCCCCTGGTGCTTGTGGGACGGCGGGACAAAGTGGCGTTGAAGTGCATCGCGGTTCTCGCTATCGAGACGGCGATGCGTATGCGCGAAATGTTTACTCTGCGCTGGAGCCAGGTGGATCTGGCCCAAAAAACAGTGTTCTTAGACAAGACCAAGAACGGGGATAAGCGCCAAGTCCCGCTGTCTTCCGTGGCACTGGCGGAACTGCGCGCGTTCCAGCCATCTGATATCGACCCGGCTAATTTGGTGTTTCCCTTCCTGCAAGGGGAAGAGTCAGCTAAAAAGTTGAATGACACGACTGATTTTCTGTCGCGTCTTTTCGTGGATATTTTTGAGCTTGCTGGAGCCAAGGGGCTGCTGTTCCATGATCTGCGCCACGAAGCAACTAGCCGATTGTTTGAGCGAACAACGCTGTCGGAAACTTCCATCATGCGCATCACGGGACATAGGAGCCAGCGTATGCTGATGAGATATGCAAACCTACGAGGCTCCGACCTTGCAGGAGCTTTGTGGTGATACGTGGCGCCACGTTTTGCCCTTGACCATGCAGTTGATCGCTGTCGGCGTTACATTGAACTCGGCCGCCAAGTCCTTCTGCTTCTCGCCTTGCGCCACTCGCAAGAGGATGCTCGCGACTTGTTCTTCGGTGAAGACCGAGCGCCCTTGCCGACTACCGCGCGCCATGTCTCTACCCTTCTTGAATGATCGATCGATGTTGACCTGGCGTGAGACCGCTTCGAGGTTGGAAAGCACATTGTTGGCGCGATTGAAGTCGAGGTGGTCAATTTCCTGATCGGGGCCGATCGCGCCGAAAAATGCTTCATGCACGACGCGATGCACGAACACACTTTTCTTGTGCCCATCGTGCTGCAGGACCACCTTTAGGTAACCGTCTTTGCTGGGCCTGCCCTTAAGAATTTTTCCTGCATGGGTGCCACGCCTCGCCTGTATGTTGCGAATTCTTCCGAGTGAGGAAGCTTCGTAAAAGTTGCTCCAGTCAATGACCGGCGTCCATATTTCGGATGTTTCCATTTTCGAATAATCGGGTAGAGCTAGCCGCCTGAAGAGTGAATCTTGACTATTATTTGGCATATAGCAGAGGCGCTTGAAGATCTCTGCACGGACTTCAAATATACGAGGGGAAAATGTGACCTACTGTGTGGGACTGCGCACGGATCGTGGCATATTCATTGCGGCAGACAGTATCTTTAGCTCTGCACTTCCGCCGTTACAGGATGCGACCAAGGGGACGAAGACTGTTTTCGGAGAAGAACTTGGAGATGTCGGGCCTTACCCCTTCAAGTATGTGTCCGAGGACGGCTTAAAGCTAACCGTTGGACAGGACTCGGTGACTGGTTTCGCTGGCCATGAGGGAATTGCAACTGCACTGATAAACGCATACCAGCAGTTCCGTACATCAGGTAGCGCTGCTAGAAGAGCAGTCCGCAATGCTCTTGCTAGCGTCACGCCCTCTGAGGACGACGCGGATGTTCTCTTTGCTTTCTATGAAAATGGCAAGCCATGTTTACTGCATGTAAATACTGCTTCCTCCTCCTGCTGCGATGTCGAAAGATTGATTCAACTTGGTAGCGACTTACCTGAAGGGCAGCATAGGTGGACCTCTCAGATCGTAGAAAACTATCTCAAGCTACTTGATCAGCTGGGGCAACATCCACTTCATACCGAGCGGATATTTTCTCAACTTATTGCGGTCTTGCAGAGCTATGGTGCGACGGAGTACTTACTTCAATACGGAGTTGGGGGGGCCTTTGTTGGCGCGTGGATAACACCGAGTGGCGCGCGCTGGCAAGGTGACCACCTTTATGTAATGCACGGTGAGACACCGGCGATGGAAGATCCATCGTGTGCCACGATCGTTCGAAACGATGTGCTTTGTCTGGTTAACAATCAGACAGGAGCCACTAAGTCGATCACTCGGATTCGTCAGAATGAAAGCACTTCTGAGGCCAAGAATAGGTCGGAAGCCGCATCGGAATCGGCTGTGGACTTTTGGGATCGGGCCACTTTCGACTATTTCGTTTCGATCAATACTCACAAGCACATCGTGACGGTTGTCGAGATGTGTAAAAGACAACATCACAAGATTCTTTCTTTGCATGCCCCGGCGATAGAGCGTCGTCTCGGTATCCTATGGTCAGATGCATTTCTTCAATTTGTGAACAGTATTGAAGGAGTAGATACGCATGATCCTGAGTTGATGAGCATTAAGTTCCTTCCGTTCTATGAGATTAGTAAGGAGGAAGAGGATGAGAGGGAGCAGATCTCTTGGGAGCGATTTGTTGACTTGACAGACTAGTTGTTGACCTTGGGTCGAGCACGGATCAAGCATCGCCAGGGACAGAGCTATCGAGCCAAACTTGCGCGGATCGACCTTGGCCGGTGACCTTTGGTAAGCCGCTCTGAAGTCTGATCAAGGATGACTTTTTCTGCATAGCGGTGCACATCGCTGGTTCGCATCACATAGGCGCGGCCGATTCTGCCAGCCGGCAGAACGCCTCCGGCAATGAGTTTTTCAACGGTGGAACTATGCACCTGAAGAATCTCGGCCGCTTCGGTGACGGAGCAGGTGAAATTGTTTGTGGCCTTGGTCATAGTGCTATCAAAAGTTAAGCACCGAAGTTCGGGGCTTTTATGTTTCGGGTGTCGAAATAGGCGCGGCCTGCTTCGGTTAGTTGGTGGTCGATGCTGGGATGCATCCCCGCGCGATAGAGCGCCTGCAGGGCGCTGCTGGTTTCGTGACTGATGCTGTTTTGCGTGAGGCTGTTGGCCAGCTATGAATTCGTACGCCCAAAGAAAAGCCCACAAGGTTTGCCTGTGGGCTTTAGTTTTTGGCTATGAATCCAATGATCTTCATTCATGATTCTTGACAATCATGAAATATTTTTTTTGGCGGCCGCTTCTACGCTTCGTCTTGTCAAAAAGGAGAGGGGAATGCAAGTAGGCGTTATTTACGATGTTGTTGATCGTCAGCATCCAGCAATAGAAGTGGGGCACTTCCACAACGGGCGCTTTTTCAATGCGGTGAAGAGCCCGCCTTTTCACGATGGTGACATCACTGGCAACGTACTCAGGTCACGGTCGGGTGGTGGTGGCACCGTATTGGGAACTATTGAAGGCTTGGTGATGATCCGCAATGGCGGTGGAAGAGTGTTCGATCTCATCCCTCGCAAGTAAGTTTGCTCTTTGCGACATGGTTGTCTTCAAGCGCCCGACATAAGGGGCAGCCTCAGAATCTTGGGTTGCTTGTTGCATTCGTAGATCCTTAAATACAGAGCCACGCTCAGTGGCGGGGGCCGGGGTTGTGCTGCTTTTGATCGTCTTCACGCGCGGCGCCATGTTTGAAATAGAACACCGCGTGCGTATGCGACGCGCGCCCAATGAGGCCAATCGCGTTGCTCGTGTTGGGTGATGCGCGAAAGGCGCGCGTACTTGGCATGGCTACGCCCCAATGCTTCAAACCAGCGCTTTCCTGCCATTCGCTTAGACATGCTCGCCTCCTTGTATCTGCTGGGTTGCCTGGGCGGTAGTGGCAAGCGCGATCAAGTCCTGAACGAAGGCTTCAAACTGATGCTGCTCTGCCTGGACTGCGCGTAGCTCGCGCGGTGGCTCGTCATCCTCGAACAGTGTGGAGTGCTCAATCCAAATCCGATGCTTCCGCATCAGCGCTTTGATTTGTGCTTCATCTGGCACTTCCACGGCCGATTCCCCAGCTTCGCCCATGGCGAGAATCGCCTGTTGACTGTAGTGCGCAAGCGCCTCTGTCTTTGTGGGCGGCTCCTGGATCTGGAGCAGGCATTGGCGGGGTGGCGCAATGTTGGAGGTGGCCACACCAGTAAACGCGTTCCAAGCAGCGGCGATGCGCTCAGCGATCTGCTGCTGGCCATGAAAAGGCAGGCCGCCTAGGGCAACAGCTGCATATAGCGTCTGACCATCTGGTAGCGCAACTTGCAGTGGAATCTCGATATTTAGTGGCGCGCTCGGATCGTCCGTGTAGGGCACTCCAAGCGTCATTGGCAACGTTTCAATAAGTGGCTGGCTTGCTTTGTTTTGCATGTTCTCTCCCAGAATGTGAAAAGCCCGCTCAGTGGCGGGCAGGTGAAACGGTAGGATTGCGCCCCAGGAGGAGCGCATGAACGCAGATCAGGTAATAGAGGGAATTGGCAAGGTAGTCTCTGCAGCCAAGCCGGCACAGGAGTACTGTTTCCTATGGATTGACTGGTGGCCAATGTGTATGGCCAAAAACGAGTGGTCTGGTTGGGTGCAATCAATTGGTGTCCTAGTCGCCATGTGCTCACCTTTGGTACATTCATTTTTCGTCAAGCGCCAAGCCAAACCACTAGCCCAAGATGTATTTATCCAAGCGCTTCGCATCGAAAAAAGTGGAAAGCGGCTTGATATGCTTTTGGGGAGTGCGCCGCTCGATCCTCAACAATTGAATAATGCCTATAACGAAGCAAGTGCAATTGCTCTTGCGGTGCGAGACTTCACGGAGGACGAGTTGAGCGCGTTGCGTCTATTTACTCCTGTGGCAGTGAGTCGATTAAGGACATGTGGAGAGCTTCGCGCCAAGCTTCTGGGCGTATTGGGAATAGCCGTGGAAGGACAGCTTCCGGACGACGCTCTACGTCATATCTACAAAGAAGCTGCTCGGTATGCGCGCGAATATTGTGAATTGACCTCAGAGGCCGTTAGCCTCCTGAGAGACGCTGGGTGGGGTGCGCGACTTAAGAAATATTGATCTTAGTTCCAGTCGCGCTATAAGCGAACGGCCCCTTATTTTTGAGCGCTAGTGATTACGGGTTCTTAAGCTACAACCTTTTTGATTTCTTGGAGCTGAACCTCCAACCATCCTGCCTTAGCGGCCAGTACTTTGCATTGCTGTGCAGCTTCTTGAAGGATGTAAGGCTTGCTACGTACAGTAGTTCGCTTGGCGGTGCGCAGCCAGGCGGTTTCATCAAATGGCTCAGGAGGTTTGCCGCCTGCCTTTTGCGCCATTTGGCAAAGCCGCTCGTGGGCCTGCTTTGCCTCTTCCAGCTTCCCGGGTTGGATACCCGAGACGCGCCAGCCCTTGTGCACTGACACAGGGTCTGCCTTGACGGCAAGACGGCGCTGGCGCTCGAGCTCAGTTCCTTGGGCTCGCATGGCAGCCATTCGGGTCTGAGAGATAGGGGCGCCGTTGTGGTTCACGAAAGTCAGACTCATGTGAGCCTCCAAAGAAAAAAGCCCGCGGCATGGCGGGCTGGTGGATTGAAGAGTGAGTGGTTAGAACGGGCTTTCGCCTGGCGATGTGTCAGTCGGCGCGGCTTTCGGGCCGGTAGTGCTGGCGCTGGCAGCCAGTGACGCGGGCAGGGTGCCCAGTCCAGTGCGGCCTTCGCCGCCCAGCGCTTCAATCAGGTCAGGGATCAGGCGCGACAGCTCGCCGGTGGCAATGGCCACATCGGTATCAAAGCCGCCAT
>ERZ724504.989-NODE-989-length-15950-cov-3.894998_pt1 | contig 15950 bp, 7 predicted proteins | sample MGYA00376037_ERZ724504 | MGnify/ENA primary metagenome ERZ724504 (study PRJEB28724, sample SAMN07190888) | wastewater metagenome | isolation source: influent of sewage treatment plant in Hong Hong | place: USA: Christiansburg, Virginia | collected 2016-03-01 ... | reverse complement strand
TCATCGAACCGATCAGGAGGCTGTGTCAAAGCAAAATCCCTTTGGTGTGCAACAGCGGATCGAATCGCACCGTCAATTGCTCAACGACTGCGTGCATTGTTGCGTCCTCGCGCAAGCGATTGAGAAACGGCGTATTGATGTCTAGATCCCGTGTCACGAGAACGACGCGGGTGCCCCGTGCCATAAGGCTCACGAGTACATCGGTGAGGCGAACTTCTCGCCGGCCCCATTCGGGGCTCAAGGAATCGAAATTGCCCGAGCGGTTGTCGATCAGCACGATATTGCTAACCCAGGGCGAGACTAGCCAGATTCTTTCGCCTGACTCGAGCATTTCCCCAACAAACATCGACTGCAACAGTTCGCGAATCGTCGCCACCCCTGACTGCTGGTTTTTAAATATCCGACGATATAGGGCTGTCATTGAGTTGCCTCCAGGAGTTCGAGATCAGCCTCAAATCGGTCTTTACTTTGCCGGACGCCCTGGAGTCGGGCGTAAGCGCGCAGGTATCCCGAATCGACCGGATTAGTAATCAGCGCGTGGATAGCGCGCCCCAAATGTGAGCGGTCAGTTGTTGGGCATTCGAGTGTCACGAGATGACCTTGTGCGAGCAGGCTTTGCACAGTTTCGAGCCAGTTCGGATCCTCGACCGAGATCATCTTGCGTTCGTCGATGACGGTGTCGATGACCAACAAACGTTCAAGAGGCGGCAACTCAAAGAATGGATTGCGGGTTTGCAGCGGTGCGGCACGGATGAAACGTCCGCGCGCCCAGAGAAGGCCGTAGATGGCGTTCATGCGCCAAGCTTGCAGATCCTGACCCGTCGGAATACCGACTTCATCGACAACGGCGTCAATCTCTGACTTTTGGCTAAGCCAGAAGCAGATCACCCGCAAGTCGATCTCGACCCCTAGGCGTGCTTCGTGCGTATTCCAAGCGGCAATGGCATCGGCCAAATAGCGGTCGGTGCCCGGTCCCGATCCCGGTCGCAGGATGCGGTTTCCCACGGCCACCATGAAGCCATGGAAGGGCGAGAAACCATCCTTGAGCAGTGCGTGACGAAGGTCCCGAGAGATGGCTTCGAGCGCTGTGAAATCGACCGCTGCCCGTCGTTTTTGTACGACCTTGAGCGTTTCAAGCGAACTGAAAGGATCGGTTAAGCCGTGAAGCAGTTTGCCCAGTTGGTGATCGATCAGCTCGAATTCGCCCATCTCGAGGCTGGCGCGCACCATCGAGAAAAACCGGCGGGGATCTTCTGCGAAGTTGCGCATGAAGTCCTCGATGAGGCCGCTACCGCCCGGATTCCTTTCTGTAATCCAGATTTCAGCCGCGTCGGGGGCAACCACTGCGAGATGCGCTCGCGCATTCGGTCCGCGGTCGAGGTCAAGTGCAAGATCATCGAGGTTGATCGACGGACACAAATCGCCGATGGTTTTGAGGATTGCGGCGCCGAGCGTTGCCTGGTAGACACGTCGCAGCCAGTTGTCCCATTCAGCGTTGATGGGTTCCCATAGGGTCCGGGCGAGATTCTCAAGTTCTGCAATGATCGGCGCTTGCGCAAGCAACTCATCGAGGTCTTGGCGCAAACGCTCTTGAGCCGGAGCTTCGGCTTCGTCGCTCGGATAATGGGCTTGCGACTGAAACAGGACGTCGAGGACCGTGGACAGGCTGAGTTCCGCTTTTTCCGTGGCGACACGCTGCACGGCCGCTTCGAGCGACGCATTGCTTTGGATCGCCTCAAACGTCAGCGCCGACATAAATACGTGCGCCAACCATTCGCGGAGAAAAGGACTCGCAACGCTCGCCAAAGCTTCGCCGCGCCAGGCAAGATCGAAGAAACGTGCGGTGCGGATTGCTCGCCACTTCTCACCGCCGTCGTCGGCACCGACCAACAAGTTACTCGGGATCTGAACTTCGAAAACCACGCCATCCGCCAGGTAGGCTGCTCCCAAAGCAACCGAATGTTCTTCTTGAACAAATTCGCTGCAGACAGTAACGCGCTGCCCGGGGCCAACGCCGACTTCCGCCCTCGCGCCCGTGGCAAACCGCCGAACTTCGACCGGCGCGTGGCGTGCGTGTGTGAACACTCCTAGCCGTGGAACGCGCGCACGCCAGGCGCTTCCGAGCGGTGCCTCGAGCCATAGGCATTCGCCTGTAGGCACGAACTGCGAGTGCCAGGAAAGGCGGCTATTCGAACTATCGGAGATCCCCGCTTCGGGCATCGTCGGCGCGATGCTGAGCGGTCGATAGACCGGCACATCGACAATCTCATCGTCAATCTGATAACTGAAGTGGCCGAGCGGGTAGTAAGTTCCAAATTCGTCAATTGAAAGCGCTGTAACTGCTTCCCCGAGCAAGGCTTTTGGCGGAGGGGAGATCCAATAGCGCTCGGTTCGGTACTGGACGCCAAAGCGCCGGCTAACTCGTCCGGGCGCAAACTCTCGGAGTGCCGAAAACACCGGCATGCCGTACTGGGCCTGATCATTGGGTGGACGATTGCCCTTCGGGAGGTCGATGCGAACTTCAGCCAGGTTGAGATCGGCAAAGAGGGACGCCGGCACAAATTCGGGCAAGGGATTGTTTCGCGTGTGCAGATCGGTTGCCTGACTACCGAACGCGCGCCAACCAGAGATTAGGCGCCGCAGTGCGGTCGGCAGGACTGTCGTCATTAAGGGACGGGGGAACTCCCACATGACGGCTGGCACATCGCCCTTCGGCAGGCGAAGGGCACCAGAGACATAGGCTTCGAGTTTGCGCGTCCCGTTGTCCGATTCCAAAAGCGTGCGCAGTTCTTTGATCAAGCGCGGTGTGCGCTGTGAGGTCTTGGGACCGGCGAGGTCTTTCCAGACGCTCCCTGGTTGAGCATCCTGGAGCACCCGGCCGAGATAATCGATGGTTGCGAAGACTGCCTGCATACGACTGATATACCGATTGCTCAGTGGCAAAGTGCGCGGCGGCAATTCCGGGTCGAAGAGCGCGTCGTAGCCTTGGTAAGCGATTCGGTCGCGTCCGTAGTCGGAGAGGACGACGATGGTCCAAGGACGCATGCCCCGAGTGCGACCTGCTCGTCCTTTGCGCTGCAAGAACCCCGCCATACCGCGGGGCGCTTTATGCTGGACGACGGCACCCACGCTCGGATCATCGAAACCGACTTCCAGGGCAGCGGTCGCAACGATCACATCGGCATTGGGGTCGACCCCACGATCCTGCGAACTCACCCGTTTGATGTTAAGACGCTCATCAAGAGCGTGGCCGATCGCCTCGCAGGCGCGCCAATCTTGGCCTCCGCGGTAGCGCGACGACGACGAATCAGATTTACGCAAAATCGCTAAACCACCCTTGGGCGCATTACGGTGATCGACGATGCCTTGACTCGTTCGACCTTCTGCGCTCAAAAGGTCGAAGTAAAGACGGTTGGTAACGTCCAGGTCGTCGGTGAATACGAAGGTACGTTGCCCGAAAACCCCGCGACTTACCGATTGCGCGAGATCGGCCTTTTTCGGATCCAGGCAGCGTTGCACGAGCATGCAGGTTTGAATCGTCGTCGAGAGCAAGGCAGAGCGCGATACGGGATCTCCGCGCAATGCGAGCATGTATTCGGCGCCCTCGGATTCGAGTTCCTCTCGCTGCGGTGAAATTTCCTCCACGTGCGTCTGGTAAATTCCTGTCAGCGTCGAGAAGAAACCGGCGGCTTCTCGCAAGGTGGCAGACAAACCGACAAAGCGTAGCGATTGCCGTAGCAGATATTGCCAGCGGCGCAGGAGGTAGGCCACCTGGGCGCCATGGCGTCCTTCATAGGTGTGCACCTCGTCAAGCAGGACCAGTTCGGGCGGACGGAGCGCGTGTGCGCCGATCCCGAAAAGCCGGTTGAGGTAGTTGTCCGAGAGGCGCTGATTGAGCATCTCTGTGGTTGTAAACAAGATGTCCGGTGGCGTCGCCGCCATGGCTTTGCGGGTCAACGGAAAGATATCGCCGTTGATCGTCCATTCGCAGTCATGGCAGATCAGGCGCTCTTTGCCCTGAGCGTGATCGTGTTCGGTCCATACCATCGTCCCGTTACAGTGAATGCACTTGAGCGTCGGGCAGAGATAATTTTTTCCAGATTGCGGCCAATCGCACCACCGTGCCTCCAATGGCACGTCCCCATACAGGGCGCCAACCCGGATCGCAGTACTCCCGCCTACTTTGAGCAGGCTTTGTGCGCGCCGGATCACTTCGCGCAATTGATCTTTCAAGAGTTCAGAGCGCGGGTAAAGCGCGACGACCTTGACCCAAGGCTTACCGTCGCCGACCAAGTGGTGACGGACGATGGAGGCGAGAGCCGGCAGATAAAAGGCGAGGGTTTTGCCGCTCCCTGTCCCGGCGGTCACGATGGTGGCTAAGGCGTCACCAGATTCGATGCTGTGAAGAATTCGTTCCGCGGCACGGACTTGAAAACCTGAGAGACGCGTTTTGTCGGTTTCATCGTCAATGAGGGCTCTGACGCTCACAAGGATTGCCGCATCTTCGGTGACTGCCTGGACGCGCGCAAGGACCTCGGGCACGGGCAGGTCGCGCTTTGGGTATTGCCGGCGTCGGCGTAGGAATCTGAAATCTGCGACCAGTGTCGGGGCTTCTTGCCAGCCGTTACTTTGGCGCGCATGTTTTGGGAAAAGCTGCCGCAAGCGCTGGAGCAGGCGAACCGTCTCGGCCATACGCGAGCGATATCCGACCGAACGATCTTGAAGTTCGGCCTCGACCACCCACTTAAGCTCAACGAGTTCGTTGATGACCTCGTTTGGATCGAAGAAATCTGTAAACCCCTCGGCGAGCGCTTCATCGAGTAAGGGCAAAATCAATTCGGCGAGTTCTTGGGGTTGAAACGCCCCGTCTACAATGCCCCAAACGAGCAATCGCGATTCGCGCTCTTCGATGGCGTCGAGGACTTTGGACAAGAAGCATTTGCGTGGATCAGCCATCGACAACCTCAAATGTTACGCGCACGAACGACGTAGTTTGCAAGCAAGCCGTTCTCTTGTAGCCACGCCAAGACCTCGGCGGTCAACAAGTGCAGTCCGGCGCCGGTGCTCAGCGCTTCCAGGAACTTGCGGACGGCCTCCGGAACATCCTCCTGGAACTTGATGGCGGTGAGTTGTTGCGACAGGAGGTGCAGTTTCTGAAAATCTTCTGCGCTCGTCGGCGGCTTTGTTCGGTACTGGATAAAAGACTGGTAGAGCTCTCGGTAGCGCTTGAGCGCGCGTTCGTTCTCCGGGGTTTTCGCTAACGTTGCTTCTCGCTTCGCGGGCGGCAAGCCGCCAAAGAAATGCTGTTCAAAATGGCGCTGCCAATCGCCGCTTTGCGCGACCTTGGTCTTGTCGACGAGCGTCTCGAGTTTTGCCGTGAGGGTCGTCCACCGGGTGCCCTGCCGCAGGGTCGTTGCCTTTGGCGCTTTAAGAAAACGCTCGAGGGACTTCTGAACGCTTTCTTGCGTATTTGCTAAGTCGGAGACCGCCGAAAGGCTGACGCCATTTTCGTGAAAAAGCGCGCCTGAACACGCGAGTCCGTTGACTGAAGTCGCGAACTCAGCCAACTCAACGCGCAAACTTTCAATTGCTTTCGCTTCTTCCGCCCCCTCGGCGATGGTCCGCAGTATTTGTAGGCGTTCACACGTCTTCGTAGCGTCAGCGAGCAATGCCATAAGTTTCTCCCCTTACTGCAGCCTTGCCAGGTCAGTGGCGAGGTTTTCAAACGTTTCGGCGAGCGCTTCCGCTGTTTGAGCGACTGTCACACCTTCGTACTTGGCTTCCATCGTCCGGACGTGCTCTTCCGCCACCCGGACCACCTGGCCTGCCCGATTGATAAATTGTTCGGCGGTGAGCAGTGGGGCTAACGGCATGTTTGCGACGCGGCTGATGGTTCGCGAGGCTGCGTCACTCGCCTGTAACCCATCGACGAGGACGTCTGCGAGTGTGGCCAGCGCTTCTTTTATCGCAGCATTGCGAAAGGATTCGCAAAGTGTAAAGAACTCATTCGATGAGAAGCCGAGCGAGCCTGTAGGAAAAACCCCCATGTCTCTGAGGTCGATTGCAACTTGCTTGATGGCATCAATGACTGCTTGCTTATTAAAGTCAGCTCCGAGTTCGCTGGTGATTTTTGCATCTAAGGTTTTCGCCGCTTGAAGCACGAGTTTGAGACGAGCGTTGATGGCGATCGGGCGCACCACCATCAATTTCGCGCGCAACTCTTTGGATAGGGACGGAAGATCCAAGAGATCCGGCGCAAAATTTTCGTCGGGATAGCTCTCGATAAGGCCAACAATATCCACTCCTTGGAGCGTCTTTCCCGTTCCTTGAAAACACCCGCTGGTCTCCAAAACAAAGTCAATGAGCAACGGCCTAATCTGCAAAGCATCACGCTGCAATTGCCTCCAGTCTTTGAAGCTTTGGGGCGCCGATTCGATAAGATCCGGCGGAGACTCTACGTCACCAAACAGGAAAGACGAGACCGCCGTCGGTGTCCGGCCTTTCTCTAGCAGTCCTAGTAGTCGGCTATTAGCAGCGAGGAGCGCAATTGCCGCCTGGGTCTGTTTCTTAGCGCTTGCCCGGACACGTCCTATGACTACAGATTGAAGTCGGTCGATGAGATTTCCAACGCGAGCAAGGTCTTCATCACTGTCGTCATAGTCTGGCGACTCGTTGTAAATCGAGACATAGCGAAGTAGCGCGAAGAGTTCGCCACGCAGGCGACCATCCGGATCGACGGTCGTCTCGGTCACTTTGATGGGATCGTCCACCAAATTGCCTTCCCCCCCAGCATTCGGGAGCGAAAACTGGTTGCTTTTGACCTCGCGCTTCAGCAAACACTCAGCGTTCCAGTCAATCCGTTGGTTCAGGAGAGAAGCGATCGCTTGACGAATCGCGTTTGCGACTTTCTGCTCAAGCATAGTTTCGCTTTGAACCCAGCGCTCCAGCGCAGTTTGGTAGGCTGAAGCTTGCTTAATCTGCGGGCTGTCAGGCGGCAGCGGAGGTGGTGGTGGGGGATGGGGATGGGGATGGCCGTCAGTCGAGATCTGCTGCGAGATTTTCTGGATGGCTTGTTTTTCGGATTCGATCTGAGGGGGTGCTAGTTTGAACGCTTCGAATACAGCGCCGGGGATGCGTGCGATATCGCTTAGCGTGGTAGGTTGGTTGCCCCAAATCGAAACAAAACGCTCATAGCGGCTTCTGACGTCGGGCGAGAATTTCTGCTCTCCTAACCACTGAGCCACCGCATAAGCGGGCGGTTTCCCGCTGATGTTCGGCGGTGGAAATTGGCCAGCGAGGTAAGCGTCGCGTCCATTGATGAGCACCTCCCGGATGACATTCTTGATGACAAAGCGGGGGTTGAAAACCAAAGCATTTCCAGATGCGAGCGTTGATCGCGCTAGACACTCGATCGCACTTTCGGTAAATGGGAAGAGCGGGACGTTTTTGATCGTCCCGAACGCTTCCAAGAGGCTCTCATGTTCGCCGTTGCCCTCTGAGTAGATCTCCACCGCCTTCGGCTTATTTGAGTGGAAGGGGGCGCTCGATGCGTCGCGGTAGAAGGCTTTGAGGGCGTCTTCGCCATGTCGGGCAGCGTTGAGGTAGGACGAAACGAGGCGTTTTGTCCTAGAGAGCACCTCGGCTTCCGATTCAAAGCGACTTTCAACAATCCATTCGCGCCCCGCCCGTGTTGCCAGCGTGTCACGGCCGGCGAGGTAGCCGTCGGTGACTGCGATCACTGAACGGATAGTCGCGTGGGTTTTTGTGCCGTCAGTCTCTCCGTGTTGAATCAGGATCTTTGCAAGGGTATCCTGGATACCAACGAGCGCAGCAAAATCCTCGACGAGGATGATGAGTTCCTTCGACGGGTCTTCGGTAAGGAGAAGACGACGGATATCTCCTATGACGTCTCCGAGCGTCTTGCCGCCTAGCGACTCATTGAGTTGGTAGAGTTGTCGCGTTGCTTGATCGACCACCTGGTTGAGGACATCAGCGGCGATCGCTTTGCCTTGGCCCCCCTGGGTGTTGAGCGTCAGTTGGAAAAATTTCTGCACCGGAATCGCGGCGGTCGTGATCGCTACGTTATCGGGCAAGTCGAAATCGCAGGTCTTGAACTGACTATCGGCAGGATCAATCGGCGCATTTGGGTCCTTCAAGCCCTCGACGGAACGGTGAATGATTCGGGGCAGCACCTGCTTATGAAAATAGTCCTCGGTGGCTGCATCGCTCAGGAAGGAAGGCAACCCCAGCGAAAGGTGAAGGCGGCGTTTTAGGTTTTCATCCGTGGGCGTCTGTTGCAATTGGTGTCGAAGCTTTGTTGCGTATTCGCCCAGGGCAATCTTGAGTTGGGCTTGGAACAAGATGACGGCCTGAGAAAGGGGCACGTCGGCAAGTGCTTTGTCGAACTCGGCGCGTACGCTGCTGTATTTCTGGTGCTGCAGTGGCTCGGCATCGAGAATAAGCTCCACGACTCGCCGCAGACTCGCGCTTTTCGGGATGCGGATGATGAGATAGCGTGAAGCCTTGGGGTTCCGGCGTAGGCGCGCATCGAGCATCCGGATCAGGTGCGATTTGCCAACGCCTGAAGCTCCGGTGACGGGGACGACCAGACTGCCCTCTGGGGCACTGCCCAGTAAGTGACGCAGAAGGTCATCTTCGCTCGCAACTTGTCGGCTATCTGGGATGACTTTGCCGTCGGGTCCGACGGTCGCGTAGGCCAGCGGAAATTCCTGGTGGACGGCGAGCAGAACTTCGTCGGCGACAGCTTCGGCCTCTGACTTAATGCAACGATCGATTTCTTCGTGCGTCGGCCAGTAGTTGAGCAGGCTCATGCAGACCTCCCTGTCCAACGCACCGACTCAAATCCGTGCCAAGTTCGATAATTTCGACCGGTCAGCCGATAACTCGTGCCCGCATCGGCTTTGCCTTCCAAACGGATGATATTGTCGAGCGCGAGGCGGCGTAGGGCGAGCGAGAGTGACATTGATAAGTGTCCGTCCTGTGGCTGGCGCCACTTGGCTGGTTTGAGGGTAGCCTCGACCATGCGGCGATATTCTCCAAAATCCAGGACCGGCAAGCGCATCGCAAGTCCGGTCACGAAGTCGTGCGCAGATAACTCGGTACGCGAACCGAAGATTTCGGGGAGTTCCGCCTTAATCGCTGCGGTCGGGTCAGCTTGAAAGTTGCTCCCATCCCCCGTTGCAAAACCAAGATAACGCATCCAAAAACGCAATCCGTTCCAGCGCACGTCGTTCTCAGAAATCTTCCCTGCCATCGTCTGCTCGATTTGCAGTGGTTCAATCGCCGTCCAAGTGGCCGGAAGGGTGTAAATGTCCTGCGCTAACACCCAGGCTGCGCCGCGCACGAAGTCTGCTGAAATTCCGGGCGCATCACCCCATAACGGGAGGCAGTTATGTGGCTCGAGTATGAGCATGCGGCAGGAATTGGGAAGTCGTTCGGACAGATCATTGACGCTCTCTCCGCGCTTCTTCTTGTTAAAACGCTCGTGGATCTTAAGGTTGCCGCCGTCGTTAACGAAAAGACCGAGTTCGGTCCATCGTCCCAACGCGCCCTTCAACCGTGCGGCATTTCCGGCATCCTGCGCGGGCCAAGGCGAGCAGACATCGATCACGGACTTGGCGTCCAACGTTCCAAGGTGGGCGATGCTGCGAAAGAGAGCGATGAGTTCGGGATAGAGACCGTCACTCGCGTAGTTGATGATAGTCATTGATGAATCACAGCATCGATTTGTTCAAGGCGAACGCCATGGATCGCGGTATCTGCCAAAAGTCGGGCGGGATGATCTGGATCGGGGGCTTGCAAGGGGTAGAGGGTGATATGTAATGGGCGCTGGAGAAGGCGTGCCGATTGGATTTGAGTTGCCGTCACCCGTGAATCAAATACGGTCACGCGTCCAAGCGGCGTGTAGGGTTCGTCATCCAGCGTTTCGAGACTGCGGTGGATGACGACACCACTGGCGGCGCGTTTAAAGAGTTGCTTCTCGTCCATAGCGCCGGTTAGCCACGAATCTTTCGCGACGCTGACTTCTTGAACGCCGCACTCGCTTACCAGCCAAGCGAGAAGACGCCAAACCTGAGCGCGTTGCGTTTGCGGGTCATAGAACACCGATACGTTCCGGGGGTCGAGGTGCGGAAAGCGCGTGCACCAGGGCGCAACGTCGATTGGCGCGACGTCATATATCGGCGCTGCAGTCGGAACGTGATAACGGAGATCGTCGGATGCGCTGAGGCGATCGGCGGGACAGCCCCCGCATACCCGGGTCACTTCGATGGGCCAGGGATGGGTGCGATTTCGATAAAGGTCCGCCAGAGTTTCTGAGACTTCGCGGCCTTCGACCAACATGCGCTGCATCAACCGTAAATTTCGCCGGCCGGCTTCGAGGGTCCGTTGGCGTGAATTCGAAATTGCTTGATCCCAGGCGTGTGCGAGGAGGTGATCTTCGCGCAGGAGTCGTACACCAACTCGAGCAAACGCAGTCAATGCTGAAGCGGGCGCGTCATCCACGTCAAAGTCGTTGTCCTTACTCGGATTGAGTTCAAGGGTTAAAAAACCCGCACGCGTCATGAGTTGCAACGTTCGCATGTTCCAGCGGACGTTCTCGTCGTTAGTACCGTAAAGTCCGGCGCGCACTGCGTGGAGGTCTACCGAGAACACGCCCGCGCCAGAATCGTCCGAACGACTGGCGTAGAGCGCTTGCCAACGCGCAAATCCGAGTTCGTTTGAAATAATCGATGGTGTGGCGAGGCTCTTTGGGATCGACCAGTCGGTGTCGTCATAGACGAGAAGGCTGACCGCTGGGTACCCGTCACGCCCACCACGTCCGACTTCTTGATAAAACCGATCCAAGGTCTCTGGAATCGTGGCGTGGATGATTGTTCGGATGTCTTGTTTGTCGATGCCCACGCCAAACGCGGAAGTTGCGACCACGCCATCGAGACGGTTGGCAACCCAGGCGTCGATGATCGCTTTACGTTGCTCGTCAGGGGTTTGGCCGTCGAAGCGTTGAAGTCGTCGGTAGCCCGCCTCCCGCAAGTTGTTGTGCCAATCTCGGGCGTCTTCACGGGTGGTGACGTAAAGGATGAAAGGTCGCGGGGCAAATCTTAGGGCTTCGAGAATGCGCGTTTTCTTCTCATGCCGCGTCGCTGCGTGGGACCACCAATATTGAGGTTCTGGCCGCAAATGAACGGCGGCGATCAATTGCACGCGCTCTGCCGGGCCAAACAGGTTCGCTAAGGTTTCAATCGTTTCAGCGGTAACCGTCGCGCTCAAGAGTAAGGTGCGAAACGCTTGCGCTCCCGCTTGCTTCAGCAGTCCGTTTCGCAAACCCGCCAAGTTCTGGAATGCCGGCCGAAACTCATCGCCCCACTGGGTGATGAGGTGGGCTTCGTCGATGACGAGGTAGCGCAGCATCCCCTGGCGCGCCACTTCAAAAACGGTGCGTAAGAGCGAACCCGTCAAAGCTTCCGGCGACGTAAACAGAATCCTCTGCGTACCGTTGCGCATGCGTTGCCGAATCTCGGCCCGGTCGGGTTCGGAAATACCGCTATACCAAGCTAAGGGCCAACGTTTGGGGCTGACGCCATCACCAAAGAGATGCGGACTGATCTGCCGGGCTTGATCAATGGCGAGCGCGACCGTTGGCACGACGAACAGCGTCAAATGCCCTTCCTTCTTATGGACCAGTGCGGGGGCATAACCGACGAGGCTCTTGCCCGATCCGGTCGGGAGGTTGACGATTAAGGTGTGTCCCGGCGGGATCAGGAACGAACCGCGAATCGCTTCGCGCTGACCCGGACTCGAATAACTCTTGAAGCCCGTGACCGCTTCGATGAAGGGGTCGGCCGGGCAGCGCCCGTCTTGACGAACCGATTTTCCGGCGTAAGCGTCGGCGAAGACGCCTCTGCTCGTGGGGGCCTCCAACCAAGTCGGTTCCCAAGGGTGCGCGCTCAAGACATAAGCGTTGGTGCCAGCGGGGAGGGCCGAAACGCCGTGCTGCTTCCACTCGACGGCTGTCGGCCAATTAGCGCCCACCGGCACACGCAGATCTTTCGAGTGACCCGAACGAGCCGACTCGCGCATCAGGAGGTGGCGCACCAAGGGTTGTAGATCTGCCTTCGCCAATCCTCCCGTCTCCTTGCTCGCCGCAAGGATTTGTCGAATACGCTCGATGAGGGCGTCGCCGCTGACGGCGGCGACGGGGAACGACACCGGCCAATCGGCAAGCGCTGCTTGGAGTTCGTTAAAGTCGAAAGGCATTGCGATGCTCAGTTAGCCCCGGCCAACGGGTACGGGGACGCAGAAAGCAAGACGACACCTGCGACATCGACCTTAACGGACGGCGCATGAATCCCTTGATAGAGTCCGGCGTTGATCGCTTGCTCGGATGCGAGTTGGTGTCGCTCCAAGAGTGCTTCGCCGCCGGACATCGATTGGATTCGAGTGCGCAATTGCGCATGCCGTATCTCATCTTCAACATGTGCCCGCGCGAGCGCTGCCTTCTTCACTTCGGCCAACAGGGGGCGCGCCAAGAGTTTGCCCATTGCGGCCTCGCGCATGCGGGCACAACGCACGTCCCAGTTCGCGAAGGCGTCCGGGGCCGCATCCATCAGTGCACGCAAGCGCGCAGTTTTTAAATTGGTATCGACATAACGTGGATCGCGGCCGTGTTTGTCGTACGGAAGGTCCAGAAAACGAGAGACAAAGTCGGCTGACGCTTCAAATCCGTCCTCATCGACCCAGATCCGATCAACGATTGGGGGAAACAGCGCATCCCCACGACGTTTCATTGCGGCGCAGGCGGTCGCGGTTTTCATTTCACACTCTGCCAGCGCCGCTTCCGCCTGACCCAGGCTGGTTTCGATCAGAAAGTCGAAGCGAAAGAAGAACTTCGGTTCCTGGTCTGAAAAATCGTTGCGCATGTGGCGCCAAAACGCATATGACCGGCCCCGGTCGTCTAGGTCCGAGAAGGTTTTGAGCGCTTCGATAAATTCGTCGCCGTAACGCATCAGACGACTGGTATTTCTGACGCCCGTTTGGCGTCGCGCGCAGTGCGGGTAAGACAGCGGTTGGTGAGACGTTGATTGCGGGTGATCGTAATCGAGCGCACCGAGAAAATCGTCTAGAAATCCCGAAAGGGCGATGAGGGTCGCAGGTCCGCCGTGGCCTGGGATTTGGTAGCGGAACCGGAAAGGAGGATCGGGGACCGGATCGGTCGCTCGGCGTGCTTCGGTGTATTTCGCGAACAAGAGTGCGTCGTTCGCCCAGTCCGTTGTCGCGTCCCGAATCGATTGCCAGTCGGCGTCCACGTCGAAAATCTCCCCCAAATCGACTTCGGCCAAGGGCATTAACTCGTCCAGAGCGTCCTGCTGGTCGATCAACTTGAGTTCCTTGGCGACCGTGCCCTCGGGACCACCCAAGCGCTGGGTGAGCGCCGTGATGGCGTCGAGGCCCTCTGCAAACACTGCGTAAACCAAGGGTGGCAACTCGGCTTCGGCGAGATATTGCAAACTCGAGATGGAGCGGTCAAAGACACCCAAGGCCGATGCGACGAGGGTATACCAGTAGTGTTGAAAGCGCGAGCCTTCGTCGAGCAGGACGAAGGACTTTACGGGGTCTCCCGCGCCATATCGGTCGACGCGACCCATACGTTGCTCAATGCGATTCGGTTCGATTGGCAGGTCAAAATGCACGATCAGCCTACTGCCGCCTTGAAGGTTTAATCCTTCTTCAGCGCTTCGGTCGCAAACAATGATGCGCACCTTGTCCTGACTGGTGAACTGAATTGCCGGGGACGCTTGGTTGTCCTCTTCGTCGTCGAGTAGCGCGTGGCGCACAACCGCGCCGGCGTGGCGCAATGCTAGGGCGGTATACACGGCATCGGCGACCGTCGGTTCCGAACAAAAAATGACAAATTTGGCACGGCCCGTCAGACACTGCGAAATCAGTCCGGAGAGGCTTTCTAGGCGCGCTGTGATCCAGGCGCCCGGATAGACGGCCGACGCAATGTCCTTGAGGCCAGCGGCTTCGCCAGGGAACGCGACGGTGGCCGACTGCCGGATGGCGTCCAATCGCTCAGCGCACAGATCGGGAATTCTGTCCGGGTGAGTGAGCAAGGCACTTAAGAGTTGCCAGTAGAAATGTGCGAGTTCATTCGTGTTGGCGTCGACCGCCGTTTCGCAAGCGCCGACGCGCCAGGCCTCGATCGTTGATTCGAGGTAGGCCAGTTGCCTCTCAGCTACGTCAATCGGTGTTGCTCCAACCCGATCGGGGGTCACCAATTGAATGCGCTTACGTCGGTTCCGTAGGATCCGACGATGGAGTCGATAGGTTTCCGATAGATGCGCGCGCAGTAAGCCGATCGCATCGATGAGTGCAGGGTCGTTCTCATCAGGAACGCCTTCTAGAATCGGCCGCAACTGAGCGATGAGTTCGTGCAGTCGTTCATCATCCGGAAGTTTGGCTTGCAATTCGTCAAGGATGCTATCGAGAAAGAGCGCCTGTTGCGGTTCAAGCATCGCCACGGATTCGGCGAGCACTTGCCGGTGCTGGATTTTGTCGCGAAACCGATCTTCATCATCGAGCGGATACATGACCGGATCGAGAAGATGAAGCATCCGTAAGAAGCCGGTTTCGTTGCGCAGCACCGGGGTGGCTGACAAGAGTAAAACCCGGTCGATGGTCGCTGCGTGCGCCTTGAGACAATCAAAGAGTTGCGTCAATTGACCGCTCGACGCACCTGCAACGTGGTGGGCTTCGTCGACTACGAGCATCGTCGCTGTCGTCAAAAGCATGTTGATCGTTGCTACCGATGCTTCTTGAGCGACGACATGAACCGAATCGTCCAAAAAGTCACGCAGCCCAAAGCGGCGAGTCAACTCCTCGCGCCATTGGGACACGAGTGTATTCGGGACCAGAATGAGGATTTGGTGGTTTCGGGGGTCGTCGAGCACTGCCTGGCGGATGATCAGTCCGGCTTCGACGGTCTTTCCGAGGCCCACTTCGTCGGCTAGCAAGTAGCGTTGGGACGGGTCGCTCAGAACCCTGCGTACGACCGCGATCTGGTGCGCTTCGAGTTCGATGACCGCTGAAAGGAGCGCAGAAATGCCCCAGGCGGCACCGCGTTGGCGAATGTACGAGGCTAGGAAGTGGCTTCGAGCTTCGGCGTATTGGGGAGTCTCAGTAATTCCTTGGGCGAGATAGGCGACCGGATCGTCGATCATTCGCTTGCAGCGCGCGAAAACGTCGGCGTAATCGCAGGAGGCGTCCATTTTGTCGGGGAAGCGAACCATCACGCCATAGCCTGTGTCCTCGATCACCCGACCGACCAGCCAGTGCCCGGTCATGGAATCGAGGTAATAGATTCGCGTATTGGCGCCTAATCGATAACGCAGGATGCTGCCAATGGGAACGCGCTTGACTTCGCGTTTGGCTTCAACGGGGGACGAAAAATACTCAACCAGGCATGCACTGCCCACCTGATCGATTACTTTACCCGCGCCAAGCGATTCAAACCCTTTGACTTTGCAAAACACTTTTTTCCGCTCCCTACTGCATGGTCTTGATATCTAACGAATGCCGATCACCTTGTGTAATTGCATCGCCAGACGCCAACGTGGATGTTTCATGCAGTACGGGAGGCAACTTGAGTTGGTCAGTCAATATTTTCGCCAAGGCTTAATTATATCCTGTTCATAAAAACATACGACCTGACCTTTCTCATAGGTGCCGTCCTAGACAAACGAGGAAAGCGACGGTTGACCGCCATTTTCGGGTGAATGGGAGTAAGCGGCATATTGCCGCCGGACTATCATCTGAGCCCCAAGGTCGGGTTTGGCCGAACTTCTGACCTACGGGGAATAATGTCAAATAAAGTGGGGCTGGGGAGCAGACCCTATTTCCGCTCCTCGGCCTTGTAGAGCTCAACATAAGGC
>ERZ724504.988-NODE-988-length-15956-cov-6.327086_pt1 | contig 15956 bp, 20 predicted proteins | sample MGYA00376037_ERZ724504 | MGnify/ENA primary metagenome ERZ724504 (study PRJEB28724, sample SAMN07190888) | wastewater metagenome | isolation source: influent of sewage treatment plant in Hong Hong | place: USA: Christiansburg, Virginia | collected 2016-03-01 ... | reverse complement strand
TCCCCGAGTTGGTGAACTGCCCGGTCACAAACGGCACGTTCTGGCCGATGACGATTTTGGCCTCTTCGTTGTCCAGCGTCAGCAGGTTGGGGGTGGACAGCACGTTGCCGTCACCCGTCTGCTCCAGGAAGCGGGCCAGAAAACCCAGCACGTACACGCCGTTCTTTTCGCTGGCCAGGCCCAGGTTCAGGCCATTGCCGGGTGTCACGGTGCCGCTGGCTCCGCCCACGGCCAGGTTGATGATGTTGCTGCCGCCCGAGCCGAAGTTGGTGCCCAGCAGGCCGATGACGCTGTCGCCCTTGTTGCCCAGCGGGCCTTGCCACTGGATGCCGAACTCGGCGGCCTTGTCGGCATTGACCTCGACGATCAGGCTCTCGACAAACACCTGGGCGCGGCGGGTGTCCAGCATGTCGATCACGGCCCGCATCTGCCTGAACTGTGGCTCGGGCGCGGTGATGATGAGCGAGTTGGTGGCCGGGTCGGCCTGGATCTGGCCGCCGGTGGAGACCTGGTTGGTGCTGCCCAGTGTGCCTGTGGCACCTGTGGCGGTGGTGTTGCCGGTCAGGTTGGATGTGCGCACCTGTGTGGTGGTGGTTGCCGCTGTGGCTGCACCCGCTGTTGTGGTGTTGCCGGAGAAGCCGCCCTCGGCGGCCATGGCGGCGCGCAGGGTGGTGGCCAGTTGCACGGCATCGGCGTTTTTCAGATAGACCACATGCACATTGCCACTGGCTTTGTCGGAAGAAGGCCGATCCAGCTTGTCGGCCAGCGCACGCACCAGAGCCTGGCGGGCGGGGTTGGCCGTGCGCACCACCAGCGAGTTGCTGCGCGGCTCGGCCAGGATGGTGGTTTTGAAGGCGTTGTCGGCCTGGCCCTGGCCTGCCTGGGCGGTGGTGGCCGATCCGCCTTCGGTCAGCTTCAGCACCAGGGGGGCCAGGTCGGCGGCCACGGCGTGCTTGAGCGGGATGATGTCCACATCGGTGGCGTTGGATACATCCAGCGCAGCAATGATGCGGCCCAGGCGTTGCAGGTTGTCGGCGTAGTCTGTGATGACCAGCGCATTGGTGCCGGGGTTGACGTTGATGGTGTTGTTGGGGCCGATCAACGGGCGCAGAACGGGCACCAGGTTGTTGGCATTTTCGTGGCGCAGGCTGAAAACTTGCGTGACGATCTGGTTGCCCCCCACCGCCGCACCGGGCAGGTTGCTCACGGGGCCTGCATTGACCGCGCCCACTTGCAGTTTGCCGTCGGCTTCGGGCACCACCTTGTAAAGCCCGCCCGACTCCACCAGCGCAAAGCCTTGCAGGCGCAGCGTGGCGGCAAACTGGTTCAGCGCCACAGTGGGTGTAACGGGTTTTTCGGTAGACAGGCTGATCTGGCCTTTGACTCTGGGATCCACCACCACGTTGTGCCCGGTGAGCGTGGCCATGGCGCGGGCCACCGATTCGATCTCGGCATTGACAAAGTTGAGCGTGATGGGCTCCCCCGAGCGCACGCTGCCCGGCCCTGCTGGCTGGGCCTTGGCCGGTGTCGCTGTGGGCAGGTTTTGGGCCAGTGCGTGTGAGGGGAGAAACGCCACAGAGCTTGCCATCAAAGCGAAACAAGCTATCCAAACGGGAGTGAGTTTGCCGGGTTGTGCTTGGCCGGGTTGTGTCATGGGTGTCATCCGATCTTGATGAGGGTGCGCTTGCCTTGGCGGCGACCCAGTATGTTCATGAGGTTGGCCAGGGCCTCTTCGCGGCCTGGGCTGGCTTCGGCCTGCCCCTCAAAGCGCAGGCGGCCTGCAATCCACTGGCCGCTGCCTTGCAATTGCAGCGCACCTTGCAGGGTTTGCAGGCTGAGGGGGGCGTTGTCGGCGGCTTGCCACACCAGCCGGTAGCTGCCCATGGGGCGCAGGGTGGACAGGCGGCTGGCGGCATCCAGTGCATCCAGCGTGGCGCGGCCTTCGCCTTGCACGCCTTTGGGCGTGATGTGCAGCGTGAGACCGGGAGTGGACAGGTGCAGCCGGGCTTGCAGTTGCAGGGTGTTCCAGGGGGTGCCCAGGCCGGTCAGCCAGTCGGCTGGCCACTCGCTGGCATGGCTGTCCACGGCCAGATGCAGGCTTTGCCAGCTGGGTTGCAACCACAGTTGCAGGCCAGTGGGGGTGCAGCAATCGGCCTGAATGCGGACGGACAGGGCTGGGCCAGTGGGGGTGGAGCCGGTTGTGGTGGTGTCTGCGCCCTGCGCCCTGCGCCAGGCGGGTGCCAGCTGCCACTGCACGGTGCCGGGCAGTGCAGCGCGGTCTTGGCTGCCAGGCCCACCTGTCAGCACCAGCTGGGCCTGGCCGCGCCAGACCGTGCCCCTGGCGTTGAGCAGCTGCACATGCCCCTGTGTGAGGGTGTGCAGGCCGTGCGCCAGCCAGTTTGCAGGGGCTTGCAGCAGGGTGGTCAGCAAGGCACCCGCCAGGGCGGCCACCGTGGCCAGCCAAACCAGGCTGCGCGGGGCAGCGGCTTGGGCAGCACGCGGTGTGCGCGTGGCGGTGCCGTGGGTGGTGCGGCTGTTGGTGCGCTTGAACATGGATGTGGTGAACGTGCCGATGCGGGTATCAGCGGCCAAGCTGGAACACCAGATTGCCTTGCCAGCGCACAACGGGGCCTGCCGTGTCTGCGGTTGGCATGGCAGCAGAGGTGGTGGCGGTCTGTGCCGACGATGCCATCTGGCTCAGCCGGGCTTCGCTTGGGGTGAGGCGGGCATTGCCGCGCACTTCGGCCAGCCATTGGGCCAGGGCTTCGGGTTCGGTGGCTTGCAGGGTGACGGTGGCCTGGTCGCCCAGCAGCGTCAGGCGGGCGGTGGGGCCAAGCAGCCGGGATGTGGCCTGCTCCAGTGCCCGCAGGCTGTCGTCGCGGCCCATGCCGGGTTGGGTCTTCAATCGGTTGGCCTGATCGGCCAGTGCCTGCATGCGGGCAAGTTGGGCATTGAGCTGGGCATGCTGGGCATCGGCCTGGCGCAGGGTGGCCAGTGCCGGTGCCAGAGCCACCCACCACAGCAGCGCAGCGGTGGTGATGCCAACGGCCAACAACACGGCACGGCGCTCACGCGCAGCCAGTTTGTGCCACACCTGGCGGGCGGTGTCGAGTGAGGTGGCCAGCTTCATGGCTGGGCCCCCTGTGGCATGGATTGCATGCTCAGCACGGGCGCGGTGTACTGGGTGCGCCAGCCCTGGGCTTGCAGGCCGTCGCGCACGGCTTGCAGGTTGGGGGGATTGGGATTGGCCAGCGTGAGCTTGATGCTGGTGGGCGCATATTCAATGGCTGTCACCGCCATACCATCCTGTGCAATGGCCGAAAAAGATTGAAGAAAGGGTTCCAGATCGCCGGGGCTGACATCGCCAGCCGAGCGAATCAGCCTGGCCACTTCGCGCTGCATTTGCAGCGGGGCATCCAGCACCAGGGTGATGTGGGGGAAGGTCTGCGTCAGCAGTTGGCTGACTTGTGCCCGTTTGGCTTGCAGGCTGCGCCGCTCTTGCCAGGCTGAAGCGTTGAGCCCCACCAGCAGGCTGGCTGCCAGTACTGCCAAGCCCCAGCGGGCTGGTTTCCAGGCTGGGGCATATGCCGCCATGCGCAGGGCCTGCGCCCAACGCTGGCCGCGCCGGGCTCCGGCGGACAGGCGCACCTCAAACTGCGCCATGTTCCAGCCGGTCTGGCTGCTGGCCAGCAGGCGCTGGGCCGTGGTTTGCACGGCAAACGGGAGGTCGAGCGCAGCCTCAGCTGCCCCGGCGCAGGCCGGTTCGGCCTGCCGGGGGGTGTCGGGTGTGGTGCGCAGCATGGCACCCAGCACAGCGGGTGGCAGGTGGGCGGCGGGTTGATTGGGTGTGGCGGATGTGGACAGCGGGGCAGTCAGCACACCCAGCGGCCCGGCGCTGACCAGCCAGGCACTGTCGGCACAGGCCAGCGCATGCAGCTGGGGTTGAGGTTGGGGGCACAGGTCGGGCACGATGCGCGAGGCTGGCCGACCTGCTTGGTGCAGTGCGGTCAGCCAGTGTGTCAGCTGTGTCCGCTGGCAGGCGGCCACCCAACCTGTCTGCCCCGGTTGCAGGCCAGGTTGCAGGGCCAAGTGCAGACTGGCGGTGTCGGCCAGCAAGCGGTCTTCCAGCAGGCCGTCCAGTGCCTGACGCAGGCGGGCAGCGTTGATTTTGGGCAGGGTCAGTTGGTGCCACGAGGTGGCCAGCACCGGCAGCACCAGCACCACTTCGTCATCGCGCGGCAGCAGGGCGGTGGCATCGGTGCCGTGGGCCAGGACTGTTTGGCCATCGCGGCTCTGTACCCACTGCCACTCTGTGGCGAGCTCCGTGCCTCCCGCTGTGGGGGCGATGGCCGGTGGCGTGGCGGTGTCACCGGGCGCTTGTCTGCCCAGTATGGGTTGCACCATCAGCATGGCTGGTCTCCGGCGGCCCACTGGGCGCGTGGCTGTGAGCATGGCGGGCAAGTGGGTGGCAAATCAAGTCTCACAGCGTGGGGGTGTTCAAGGGCTGAAGGTGGGCTGGGCCAAGTTGGGCAAGCTTGGGGCCGGTACGAAGCGCCCAGGCAACGGGTGTGGCGGATGCGGCGGGCTGACAGGTCGGCGCTCATTGTAGGGATGTGGTCACGGGTGTGGTGCCGGGCGTGCCGGGCACAGGGGGGATGGCCGTGGCGGCGGTGCGCTCGCGCCAGAGTGTTTTCACATCCAGCCCGTTGCGTACCAGCAAAGAGTGTTCTTCCAGCACCCTCTCGCCCAGGCGCATGCGGCCACGCACCACGAAGTAGCGGCTGGTGGTGGCATGCACGCCTTCTTTCAGCGTGTTGGTGGCCCCACCCAGAAATGGGGTGGCATCAGCCAGGGTTTTGAAGGGTTGCAAGGCCCGTTGTTGCACCATGCGTTGGGCGCGGGCCATGTCCATGTCGGGGATGGCGGCCATCAGCACTTCCACCGGGGCCGTGTTGATGTTCACAGCCGTGCGTTCAGGCAGGATGGAAACGAAGGGGCTGAGCCTGTTGAGGCTGGCTGGTGACAGACCCAGCCAAGTGAGCTGTGCCAGCCGTTTGGGCAGCAGGGGGGCATTGGCCGTGTCGCGCCTGGTGGTTTGGCCCGATGCGGTACCGCCCGCCGAGCCTGTAGCGGCCTGGTTACTGGCGGGCAATTGGGCCAGGGTGGCTGTCACCCAGAGGGCGGCCAGGTTGTTGAGTTCGGCCCGGTTGAGCCCGAGTTGTTCAAACAGGCGGGCAAACATGCGTTGGTCGGCTTCGGACAGTTTGCCCTCATTGACCAGATTGGTCAGGTTCAGCCGACTTTGCTGATCTTGGATATCACCCGACAGAAAAGCATCCAGCGCCGGAGGTGGGTCGGTGTTTTTGTCGGCGGCCAGAAAGCTGGACAGGCGGGCTTCCTGCAAGCCGATGGCCCAAGGCTCTGCCAAGTGGTCGGCTGCGCCGGTGTTCTGGTTGGTACGGGCATCTTCGCGCAGGATGAGGCGTGTCCAGTCGAGCGCGCCGGTCAGTATCCAGCCCGATTGCAGGCGGTCACGTTCGGCTTGCTCCACTTCCACATGCCGCCACTGTTGCCACAGGGCGGCACTGGCCAAGGTGGCCACCAGTGTCACGGTGAGCATGGCCAGCAACAGGGCCGCGCCACACTGGGCCGACAGAGTTGTGCCCGGCTTGCGGTGTCGCATGGTGGCTGGTTGCTGCCCAGGCATGTTCATGACTTGCCTCCGCCCAGCACGGGTCTGGCCCAGTCGCGCACCAGATCCCCTGTTACGGTCTGACCGGGCGACAGGCTTAGGATCAACCGCACGCCATCGGGCAATGTGCCCAGGTTGCGGCCAGTGGCCGGTGTGCCTGCGGGCGAGTCGGCGGCGGGGGCGGTGCCGTCAGCCGACAGGGGGTTGGTCCAGGTGTCGCCCCTGAAATAGAACACCTGCCAGCCCCCCGATTTGGCCACCGCCACTTGCTGCGCGGCATCTTCAGGCACAGGGCGCTGGCCCCAGCGGGCGGCTTGCTCCCAGGCTTGATTGAGAGCGGTGAGGGTTTGCAGGCCAGTGGCCTGCCAGCGTGTCCACTGGCCTTGTTGCAGTGTCCAGGCCACCACACGCACACCGGGGCTGCCGGTGCCAGCCGACTCCAGAGGGTCGCGCCGGGTCAGGCGCAGGGTGCGGCCATCGAAATCGAGTGCGGGCACTGCGCCGGTTTCCTGAATGGCATCCAGGTCGGCGGCCCACTGGCCCAGTCCGGCTTGCAGGGCCAGCAGGTCATCGGCCCGCTGGCGGGTGATGCTTTCGGTGCGCGACATGCCATCGAGCGCCTGCCATGACATGTACGACATCAGCCCCATGACGGCGATGGCCACCAGCAGTTCGATCAGCGTGAAGCCCCGCTGTGGCCTGCATGCCGCCGCCAGTGGGTGACGGGCTTGCAGGTGGTGGTGTGGTGGGGGCAGGTGGTGCATGGTCAGAACCTGCCCACCACGGTGGACACTTGCAGCAGGGTGATGGTGGCCGTTGTGGCAGCACTGGCCTGTGCGCCAGCGGTTGGCGACAGCACCCGCACATCCACGCGCCTGAAGTTGGGGTTGGGGGTGGGCAGCACGTCCACCGCCACCGTCAGCACCCGACCGGCCTGGGTACAAGACACTTCGTTGCGGCCCACGCCAGGCATTTGCCGCGACAGCCGCACTTTGGCCAGTTCGTTGTCGGCGCACAGTTGGGCCAGCAACTGGTCTTCTTGTCTGCCCGACATCTGTGTGAGTGCGCCAGTGGCTTTCATGCCCGCCATGAGCGCAATCGACACCACCGCCAGCGCCACCAGAATTTCAATCAGCGTGAACCCGCGTGCAGACATGGTCACTGCGGTGCGGAAGTGGGTGCGGGCGTGCTGCCCACTGTGAACGGGCGCAGACCATCTGTGCTCAGCCACAGGGTGCGGCCTTGCAAACTCAGGCTGAGTTGTTGCGGAGCCATCATGGGCTCTGGCCCCAGAGCCATGCGGGTCAGGCCCGCTGCCGTGCCCTCGCCCAGCCAAGGACGGAACTCACCGTTCAGCTCAAAGCCGCGCGGTGCTGTTTGCCAGATGATGGGCACCCCCAGCGTGCGGGAGTGGGCGCGGGCCGACTCCAGCAAAGCCGCCAGCCGCTGGGCCTCACGCTCCAATTGTGTGGCGGAGGCATCGCGCAGCGACAGACTCACCCCGGCTGTGGCCAGGGCCACGATGCTGACCACCACCAGCAGCTCCAGCAGGGTGAAGCCGCGCTGGAGGCGGGCTGGCTGCTCAGGGCTGCCAGGAGCCGATGTCTGCATTGTTGCCTTCGCCGCCGGGCAGGCCATCGGCCCCCAGCGACAGCACATCCACTTCGGCATGCACACCGGGATTCAGGTACTGGTAGGGGCGACCCCAGGGGTCGGCGGGCAGCTTGTCCAGGTAAGGCCGCCAGTTGGGTGGGGCGGGGTTGGTGGTGGGTTTGGCGGTCAGCGCGGCCAGTCCTTGCTCGCCAGTGGGGTAACGCTGGTTGTCCAGACGGTACAGCTTCAGCGCCTGCATCAGGTTGTTGACATCGGTTTTGGCTGCGGTGGTGCGGGCATCGTCGGCCCTGTCCAGCACATTGGGCACGATCAGTGCGGCCAGCACGCCGATGATGACCAGCACCACCATCAGCTCAATCAGGGTGAATCCGCGCTGCACCAAGGCGGGCAGTCGGCACCCGGTGCGGTGGGTTTGGAGGAGCTGCTGGCGGCGCAGCGTGGTCAACGAGGGCAAGGCTGGTATCAAGGTGGTCTCCCGGAACATGGGGCTGAATCATAATGGCCGCACCATGAATGCCGCATACCGCTCCCCTTCTCCGCCAACGTCTTTTGTGTTGTCTGCCGTTCCCCGCTGGGTGGTGGGGATGGTGACGGTGTTGGTGTGGCTGGCTGCGGGCGCTTGCGTGGCCTATTGGGTGATGCGCGGGCTGGGTCAGGGGGCGGTCACCCCGGTGCCAGTGGCCCCGGCTGCGGCGGTGGCGGTCGATTCCCAGGCTGTGGCCCGTGCGTTGGGTGCGCGCCTGCTTGTGCAAAACACGGCAGCGGCGGCACCTGTGCAGGCGGATGCCGCCAGCCGTTATGCGGTGCTGGGTGTGGTGGCCCCAGCGAATGCTGGCTCCAGTGGCTCTGGCGTTGCCCTGATTGCAGTGGAGGGCCAGCGTGCTGCGCCTTACCGTGTGGGTGCGGTGCTGGATGAGCGGTGGGTGGTGCGCTCGGTGGGGCGCACTGCGGTTGAGCTGTCGGCCCAGACTGCACCGTCTTCGGTGGGTGCAGCTCCCGCTGTGTTGACGTTGACCGTACCCCAGCGGGCCATGACCTCCACCAACCCTTGATTTCGGTGGTTCAAGCGGCTACTTCACCTGGCGGCTGCCAGTGGCACCACTGACCATAGCCTGGGGCAGATGTTGGCCACATGCTGGCCTGTGCCGGAGCCTGTGCCCTGAGCAGTTGACCCGTTTGGGCTGAGCGGCCCAGCCAGTGCATGGCACGGATCACACCCGCGTGGGTCACCCAGACGGTGGTGGTGTGCTTCGTTTCTGGCCTTCCCGGCAGAGGATGAGCGTTTGTTGCCTGGGTATGCCGGTCGGTCAGTGTGTCGTGCGCAGCTTGGCCCACCCGCTGGACGAATGCCTGCACGGTTTCGCCGCTGTGGCCCACCGGGCAGTGGGCAAAGTCGGTGGCCCAGGCATCCAGCTCGTGCCGGGGAATGTCGTTCCAGGCCACACCTTCCCACTGGCCAAAATGCATTTCAGCCAGCCGTGAGTCCACCGTCAGCTGGCTGGCTGGCAGCACAGCTTGCAGCGCCTGTGCCAACTGCAGACAGCGCAGCAAGGGCGAGCAGCGCAGCACCACATGGTGGTGGGGTTGCGTTGCCAAGGCCACAGCAAGTTTGGCGGCGGCTTGTCGGGTCAGGGTGGCATCGGCGGGCCAGTCGGTGTGGCCGTAGCACACTTGGCTGGGTGGTTGGCCATCGGGGGCCAGCGGCAAGGCGTGGCGCGCCAGCCACAGCGTGGTCATGCCAGCGCAACCAGCATGCCCAGCAAAAAAGTGGCCTCACACACTTGCTGGGTGGCACCCAGCCCGTCTCCGGTGAAGCCGCCCAGGCGGCGTTTCAGCAGCGCTGTCATGTACAGCCAGCCCAATCCTGAACCACACAATGCCAGCAGAATGCTGGATAAATGCATAGCTGGTTGTGCATATTCAATGAACATAAATGACAAAAAAAGCCACAAAATTCCGACCGTCAAGGCAGGGCCGGTGATTTGGTCGGCCAGTGGTTTGGATTTGGAGCCTGCCGCATCGCCCACATGGGGCAGCAGCCGGATGGTCAGCATGGGCCAGGTGCGCGAGGCCACATGGGCCAGCAGCAGGGTGCCCAATGCGGCTTGTGCATCCACGCTGGCCAAGGTGGCCAGCAGGGCCACCTTGGTGATGAGCGCCAGCACCAAGGCCAACGCCCCAAAAGCCCCCACGCGGGAGTCTTTCATGATTTCGAGAGCGCGGTCACGCTGGTAGCTGCCTCCCAAACCATCGGCCACATCGGCCAGGCCGTCTTCATGGAAGCCGCCGGTCAGCATCACCGTGGCCACGGTGCTGAGTGCAGCGGCCAGCAAGGGTGTGTGCGCTGTTGCGGGCAGCAGGGCCAGTGTGGCAGCGAACACGGCAGCGGCCACCCCGCCCACGATCAACCCCATTGCCGGGAAATGCGCCACGCTGGCCCGCAGCATGGCCGGGCTGTAGCCCACCCAGTTGGCCAGTCTGCCCGTCACGGGAATGCGCGTGAAAAACTGCACCGCCAGCAAAAAGTGGCGAACGCCTTGCAGCATCCGGGTCAGCATGGTTCAGGTCGTGGCACTGGCCTGGCTCACACCTGCGGATTCGAAGCTGGCCATCTCGTTCATCAGCAGCGCTGCCGATTGCACCAGCGGCCAGGCCACCAGTGCGCCGGAACCCTCGCCCAACCGCATGCCCAGGTCGAGCAGGGGTTGTGCCTGCAACTGGTTCAGCATCAGGCGGTGGCCTGCTTCTGCCGATCGGTGTGTGTACACCATGTAGTCGGCACAGTGCGGGTTCAGGCCCCTGGCCACCAGCGAGGCTGCACCTGCAATGAAACCATCGACCAGCACCACCCGCCGTTCACTGGCGGCTTGCAGCATGGCCCCAGCCATCATGGCAATTTCAAAGCCACCCACTGCAGCCAAGGCGGCCAGAGGTGCGCGGGCTGCCGCATGCAGCTGAGCCACCTTGTGCAACACACGCTGTTTGTGGGTCAGTTGGTCATCGCTCAGGCCCGTTCCCCGGCCTACCACGGCTTCCAGTGGTACATCGCTCAGGGCAGCCAGCAGCAGCGAGGCGCTGGATGTGTTGCCTATGCCCATCTCGCCAAAAGCCACCACGTTGCCAGGCAGCTCGCGCACCACGGTCATGCCTTGTTGCAAAGTGGCCAGGGCTTGTGCTTCGGTCATGGCCGGGCCATGTGCCATGTTGCGGGTGCCGGGGCCCATGCGGTGGCTGAGCAGACGTGTTCGGCTGTCGTTACCGGATGTGGGCGATGTGGGCGATGTGGCAGAGGCGGGCAGTGCGGGAATGGGGGCGGCCACACCCGCATCCACCACCGTTATGCCAAAGCCGTGCTGGCGGGCCAGTACATTCACGGCGGCTCCGCCTTGCAGCATGTTCAGCACCATCTGCACCGTCACGGCCTGCGGGTAGGCCGATATGCCTTCATCGGCCAGTCCGTGATCGGCGGCAAACACCACCACCTGTGGCTGGCGCAGTTCAATGCGGCCAGATTGCTGGATCAAACCCAGTTGCAGCGCCAGGGTCTCAATCTGGCCCAGTGCGCCCAATGGCTTGGTTTTGTGGTCAATCTGGTGGCGCAGGCTGGCTTGCAGGCTGGGGTTGGCGATACTGGCGATGGTGGGCAGATGCATATCAAAAGAGCAGCAATGGAGTGTTTACGTTTGGTTCAGGGCTGGGTGGCCGGACGCAGAAAAAGCTGGTACAGCGGATTGGCGGTTTCTTCCACAAACGGGTAGCCCAGTGTGGTGAGAAATTCGGCAAACGCCTCACCATCCTGTGGCGGCACCTGCAACCCCACCAGAATGCGGCCATAGTCGGCTCCCTGGTTGCGGTAATGGAACAGGCTGATGTTCCAGCCTGGGCGCATCAGACTCAAAAAATGAATCAGCGCACCGGGCCGCTCCGGGAACACAAAGCGCAGCAACCGCTCGTCCTGTGCCAGAGCCGATGGGCCGCCCACCATGTGGCGCATGTGCTCTTTGGCCAGATCGTCGTGCGTCAAATCCAGCGCCTGGAATCCCTGCTCGCACAGTGCCTGTGCAATGTGGCGGCTTTCGCCCTTGTGCCGGGTGGTCAGGCCCACAAACACATGGGCACGCTCGGGGTGTCCAATGCGGTAGTTGAATTCGGTGATGTTGCGTGGCCCCTTGCCTCCGCCAAAGCTGGGCAGGTGGCCAATCAGCTCACAAAAGCGGCGGAAGCTGCCGCGCTCTTCGGGAATGGTGACGGCAAACAGGGCTTCGCGCTCCTCGCCCACCTCGGCCCGCTCGGCCACAAAGCGCAGGCGATCAAAGTTCATGTTGGCACCGCACAGAATGGCGGCATAGGTTTCGCCCTGGGTGCCGTGCTCGGCCACGTATTGCTTGATGGCGGCCACGGCCAGTGCGCCTGCCGGTTCCACAATGCTGCGGGTATCGACAAAAATGTCTTTGATGGCGGCGCACACGGCATCGGTATCCACCGTCATGAACCCATCGACCAGCCCGCTGGCTATGCGGAAGGTTTCTTCGCCCACCAGCTTCACAGCGGTGCCGTCAGAGAACAGGCCCACATCCGGCAATGTCACCCGTTGGCCTGCGGCCACCGACTGCATCATGGCATCGGAGTCGTTCATTTGAACGCCAATCACCTTGATCTCGGGCCGCACGGCCTTGATGTAATTGGCCACGCCGGAGATCAGACCACCGCCGCCGATGGCCACAAACACCGCATCCAGCTTGCGCATGTCCAAGCCCTGGAGTTGGCGCAGTATCTCCATCGCCACCGTACCCTGGCCGGCAATCACATCGGGGTCGTCAAACGGGTGGACAAAGGTCAGCCCTTCGGCTGCTTGCAGGTGAACGGCATGGTTGTAGGCATCGGTGTAGCTGTCACCGTGCAGCACCACTTCGCCACCGAGGTTTTTCACGGCATCGACCTTGAGCTGGGGCGTGGTGGTGGGCATCACGATCACGGCCCGCGTGCCCAGCTTGGTTGCGCTCAGGGCCACACCTTGGGCGTGGTTGCCTGCCGAGGCGCAAATCACCCCCCTGGCTAATTGCTCGGCACTCAGGTGCGCCATTTTGTTGTACGCCCCGCGCAGCTTGAAACTGAAGACGGGCTGCAAGTCTTCGCGTTTGAGCAGCACGGTATTGCCCAGCCGCTGCCCAAGGTTGCGGGCAGGGTGCAATTCAGTCTCCTTTGCCACGTCGTACACACGGGCGTTGAGAATCCGGATCAGGTAATCCTGGGGGGTGAGGGGAGAGGGGGGGGCGGAAGAGGTGCGGGCAGTCATCACAAAATTTATCGGAATCTATGCAGATTGATCGGGCTTGGGCCGGTTGCCACTGCGGCAAGTGCAGCGCGTTAGCGATTGTCGTGATTGTGCGCGGTTGGCAAACTTGCCCGTGCCTGTGTGACTTGCGCATGCAAGCCTGGGAGGCTTCGGTGAATCGTCTTCCAGACAATTTCAAAGTCCACCTTGAAGTAGCCGTGTGCCAAGGCATTGCGCATCTGGTACGCGAAAGCCAGTGGCAACTCGGGGTGCTCTGTGGCGAACGTGGGGTAGTGCTTTTCGATGTTATTGCTGGCTTCGCCAATGATCTCGAAGTTGCGGATCACAGCATCTTGAACCAGCTGATTGTCTAGAAATGCCAGTTCTGCCATGTCCTCAACGTAGCGTTCAATGCGCTCAATCGCCTCAAGTATGTGGGCCAGATAGTCAGCAAGGCGCTGTTGGTCGCGGCTCATAGGGGGGTGGCTTCGGCAATCACCAAGGCACGGAATTTTTCGGGCAATGCGTTGGGTGTCAGCACATCCACCGGAACGCCAAGCAGCTTGCCCAGTTCATGGCGCATGGCCCCAATGTCGAACAATGTTGTGTCAGGCGTAGGGTCAATGAGGATGTCCAGGTCACTGCTGTCGGTGTCTTGGCCGTGCAGGACGGAGCCAAAAACCCGTGCATTGCGGGCGCGATGAGACTCGATGATGCGACGAATCGCATCGCGGTTCGAGTGCAGGGCATCAGAAGGCTTCATTGTTCACATTCCAGGATTTGTTTCGGTTGAACGGTAAACGAAGGTGATCCTGAAAACAACACCGAAAACTTGAAGTAGGCAAAAAAAAGCCCCCAGCCGTGAGGCTGGGGGCTGAATCCACCGATACGGAAAGGTGGAGGAGACAACCGATGTTTTGATACACGCTTGCCGAGGGCTGCATAACCACTGGCAGCTGCATCAAAACTTACAATCAATGGTAACCCACAAAATGCTGCGTTGCAACATCAAGTGCGCTTGCTTGGCGTTTTCAAGGCAGATTTAGGTGGATAACCTCAAATTTCGTAAAAAAAGGCACGGATCATGGAATGCACAGTCAGTTGGACAGGTCACAGCGGTACACGCTCATCAATGGGCTTTGTGGCCGAAACAGGCAGCGGTCACGTGCTGACAATGGACGGAGCGCCCGATGCCGTCAAGCCCGAAAACGGCGGTGCCAACCTGGCCCCCCGCCCCATGGAAACCGTGCTGGCGGGCACGGGTGGCTGCACTGCCTACGATGTGGTGCTGATTTTGAAGCGTGGTCGGCACGACGTGCGTGGTTGCAGCGTCAAACTCACCAGTGAGCGGGCCGATACCGATCCCAAGGTGTTTACCCGCATCCACATGCACTTCACCGTCACGGGCAAAGGCATTCCCGCCACCGCTGTGGAACGCGCCATTGCCATGAGCCACGACAAATACTGTTCTGCCAGCATCATGCTGGGCAAAACAGCCGCCATCACCACCAGCTTCGATTTGCTGGAAAGCTGAAGGGCTGGCTGTGCGTTTGGCCCCTGAGCATGCGCTGCTCATCAAACAACAGGTGCAAGCTGTGCTGGGGCCTGGTGTCCAAGTGCGTCTTTTTGGTTCACGCACAGACGATGCGGCACGGGGCGGGGACATTGACTTGCATGTCAGCGTAGGCAACTTGGTGCCCCGCTACCCATCTTCCGTGTTGACCACGGCCCGCCTGGCGGCCCTGCTTGAGCGCCAGCTGGGTGGTCGAAAGGTGGACATTCGCCTGTGGTCAGAAGGCCAGCCACTTTTACCCATTGACCAGGTGGCATTGAGTCAGGGCATCCCCCTGTAACCAAGCTTGGCCACCGACCGAACAATTCGCATTCTGACCACACACCGCCACCATGTCCATCCAACTTTCACAGGCCGAAGCGAGCCGCTTGCAGCGGTTGTCCGATATCGCTGCGCTCGCACTGCAGCATTTACAGCAAACCGATGCGCGGCTGTTTGCCCATGACTTTGATGCAGCCGAACTGCTGGAGCATTGCAAAGACATCGGGTTTTCTGAACAGGTAGACGCTTTCGTTGCCCGTTTCGGGCGCTTGCAAGACCTGCTGGGCGACAAATTTTTACCCGCTTGGCTCAAAGCGATGGAAGAAGTGCCCTCCACTGCACTTGAAAATTTGGATAAAGCTGAGAAATGGGGCTTGGTGTCCAAAGCAGACGACTGGTTTGCCGTGCGCAAGCTGCGCAATCTCATGGTGCATGAATATTTGCAAGATGCCCAATCCCTGTTGGATGCATTGCAGGCAGCCCACCACGCGGTGCCCATGCTGGCCTTCACCTGCCAAGCCCTGATACAACGCACAGCACCTTTGTTGACGGCGGTGCGGTAAAGGGTTGGCCTGCGTTGCCATTTCTGCCCAAAGCCAATCACACCCGGTGTGCCACTGTGGTCATCACTTTGGCCGCCGCCTTCATGGTCAGCTTGATGGGCAGGGGCAAGTCTGCCGCCCCGGCATGCTGAGCCTCGCGGGCGTGGCGAGCCTCATCGTCGCGCATTTGGACCACCACGGCCCGTGATTCATGGTCGTTCAGCGGCAGCTTGTCCAGATGGCTCATCAGGTGGGCCTCTACCTGGCGTTCGGTTTCCACCACAAACCCCAAACTGGCCCGCTCCCCCAGGCGACTGGCCAGCAGCCCGATGCCAAATGCCCCCGCGTACCACAGCGGGTTGAGCAGAGAAGGGCGGCTGTTGAGTGCCTACAAGCGTGCTCGTGACCATGCGAGATGATCTTGCTCTTCCCGCCCCGCAGCTTCCATGTGTTTGGCCAGAGCCTCGTTGCCTGTGAACAAGCGCGCGCCCAGAGCCTGCGAGGTGTAGAGAGCCTGGGCGCAAACCTCGCCCACATGGTTCACCCGCATCAATGCGCCAGCTTGGGCCTTGTCTTGGTCTGAGAGACTAACCCCGGAGTCCAGTCCTGGCTCATTCACAGTCGGGCAGATTCTTGCTGCCTGACTGGCAGAAAACAGAGTGCGCAGTGCTGCATCGGCAGCTATCAGGATGGGATGAGTCACAGTGGGATAAGTCATGACCGAATTTTCAGGCAACCGTGTGAATTGCGGGCAATGGCACGCCAAAAATCAGTAATAACCCTTATTTTTAATGTGGGGGTGAAAGTGTCTTTATGCACTAAATTGGTGCAATGTTGTGGTGGTGCAACGAATTGCCTTCTGAACGCGCCAAAAAAACATGCACAGCGTGCCTGATGGGCTACCTTCTGGTGCAATACACACAACTTCCGAAATGGAGGTTGGTTTGATGGGCCATGCCCACGCCTCTTTTTTCAACCTTGGAGATAACCTCAATGAAA
>ERZ724504.986-NODE-986-length-15961-cov-10.191877_pt1 | contig 15961 bp, 10 predicted proteins | sample MGYA00376037_ERZ724504 | MGnify/ENA primary metagenome ERZ724504 (study PRJEB28724, sample SAMN07190888) | wastewater metagenome | isolation source: influent of sewage treatment plant in Hong Hong | place: USA: Christiansburg, Virginia | collected 2016-03-01 ... | reverse complement strand
CCTGCTGCAGCGCGCGGATCACGCCGATGTGGGCCCAGCCGCGCGCCGAGCCGCTACCCAGCACCAGGCCAATGACGGGTTTGCGGGGGCCGGTCATACGCCTTGCGGGGCCAGCAGTGCCAACATACCCGCTTCGTCCAGCACGGGCACGCCCAGCTCCTGCGCCTTGGCGAGCTTGCTGCCGGCCTCCTCGCCGGCCACCACGTAGCTGGTTTTTTTGCTGACCGAGCCCGCCACTTTGGCGCCCGCAGCCTCCAACCGTTCCTTGGCTGCCTCGCGCGAGAGCGTGGGCAAGGTGCCGGTGAGCACCACCGTCATGCCGGCCAGTGGCAGTTGCGTGCGCTCGGCCGGCGGCCCTTCCTGCCAATGCACGCCGCAGGCGCGCAATTGCTCGATCACTTCGACGTTGTGCGGCTGGGCCAGAAAAGTGTGAATGGCCTCGGCCACCACCGGCCCGACATCCCGCACTTGCAGCAACTGCTCGGTGCTGGCCTGCAGAATAGCGTCCAGGCTGCCGAAATGCCGCGCCAGGTCCTTGGCCGTGGCCTCACCCACCTGTCGGATGCCCAGTCCAAACAGAAAGCGTGGCAGTGTCGTGCTTTTGGATTTTTCCAGCGCGGTCAGCAGGTTCTGCGCCGATTTCTCGCCCATGCGCTCCAGCGCCAGCAGACCGACAAGGCCGATGCGGTACAGGTCGGGCAAGGTGCGCACCACGGCACCATCGACCAACTGGTCCACGAGCTTTTCGCCCAGGCCGTCAATGTCCATGGCGCGGCGCGCGGCAAAGTGCAGCAGCGCTTCCTTGCGCTGCGCGGGGCAAAACAGGCCACCGGTGCAGCGGTGGTTGGCTTCGCCGGGTTCGCGCACCACGTCGCTGCCGCAGATGGGGCACTGGCGCGGCATGCGGAAGTTGGGCACATACATCTCTCGCGGAGGATGCCCGTGAATATGCTTTACAGGCACCCCGTCGACAAAAATGACTTCAGGAGCGTCAGTTAGGGGAGGCACTGTGCCTACAACTTCCGGGATAACGTCGCCCGCGCGACGCACGATCACCTGATCGCCGACGCGCACGCCCTTTTTCCGGATCTCGAACAGGTTGTGCAGCGTGGCGTTGGTAACGGTGACGCCACCGACAAACACCGGCGCCAGCCGCGCCACAGGCGTCAGCTTGCCGGTGCGGCCCACCTGCACGTCGATGCCTTCGATGCGGGTGACCATCTCCTGCGCCGGGAATTTGTGCGCCACGGCCCAGCGCGGCTCGCGCGTCTTGAAGCCTAGCTGGCGCTGCAGGGCGAGCGAATCGACCTTGTAGACCACGCCGTCGATGTCGTAAGGAAGCTGGTCGCGCTCTTGCGCAATGCGTTCGTGGAACGCTACCAGTTCGCTAGCACCCAGCGCTTGCGTGGTCTGCGCTGCCACCGGAAAACCCCATTGCTTCAATTGCTGGAGCAGGTCGAAGTGCGTGGCGAAATCCGGCCCGCCCTGCTCCACCGGCGTGACCTCGCCCAAGCCATAGGCAAAAAATCGGAGTGGCCGCTGCGCAGCAATCGCCGGGTCCAACTGGCGCACCGCGCCCGCGGCGGTGTTGCGCGGGTTGATAAAGGTTTTCTGGCCGCGCTCACGCTGGGCTTCGTTCAGGCGCTCGAAGTCGGCGCGCGCCATGTAGACCTCGCCGCGCACTTCCAGCACGGGAGGCACATCGCTCGGCAGGCGCAAAGGAATCTGCCGAATGGTGCGGATGTTGTGCGTCACGTCCTCGCCCACTTCGCCGTCGCCCCGCGTGGCGGCCTGCACCAACACGCCTGCCTCGTAGCGCAGGTTCATGGCCAGGCCGTCGAACTTGAGCTCCGCCACGTAGGCCACGGGCAGAGCGTCAGCTGCCAAACCGAGTTCCCGGCGTACGCGGGCGTCGAAGGCGAGTGCGCCGGCGGGCGACACGTCGGTTTCGGTGTGAATGGACAGCATGGGCACGGCGTGCCGCACCGAGCTCAGCTCAGGGCGCGGCGCGCCGCCCACGCGCTGGGTAGGCGACGCGGGCGTGACCCACTCGGGGAACTGCGCTTCCAGCGCCTGCAGGTCGCGGAACACGCGGTCGTACTCGGCGTCGGGCACCTCGGGCGCGTCCTGCACGTAGTACTGGTGCGCCCAGCGGTCCAGCTGCTGGCGCAATGCTTCTATTTTTATAGCTGCCTGCGCTTGTCCAGATTGCGCTGGAGCCGAAAAAAGGTCTAAGTTTTCGGACATCTCAATGATCTACGCAGCGCCGCTCCGACCACGGCCTCTGAAAGGGGCGTGTGGCTGTACCAGCGGCCACCGTGGAACCGCCTTTGCCGGGCCACCAGTGGCGTCCCGCCTCCCGCAACGCGCAGCGCTGCGAGAGAGGGGGCTGAGGGGTGCGGCTCCAAGCCTGCCTGCGCAGGCTTGGACATCCCCGAAGGGCTGCCGCGTCTGGCGGCTGCATGGAGGAGCGCAGCGACACAGGGGGGAGCGCGCTAGCTGAACACCCGCCGCGCCTGCGGCGAGCCAGCCGAGAGGTCGCGCCCATCGAGTTTGTCGTAGAGCAGTTCCAGGTCGCCGGCAATCGGCTCCATGGCCATGGCGGGCAGCGGCGAGCCGTTCTGGTCACACAGCAGCGCGTCCATGCTTTCGCACAACTGCACCGCCACCTCGCGCAGGCGCGCAAAGGCATGCTCGCTGCGGTGCACCTGTGCCACGTCCAGGCTCAGCAGCAGTTCGCGCACGGCCGACTGCTCGGGGTTGTCCGACAAGGCGGCCTGGGTATCGAACGACAGGCTGAGCACCGCCCCGCCTCCTTCCCCACTGGCGGGCAGCACCATGCGGCCCGGAAGCGTACCGGCCACGAAACCAGCGCGCCCCGCGTTCTGGTGCACATAGCCGGGGCTCCAGGCGGCTTGGCGCGCGCGCAGCACAAAGGCGAGCTGGGCGTCGTGGTCGCTGGCGAACTGGTCGAGTTCGCGCGCACGGGCCACCTCATGCAGCATGTCGGGGAAGTCGGGCGCGGCGCCCACGGCGTCGGCAAACGTCTGCGTCTTGGCGACGAATTCCGAGAACTCGATTTCGTTCAGCGCGCCGGTGCGGTTGGCCAGTTGCACGCCTGCCTGGAAAGCCCGGTAGCGCTGGCCAGGCCCGGGCATCTCCCATTGGCCGCTCTCTTCGTTCTGGCCTTCGATGGCAAAGGGCTTGCTGCCGGCGCGCCGCGTGGGCGGCAAGGCGGCCAGCGCAGCTTCGCCCGAGACCGGGTGATCGAGCGAGAGCGGTGCAATAGCGTCGATCAGCGCGTCCAGCGCAGGGCGGCGCTCGGCGCTGTGGCCCGAAGGGGGGAGCGCCAGGGCCAGGGCCGATTCGTCCGGGACGGTGGCGGCGAAATCGCCATCGCGGTCCTCGGGGGGCGGGTGCCCTTGCGCATCGGCCATGTTGGGCAGCGGGGTGGCGCCATCAAACGCCGGCTCCTGTCGCGGCGCGTCGCTGCGCTCAGCGCGGCGCGGCGCGTTTTTGTGGTTGCTCCAGGCGTTGTAGGCCACGATGAGGGCCAGCAACACCGCGCCGATGACGGCCAAACTGATTTGCAGGGTGCTCATAAAAAACGTTCTCGGCTTGCGAAAAATAGACCGCTAGGCTTAAAGCTTAAGGTTGACTGTTGCCATTGTGAGACCACCGCGACAGAGACTGCGGCGGCCCCGATTCTCTTCGCCAGCGCCACCGTGGATCCGGCTTTGCCGGTCCACTGGAGGCGTCCCCCTCAGGGGGACGGCGCGAAGCGACGCAGGGGGAGTCATGTACTGGCCATCGACAAAGCCGATTCCATGTCGACTGCCACGATGCGCGAAACGCCTTGCTCTTGCATGGTGACACCAATGAGCTGCTGGGCCATTTCCATGGCGATCTTGTTGTGGCTGATGAAAAGAAATTGCGTCTCGTGGCTCATGCTGGTCACCAGGCGAGCGTAGCGTTCGGTGTTGGCGTCGTCGAGCGGCGCATCGACTTCGTCCAGCAAGCAAAACGGCGCCGGGTTGAGCTGGAAAATGGCAAACACCAGCGCAATCGCTGTCAGTGCCTTCTCGCCGCCCGAAAGCAAATGAATGGTCTGGTTCTTCTTGCCTGGCGGCTGCGCCATGACTTGCACGCCCGAATCGAGAATTTCGTCGCCGGTAACGATCAGGCGCGCGTTGCCGCCGCCGAACAGTTCGGGGAACATGCGGCCAAAGTGCTGGTTTACGGCGTCAAAGGTGCCCGCGAGAAGTTGGCGCGTCTCGCCGTCGATCTTGCGAATGGCGTCTTCCAGCGTGTTCATCGCCTCCTGCAGGTCGGCGGTTTGCGCGTCGAGGAACACCTTGCGTTCGCTGGCCACAGCGAGTTCTTCCAACGCGGCAAGGTTCACGGCGCCCAGCGCCGCGATGCCTTGCTGCAGCCGGTCGATCTCGCCCTGCAGGCCAGCCAGGCGCACGCCACCTTCAGCGACGGAGGCCTCCAGCGCGGCCAGATCGGCGTTCGCCTCCTGCAGGAGCGTGCTGTACTGCTCCAGACCCAGGCGCGCGGCCTGCTCCTTGAGCTGAAATTCGGTAATGCGCGCGCGTTGCGGTTCCAGGGCGCGCTCAATCTGCATGCGCCGCTCGTCGCTTGCGCGCAGGCGCGCGGTCAGGTCGTCGTAGCGGCTGCGCTCGGCGGCCAGTGCCTGCTCACGCTCCATCTTTTGCGCCAGCACCTGCTGCAGGCCGCCCTGGGCCGCTGCGTCGGAGAGGCGCTCCAACTCGCCCTGGGCGCGCTCACGCTCTGCCGCCAAGGCCGCAGTCTGGCTGAACGCGGTGGCCAAGGTGCGCTCCAACTCGGCACGGCGGGCCGCAGCGCTGCGCTGAGAGAACGCGGCTTCCTGGGCTTGGCGTTCCAGCGTGCGCTGCTGCTCGCGGCAGGCCGCGAGGCGCCGTTCGGCCTCGATCACCCGCTCGCCCAGTTGGGCGTGGCGCTCCTGCGTGTCGGCCAACTGCATGTCCAACTCTTCAAAGCGGCCTTCGGCCGTCGCGCCGCGCTCCTGCAAATCGGCCAGTTGCGCCTCCACCTCGGCCAGGTCGGCGTCGATTTGGGCGCTGCGCGCCCGCGCCTGCTCGGCCAGCTGCGCCATGCGCAGGTGCTCCACCTGCAGCTCATGGGCCCGGCTCTGCGACTCCCCTGCTTCGCGCCGCGTCTGCGCCAGGCGCTGGGCACTGTCCTGGTACTGGCTTTCGGCGCGGGCCAGGGCGAGGCGCGCCTCGTCGCTGATCAGCGCCTGGGCGCGCAGCTCTTTTTCAAGGTGCTCGATTTCCTGGGCGCGGGCCAGCAGACCCGATTGCTCGGAATCCTGGGCATAAAAGCCGACGCTGTGCGCGGTGACGGCGTGGCCCCCCGGCACGTACAGGGTTTCGCCTGGCGCCAGGCGGTCGCGCAGGGCCAGCGCGTCGTCCAGGCTGCCGGCGGTGTAGCAGCCTTGCAGCCATTCGCCCAGGATGGCCGAGAGGCCCGCGTCGTGCACCCGCAGCAGGCTGGCCAGGCGTGGCAGCGCTGTGGCCGGTGCGGCGGGCGGCGCAGGAGGCAGGCTGAAAAACGCCAGGCGTGCCGGCGGGGCCTCAGTGCCGCTGCTGCCCAGAAACCCGCGCACCGTTTCCAGCCGCCCGACTTCGAGGGCGGAGAGGCGCTCGCGCAGCGCGGCCTCCAAGGCGTTTTCCCAGCCGGTTTCGATGTGGATACGGCTCCACAGGCCGGCCATGCCCTCCAGGCCCTGGCGCTCCAGCCAGGGCTGCAATTTCGACGAGGTTTTGAGCTTTTCCTGCAGCGCTTTCAGGGCTTCCATGCGCGCCGAGAGTTCTGCCAGGCGGGCGCTCTCAGCGTTTACCGTCTGCTGGCGCGTGCGGCGCTCGTCGTCCAGCAGGGGCACGGCGTCCTGCAGTTCGGCCAGGCGCGCGGCCTGGGTCTCAGCCACCTCGCGCGCTTCATCGAGCTGCGTCTGCAAGTTCTGCAAACGGGCTTCGTCGGGCGCTGCCAGGGCATTTTTGTCGCTGCGCAGGCGCTCAAATCGCTGCTCTTGCTGGCGCTTTTGTTCCTGCAGACTGCGCTGCTCGGCCGCCAGCACCTGAATTTGCTGCTGGACTTGCACCACGGCGGCGCGCTGGTCGTCGGCGCTGCGCTGGCTGGCGCGCAGGGCATCCTCGAAATCCGGCAATACAGCGGCCTGCTCTTCCACCTGGGCGGCCAGCATTTCGGCGCGCTCCTCGGCGTCCATGCCGGCGCCGGTCTGGTTTTCCAGCTCGGCTTGGGCCTCGCTGCTGCGGCCAGCCCATTCTTCGGCCTGCGCCGCCAGTTGCACCAGTCGCTGCTCCACGCGCTGTCGGCCTTCGATGACGTAGCGAATTTCGGCTTCGAGCCGGCCCACTTCGGCGGTGGCTTCGTAGAGCTTGCCCTGGGCCTGGTTGACCTGGTCCCCGGCGGCATAGTGGGCCTGGCGGATGGTTTCAAGTTCGGACTCGACATGGCGCAGGTCGGCGGTGCGCGATTCAAGGTCGTTCAAGGCCTGCAGGCCGTCGAGCCGCACCCGCTCCTGCTCGGCCTCGGCGTCGGCGCGCTTCAAAAACCACTGCTGCTGCTGGCGCAACTGGGCCTGGGCGCTCAGGGATTTGTAGCGCTGGGCCACCTCGGCCTGCTTTTCCAGGCGCTCCAGGTTGCCGCCCAGCTCGCGCAGGATGTCTTCAACGCGCGTGAGGTTCTCGCGCGTGTCGTGCAGGCGGTTTTCGGTTTCGCGTCGGCGCTCTTTGTATTTCGAGACGCCCGCCGCCTCTTCCAGGAACAATCGCAGCTCTTCGGGGCGGCTTTCAATGATGCGGCTGATCGTGCCCTGGCCAATGATGGCGTAGGCGCGCGGCCCCAGGCCCGTGCCCAGGAACACGTCCTGCACGTCGCGGCGGCGCACCGGCTGGTTGTTGATGTAGTAGCTGCTGGTGCCGTCGCGGGTCAGCACGCGCTTGACGGCGATCTCGGCGTACTGGTTCCACTGGCCACCGGCGCGGTGGTCGTTGTTCTCGAACACCAACTCAACGCTGGCGCGGCTGGCCTGTTTGCGCGTGGTGGTGCCGCTGAAGATCACGTCCTGCATGGATTCGCCGCGCAGTTCGCTGGCTTTCGATTCGCCCAGCACCCAGCGCACGGCGTCCATGATGTTGGACTTGCCGCAACCGTTCGGCCCCACCACGCCCACCAGTTGGCCTGGCAAGAGGAAGTTGGTGGGTTCGGCAAACGACTTGAAGCCGGAGAGTTTGATCGAATTGAGTCGCACGAATCGCTCGGTAGCGCAAACACCGGCTGGAGAGGCCCAGCAGGCAGTCAGGGCGTGGCGGAGCTGCTGTTTGCAAAGCCCGCGCTTACGCGGCCGCCATGTTACCCGAGCGCCGAGCGCCGTTTCGGGGCGCGCTGCATTTGTAAGCAGGCGAAAATTTGTCCCGATTGGCTTTACGTATGACCGAGCCGGAGGGCCCTCATGTAAGACTTGTCTTACGCACTCACCGTCCTTCAACCATCGTGAACACCCTCCTTCCCACATCTCCGCCCAGCGCGCCGCCCTCTGCTCAGCCTGCCCCTGAATCCTTGCCGGTTTCCGGCGCCAAGATCGGAGCCCTGGCCGGTGTGCTTTCTCTGGCAGCTTGTGGCGGGGGCAGCGATGCCGGCGCCGGCCCTGAGCCGTCGCCAGACGGCCCCGATTCGGGCAGCGGCAGTCCCCCCCTTCCTGCCACCCGCAGCGCAGAAGAGACGGCTCTGTTTCTGGGACAGGCCTCCTTGGGCGCCGGGCGCGCGGAAGTTGCGTCGCTCTCTGGCAGGCGGCTGGAAGACTGGCTGGACGAGCAGTTCGGGGCGCCGCCCACGTCCAGCCATGTGGATTGGTTGTATGCCAACGGCTACAGCGCCGAGACCTTCCGCTACAGCCAGCGCGGCCTGGACAACACCGTCTGGCGCGCCTTGATTGGCGGCGGCGACTCACTGCGCCAGCGCGTGGTGTTGGCTCTGTCGGAAATCTGTGTGGTGTCGGTGCTGGGAGTGGACAGCGCCTGGCGGCAGTTCGGCCTGGCGCGCTACCTTGACATTCTGCAAACGCACGCCTTCGGCAACTACCGCCAGTTGCTTGAAGACCTCACGCTCAGCCCCGCCATGGGCTACTTCCTGACTTACCGGGGCAACGCCAAGGCGAATGCCAAGACCGGCAGCCAGCCCGATGAAAACTACGCCCGCGAGCTGATGCAGCTGTTCACCATTGGCCTGGTGCAGCTCAACCCCGATGGTTCGCCCGTGCTGCGCGGCGGCGTGCCTGTGGAAACCTACCGGGCCGAAGACGTAAGCGGCTTGGCCCGCGTCTTCACCGGCTGGGACCTCGATGCCACGGGCCTCGCCAAACCTTACTCGCCAGAGAGCATGGTGCGGCCGATGGCGCAAGTCGCCTCGCGCTACGAAACAGGCGCCAAGCAGTTCCTGGGCACGACGATTTCCGACGGCAGCGATGCACGCAGCGCGCTGCGCACCGCACTCGATACCTTGTTCCAGCACCCCAATGTGCCGCCGTTTGTCAGCCGCCAGTTGATTCAGCGCTTCGTCACCAGCAATCCGAGCAGCGCCTACGTGCGCCGGGTGGCTGCGATTTTTGCCAACAACGGCAAAGGCGTGCGCGGGGATCTGCGCGCCGTGGTGCGCGCCATCCTCCTCGATCCGGCCGCACGCGACCCGGCGCGCCTGCAAGACCCGACCTGGGGAAAACTGCGCGAGCCGGTACAACGGTTCGTGCATTGGGCGCGTGCCTTTGGCGCCAGTTCCACGGCCGGCGCCTGGGACATTGGCGACCTGTCGGACCCTGGCTCGCGCCTGGGCCAAAGCCCGCTGCGCTCGCCTTCGGTGTTCAACTTCTTCCGGCCGGGCTACGTACCGCCGAACACAGCACTCGCCTCGCACGGCCTGGTGGCGCCCGAATTTCAGATCACCAACGAATCCACCGTGGCGGGCTACGTGAACTTCATGCAGCGCGCGGTGGCCGGCAAGAACGTGGGCGACCTGCGCGCCGACTACGCCGGCCTGCTGGCCCTCGCGCCCGACGCAGCCGCGCTCCTGGCCGAACTGCAGCGGGTGCTGGCCGGGGGCCAGTTGGCGCCAGCAACGCTGGCTACTGTGGTCGCCGCCGTGAATTCCATGCCTGCCAAAACCAGCGTCGATCTGCAAAACCGCGTCTACGCCGCACTGACGCTGGTACTGGCCGCGCCCGAATACCTGGTCCAGAAATGAAAACCACCCTACCCTTCACCTGCCAATCTGGCCCCGAAAGTGCATCGCGCCGGGTTTTTTTACGCCGTGGCAGCGCCTTGACGCTCGCCGCCAGCGCCGCTCCCTGGGCGCTGGCACTGTCATCCATCGCTGACGCGGCTGCGCAGAGCGCCAGCGACTACAAGGCACTGGTCTGCGTGTTTCTGCAAGGCGGCAACGACCACTGGAACACCCTGGTGCCCTATGACGCCGCGCACCACGCGCTGTATCAAGGGCTGCGCGGCAACATCGCCTATGGGCGAGAGTCTCTGGCACCCTGCGTGCTGCGCCCCACGGTGGCGCCCACCGATGGGCGGGAATTCGCCCTGGCTCCTGCACTTTCCAGCGGCTTGCTTGGGTTGTTTGGCGCGGGGCGCCTCGCGGTGCTGCACAACGTGGGCACACTGACCCAGCCCACCAGCAAAGCGGAGTACCTGGCGCGCTCGGTGCCGCTGCCGCCCAAACTGTTCTCGCACAACGACCAGCAGTCGTATTGGCAGGCATCGTCGGCCGAGGGTGCGGTGCGTGGTTGGGGCGGACGCCTGGGCGACCTGGCGATTGCGGGCAACGGCATCTCCACATTCACCTGCATCAACGTGTCCGGCAACGCCGTGTTTCTCTCGGGCGACACCGCCGTGCCTTACCAGGTGACGACCAGCGGCCCGGTGCCGGTCAATGGCATCCAGAGCGCTCTCTTCGGCTCAGCCGCAGCGTCGCAGGCCCTGCGCCAACTGATGACCCTGCCCTCGTCCCACTGGCTGGCGAACGAACACGCGCGCATCGCCCAGCGCAGCATTGAGTCGGGCGAACTGCTGAGCAGCGCTCTCGCGGCCAACCCGGCGCCCGCAGGTTTTCCGGCCGGCAACCGGCTGGCCGACCAGTTGGCGCTGGTGGCGCGCATGATTGCGGCGCGCCAGTCGCTCGCCGCCAAACGCCAGGTGTTTTTTGTCTCGATTGGCGGCTTTGACACCCACGACAACGAATTGGCCACGCACCCCGGCCTGATGGGCCAGGTGGGCGATGCCATGGCAGCGTTCTACCGCGCCACCGAGGCGCTGGGCATTGCCGGGCAAGTGACGGCGTTTACCGCATCGGACTTTGGTCGAACGCTGGTGAGCAACAACGATGGCTCGGACCACGGCTGGGGTGCATCGCATTTCGTGCTCGGCGGCGCGGTGCAAGGCGGGCGCTTCGTCGGCCCTGCCCCTTTGCCCGCCAACAACGGCCCCGACGACGTGGGCCAGGGGCGGCTGCTCCCGGCCCTGGCAGTCGAGCAGTACGCCGGCACCCTGGCGCGCTGGTTCGGGGTCTCGGCCTCAGACCTGCCGCTGGTGTTGCCCCGGCTGCGCCAGTTCAGCCAGCAGGACCTGGGGTTCATGGGCGCTTAGAGCCTGTTGATGGTCATAGGCCCAAAGGCGGCGGATTTTCAATCAGGCCGCCACAATAGTGGCCCGTCCTGACCGATTGCTGCCATGACCGCCCTGCTTCTCTTCTTCCACCTGCTCGGCATCGTCTTCTGGGTGGGCGGCATGGCGTTCGCGCATTTCTGCCTGCGCCCGGCCCTGCCCCTGCTGGCACCGCCGGAGCGGCTGCGCTTGATGCACGCCGTGCTGACGCGCTTCTTGAATGGGGTGCTGGCAGCCGCGCTGATGACGCTGGCGAGCGGCCTGGGCATCATGGTCCTGGCGGCGCGCGCGGGCGCGGCCATGCCCTGGAACTGGCATGCCATGGCGGCCCTTGGTCTGGTGATGATTGCCGTGTATGCCTACGTGCGGTTGGGGCCGTATGCGCGGCTGGCGCGCGCCGTGGCGGCTGCCGACTGGCCCGCAGGCGCTGCGGCGCTGGCGCGCGTGCGCAAGGGCGTGGCTGTCAACTTGGCGCTCGGCGTACTGGTGGTGGCCATCGCGGTGCTCGGGCACTGAAATTCTTATTGAAATTGGCCTCTAGCGCTTATTCAGTAAGTTTTAACAGCTATATTTTCAGTAGCAATCCTCTGCGCCACCTGTGATCGGCGGGCTTCGCCGTGCCGCCTGCGTGGAACAGCACGGTGCTCGGTGCACATTCCTTTTTTCGTTGCGCTTGCGACCTGCTGCGGCCTTCCCGGCCGAGGCCGAGCGCGTACGGCCTTGCGTCTTTGTCGGTCCCCAAGATGATGGTGTCAAAACGTATTTTTCATTGAACCGTCATCGTTGTGGCTCAAAAATACGCCAAACAAAAAGGAGCTTGCTCATGCCGATGGAACTGCTGCGAGAACTGGCACAGATGCCCCTGCCCTGCACACTGAGCGACGAGCGGGACATTGATCGTTTGCGCGTTTTGCGTGCGGCCGGCTACATCGCCGCCATGCTGCCCATGCCGGGGTCGCAAAGCCGGTTGGGGCGCGTACTGGCCATCACGGCGGAGGGCCGCGAGGCGCTTTCGCGCGACGCACCGGACTCGGTTGCCGGTGGTTTTTCAAGAAGGGCAAATGCCCGCAACGAATGTCAGCCTGTGCAAACCATGTAGCCGCAGCGCTTGCACGCCCGGCATGGCCGCGCGCCGCACGGCCCAATTCGGCACAATGCAAAACCTCGACAATGAAATGGTTTTAAATAATTGATTAAACAATAGTTGTCTGGTCAAGTAAATTCTCGGGCATGGATTTTCCCACGCCCTCCCTTGATGACATCGCCCAGACTGCAGAGCCGCTCACGCCTGCATCGGACGCGCGCGCAGAGCCGACCCAGCCCGCCCGGCCCATAACACCCGCACCGTTCTACACGGCCGCAACGCTGGCGCCCGAAGACAACGTGGGCTATCTGCTGCGCAGCGTGCTGTCATCGATTCGCGGCGCCGCCGACGCGCAGTTGCAGGGCCGTGGGCTGACCTTCGCTCAATGCCTGCCGCTGTACAAAATATCGCACTGCAAGGACACCACACTGGCCGCCCTGGCGCGCAACCTTGAAGCCGACCCAGCCACGGTGACCCGCCTGCTCGATCGCCTCGAGACCAAAGAATTGGTCGTGCGCGAGCGCTCAACCAGCGACCGCCGGGTGGTCCATGTGCGCGCCACGCCGCTCGGCTCGGCCATGGCACAAGAACTCACTCCGGTGCTGGCCGATACCCTCAATGCCCATCTGGCCGGTTTTTCGACCGACGAATGGCAGCAGTTGCTGGTGCTGCTGCGCCGCATGCTCGCCAATGGCGACTCGCTGCGCCATTGCGGCATTTCCAGCTGAACTTTTTCTCTCCTTCCAACGCCATGCCTGACACCCTGCGGCCGCACCAGCGCGCCATTCCTCTCGCCGTGCGTGTGCTGGCGCTTGCCGGCGCCAGCCTGCTGGCCGCTTGCGCCCAGCCCGGCCCACCCCATGAGGCCCTGGCGCGCACCGCGCCGCAGGCTTTGGGACTCACGCAGACCGGTGCCGACACCGCCAGCCTGCCGCAGGTCCGCTGGTGGACGGCCCTGGGCGATGCAAAGCTCAACACCCTGATTGACCAGGCCCTGGCACAGCAGCCCAGCCTCGCGGTGGCGCGTGCGCGCGCAGCCCAGGCCGCAGCGCTGGCCGAGGCCCGCCACGCCGCCAACGGTCCGCAAGCCCAGTTGACGCTGGATGCCACACGCCAGCGCTACACGGCCAACGGCCTGGTGCCTCCGCCTGTGGCAGGCAACGTCTATGACAGTGCGAACCTGCAGGCTTCGCTGAGCTGGAGCCCCGACTTCTTTGGCCTGCACCGTGCCGAACTTGAGGCCTCGCTGGGCCAGGCGCGCGCGGCGCAGGCCGATGCGGCGGCCGCAGGCAACACCCTGGCGGTGCAACTGGCACGGGCCTACGTGACACTGGCCCGTGTGCTGGCCGATGAGGAAGTCGCCCAGCAAGCCCTTGTGCAGCGCCAGGCGATCGAGCGCCTCACGCGCGAGCGTGTCGACGCCGGCCTGGACAGCCAGGTGGAGCTGACACAAACGCAGACGGCCTTGCCCGACGGTCAGGCGCAAATCGAAGCCCTGCACGAACAGGCGACGCTGGCGCGGCGCCAAATTGCCGTGCTGGCCGGCCAAGCGCCCGACACACTGAACACGCTTGCGCCGCGCCTGACCGCCTTGGCACTGCCCGCCGTACCCGAGGTGCTGGGCGCCAATTTGCTGGGCCGGCGGCCCGACATCGTCGCTGCGCGCTGGCGCATCGAGGCCGCTACGCAAGGCGTCAGCGCAGCCCGCAGCGAGTTCTATCCCAACATCAATCTGGCGGCCTTTGTGGGTCTGAACGCGCTGGGCCTGAACCGACTGTTCGATGCCAGTTCGCGCCAGGTGGGCATTGCGCCCGCGCTTCGGTTGCCGATTTTTGATGGCGGGCGCCTGCGCGCACAGCTCGGTGGGCGCCAGGCCGAACTGGACGCCGTCATAGCGCAGTACAACGCCGCCGTGCTGGACGCAGTGAAACAGGCCGGCGATGGCCTGGCCTCTGCCGCGTCGATCGCAAGGCAACAGTCCTTGCAGGCGCAATCCGAGGCCGGCGCCGACAAGGCCTACCGGTTCGCACAGGAACGCTATGGCGCAGGCCTGGGCAACTACCTGGTGGTGCTCAGCACCCAAACCCAGGTGCTGGCACAGCACCGCCAGGCGGTTGCGCTGCAGGCACGTGCACTCGACGTGCGCCTGGCCCTGATGGCCGCCCTGGGCGGCGGCTGGAGCGATGACACCCCTGCGCTGCAAGTGGCGGCCCACTGACCGCTCCACCCCAATTCGCCCCCGAAAACCCTACTTACTGCCTTTCTCACACCATGAGCGCACCTCTCACTCCCACCGAAAACAAGACGGCCCGGCGCCGTGGCCTCACGTTGATTGCTGTCGCCGTCGTACTGGTTGGCATCGGCTGGGGCGGCTGGCACTGGGTCAACGGACGCCACTTTGAAACCACGGACAACGCCTACGTAGCCGGCAACGTGGTGCAGATCACCCCGCAGGTGAGCGGCACCGTGGTGGCCATTGGTGCCGACGACACCGACCACGTGCTGGCAGGCCAACTGCTGGTCAGGCTCGACCCAGCGGACGCCCGCGTGGCACTCGACCAGGCCCAGGCCCAGCTGGCGCAAACCGTGCGAGAGGTGCGCGGCCTGTATGCCAACAACGCCACGCTTCAAGCGCAAATCAGCCTGCGCCAGGCCGACCTGACCCGCGCCCAGGCCGAAGCAACGCGCTTGCAGGACGACGTGAACCGCCGCGCCCCGTTGATGGCGAGCGGCGCGGTGGGCAAAGAAGAGTTCCAGCACGCCAACGCCGTGGTCAACACCGCCAAAAGCAGCGTCGCTGCAGCGCAAGCCGCCCTGCTGGCCGCGCAGGAGCAGCTTGCCGCCAGCCAGACGCAGACCGATGGCACTGGCATTGAAGAGCACCCCGGCGTGCTGCGCGCCGCCGCCCGTGTGCGCGAAGCCTTTCTTGCCTTGCAGCGCATGGAACTGGTGGCCCCCATTTCCGGCCACATCGCCAAGCGCGGCGTCCAATTAGGCCAGCGCGTGGCTGCGGGCGCGCCACTGATGACCGTCGTGGCGCTCAACGATTTGTGGGTGGATGCCAACTTCAAGGAAAGCCAGTTGCAAACCCTGCGCATCGGCCAAAGCGCCGAGCTGGAGGCCGACGTCTACGGCAACAAAGTGAAGTACCACGGCACCGTGGTGGGCATGGGCGCGGGCACGGGCGCGGCCTTTGCGCTGTTGCCAGCGCAGAACGCCACCGGCAACTGGATCAAGGTGGTGCAGCGCGTGCCGGTGCGCATCACGCTGGATGCGGACGAGATCGCCGAGCACCCGCTGCGCGTGGGCCTGTCCATGGACGTCCGTGTGGACACCGCGGACCAGAGTGGCAAAACCGTCTCCGACACACAGCGCAGCGCTCCCGCGGTCACCACCAGCGTATTCGACGCCCAGATGCAGGCCGCCGATGAAGCCGTGCAGCGCACCATTGCGGCCAACCTGGGCCACAAGCCGAGCGCACAGGCGAGGTCGGCGGCCGTGTTGGCCGCCGCGCCACGCCCGGCGCTGCACTAAAGAACGGCGCGCTCCATGACCGCTGCTCAAGCCTCTGCGGAGGCGGCACCGCTAACGCCCCCTGTTGCGCTCCCGCCGCCAGCACCGCCCGCAAGCCCGGCGGCGCATCCACCCCTGCACGGCATGCCGCTGCTGCTGGGCACGCTGGCGCTCTCGCTCGCCACGTTCATGAACGTGCTCGACTCGTCGATTGCCAACGTGTCCATCCCGGCCATTGCCGGCGACGTGGGCGTGAGCCCGGCCCAGGGCACCTGGGTGATCACCAGCTTTGGCGTCGCCAACGCCATTTCGGTGCCCCTCACCGGCTGGCTGACGCAGCGTTTTGGCGCGGTGCGGCTGTTTACGCTGAGCATTCTGCTGTTCGTGCTGACCTCCTGGTTGTGCGGCTTTGCCTCGTCGCTGGAAATGCTGGTGGTGTTTCGCGTACTGCAAGGCCTGGTGGCCGGGCCCATGATTCCGCTGTCGCAAACCTTGCTGCTGGCCAGCTACCCGCGCGCACGCGCCGGTATGGCGCTGGCGCTCTGGGGCGTCACCACGCTGGTGGCACCCGTGGTGGGCCCGCTGCTGGGCGGCTGGATCACCGACAACATCTCGTGGCCGTGGATTTTCTATA
>ERZ724504.979-NODE-979-length-16012-cov-7.278498_pt1 | contig 16012 bp, 10 predicted proteins | sample MGYA00376037_ERZ724504 | MGnify/ENA primary metagenome ERZ724504 (study PRJEB28724, sample SAMN07190888) | wastewater metagenome | isolation source: influent of sewage treatment plant in Hong Hong | place: USA: Christiansburg, Virginia | collected 2016-03-01 ... | reverse complement strand
CGACTTCTCGATGACGTACGACGTCGCGACCGCTCTGGGTGGCGTGGGGTCCGCTCGATCGAGCACGCTCACCTCGCCGACGAGGACACGGTCAAGCACATGAAGGACAAGAACATCTGGCTCAGCACTCAGCCGTTCGTGTCGCATGACCACCACTTCCCCGACCCCCGCACCCAGGCCAAGCACGAGCAGGTGTGTTCGGGAACCGGCAACCTGTACGAGTGGTCGAAGAAGTACGGCGTGAACACGGCGTTCGGCACCGACATCCTCCTCGAGCCCGACAAGGAAACCCACCAGATCACCATGTTCGCCCGCCTGTCGGAGTTCATGGAACCGATCGAGGCCGTACGCATGGCCACGTCAACGAACGCCGAACTCTTCCGCATGTGCGGCCTGCGCGACCCCTACATCGACGCTCCGATCGGCGTCGTCAAGCCCGGCGCATGGGCCGACTTCCTCCTGGTCGACGGTGACCCCACCAAGGACCTGAGCTTCTTCAACGACTACCAGGACACCCTGCGCGTGATCGTCAAGAACGGCGTCGCCCACAAGAACACCCTCTGACTCCCCGAACTGAACCGAGCTTCGGCACCGCGTTCCACCGGCGACTGCGCGATCTGTAGCTCCGAGACGCGGACCTTGTGCTCTAGGCGACGTCGTTCCGCCGGGCAACACTGACCGAGAGGGCCAGTCCGAGGGAGCGATCGCATGCAGAGCACCGAGACCGGGTGGATCATCCCACTTGAGCAATTGACCATCGACGATGTGGGCATCGCCGGCGGCAAGAACGCCTCGCTGGGGGAGATGATTCGCCACCTCGGGGCCGCAGGCGTGCGGGTGCCGGGCGGGTTTGCGGTCACGTCCGCCGCCTACTGGCACGTTGTCGACGACCAGGGGCTGCGACCGGCCATCTCAGCGGTCGGCGCCGGGATGTCCGATCATCCCGAGTCGCTCAGGTCGATCGGCTCCACCGTACGTGCCGCATTTCGAGCCGCCCGCGTGAGCGAGGCACTCGAGCGCGACATTCGGGCCGCCTATGACGATCTGTGTAGCCGGATCGGCGAACTCGACGTGCCGGTCGCCGTGCGTTCTTCGGCCACGGCGGAGGACCTGCCCGAGGCCAGCTTCGCCGGGCAGCAGGAGAGCTTCCTCAACGTGCGCGGCGCCGATGCTGTGGTCGCGGCGTACCACCGCTGCGTCGTCTCGCTGTTCGGCGACAGGGCGATCGCCTACCGGACCAAGAACGGCTTCGATCACCTGGACGTCGCACTGTCGGTCGGCATCCAGCAGATGGTCCGGTCCGACACCGGTTCGGCCGGGGTGATCTTCACCATCGACCCGGAGAGCGGCTTTCCCCACCACGTGCTGATCGACGCCGCCTGGGGGCTGGGCGAGGCCGTCGTGTCGGGCGTGGTCGACTCCGACCGCTATCGGGTGTTCAAGGCGTTCCTCGACGACCAGTCGTTGACCCCCATCGTCGAGCGGTCGCTCGGGCGCAAGCGTCTCAAGATCATCAATAACGACGGAGTCGGCGGCGACGACGACCAGGCCGGTCCCACGGCGACGGTCGACACCACCGAGGACGAGCGAAATCGGTTGGTGCTCGACGACCCCGACCTGTTGGCCCTGGCACGGTGGGCGGTCATCATCGAGGACCACTACGGGCGTCCGATGGACATCGAGTGGGCGAAGGACGGCGTGACCGGCGATCTGTTCATCGTGCAGGCCCGGCCCGAGACGGTGGAGGCCCGCCGCAGCGGTGCCACCCTGACGACGTACGACGTCTCCGGTCACGGGCCGGTGCTGCTCAAGGGCCTGTCGGTCGGCGCCGGCGCCGCCACGGGGGTCGTGTGTCGACTCGACTCGCCCGACGAGGGCGACCGATTTTCCGATGGGGCGATCTTGGTGGCCGACACCACCGACCCCGACTGGGTGCCGGTGATGCAGCGGGCGGCCGCCGTGGTCACCAACCGTGGTGGACGAACCTCTCATGCGGCGATCGTCAGCCGCGAGCTGGGTGTGCCCGCCGTCGTCGGCGCCGTCGATGCGACCACCACGCTGGTCGAGGGCCAACGGGTCACCGTGTCGTGCGCCGGTGGTGACGTCGGGATCGTCTTCGACGGGTCCGCAACCATCGACACGCGTGAGCTGTCGCTCGACGACGTGCCTCGCACCCGAACCAAGGTCATGGTCAACCTGGCCAATCCACAGGCGGCGTTGAAGTGGTGGCGGCTCCCGACCGCCGGCATCGGGCTGGCCCGCATGGAGTTCATCATCGGCGAGCACATCGGGGCCCATCCCATGGCCCTGGCCCACCCCGACCGCATCACCGATCCCGAGGTCCGGCAGGCGATCGAGGAGCTCGCCGGGCACCACTCGAGCCCGGCGGAGTACTTCGTCGACAGGTTGTCGTCCGGCATCGCCGCACTGGCGGCCACCTGGGCCGACCGCCCGATGATCGTGCGCATGAGCGACTTCAAGACCAACGAGTACGCCGGGCTGTTGGGCGGCGAGCAGTTCGAGCCCACCGAGGCCAACCCGATGCTGGGGTGGCGGGGCGCGTCCCGCTACGACCACCCCGGCTATCGCGACGGATTCGCTCTGGAGTGTCAGGCGGTCGCGCGGGTGCGCAACGAGATCGGCTTCGACAACGTGATCGTCATGATCCCGTTCTGCCGCACCCCCGACGAGGCTGATCGGGTCCTCCGGGTGATGGCGGAGGAGGGTCTGGCCCGCGGCGCCAACGGGCTCAAGGTCTACGTGATGGCGGAGATCCCCTCGAACGTGATCAGAGCCACCGAATTTGCCGAGCGGTTCGACGGGTTTTCCATTGGCTCCAACGACCTCACACAACTCACGTTGGGAGTCGATCGCGACTCGGCCGAACTTGCCACGCAGTTCGGGGCGGACGATCCGGCCGTGCTCAGCCTCATTCGACAGCTGATCGAGGCTGCCCACGCCGCCGGCAAACCGGTTGGGTTCTGTGGCCAGGCTCCGAGCAACGACCCCGAGTACGCACGGCTTCTGGTGGAAGCCGGCATCGATTCAGTGTCGGTCACGCCCGACGCCTTCTTCGCTGTCAGCAACCGGATTGCAGACGCCGAAGCGTTACTGGCCCCCAAGGGGCCCGCAGCGTTGGCCTAACGACCGCTCTCGGGTTGGTCGGACGGCAGCGGCACCCACCAGCGAAGTGTCGACCCGGCGCCGGGACCGTTTGGGCTCATCACCAGGTTGCCGCCGCGCCGCTCCGCCCGCCCCGCCATATTGCTCATGCCATGCCCGGTGGACGCGGTGGCCGGCTTCGAGCCGACCCCGTTGTCGTCAACGACCAGTTCGAGCGACTCGTCGTCCACCGTGACGGCGACCGATGCGGCAGTGGCCGCTGCGTGTCGTGCGACGTTGGTCAGGGATTCCCGGACCACCGCCAGGAGGTCCACCTCCACCTCGATGTCCAGGTCCTCGATCACCCCCTCAAAGCGCACGTCAGGCCGAAACCCCAGCACACGGGTGGCTTCATCGATCACCGCCAAAACATCTCGTCGGACCCCGGACGCTCCGCCCGAGGGGGTTTGGTGAAGCTCAAAAACCGAGGTGCGCAGCTCGCGGATCACCAAATCCAGTTCGTCCACCGCCTGCCCCAACCTGGCTGCGATTCGAGCGTCGGCGGTGCGGCTTTGCGTGCTTTGCAACGAGATGCCGGTGGCGAATATTCGTTGGATCACCCGATCGTGCAGGTCGCGGGCAATCCGCTCCCGTTCATCAGCGGCCACCAAGACAGCGTTGGCGGTGTCCAGGTCGTTCTCAAAGCGGCGACGAATCGACAGATCGGAAAACAACACGAGCGCCTGATCCGGGTGGCCGGCGATTCGGTCGGCTGTCACCAGCACCGGAATCCTGGAGCCATCCGGGCGGACCAACTCGGTGCTGAACTCCACGTGGCCGACCTCGGCGAGGATCATCCACGTCGCCTCAAACTCGCTGTTGCCCTCGCGCTCGGACAGGAACGAAAATGGTCGGCGGCTGTTGAGCACCTCGGTATGCGACAAACCCACCAATCCGCAGAACGCCGGGTTGGCCTCCAGCACCGTGCCCTCGATGCTCACCGTCAGCATGCCCTGGCTCATCGACCGGTGGGTTGCGTCGAGCCGGTCCCGCTCCCATGCCGCCGCCTGGCGTGACGCCTCGAGCTCGCCAACATCGACCGCCGTGCCGATCACCTCGACCACTTCGGATCCATCGCCGATCACCGGCTGAAAGCTGATTTGTCGGCTCTCGCCGCCCACGCTGACGACCGTGGAGGTATCAACCCCGCCAAGCGCCTCGTCAAATGCCGCCACCACCGTCGGGAAGGACTCGAACAACTCGGCGATGCCGCGGCCGACTGCGTCGCCAAGACGCCCGAGGTGGCTCAACTCGGCCCCTTGGGCAAACACCACGGTACCTTCGCGATCGAGCGTCCAGATCGAGATGCCGGCGGACACCGCCACACGCCGGAGCTTGTCCAGTACCGCCCGGTGCTGATCCTGGGCCTGGCGCCGATCGGACACGTCCCTGCCAAACAACACACAAACCGCTGCGTCCCCTCCGGGGACACCGTCCACAAAGGTGGCCCAGATCTCCAGCGGCAGCCGTCGGCCGTCCGAGTGCTGCAGGTCCGTCTCGGCCGTCGCCTGGCCATCCGTTCGAGCCCTCGCCACCAGCGCCGAAAATTCCGCGCGACTCATCCCGGGGAGGAGGGTCAACGGCGTCATGGAGGTGAGCTCGTCCACCGGATAGCCGGACATCCTCCGGGCGCCATCGTTGGCGTATCCGATCCAGAGGTTGTCCGGGTCGATGACCACCACCAGGCTGGGCAATGAGTCGAGGCTGGCAAGCACCCGCCGGTGGTCCCGGTCGAGTTGCACCCGATCGCTGATGTCGCGCACGGCGGCAACCACGTAGGTCGCTCCGCCATATTGACAGGGGCTCAGGTTGATCTCGGTGGGGAAGACCGAGCCATGGCTGGTGATCCCTGTCAGCCGCTGGCCACATGTGCCCATCGATCGCCGCAGCGGCTGGTGATGGTAGTGCTCCCTCAGCTCCTCGTGACGCTGACGAAGACCGAGCGGAACCAATGACTCCACCTCCATCCCCAACATCGAGCCAGGCTCATATCTGAACAGCGCCTCGGCTTCGGCGTTGGACAGCACAATCCGGCCGTCGTCGTCAACCACCAGCACCGCATCGGGCATGGCATCCAGCAGTACCCGGGCAGACTCGGGAAAGTCGCTCAACGTGGTCGACGGCGCCGCTCGGTCTGAAGAACCCTCGCCGGAGTGCACATTCGGTTTCAAGTTCGTCCGATCTCATCGCCTGGGATGGATGCTCACGCAGCGGATCGCCGGCGTCAAGCGAACGGGGAGGGACTTTGGCCCCTGCCCCTTGCGGCCACGATCGACCAAGATGTGCTCGATGACCGGCGCTGGGCGAATCAGGATCTTTCTGGTGGACGACCATGAGGTGGTTCGGCGCGGGTTGATCGACCTGTTCGACGGCACCGGCGATCTCGAGGTGGTCGGTGAGGCGGGCACACTCGCCTCCGCCCTGGCACTCGTGGAGGTGCTCAGCTTTGACGTCGCCGTGTTGGATGTTCGCCTCCCGGACGGCTCGGGCATCGAGTTGTGCCGGGAGATCAGGTCTGGCCGGCCGGCGGTCCGCTGTCTGATGCTGTCGTCATTCGCAGACGACGAGGCGCTGGTGGACGCATCGATGGCCGGCGCCCACGGGTATATCTCGAAGCAGATTCGCGGCGATGAGATCACCCACGCCATCCGCCAGGTGGCCAATGGCAACTCACTGTTGGATCCCGGTGCGGTCCGGCGGGCGCTCGAGCGCGTGCGACGCCAGTCCGGTCGGCAGAACGCAGTCGACCTGCTCAGCCCTCAGGAGCAGCGCATTTTCGAGCTGATCGGCGAGGGCATGTCCAATCGCCAGATCGCCGATGTGATGTACCTGGCAGAGAAAACGGTCAAGAACTACGTCTCCAACGTGCTGATGAAGTTGGGCATGGAACGACGAACCGAGGCGGCCGCACTGGCCGCCCGCCTCGACGAGCGGCAGAAACGAATCTGAACCGTCCCACCGCCCTGGTTCTCGATCGGGGCCTCGCCTACCTTCGTTGTTTTTCAGATGGAATGACGACGACCGGGCACGGTGCCAGATGCGTCACCCGGCGGGCCACCGATCCCAACAACAGTCCGGCAAACCCGCCCAGGCCTCGGCTGCCCACCACCACCATGTCTGCGTCCTCGGCCGCCTCCAGCAGAACCTGAGCCGGTGGTCCACGTCGCACCGAACCGGTCACCGAAACTCCATCCGGAACGTCGAGGGCCGACATGAACCTGTCCATGCGCTCCTCTGCGTCGTGTTCCAGCGCGGCCGAAGGTGGCATGGCCATCATCAGATCGCCGCCGACGAGCATCGGCTCCTCCCAGGAGTGCACCACCCGCACCGCAGCGTTGCGCCGCTCGGCCTCGCCGAGCGTCCACCGCAACGCCTCGTTCGCCGAATCCGAAAAGTCCATACCGACGGCCAACGTCACGTCGCCGGAGCGATCCGGGCGCTCCCAGTCCGACGGCACCACCATGACCGGCACGGGCGAGTGGCGCACGCACTGGTCGGCCACCGATCCGAGGACCAGGTGCCGAAGCCGTGACCGGTCGCGCCGTCCCACCACCAGCAGTTCGCACCCGACGGCCAGGTCGATCAGCACCTTGCCTGGCGCTCCCTGCCGCACGTCCACCTTGATGGTCAACTCGGAGTTGTGCCCCTCGTGTCGAAGCCGATCAACCGTCTCCCCCACCCGCTCGATCGTTTCGGCCTCCACGGCCGACGCCGTGGTCAACAGGCGCTCCTCGGCGGACAGCGGCGGATAGGACCAGACCGAGACGACCTTCAACACCGAACCGCGCAGGTGTGCCTCGCTCAGCGCTTCGCGCAGCGCCGCCGTCGGCATCGATGAGGCGTCAACCCCAACAACGACGCGGCTCATGACGACGGCACCACCGTGGTGGGTCCTTCCAGATGGTTCAGAAGATGGGCGGTCACCGAGCCCAGCAGCAGCCCCATGAAGCCACCCCTCCCACGGGCACCCAAAACCAGCATCGAAGCCCCACCGCACGCCTCACGAATCACCGTCGCCGGTGCCCCTTCCCCAAGCACCAGGTCGACCTCGAGGGAATCCGGCAGCCTGGCCTCGTCCACCACCTCGGTCAGCATGTCACGGGCCTGCGCCTTGAAGTCATCGTCGGCGGGCCATTCATCCAGCACGTCCGTGCCTGCCAGCCATCCCGCAACCTCGCCTCGCCATGCCATCACCACCCGAAGCCGCCGCCCCAATCGGACGGCCCGGTCGGCCGCCCAGTGGAGGGCGGCGGTGGCGTTGGACGAACCATCAACCCCCACCACGATGGGGCCGTCGGGATCATGGCTGGACCCGTCGCGTGGCGCAGGCAGCACGGTCAGCGGGCAGTCGGCATGGTTGGCCAGTTGGTTACTGACCGAGCCCAGGATCACTCCGGCCAGCGCGCCGTGGCCACGCGAGCCCACCACCAACAGGTCGGCGTCCTCGGCAACCCGCAACAACGCGGCGCTCGCCGATCCGGTCTCGACCCGCCTGGTTACCTTCTCCCCCGCCTCGCCCAGGGTTGCGTCAACCGCTTTTTCCAACCACGGGTCCATGGCGCCGCTCGCGTCCGCGGCCGACACATAGCCCAGGGCCAACGGCGGCATCTCCCACACCGTGACGGCCGTCAGGTCCGCATCGAGCGTCTCGGCCTCGTCGGCCGCAAATCGCAACGCCTCGATCGACGCGTCCGAACCATCCATTCCAACAACGATCTTCATTCCACTCCTTCGGTCGACTCGACCCACCCAGGGTGGCGCGGGTTCCAACGGCAGGCTAGAGGACAAGGGCCCGACCGAGCCGTGGGCCCGAGACCGATCAGCGCGTCCGAACCAGGCCGTGAACTACCGTCAGCGCTTGTTGGAGCACCACCTCCTGTGCCTGCTCGGTATCCAGGCCGGCCGCCGCTTCCCACGGGTCTCTGAGGCCGTTCAGGTAATCCACGACGTCGGCGGTGGCATCAGAGTTGCTGCCCCCGGCTGCGCGACGCTCGGAAATGCGTTCCTTGGCCACGGCGGGGTCCAGCCGGCACTCGAGCTCAACAAGTTCGGCGTGTGTCTCCTCCGCCAGCCTGCGCACGACCTGCCGATGGTCCTCGCTGGTCCACGAGGCATCCAGCACCACGCTTTCACCCGAGTTCAGCAGCAGCCTCGCCTGGCGAACCAGTTCCTGGTACGCCGCATCCCTGCCCGCAGCGCCGTAGGCCCCCTCGCCCGGCGCCACGGCACCCGGCAACTCACCCTGCGCTGCGACAACCCCGCGACGCACGTCGTCGGTCCGCACCACCGCCCATCCAAGCTGATCGGCCAGTCCGTTGGCCAACACGGTTTTACCGGTGCCGGGCCCACCACCAACCAGCACCAAACGCACCCGTGCGCACTCCAGGTGGTGGAGTGCCAGGTCGTGGTACTCGCGTGCCAGCGAGGCGCTCGCCGCGTCGCCCTGCTGCCAACGCAGACAGGCCACCTTCGCCCGAACATGAGCCCGGTAGGCCACGTAGTGGTGCGCGAGCGATGAGGGGTGTTGCTCCGCGGCGAACTCCTGATACCAGGCGAGCAGGGCCATGGCGTCCGCCCGTCCGGCCACACGGTGCACGTCCATCACGAGGAAGGCGATGTCAAGGAGCACGTCGCCGATGCGCCACTCGTCATTGAACGCCAGACAGTCAATAATGCGGGGACCATCATCGAGACAGAAGACGTCATCTGCGATCAGGTCGCCGTGCCCGTCCCGCACGAATCCGTCGGCGGCACGTCGCTGCATCAGCGGACCTCGGCCGGCCAGGTATCGCCGGGCCAACTCCTTGACCCGGTCGATGTCCTCGGTGGGCACTCCGGCTCCGACCAACGCATCGGTGACAGCAAAGTTGTCGGTCCAGTTGTCGCCCAGCGCGCCGGCCAGCGCCGCCTCGTGGTCAAACACCGGCGCCTGCGCCGCGTGGAACGCTGCCACCGTTCGTGCAACGGAGCGAAGCTGATCCTCGAAGCCCGGGGTACCGGCCAACTGCGACAGCCGACGGTCGGCGGGCAGACGACGCATCACGATCATCCGGTCGGTCAACGCTGCACCCTCCGCTCCGCCCCCCTCGCGGACGTCTGCCAAACCCAGATACACGTCAGGGGCGATGCGGGCATTGAGTTCAAACTCACGCTCGGCGGCGGCGATTCGCACCTCGGTCTCAGATCGGTCGATAAACGGCAGGGTGACCGGCTTGAGCAGCTTGAATGCACGGTCGCCGGCCATGAACACCCACGACATGTGTGTCTCGACGGCCTGGGTGCCACCGGCGGTCTCCGCTCCGCCTGGCGCTCCGCTCCGCTGATCGGTGCCGCTCATCGTGCTCCCTTCTCCGGCCACCGCAACGACGGGAGCCGCACACCCCATGTTGCCCGCTGACGCACCCGTCTGCCTCGTTCAGGAACTCCAGCCCAGTTGGGCCAAGGTGGCCGCGACGCGCTCGTGCACGCCCGGGTGGCAGATCAAGATGTCCGGCAGCCAGGGGTCCGGGCGGTTGTAGCGCAGCGGCGACCCGTTCAGCCGGGAGCACCACAGCCCGGCGGCGCGGGCCACCGCCACCGGTGCGCAACTGTCCCACTCGTATTGCCCTCCGGCATGGGGGTAGCAGTCCACCAGTCCGGTGGCCACCGCCATGGCCTTCGCACCCGCCGACCCCATGGGCACCAGTTCGGCATCCAAGGCTTCGGCCAACGCCATCGCCTCCAACAGTGGGCGGCTGCGTGAGACCGCCAGCCGGGGTGGAGCGTTGGGCGCATCGAGTATCACGGGCGGTTCCGCCGTGGAATACGTGACACCCAATGCCGGGAGCGCGACGGCCCCGGCGGTTGGCTCGCCGTCCTCCACCAGTGCCACGTGCACCGCCCAGTCGCTGCGGGGCACCTGGGAAAACTCCCGGGTTCCGTCGAGCGGGTCGACGATCCACACCCGGTCTGCACTCAGCCGCCCCAGGTGATCGCGGCCCTCCTCGGACAGCACGGCGTCGTCGGGGCGGGCCTCGGCCAATGCCCTCACGAGCAGCACGTGCGCCGCCCGGTCGCCCTGCGCCTTCAGCACGCTCGGCGGGGCACCCTCGGAAGCGAGTTTCGCCCGAAGTTCCACCAGCATCGAGCCGGCGTCCGTGGCCAGCTGGTGGGCCAGTCGATGGTCATCCAAGTGGGCCATGATCCAGGCACTGTAGAGGCCCGCTCGCCACGGGCCACGCTCTCGGGGGATCATGGACCATGGCTCGCCCCGCCCAACCGCCCGCAGCATCGCCCACCCAACCACCCGCAACCTCGCCGGGTACCGCCCCGGACACCGACCGGTTCGCCTTCACCGACGCCGCCCCATGGGTGGTGGATCGAGACCACTTGGACTGGGACGTCGGGCTCGGGGTCATTCGAGCCGCACTGGCCCGTGAGGTGCCGCGGCTGACCGCACCCAAGCGCATCCCGCCGCTTGGCCGCCTGGCCCGGGTATCGGGCCGTCTGGCGTGGGCGGTGGCGCCATGGCTGTTACGGGAGCGCCGTTTGTCGGACTCAACCCGACGTATCGATGGCCTGTCCCGCCGCCTACGCGAGGCGGCCGAGGACCTGGGACCCACCTACATCAAGCTGGGTCAGATCATCAGCTCGGGTGCCGGCATCTTCCCCGACGAATTGGTGGCGCAGTTCTCCCTGCTCCGGGACAAGGTGCCTGCCGAGAGCTTCGAGGTGGTGCGCGAGGTGGTCGAATCCGACCTGGGCCGACCGCTGGAGGATGTGTTCGCCACGTTCGACCGAAAGCCACTTGCCGCTGCCTCGATCGCCCAGGTGCACGTTGCCACGCTGCACACCGGCGAGGAGGTGGTGGTCAAAGTGCAGCGACCGACCATCCGCACCCAGGTCTATCGAGACCTCGAGGTGATGGCCTGGCTGGCGCCGTTTCTCATCGGTCGCATCCCGGTCTCGGCGTTGGCCAATCCGCCCGCGCTCGTCGAGCTGTTTACCGAAACGATCACCGAGGAGCTCGACTTTCGCCTCGAGGCCGAGAACATGCTGGACGTCGCCGAGGCGTTCGCTCAGCTGGACCAGCGCGGCTTCGTCGTGGCCCGCCCCCACCCCACGCTGGTGACCCGGCGGGTGCTGGTGATGGAACGCCTGTCCGGCTACGGCTGGGAGGACATCGACGGCATGATCGCCGCCGGGATCAGTGGCCACGATGTGGTGCGCACCGGCATGGTCGGCTTCACCGAGGGCGCCATGGTGCAGGGCATCTTCCACGGCGATCTGCATGGCGGCAACCTGTTTGTGCTCGAGGACGGGCGCATCGCATTGTTGGACTTCGGCATCACCGCCCGCATGACCGAGAAGGAGCGCCTGGCGTTCCTTCGCATGATGATCACCGGGGCAACGGGCGACATCAGAGGCCAGTTGGCTGCGTTCCGCGACCTGGGAGCGTTGCCCGACGACGTCGATCTCGACTGGGTGATGTCCGAGCTCCGCCTGGACGGCGATGTGATCGACCCCACTCAGCTCAGCCAGGACGAAATGATGGCCGAGCTGCAGCGGATCACCAAGGCGCTCCTGGGCATGGGCGCCCGGCTACCGAAGATCCTCATGCTCTATGTGAAGAACCTGGTGTTTCTCGACGGTGCCATCGCCACCTTGGCGCCCGATCTGGACATCATGGCCGAGATCATGAACCTGTGGATGTCGATGGCCGGCCGTCACGGCGAAGTATTGGCCGCCCAGTTGGGTATCGCCGCCGACGACATGATCGGGGTGGACGAAACCTCCGTTCGAGCCGCTTTCGGTATCACCGAGCAGGACGCCAGCCCGCTGACCCACGAGGAGTTACGACGCCGCAGGGACCTGATCCGCGCCCGCATGCGCAAGCGGTAGGACGTTCGCCACAACGCCTGGTTTCGGCCGGACGATTGGCACGTCGTCGCCCGATGGTGTCTCAGCCAAGAAGCTGGCCGATGGTGTAGATCACCACACCGGCGAGGGCGCCGACCACGGTGCCGTTGATTCGCACGAACTGAAGGTCGCGGCCCACCTGCAACTCGATGCGCTGGGCGGCTTCGGCGGTGTCCCAACCCTGAACGGTGGTGGCGATGTAGTTGCCGATCTCGTCGCGAGACTGGTCGGCCAGCGACACGGCCGTGGTGGTCAACCAGCCGTTTGCTTTGGCACTCAGCGCCGGGTCGTCCACCAGCCCGCGGCCGAACCCGGCGATGGCCGCGGCAATGCGGGCCAACGTGGCCTCGTCGGGGTCCGCAGCGGTTGCCTTGATTCGTTCCTTGAGGTCGACCCAGATCGAGCCGGTCCATTCGCGCAACTGCGGATGATCCAGCAACTCGTCGCGCAGTTCGTCGGCGCGCCGACCGGTCGCCGGATCGCGAGCAAGATCGATCACCAACTGCTCCATCTGGAGGTCGATCGATTGCCGCAACTGGTGGTCAGGATCGGCCGCCAGGTCGAACAGGTAGCGGGTGGCCACATCGTGAAGCCGGTCGAACACCACGTCGTCGACCGTGTTGGGCACCCACCACGGCGATTCGGTGTACATGCGGGTGCGCAGCGTCTCCCGGTTGACCTCCAGCACCTCACCCAGGCGCTTCAGGATGACCGAGAGCAGCTTCTGATGACGGCCCTCGTCAACAACCAACTCCAGAACCCTGGCTGCGGCGGGCCCGGTTGGGGTGGTGCGCAATCGCCGCACCACCGCATCCTCGATAGCTTCGCGCACTTCGTCCTCGCGCACGGCGTCCAGCATGCTCCCGCCCACCGTCAGCAACTGGCGGGCAAACCTGTCGGCGTTGGCGGGCTCTGCCATCCAGGCACCAAGACGCTCGGCAACGTGAGCCTCACCGAGGCGCTCGGTGATCCCCTCCGGGGTGAGGAAGTAGTCGGAAACAAACGAGCCGAGACCGGACCCGATGTCGTCCTTGCGCTTCTGGATGATGGCGGTGTGCGGAATGGGGATCCCCAGCGGGTGCTTGAACAGCGCGGTGACGGCAAACCAGTCGGCCAAGCCGCCCACCATGCCCGCTTCGGCCGCAGCCCTCACATAGGCCACCCAACCGGGCGCATCCTCACCAGCCAGTGCGCTTGCCACGAACACCGCCGTGGCCACCAGCAGGAGGCCGACGGCGGTCGCCTTCATCCGCCGCAGTTCCGCCCGACGACTGGCCTCGTCTCCTGTAAGCGGCATCGGAACCGCTGGTGGCGACGTCACGGCACGAAACCGTAGCGGCGCCGCGGCGCATCCAAGTCAACGCGTCACCGTCCGCCACCCAATCGGCCACCCAATCGGCCACCAGATCAAACTTGACCGCGCGGTCTAGTCCCAGCCGACGCCCGGCGGTAGCATCAACGTCCATGAGCGACGCCACCACGAGCACCGACAAGCCCAGCGAACCCTCGGATCGCGACAACTCAGAGCTACGCGCCGAGGTGTCGTCGTGGGTGACCGCCAACTGGGACCCGGATCTCACCGTCGGCGAATGGTGGACGATGTTGCGCGACGCCCACTGGTCGGTGCCCGCGTGGCCGTCAGAGTGGTTCGGCCGCGACCTCTCCCGGGGCGAGGCCGTCGTGGTGGCCGAGGAGATCGCCAAGGCCGGCGCCATCGGCCCTCCCGGCGGTCTTGGCCTGCTGCTCGCCGGACCCACGATCATCGCCCAAGGTACCGACGAACAGAAGCAGCGCTACATCCCCTCGATCGTCGACGGCTCCGAGGCGTGGTGCCAGCTGTTCTCCGAGCCCGAGGCCGGTTCCGACCTGGCGTCGATCCGTACCTCGGCGCTCCGAGACGGCGACGAGTGGATCATCAACGGTCAGAAGGTGTGGACCTCGGCCGGGCACATCGCCGACCTGGGCATGTTGATGGCCCGCACCGACCCCACCGTGCCCAAGCACGCCGGCATCAGCTACTTCGCGCTGCCCATGCATCAGGACGGCATCGACATTCGCCCCCTCAAGGAGATGACCGGCCGGGCGCTGTTCAACGAGGTGTTCATTTCGGACGCCCGAGTGGCCCACGATGCGCTGATCGGCGGCGAGGGCAAAGGTTGGGCGGTGGCCAACACCACGCTGATGTTCGAGCGCTCCGGCCTGGGCGCCGGCGGCACGGGCGCCACCAGCTCGGCGGTGCCCGGCACCGTGCACGGCCACCTCGACAAGCGGGTGGGTGACTTCGTCCGTGGCGACACCTCCGGGTCCGGCGCGGCGATGGCCGGAGGGGGCGCCTCCGCCATCCTCAAGCTGGCAACGTCCAGCGGAGCCGCCATGAGTGATCCCGTGCTGCGCGACGACATCATGAAGCTGCACACGCTGGTGGAGCTGGCCAAGATGACCAACAAGCGGGCCAAGGCCGCCAAGGCGATCGGCCTGGAGATCCCCGGCCTGGCCAACCTGTCCAAGTTGATGATGAGCGACATGATGCGGGCCATCGTCGACCTCGGCCCGCGCATCCTGGGTCCCGCCGGTCAGCTCGCCGGGGCGTCGGCCCCTCACGATGGTGCGGTCACCGAGATGGTGCTGTTCGCCCCCGGCCCGTCCATTTACGGCGGCACTGACCAGATCCAACGCAACATCATCGGCGAGCGCGTCCTGGGCCTGCCCTCCGAGCCTCGCAATGACAAGACGCTGCCCTTCAACGAGCTGCGCACCTCCAAGGGCGCCGAGTAGCAATCCGGCTGTCGGTGGCGCCGCGGCGCCTTGTTTGGTCGGCTGAAGGTGGTTGAGCACCGCCAACGAAGCGCGTACGATGGACAGCGCCAACGGCACTAGCCAGCGGAAGTGAACCCGGCCCATCTCCGGACGGTGAGCGGCCGGGTTTTGCGCGTGGGGCGGGCGGGCGCCTCGGCGCCGTTCATCGCGTTCACCGCGTTCATCGCGCGCAATCCCGTCACGTTGGGCGTTCCAACGCCCATTGTCACAGCGGTGCGTCATGATGTTCACGAAGCTTCACGACGGCGGGTCGAGTCGCTCCGCCTCGACCGCCGGTCGAGGTTCACCCAGGAGACCAACCCCATGACCTCGCCATCCGCACCACCCCGGCTGAGCCGATCAGTGCCCGCGAAGTTGCTGCCACCTCAGAGCGACCTCTGCCATCCCCCAAACGGCCCTCAGCAAGATCAGCCCGACGCCTGCGGCCCCGAAGCGAGTGTTTGGCGAGGTTTTTGGAATGAAGGAACACCCCAATGAATGACATCTCGTCCGAGTTCGAGCGCATCACGGGCTTGCCCCCCTACCGATGGCAGCGACGCCTGGTCGAATCTGGGCTGCCCGAGACGCTGGAGATTCCAACGGGATGCGGCAAGACCGAGGCGGTGTTCATGGCCTGGGCTTACCGCCGCCGTGGCCGGGGCTCCATTGCGGCGTGCTGTGCTTCGGCGACCATCTGCTCCCGTGTCAGCTTCCCCCGGCCATCAGGCCGGGGCTCCATTGCGGCAACGTCGTCGCCGTCCTTCATGGTCATGGCCTGCGCACTTCCCCCGGCCATCAGGCCGGGGCTCCATTGCGGCGACGGGCCGCCCGGCACACCGGCGACGGACCACACAACTTCCCCCGGCCATCAGGCCGGGGCTCCATTGCGGCTCGAGGTCGCGGACCTTGCCGGGGTCGTCGCCGTCAGCTTCCCCCGGCCATCAGGCCGGGGCTCCATTGCGGCAGGTCGACGAGCGCGTCACGCTGCCCGTTGAGCCCTTCCTTCCCCCGGCCATCAGGCCGGGGCTCCATTGCGGCGGCGGGATCTTCGGGAACCTCACCGCCACGGCGAGCGCTTCCCCCGGCCATCAGGCCGGGGCTCCATTGCGGCGGTGCGGCGCGGAGTTTTGTTGATTTCGTCGGCGGTGACCTTCCC
>ERZ724504.970-NODE-970-length-16056-cov-5.992375_pt1 | contig 16056 bp, 11 predicted proteins | sample MGYA00376037_ERZ724504 | MGnify/ENA primary metagenome ERZ724504 (study PRJEB28724, sample SAMN07190888) | wastewater metagenome | isolation source: influent of sewage treatment plant in Hong Hong | place: USA: Christiansburg, Virginia | collected 2016-03-01 ... | reverse complement strand
AGGCTAGCGCCTGCACTTCAACAAACTAGCCTCCACCAAACCCGGTGCGATTCATTCTTGACGTTGCTGACTTCCGAGATATGTGTCGAGTGCGTTGTGTAAATGATTTGTGCGTCTGCGTAGCCGATTCGATCAAAGAGAGTCTTCTGTACGTGAGTATGAAGATGTGCCTCAGGTTCCTCAATGAGAAGAAAGTTGGCGAGTGGTCGGCGTTGGTGCTGATACTGAAACTCCAGAAGCTTCAGTGTTAGAAATATCAGATTTGCACCACCAAGGCTGAGCTCATGGATGCTTCCTTCATGGGTTGCATCGAACTCACCAACAAAGAGCTTGAGTGATTGAAAGAGTAAGTCCGCTTCGTCCGGCAGATCAGACCTGATGGACAGTAGCGCTGGAGAGTACGTCTGACCTGCCGCATCATGAATCGTCCGCGCAATGTCTGAGCGAACGGTCTTGACGTCATTCAGCGCCTCGATCTCGGCATTCAATTGACGAGCACGCTCGACAATCGGTTGAAACTGCACCTGATCGATTTGTCCACTTTTGCTCTTCAGCAAGTTCAGAAGAGGGTTGGTTCGATTGTTATGAAACTCCAACACAACATCACGAAGAGCTTGGATGAATGTGAATGAAACTTCCTTAGCAACAGACAGCGTTCCTGGAATGCGTATGCCTAGCTCAGGAAAATCGACTTCGTGATTAAACAAAGCATTGTCAAAGTCTCCGACGATGCTCTTGTAAACCTCTGGGCTGGAGAAATCAGCAGTGCTCTTGCCAGTAAACAGAGTCTCATAGTCGTCAATCGTGATGCGATCAAGAATCGCATTCATTCCGACAACATCAAAAGCTGGAAGCGCTGCCAGATTCATTCTGATCTGTTTATTGGGGCGGAATATCAGGTTGTAGGTAGCATGTGCTACCACTCCTCCTGCTTGGCCAACCCCTGTTCCGTGAACAAACAAGGCCTGCATCGCCTCATCAGCGCTGACTTCGTCAAATTCAAGACTGATTATTATCCAATGACCGCGCCAGGAGCCAATCCCTCGATAGAAATCGGTTTCATCAAGCTTATATGAAGCTCGGACCATCCTGTCATCCAGCAGGAGCCGAATTGCCTTGAAGACATTACTTTTGCCAGCGCCATTTTCGCCAATGATCGTATTGACGCCCTTGCTGAAGCGCAAGGTGGCATTCGCAAAGTTCCGATAGTTGACTAGTGTCAGCTTAGATATATGCACGGCCCCTCCATTTTTTTAAGGTTAGCGTGCTAACTTACCATGCGATCTTTGCTAAAAAAAAGAATGCCAAGAGACGGCTCGCCGATTTATCAATTTTCCGAATGGTGCGTGAATTCATACAGATGACCCAATGGCCGCTCTTGCCAAGAGTGGTCGCTGGTTTGGAAGGTTCGGGAGACTGCAATCAGCCTAAAGCAGCCTTCCACCGGGATGTGCGTAAATGCTGCCTCTGACATTCAAGTTAAACCAGCAAACTAACCAGAACAGTCTGATCACTAAGACAACAATCAGCCCAGTACCTTGCGAATGGCACGAGCAAAGCCAACCTCGAACACTGTGCGTCCGCGCTCATTGACGATTTCGCCGTGACTACCTTCCTTCAGCCCGCGCTCTTCGAGGTAGCTGGCCGAAACCGCTTTCTGCAAGGCTTCACGCTCCGATGGCGTCAACTGTGCAGACAGGGAGAGCACTGCCACTGGAGGCCCCCACGGAACAGCAGAGACCGTCGCCCCCAATGGACGCCGGTCCACGGTCACTTGTGTGTGGGCCTTCAGCACGTTGAGCTGTGCCTTGAGCTTGTCCCGCTCAGCGATGGTGGCTTGCATGATGGAGCGGATGGCTGGGTCGTCAATTCGCATCAGGTAGTCATGGCTCGCCAGGTTTTTTGGCGGCTTGGGCTCGGCAGGGCCGGCATAGGCGGCCCACGCTTCGATGAGCGTCCGATAGTCTGCGGATGGGGCGTTATAGAGGGCACGCCCCTTCAGGATGCCTTCGGCTTCAGCCAAACGACCAATGGACGGCAACGAGAAGTCGCGTGAGCCAGATGCGTGCTGTTTGCGGCAAACTTCGTGCATCTTTGCCAGGTTCGTCCGCCGGTTCGAGCGTCCGCCCTTGTCCAGCAGAGACGCCAGCACGGCGTCCGGGTGGATGTCTGTCATGCCGCTCATACTTCATCTCCGGTCAGGGATCGAGGATCAGCGGGGAATGACTTGACGGGACCGCCAGCGTGCAGCAGCGAAGCGAGGTCGATGTTGAAGTGGTGGCTGAGGCGCACTCCTGCGTCCATCAAACGAATCACCTCCCGCTGACCAAGCATGGGGTTCGCAGGGTTCATCTGCTGGGCCAATCGGCGCATGAAGGCGTTGCCAGCGAGTAGTTGCTCCTGTTCACTCAGGAGCATGAACACGGGTGACAGGTCATCGCGGTAGAGGACGCTATCGAGCAACTGGCTGCGACGGAAGACTGCCTTCCCAGGCTCTAAGTCGGGGTAGATCTCGACGCTGTTGCAAACACCACTCAACTGGAGTAATTCGGACTCCGTCTCTTCTAAGGCAATCTGCATATCGGACACTTCGCCAACGGCGACCAGTTTCGTACCGTCGCCTTGCCCTGCGCCCAGCGCCGCCTTGCAACGCTCGATAAGACGCCAGCAGGCCACCAAGTCTTCGGCCAAATCGCTGAAGCGCTTCATCGAGCTTTCCCACACCCGTTCGGTCTGCCGGTAAACGTCCTGGCCAGCGAACGGATTCCCAGTATCCTCCGCGTCAGCTCTCTGCTTTTTCAGGGCCTGCAGTTCCTGTTCGCGGACAAGGCAGGCATTGCGTGCCTCGTCGAAGTGATAGGCCAGTGTGTTGAAGTGAGCTGCCAGCGCAGGCAGGTAGTGTGGTTCGGTTACGAACCAGCGACAACGCACGCAGTTGCGACTGCCGCCCGGAACCGCTCCGTACTTCGGAGCGGAAGGTGAGCCTATTTTTGCCCCGCCGTTGTAGCAGCCGCCCACAACGCCGTTACCCTCAGTCTCACTGGTGTTGCCACCGACCAGACACAGACCATGGTGCATCGGCATCCAGCCTGCAGGGTTGCGCGCAGCCGGATGCTGCGGGATGGCAGCGGCAAGGCTGGGTACGCTGTTGCAGATGGCTTTTTGGAGCAGTTCGTCGTGTGCGGTGTCCAGCAGGAAGTTCTGGATACTTGATTCCTTGCGTGCCTCCAGCCGCTCGGCAGCACCTAGCAGCACATCTCGTATGTGGGTCGCGCCGGGCTTGGTGTAGTAGAGCGTCATCAGCAGCCGGCTGTGGCCGACGAGCTTTTGCAGTATCGGAAACGGTACCTGCCCCTCCAGGGCCAGCGCGGTGATGAGAGAGACCCGCAGGCTATGCAGGGGGAAGAGGGTTGTCACCCCGTTGTTCTGCGCTTCCTGCGACGGGAGGAAACGAATCGGGGCTCCGTTGCGATGAGTTTCACTGCGGTCAGCGAGGCGCAATTCGAAGGCTTCCAGCAATCGAAACCAGCCTGAGAACATAGGTCTGTCCGAAATTGTGAGATGCCGCTCATTCTCGCCGAGCTCCGCCAACCTGAAGAGGAAGCAAGCGTCCGAATAGCCAGCGAGCTGGACCTCGCTCTTCGCATCGATGTGGCGGCCATCCAGTTCCGTCCAAGATGTGCGCCGCGAGACAGGGTTGTACTTCTGCTGCCAGTTGCGTAGCTTTTCCAGCCAGTAAAAGACATCCTGATGCACCGGTCCACCAGAGGACCAAGGCAACACGTAGCCTTTTTCTGGGCCGGATCTGGCGATATCGGCTGTCTTGTTGGTGTTGATGTAGAGCACGGTTGATGCCTCTTCACCATCGGAGAGCGGATTGCTACGGCGAAACACCCCTTGCTGTAAGGGGCTCCGCTCGCCGCTCTGTGCGAGCCGACCCGCGTTCAATGACCAGTTTCCGTTCGCGTATCGCCACGTATCGGCTTCGCCCGAATCGAGCATGCGGACCTGGAAGGTGCGCAGCGGCAGGATGAGCTTCACGAGCAGCGCGACCCAACGCACCGGACTCCACATTTCCAGGCGAATTCCGTTCGCCATCGGTCGCTCGCGCCACACGCAGTCCGTGTCGTCCCGGTCAATTTGGTCCTCGGTCACTTCGAACCAGTCGGGTGCACTGCGCCCTCTCTGGCCGATTTCAACTCCCAGTGCGTTCTGCGCCCATTGCCAGTCGCAGAAGTTTGGGCCTGCTGCCAGCATCTGGCGTAACTCGTCGATGTAGCCATAGGGCATTGGCGAATGCACGCTTTCGTCGCGCCGGGGCAGGCTGCTCCGGGACATCCGAGGGACCGGGTTGCGGAAGGCTGGCGAGACCACCGGCTGGCCTTCGTCGGAGGCTTCGCTGAACTCACGCAGCAGCACGAAGTACAGGAAGGCGTGGATGTAATTGTTGTACTTGATGCCCGTAGTTGAATCGGGGCATGCCGTGCGGTAGAAGTCAGGCAGGACCGTACGGCGGGCTAGAAGCACTGCAGGGTCGAGCGGTAAACCTTGCTTGACGAGATAGCCCTCGAAGAAGGCCACCATGGCTTCGAGCCTTTCGCCGATATTTCTTGTTTCGCCCTTCAACCACTCCACTGCCAAGACGCGCCAGGTCTCCAGTTGCGGATACTCGCGATTGACCCAGCCCAAGGTCGCGTCGGTAACACGCTTAATCCCTTTCACCTTCGGGGCCGGGGCGGTAGACGCTTTGGGCGTGGTCGTCGTCTTGATTTCGGTCATACGGATTCCTTAGTCGTCGAGTTCGATGCCCGGCAGCGGCTGGCACAGAGCGGACGGCATTTTTGCCAGCTGGTCCCTCAGTCGCTGCGCTGCGGCTTCAAGTGCAGCGATGGCCTCGCTGGTGGTCGCTTGTGTGTAAACCTGCTGACTCTCCTCGGACGAGTGATGCATGAAGCGACGGATGAGCGGCTTATCAACACCGGCGTTGCGCAGCCTCCTACCGTAGGCGTGACGGTGGCCATGGGGTGTCGTGCCAAGTGTCTTGCCGACCATGAGGCCGATACGTGCACAGGCGGCGGCATGTGCCTTGTTGTACTGGGTAAGCGTGTAAACCGCACCCACCGGCTCACGACTCAGATTGATGAAGGCAAACGGGTGGTCACGCTCAATACGTGCGACCTGCTCCAAGTAGCGGTGCCACAGCAGAAGGAACCACTCGCCATACTCAGGCAGGAACCAGTACGCCTGCTTGTAGTAGGGGGCGTCGTGCATGCCGCCCTTCCAGCCGGCATGGCGCCTGTCCATCAACTCAGTGCGTGGAACAAGCCCGAACTGCTGCGTGAGGTATTCCGCTCTGTTGCCCTTGCGCAGCTTTCCTGTCTCATCGCGCCAGTCGGCGGGCGCGGTGCCATGGCTCGGGTGATGGATGAGTACTTTGGCCTGTCTTGGGTTGGCTGGGTCCGGGAACACATCAGAGATGTAGAGGTGAAAGGACTCCGACTCACGGAAACCAGCCCCATGCAGTAGCAAGGTGATGAGCATGCCGCGATAGTCTTGGCGTCCAGCTGCATTGAATCCCTTCACAAGAAGCTCCTCGAAGCGTTCTTCCGGGAAGGCTGGCGGCTCGCCCTTCTCGACCTTCGGCTGACGCTGACCACGGATGCGGTGCCCGGCCTCTGTGGGAGAAGCGTTCGCAGCCCAAGTGTGACCAAGGAAAGCCTTACTGCGCCGGAACAGGTAAGCAGCCTCGTCAGTTTGGCGATCGAAGGCACCGCCCACATATCGCGGATTCACATGGGCTGCCTCGGGACGCATCTCGCCGAGCCAGTCGAAGAAATCGGTCAGGTGGGTGACGATGTGCGAGGCATCCTGCGGAGAGCGCGGTGCCCAGCATAGGCCACAGGGGTCCAGACCGGTCGCACGGTCGAAGGTGCCGGTGTAGAGCCGCTGTGCGAAATTCTGGAATAGGCGGTAGGTGTCGCGCTCATCAGGGTTGGATTGCAGGTACTCGAGGAACATCCGCACCGAGCGAGCCACTTTCGACATCCAGGCCAGGCTGCGGTCATGGCTGCGGTACAGGCAATAGTCCAGCAAGGGCTCCAGCACCCCCGCCGGGGTCAGCAACGCAGGCAACTCGGTATAGACCCCGGTGGCATCAGTATGGACACGGGCTTTGACGGTCACGAACATGGCAGACCTAGCCAACTAGAGTATGCAACAGGCCTATCACCAACAGGGCATCGAACGCCCGCCAGCACTCCAGAGTCAAATTATCCATAGAACATCTTGTCATACGTTTCTTCCCTGAACCCTACCTGCCACTCGTCTTTCAATGAAAGACAGCTACTTGAACCAGCCAAATACATCATTGCATCTTCGAGTTCATACTACATATCATGTGTATTTATGGAATAGCTACACAAAAAGTAAAATAAGAAAAAACCCCTGCAAGAGGGGTTTGAAGAGCTTTCTATTGGTAATCCAACTAACTATGTATCGATAGTCGGGGGGAATAACCGAAGGCGGTTTTTTATTTCCAAGTAGGCTATCGATCAAACGCTTGATCAAGCACCAGCCACGCTGATGCCCTTGAATTCACCCGTTGCAATCTTTTCCTTCCAGACTGCAGGACCGGTGATGTGGGCGCTGGTGCCGCCGGCGTCAACGGCCACGGTCACGGGCATATCTACCACGTCGAATTCGTAGATGGCTTCCATGCCTAGGTCTTCAAAGCCCACGACCTTGGCGTGCTTGATGGCCTTGGAGACCAGGTAGGCGGCGCCGCCCACGGCCATCAGGTAAGCGCTCTTGTGCTTTTTGATGGCTTCGATGGCGACCGGGCCGCGCTCGGACTTGCCGATCATGGAGATCAGGCCGGTTTGCGACAGCATCATCTCGGTGAACTTGTCCATGCGGGTGGCGGTGGTGGGGCCGGCAGGGCCAACCACTTCGTCGCGCACGGGGTCAACCGGGCCCACATAGTAGATCACGCGGTTGGTGAAGTCCACGGGCAGCTTTTCGCCCTTGGCCAGCATGTCCTGGATGCGCTTGTGAGCGGCATCGCGGCCGGTCAGCATTTTGCCGTTCAGCAAAATGGTGTCGCCGGGCTTCCAGCTGGCGACTTCTTCCTTGGTCAGGGTGTTGAGATCCACCCGCTTTGACTTGTTGTAGTCTGGTTCCCAGTCGATCTTGGGCCAGGTGTCCAGCGACGGTGGATCCAGGTACACGGGGCCGCTGCCGTCCATGACGAAGTGGGCGTGGCGAGTAGCGGCGCAGTTGGGGATCATGGCCACGGGCTTGCTGGCGGCGTGCGTGGGGTACATGTTGATCTTGACGTCCAGCACCGTGGTCAGGCCGCCCAGGCCTTGGGCGCCAATGCCCAGGGCGTTGATCTTTTCGAACAGCTCCAGGCGCAGCTTTTCCACGTCGTCCAGCTCGGCACCGCTGGCTGCTTTTTGTTGCAGCTCGTACATGTCGAGATCTTCCATCAGGCTTTCCTTGGCCAGCAAAACGGCTTTTTCAGCCGTGCCGCCAATGCCGATGCCAATCATGCCGGGAGGGCACCAGCCCGCGCCCATGGTGGGGATGGTCTTCAAAACCCATTCGACCAGGTCGTCGCTGGGGTTCATCATGATCATCTTGGACTTGTTCTCGGAGCCGCCTCCCTTGGCCGCCACGGTCACTTCCACAGTGTTGCCGGGCACGATCTGCACGTTGATGACGGCAGGCGTGTTGTCCTTGGTGTTCTTGCGTTTGAAGTGGGGGTCAGCCACCACCGAGGCACGCAGGGTGTTGTCGGGGTGGTTGTAGGCGCGGCGCACGCCTTCGTTCACAGCGTCTTCCAGTCCCATGGTGAAGCCGTCCCACTTGACGTCCATGCCCACCTTCAGAAACACGTTGACGATGCCGGTGTCCTGGCAGATAGGGCGTTGGCCTGTGGCGCTCATCTTGGAGTTAGTCAGGATTTGCGCCATCGCATCCTTGGCCGCAGGGCTTTGCTCGCGCTCATAGGCGCGGGCCAGGTGCTGGATGAAATCCGGCGTGTGGTAGTAGCTGATGTACTGGAGGGCACCTGCGACGGAGTCGATCAGGTCCTGCTGGCGGATGGAAGTTGTCATCGGGGGCTTCTCGGGGGTTGCAATCTTCTGTACGCGTGGGGTGCGTACGGTAAACCCCATGATTATGGTGCCAGACGACAAGTTTTGCAGCCCATAACCCGCAAGTCTTATATATGACTTGGGGCTGGTGCTGGGGATCTGAGGCTTAGTTCAAGCCACCGAGGATGGATGTGGAGAAGTCGGCCTGATCATCTTGCTTGTCACCCTTGGCCCAGGCCAACAGTCGGTCGGCAGGCATGGGCTTGGCATAGAAGTAGCCTTGAAGCTCATCGCAGTGCATATTGAGCAGAATGTCGCGCTGCCCGGCAGTTTCAACGCCTTCAGCCACTACGCGCAGGCCCAGCGCGTGGGCCAGGTGGACGACGGCATGAACCACGGCACGGGCATCCTCTTCGGTTTCCAGGTCGCGGATGAAGCTGCGGTCAATCTTGAGCTGCTGCGCGGGCAGCTGGCGCAGGTAGTTGAGGCTGGAGTAGCCGGTGCCAAAGTCATCAATGGAGAGGTAGACGCCAATCTCGCGCAGCTCTTCAAAAGCGCGCTGGGTGGCCTGCGTGTCTTCCATGGCCACGGATTCGGTGATCTCGCACAGCAGCTGGCTGGCCTGAACATCGTAGCGCTGCAGGGTTTGGGTAATGCGTTCTGCCAGTCCGCTTTCGCGCAGCTGATGCACGGAAAGATTGATGGCAACACGCATCTGCAGTCCCATGCCGCGCCATTCGGCGAGCTGGCGACAGGCTTCTTCAATCACCCAGTTGCCCAGGTTGATGATGATGCCAAAGCGCTCGGCCAGCGGGATGAAAACGTCGGGCGCAATCATTCCGCGCTCAGGGTGAGTCCAGCGCAGCAAGGCCTCGACTCCGATGATGCTTCCGCGCTCTCCATCAATTTTGGGCTGGTAATGCAGAGACATTTGCTGGCGCTGAATGGCGTTGCGCAAATCACTTTGCAGCTCCAGCTGTTCTGAAGCATCGCTGCCCATATGGGGCTCAAACACCGCAAAACTGTTGCCACCATTGCGCTTGGCGACATACATGGCCGCGTCTGCATTGGCGATCAGGTGGTCGCGGTCGCCATGGTCGGGGAAGACGACGATGCCGATGGAGCAGGTGATCTGCAGCTCTTTGTTACCGAGCTGGAAGGGCTGGCTCAGACTTTTCAGAATGCGGTTGGCGACGGCCATGCAGGCGGCAACGTCCTGTGCGTCTTCAAGGAGCACCAGAAATTCATCACCCCCCACGCGGGCCACAGTGTCGCTGGAGCGCGCCTGTGCCAGCAGGCGCTGGGCTGCGCCAATCAGAATTTCATCGCCTGCCGCGTGGCCGAAGGAGTCATTGATGGGCTTGAAACCGTCCAGATCCACAAACAGGATGCCCAGTCTGTCTTTGACGCTGGAGCGGTTGGCGCGCTCCAGCCTTAGCAGGGCGTGAATCAGGCGATCTTCAAACAGCAGGCGGTTGGGCAGGTTGGTCAGCGGGTCGGCAAAGGCGCGCTGGCGCAGTTCGTTGTTGGCCATCTGCAGCTTGCTATTGCTTTCCTTCAATGACTCGTTGAGTTTGAAGGCCGTGCTTTGCAGGCGGGCATCCAGCACGGTGCTGAACATGGCTGCGATGAGCAGCATGGCCGTGGTGAGGACGATGATGGTGGTCAGTTCAGGACCGTTCAGTGCCTCGGCACTCAGGCAGATGGCACCGCTGGCAAAGCTGGCAGCTGACATGCCGGTGTAGTGCATGCCGCAGATGGCAAAGCCCATGACCAGCGCTGCCAGCACCTGAAACAGCCGCAGTTTCTTGCCCGAGAGCGAAAACATGATACGAAACAGGCTGAGAGCCGTGGCGGATGCCAGCACAGCAATCACGACGGATATGGCGACAAGACTCCAGTTCCAGACAATAGGGATGGACATGTCGATGGCGAGCATGCCCAGGTAATGCATGGCGCAGATGCCGCCGCCCATGGCCAGCGAGGCCAACACAAAATGCGGCCAGCGGTAGTCTGTCTTGGTCGTCACCCCAAAAGCCACAGCGGAGGCTGCTACGGCCGCAAACCATGAAATCAGGGTCAGCGCACCGCGATAGCCTAGCAAGATGGGAAGCTCAAACGCCTGCATGCCGATAAAGTGGGTGGCCCAGATGCCAGTGCCCATCACCATGGAACCAATTAACCACCAGATACGACTGATGCCCCCTGAGGCCAAGTGCACGCGACGGGCCAGACCCAGCGTGACAAACGAAGCCATCACCGCTATGACGATGGAAAAGCCCACCGTCACCAAGCTGTAGCTTGATGCCATGAAGGAATCTGCGAGAGGGGTGGAAAGGTCAGAGAGCATTGATGTGTTGGTTCAGCAAAGCTGGTCGGTTTCTATGTCCGATGCGGGCCTAATGTAACTACCTATTTCAGCTCTTGCCCATTCAAGGGTGTTGAATGGGTTTGGGATTGCGGTTTTTGAGCTGAGCTGGTATTGACTTATGAGCTAAGCCGCTCGCCGTATGGTGAGTGGGCTTGTGCCAAGTGTCTGTAAGACGCAGGATCGTCTCGGCAGAGGCGTCAAGTTGTATTGCAAGGAGTGTTTTCATGACAGCGATTCGCCAGGAAAAAGATACTTTTGGCCTGATTGATGTGCCGGCCGACAAGCTCTGGGGGGCGCAGACTCAGCGCTCGCTGAAGAACTTTGACATCAGCGGAGAGCGCCAGCCGCGCGAGATCATTGCTGCGCTGGCGCAGGTGAAAAAAGCCAGCGCCACAGTCAATCACGCTCTGGGCTTGCTGGATGCGCAAAAGGCACAGGCCATCAATGCGGCAGCCGATGAGGTATTGAGTGGCAAGCACGTGAGAGAGTTCCCGCTGGTGGTGTGGCAGACCGGCTCTGGCACGCAAACCAATATGAATGTGAACGAGGTACTGGCCAACCGCGCCAGCGAGTTGCTGGGCGGCGAGCGCGGGGAGGCTCGCCTGGTGCATCCCAATGACGATGTGAACAAAAGCCAGTCCAGCAACGACGTGTACCCCACGGCCATGCATGTGGCGGCGGTGGTGGCGATGCAAAGCCGACTGCTGCCCGCCATGGCCAAGCTGCGCGCCACTTTGCAGGCCAAGAGCGAGGCGTTTGCCGATATCGTCAAAATTGGCCGCACCCATTTGCAAGACGCCACACCGCTGACGCTGGGGCAGGAAATATCAGGCTGGGTGGCCCAGCTGGCCCATGGGGAAGCCCATGTCCGTGCAGCGCTGCCGCATCTGTATGAGCTGGCGCTGGGCGGCACGGCGGTGGGCACAGGCCTGAATGCGCCCAAGGGCTATGCCGAAGGCGTGGCGGCGGAGCTGGCCCAGTTGACGGGCTACCCGTTTGTCACATCGCCCAATAAATTTGAGTCTTTAGCGAGTTGTGACGCCCTGGTGCATGCGCATGGCGCTCTGAAAACCGTAGCGGCCAGCATGATGAAGATTGCCAATGATGTGCGCTGGCTGGCTTCTGGCCCGCGCAGCGGGCTGGGTGAAATTTCGATTCCTGAGAATGAACCGGGTTCATCCATCATGCCGGGCAAGGTCAACCCTACACAGTCAGAAGCGGTGACCATGCTGTGCGCCCAAGTCTTCGGCAACGATGTGGCAATTAACTTTGGCGGTGCCTCGGGCAATTTTGAGCTGAATGTGTTTCGCCCCCTGATTGCGCATAATTTTCTGCAAAGCGTACGCCTGCTGGCTGATGGCATGGTCAGCTTCAACGACCACTGCGCCGTGGGCATTGAGCCCAACCGCGCACGCATTGATGAGCTGGTGGGTCGCTCGCTCATGCTGGTGACGGCGCTCAACACCCACATTGGCTACGACAAGGCCGCCTATATCGCCAAGAAAGCGCACAAAGAGGGCAGCAGCCTGCGTGATGCCGCCATTGCCAGTGGCCATGTGACGGCCGAGCAGTTTGATCAGTGGGTGGTGCCGGAGCAGATGGTGGGTAATCTCTGAGCGATTTGGGTTAAAAGTGCCTGTAGCGCTTTCAGGTAAAGCGCTAGGTGCTATGGTTTTTGCTTAGCGCAAAGCGAAAGCCCAGTTGCCCCAGAATGCCTGCAATGAACAGTACGGAGAAGGCGGAGAGTGAGGGGTTGTCGCCCACGCTGGCGGCCATGGTGCAGATTCCGCCCACGGCCATCTGGGAAAATCCATAGACACCTGCGGCCGAGCCTGTCAGGTGGGGGTGTACGCCCAGAGCCTTGGCCAGAGCGGCTGGGCTGGTCATGCCTGAGCCTATGGTGAACAGCGTCATCAACGAAACGGCCAGCACGACATTGAGCTGCTGCGCCAGAGTCAGCGCCAGCAGCGCGCCTGCGCAGGCAAGGCTGAGCAGGTTGCCGCCCAGCATCAGCTTGTCGAGTGAAACGCGCTGAATCAGCTGGCGGGCCAGCACATTGCCCAGTGCCATGCCGCCCATCAGCAGGCCCAGAATCAGGCCTACTTCGGCCTTGCTGGTGTGGAGTTGATCGATAAAGATGAAAGGCGCTGCGGCAATAAATGCATACAGCGATGTGGTCGCACCCCCGCCACCAATGGCAAAACCCAGAAACTGGGGCGAGCCCAGCAGGGTGCGGTAGTCGGCGCGCACGGTGCGCCAGTTCAACTGGCCTGTGGGGCGGCCGGTTTCAGGCAGCAGGCGCCATACGCAGATGGAGGTGACCAGACCCATCAAGGCCAGTGCGGCAAAGATGGAGCGCCAGCCAAACACGGCATCCAGCCCGGAGCCAATCGAGGGAGAGATGCCTGGGCCAATCATCATCATCAGATTGAGCAGGGCCAGGCTGCCCACGGCGTTTTCAGGCGTGGCCGTATCACGCGCAATGGCGCGGCCCAGAGCCAGACCTGCGCAGCCACCCAGCGCCTGCAGCAGTCGTGCGCCAATCAGCATGTCAGTGCTGGGCGCCATGAAGGCGAGCAGGCTGGCCAGTGTGTAGAGGCTGAGGCCCGCCAGCAGAACGGGGCGACGTCCCAGCGCATCTGACATGGGGCCATAGATCAGTTGCCCCAGCGCCATGCCCATGATGTAGACGGTGATGGTCTGCTGCATCTGGCCGTTACTGCTGCCAAGCTGTCTGGCGGCATCTGGCAGGGCCGGGATGAACATGTGCATGGCAAGAGTGCCGCCAATGGTGACCATGGCCAGCAGCCACAAGGGGGCTTTGGGAGCGGGGGAAGCAGGGTGTTGCATGAAGGGCGATCGGAAAATTGAGGCGCTGGTTGCGAGACAAGAGGCTGAACTGGACGTCAGCTGTCTGGCTGCTCCCCGCCCGTGGCGATTGCTTCCATACTGGCCATCTTGCTGAGCATGGTGTCCAGTGCGCTCAGCGTTTGATCGAGCAGCTCGGCAGGGAAGTCCTGCATGACCTCGCCGCGCACCTCGGCGACGACTTTCTTCACGGTCTCCACCTTGGCTTGGCCCGCTGGCGTGAGCTGTATCCGCTTGACGCGGCGGTCTGCATCATCCAGCCGCGCTACCCAGCCCTGCGCCTGCAGACCATCAATCAGGCGCACTATGGAAGAACTATCCAGCGCCAGGGCCTGTGCCAGATCTTTTTGCCGCATGGCACCCTGGCTGCGCTCCAGATGCACCAGAGGCAGCCATAGCGCTTGTGTCAGGCCCAATGGAGCAAGCACACGGTCGAGTGAGCGCCGCCACTGCTTGTTGACTTGCGCCATGGCGAACATGAGCTGGCGCTGGCGGTCTGACAGTGATGGGTGGCTAGGCATGATACGGTAATTCAAATAGTTGGCATTCAAATTATTGTTCATGCATGTATTGATGCTGCCTACAGGGTTTTTGCCTGCTCTTGGCGTTAAAAGTACGACAAGGCTTCGCAACACCGACGCATCAAGGCTTGCGTTGGCGGGTCTGAAGAGAACGCGGGTTGGCCTGTGCAGTGCCAGGGAGCCTGCGCGAGAGCGGGTGCGGCATCACAACAGAATCAAACAACAGGAAATTTGCTGCAGGCATCGCGCAATCGCCTTGGTTTGGGGATTGGCTGAGTCTGATGCGTGCAGCCTGTCAGTGACTGAGCTGACAGGCTGGGGCAAGGGCTGGGCTTGAAACTTCAGGGGCGCTTGCCTCGCTCCTGAATGGGTGGTTTACAGACCGAGAGACTTGAGCAGATCGTCCGTGTCGCTATTGCTGGCGGTTAGGGCTGGAGCTGCTTTGGCATGGGCTTCGCGCGCCTGGGCCATGACCAGATCTGGATCGGGCTTTTCCTGCGGCTCGAAGTCCTTGATCTTGATGAACTCCATGTGGTCCACGGCCATCTCCAGATAGAAGATGTTGTTGTTGCCGGTATAAAAAGTGACGCGGCGGGCCTCGGGGGCGTCCAGATTGGCGTCCACACTCAGATTGACCTGCTTGTTCAGGCGGATCATCTTGGGCTGGCTTTGCGCAATATGGGTTTGCAGCTCGCGCTGCACCTTGCTGGTGAAGTCGCCCACGACCTGGTTCATCAGCTCGCCCATGACATTGCTGACCTCATCAGAGGTGTAGGAGTTGGCCAGATCGCTCTCTGCCATGCCCATGGAAAGCAGGTAGTTGCGGTACAGCTCCATGGCTGCTTCGGCCGAGAAGTTGATGATGATGAGCGCCGAGAAGCCGCCGTCAATCAGCACAAAGCAGCCAATATCAGGCTTGAGGCTGGTCTTGGTGATGCGCTGCACCATGCCTGAATACTGAATTGGGCACTGGGTAGCGACCTGCAGCACGCCCGATACGGAGTTGCACAGGGCAATCAGCACATCTTCAGTGCCGTGAATGATGGGGGCGTTGTGTGTACTCATGGCGCAAGTGATTCGATGATGCGTGATTATGTATGCAACACTTTGTCACAGCCAGACATCGCGATGGATTACAGGTGTTCGCACTCTGTTAACGTGCCTGTTTTTGGAAAATCTGAGGTATTCATGCACAGCAAGCTGTGGCGTCTGGCCGCCGGTGCCATCGTTGTGACGAGTCTGACGGCTTGTTCTACCGTCTCCAATATGACGGGCAAGGTCTCCCAGACCTGGGACAAGACCTGGTCCAGCCTCAGCGGCAAGAAGCAGGCTGCGGGCGCAGTGCAGTCCAAGGTGGCTGAGCAAGCACCTTTGCCATCGGGCCTGAAAGTCAGCAAGGAAAGTGGCCGCTGGCAGGGCCTCTATAGCTTGGAGGGCGAGACAGGGCGCTTTCAGGAGTGCGAGTCCGGTCAGTTCATTGCCGTGCTGCCCGAGGCCGATAACGTGCTGCTGGAGCAGGCCTACCTGAACACGCGCAGCAATGCGGCAGTGAGCATGCTGGCCGAGGTGCAGGGCCGCGTGGTGGAGCGCCCGGTCAGCGACCCGGTGCTGGCCCAGCAAGGTCGCAAAATGCTGGCGCTGCGTGTGGAGCGCTTTGTCAGCCTGTCGAGCCAATCGATTTGTGCCAACGGCAAGTCCAGCTGGTAATAGCGCAGAAGCCATAAAAAAGAACCGGCATTCATAGCCGGTTCTTTTTTGATAGCTGCTTGCGCTTTATTGATAAGCGCTTGAGCCATTTTTAATACTTATTTTTGAGCCGCTGCGCGTGCCAGCGCCAGCCAGCCGTCAAAGGTCTTCTGGTGTGCCTTGATCCAGCTGTCTACATGGCGGTTGATGTCGGCGGGCTTGCTCTCTCCATCGTTGAGCATGCGGTTCTGCTGGCTGATGTCGTTGAGGGGCAGCTGCATGACTTCGAACAGCTTGCCAGCAGCCGGGTTCTTTTCTACCCAGACCTTGTTCGCCACGATGTATTCGTTATTGAGCGGGAAACCGTAGTTACGGCCGTTGGGCAGCTTGGTGTCCGTACCCGCCTGCACGCCTGGCATGGATGAAAACGGCACCTGCAGCCACACAACTTCATGACCGGGGCGCAGCACATTGCTGAGCCAGTAGGGCGTCCACGCGTAATACAGCACGGGCT
>ERZ724504.968-NODE-968-length-16078-cov-11.374212_pt1 | contig 16078 bp, 15 predicted proteins | sample MGYA00376037_ERZ724504 | MGnify/ENA primary metagenome ERZ724504 (study PRJEB28724, sample SAMN07190888) | wastewater metagenome | isolation source: influent of sewage treatment plant in Hong Hong | place: USA: Christiansburg, Virginia | collected 2016-03-01 ... | reverse complement strand
TGGCCGCAGGGCGCGGCGCACGCGCGGGGCGCTCACGCCGCGCAGGTTTGGTGGCAGCTGGTGCAGCCACCGGCTCTGCCGCTGCGGGCTTGTCGGCCACAGCCACCAGTTGGCCCACCGTGGCCACATCGCCCGTCAGCACGCTGCGGTGGTAAAAGCGCAGCGGCACCAGAGCGTACTGGCCGTCGATCTTGACGGGCTGTTCCAGCTCACGGCCATTGATGGTGATGCGGTGCTCGCCGGGCGGCAGGTAGCCGCGCGCCACATACACGCGCCCGGGCAGCATGCGCCACAGGCGGTCATCGGCCTGCTCGGTGGCCACCGAGGCCACAGCGCCGATCAAGCCGCCAATCAGGCCGCCATTTTTTTGCAGCTGGTCTTGCACCACGCCTTTGGCCACGGCGCGCGTGACGCCGCGCAGCACCATGCCAGGCATTTCATCCTTGAGCGCACGGCGCGCCATGACGTTCACGTCCACCACTTTTTCCAGCTTGAAGTCGTAACCGGCCACCGACACCTGGCCCAGCGGCGGGTCGTTCGAGGGCTCGATCACGGGGTAGGCAATGCTGGCCGTCACCATGCCCCGCCCCGTGGGCACGGGCAGCGTGAAGGCGATGGATTTGCGCGCGGGGGCATCGCCCGCTTCCACGATGAACAGCACATCGGTCATGCGCTGGCGGCGCTTCCACGTGAAACTGGCGCGGCTGTCGAGGCCGCGCAGGCCCTCTTCCAGCACCCCGGTTTCGGGCTTGAGTTCGATGGCTTTGCGGTAGCCGGGTGCGGCCAGACCGGGCTCGTTCATGGCCTCGTACAAAAAGCCCGCCAGGTAGTGGCTGAGTGCGTTCTGGTAGCCATTCTTGAGGGCCAGCACTTCAGGGTCGTTGAGGGTTTCGACGGGATAGCCGTTGATTTCCTTGCTGCCGGAGGTAGCGCCCTTGGACTTGGCCTCTTCCTCGGCCGCCAGGGTTTCTTTGGCACGGAACTCGGCGATGACGGCCTCGCGCTCGTGCGTGCGCTTGATGTCCACGCGGGCATTCTCAAAATCGCCCAGGGCCACGCGGTTGAGTGCCAGGCGCGTGGTGAGCCAGACTTTTTCGTAGTCCTGGCCTTCATAGACCTTCAGCCGCTCGCTGACCAGTGCCGCCCCCACGGTGCCCATGAGCTTTTGCGGATCGGTCTTGGCGGCCTCTTCCCATTCTTTGACCTTGTTATCGGCCAGCATGAAGGCGTGGTTGCTGTCTTCGTAGCGGCGGTCCAGGCGCAGCAGCTCGCCGCGTTCCATGTTGTAGAGCAGTGCGGTTTTTTGCTCTTCGGTGGTGGCCGATGCGTCCAGGCGGGCCAGCGCTGCCGATATGCCCTGCGTCTGGCCAGCGCTGTGTACGTCGCTGGCCAGCTTGTCGTGGCTTTGCATGCTGGCGCAGCCGGTCAGGGCCACGCTCAGCGCCAAGGTGCCCCAAACGCGGTTGCGGGGCAGAAAACGGTGATTCATGAATTTCCTTGCATGTCCATGGATGTGGGCACCAGAAAACCCCGACCGGGCCACTGGCACAGCAGCCGCCGGGCCAGGAAAGCGGAGGCCTGCGCGCGCCCTCCCGCGCGCACCAGCAATGCAAGCCGTCCTTCCCTCTGGCTCTGGGTTTTTTGGTTTTTTTGTGTCGCAGCGCGCCGCGCTCTGGTCAGGGCGGCAAGGCCCTGGGGCCCCGGCCTGTCTAGCGCAACAGCTGCCGTCTCAGGATGCCCGATCCCGCTTACCAGAGCCTTGCGCAAGGGCCCCAGGCATGCGGTACACCCACACCCGGCGCTCGCCTGCCAGGGCGATGTGCGCGTGCGCCGTGGCCTCGGGCACCGCAAACTCCAGGCTCACCAGCCAGGTGCCCGGCGCCATCTCAGCGCAGGCCTTGGCCCAGGCGCGGGGCATGCTCTCGGGGCGCTGGAACAAATACACCAGCGCATAAGCGCCCCAGTCGGCCTGCCAGATGTCGCCGCGTTCCACGTGGGCCCAGGGGCAGCGCCGCGCGCACAGCCAGCGCAACGGGCGGCTCCACTCCAGGCCGTGCAGCACGGCCAGCGGGTAGGCCTGGCGCAGGGCCATCAGGCCATCGCCCAGACCGCAACCGGCATCCAGCACCGCCGCGCCCGGCTCCACAGGGGCCACACCGGGCAGATCGTTGAGGGCGTCGGGCGGGGTGGGAAACAGCGGCGCGTCTTTCCACGATTGCAGCGGGTACAGCAGCAGCAGACAGGCCAGCGGCAGCAGCCAGGCCCACGCGGGAAACGCCTGGGCCTGCGTGAGCGCCAGCGACAGCGGAAACCCGCCCGCAATGAACAATTTGCGCCACAGCGTATCGCCCCACAGGCTGATGAGCGCGCCCCACAGGCTGGCCGCCAGCAGCGCCCACAGCGGCGTCCAGCCACCGCGCTGCAACAGCAAAAACAGCAGCCAGGAGCTTGACCAGCCCAGCACGGCGGGCAGGGGCCAGGGCAGGTGCGGCAGCATGGAGCGGGCCTGTCAGCGGCGCTTAATCGGGGCGGCCGCGCAGCCGCTCGATCAGGCCGTTGAGCGCGTCCAGCGAGCCAAACTGGATGGCCAGCTCACCCACGTCTTCGGTGCGCGCGCCGCGTTTGACGCGCTTTTTCACGCGCACTTCCACCTCGGCCATGAGCAAGTCCGACAGCTCCTCTTCCACGCGCTGGATGTCGCGCGACTTGGCTGGCGCGGATTGGGGCTGCGCGGGGCTGAAATCGGTGCCCATCTTTTTCACCAGCGCCTCGGTTTCGCGCACCGACAGTTTTTTGGCGGCAATCTGGTTGCCTGCGGTGATTTGCGTGGCCTTGTCCAGCGCGAGCAGCGCGCGCGCGTGGCCCATGTCGATGTCGCCCGCCATGAGCATGGTCTGCACCGGATCGGCCAGATTCAGCAGGCGCAGCAGGTTGCTGGCGGCGCTGCGCGAGCGGCCCACGGCCTGCGCGGCCTGCTCGTGCGTGAGGCCGAACTCTTTCACCAGCCGCTGCAGGCCCTGGGCTTCTTCCAGCGGATTCAGGTCTTCGCGCTGGATGTTCTCGATGAGCGCCATGGCGGCGGCGGCCTCGTTGGGCACGTCGCGCACCAGCACGGGCACGCTGTCCAGGCCCGCCAGCTTGGCGGCGCGGTAGCGGCGCTCACCGGCAATGATTTCGTAGCGCCCCGCGCCGCCCTCGCCCGCCAGTGGCCGCACCAGAATGGGCTGCATGATGCCCTGGGCCTTGATGCTTTCGGCCAGCTCGTAGAGCGCGCCCTCGTCCATGCGCGTGCGCGGTTGGTACTGGCCGGGCACCAGATCGGCCAGGGCCAGGCTGCTGGGCAGGCCCGCTTCGGCGGCCAGGGCCTGTTCGGTTTTTTCTTCGACCTTGGGGCCGAGCAGCGCTTCGAGGCCGCGCCCCAGGCCCTTGGGTTTTTTGGTGACCATGTTCTTCAATCTTTCTTCAGGGATGCGAGCAGCGCATGGCCTGCGGGCCAGTCGCCCAGAGCGGCCGTAGCGTCAAAGTGGCCACAGGCGCCGCCATCGACCAAGCCCGCGCCCCAGGCGCTGGCCAGCGCCTGCGCGCGCTCAAAACGGCAGTGTGGGTCGTTGCGGCTGGCCACCAGCAGCGCGGCAAACGGCAGCGGCTGCTGCGCTATCGGTGCCCAGCCGGGCAGGCGCTGGCGGGCGTCTTCGGCCTCGGTGTCGGTGGGCGCCACCAGCAGCGCCGCCTGCACCCGGTGCGCCTGGCCCGAGTGCGCCGCCCACCATGCGGCCAGGATGCAGCCCAGGCCGTGCGCCACCAGCACCACCGGGCGCGGGCTGTCGATCACGGTCTCTTGCAGGCGCGCACTCCAGTCGCCGCGCAACGGGCGCTGCCAGTCGTGCTGCTCCAGGCGCTGTGGGCCGTGGAGCAGCTCCCAGCGGCTGAGCCAGTGGTCAGGGCCAGCGCCGTGCCAGTCGGGCAGGGTCAGAATCAGGGCAGATTTCACTATGTTTTTGATAGCTTATGGCGCAGGTGCATCGGGCGTTACAGGCTGTTTTGCCTGTTTTTTTGCCGCTGCGGGCCGGGGTTTGGCCGCGCCCACACGGGCCACCATCTCGCGGGCAAACTCGACAAACGCCTGGCTGCCCTTGGCCGACGGATCGAACACCACGCCGGGCAGGCCATAGCTGGGCGCCTCGGCCAGTCGCACATTGCGCGGGATGACGGTATCGAACACCTTGTCGCCAAAATGGCCCTTGAGCTGCTCGCTGACCTGCTGCTGCAAGGTGGTGCGCGGGTCGAACATCACGCGCAGCAGGCCGATGATTTCGAGGTCGGGGTTGAGGTTGGCGTGGACTTGCTTGATGGTGTGTACCAGGTCGGTCACGCCCTCGAGCGCAAAGTATTCGCACTGCATGGGCACGACCACGCCGTGGGCCGCGCACAGCCCGTTGAGCGTGAGCATGGACAGCGAGGGCGGGCAATCGACCAGCACAAAGTCGTAATCGGCATCGACGGCGGCCAGGGCGGTTTTCAGGCGCTTTTCGCGCTGGGGCAGCGACACCAGTTCGATCTCGGCACCGGCCAGTTCGCGGTTGGCGCCCAGCACGTGGTAGCCGCAGGGCTCGGCCAGCACGGCGGCGTCGCGCACCGGCGTGGAGTCGATCAGCACGTCGTACACCGACAGGGCCAGTTGGCGCTTGTCCACGCCCGAGCCCATGGTGGCGTTGCCCTGGGGGTCCAAATCCACCAGCAGCACGCGCTGGCCGACCTGCGCCAGCCCGGCGGCAAGGTTGACGGCGGTGGTGGTTTTGCCCACGCCGCCCTTCTGGTTGGCAACACAAAATATCTTGGCCATGGTGGTGTTTACTTGGTAATAGCGAGCTTGATGCCAAAGGCAATGAGGAACACCCCGGCGGTTTTTTCCAGCACGCGGGCGATGAGGGGGTTGGCGCGCATGCGCTCGGCCAGGTGGTGCGTGAGCAGCACCACGATCAGGCCATACACCAGCGTCAGGGTGGCAATGGTGATGGCCATGACGGCAAAAGTGAACAGACCCTGGTGGCGCTGAGTATCGACAAACAGCGGAAAAAACGCCATGTAAAACACGATGGCTTTGGGGTTGAGCAGCGTAATCAGCGCGCCCTGGCGGAAGTAATGGCGCGGTGCAATGTTCAGCACCGGCTTGGCGCCGGGCGCTGCCGTGAGCATTTTCCAGCCCAGCCAGGCCAGGTAAGCGGCGCCCAGCCACTGCACCGCATGGAACGCTGCCGGGTAGGTGGCCAGCAGCGCGGCCACACCGGCCACGGCCAGCCACATCAGCACCTGGTCGGCGGCCATCACGCCCAGCGTGGCGGCCACACCGGCGCGCACGCCGCCCTTGCCGGTGGAGGTGATCAAGGCCAGATTGCCCGGCCCCGGAATGGCCAGAAACAACACGATGGCTGCGACGAAAGCGCCGTAATCTGCAATGCCAAACATGGTGGTTCCCTCCGGACTGGAGCTGCCGAGTTTACGCGACGCACCTGCGCGCGCAGCGCATCACGCCGTGGGCCGCAGCCAGACGATGCAGCGCTCGGCGTCCAGGCCCGGCACCTGCAACGGTTCCACGTGAAACACCTGCACCGCTGCGGGCAGCGCAGCGATCTCGTCCGCCGGGTGCTTGCCCTTCATGGCCAGCCAGACGGCGCCGTTGCCCAGCGCCGAGTGCGACCAGCGGGTGAAGTCGGCCAGCGCGGCAAAAGCGCGGCAGCTAACCACATCGAATGGCCCGGCCAAAGACTCGACCCGGGCGTGGATGCCGTGCAGATTCGGCAGGCGCAGCGTGACGGCCGCTTGCTGGATGAACGCGGCTTTTTTGGCCACGGTATCGACACAGCTCACGTCCAGCTGCGGGCAGCAAATGGCAAACACCACGCCGGGCAGGCCACCGCCCGAGCCCACATCCAGCAGGCGCTGCGCGGGCGCACCGGCTTGCGCGGCCTGCGCCAGATGGCGGCGCAGCGGCCCCACCGCTGCCAGGCTGTCGAGCAGGTGGTGGGTGAGCATCTCGGCGGGGTCGCGCACCGCCGTCAGGTTATAGACCTTGTTCCACTTTTGCAGCAGCGCCATGAAGTCCAGCAGCTGCGTGATTTGCGCGTCGCTCAAGTCCAGCGCCAGGGCCTGGGCGCCGCTGCGCAGGGTTGCTTCCATGGTGCTCATGCCGCCTCTCCGTTCTGGGCGGCAGCGCCCGGTGCCGGTGTGGCAAAACCCTTGAAGCCGCCTTTTTTCAGGTGCACCATCAGCAGCGAGATGGCCGCCGGGGTAATACCGGTGATGCGCGAGGCTTGGCCCAGCGTTTCAGGCCGGTGGCGGGTCAGCACCTGGCGCGCCTCAATGCTCAGCGCCGTGACCTGCATATAGTCCAGGTCGGGTGGCAAGCGCAGTTTTTCGTAATGGGCAGCGCGCCCTACTTCGTCGCGCTGGCGGTCGATGTAACCCGCGTACTTGGCGGCAATCTCTACCTGCTCCACCACCGGCTCACTCAGGGCGCCCAGCGTTTCACGTGAAACATCGCTGCTGGCGTACTTTCCGCCGTCCATGTCCATCAGCGCGCCATAGGCCACATCGGGGCGGCGCAGCAGCTCGAACAGGTTGTATTCGTGCTCAATGCGCTTGCCCAGCACGCGCGCCGATTCTTCGGCAGGCAGGTTGCGCGGGTTCACCCAGGTGGATTTGAGGCGCTCGGTTTCACGTGAAACCGCATCGCGCTTGCGGCTGAAAGACTCCCAGCGGGCGTTGTCGATCAGCCCCAGCTGGCGGCCCACTTCGGTCAGGCGCATGTCGGCGTTGTCCTCGCGCAGTTGCAGGCGGAACTCGGCCCGGCTGGTGAACATGCGGTAGGGCTCGGTCACGCCCTTGGTGATCAGGTCGTCCACCAGCACGCCCAGGTAGGCCTGGTCACGGCCCGGCAACCAGCGCTCGCCCGTGTAGCTGATGGCGCCTGCGGCACTGGCTGCGGCATTGCCGCCGCCCAAAGCGCGCACTTGCAGCGCCGCATTCAGGCCCGCAAACAGGCCCTGGGCCGCAGCCTCTTCGTAGCCGGTGGTGCCGTTGATCTGGCCCGCAAAAAACAGGCCCTGAATCTGCCGCGTCTCAAAATTGCTTTGCAGCGAGCGCGGGTCAAAGTAGTCGTACTCGATGGCGTAGCCGGGGCGCAGGATGTGCGCGTGCTCCAGCCCCGGCATGCTGCGCACCAGGGCCAGCTGGATGTCAAAGGGCAGGCTGGTGCTGATGCCGTTGGGGTAGAACTCGTGGGTGGTCAGGCCCTCGGGCTCCAGAAAAATCTGGTGGCTGTCCTTGTCGGCAAAGCGGTTGATCTTGTCTTCCACGCTCGGGCAGTAGCGCGGGCCCACGCCCTCGATCTTGCCGGTGAACATGGGGCTGCGGTCAAAGCCGCTGCGGATGATGTCGTGCGTGCGCGTGTTGGTGTGCGTGATCCAGCAGGGCATCTGGCGCGGGTGCATGGCCGCGCCCCCGTAAGCGTGTGCCATGAAGCTGAACACCGGCACCGGGCTGTCGGCATTCACACCGCCGGGCATGCCGTCGCCAGGCTGCTCGGTGCATTGGGCAAAATCAATCGTGCGGCCATCGATGCGCGGCGGGGTGCCGGTTTTCAGGCGCGCCTGGGGCAGTTGCAGCTCTTTCAGCCGCGCGGACAACGACACCGCTGGCGGGTCGCCCGCGCGGCCTGCGGCGTAGTGGTTCAGGCCGACGTGGATTTTTCCGTCCAGAAACGTGCCCGCCGTCAGCACCACCGTGCGGCTGCGAAAACGCACGCCCACCTGCGTGACGGCGCCCACCACGCGGTCGCCCTCCACCATCAAGTCGTCCACGGCCTGCTGGAAGATGAGCAGGTTGGGCTGGTTCTCCAGCACGCGGCGGATGGCGGCCTTGTACAAAATGCGGTCGGCCTGCGCCCGCGTGGCGCGCACCGCCGGGCCTTTGCTGCTGTTGAGGATACGGAACTGGATGCCGCTCTCGTCCGTGGCCAGCGCCATGGCACCGCCCAGGGCATCCACCTCTTTGACCAAATGGCCCTTGCCGATGCCGCCAATGCTGGGGTTGCAGCTCATCTGCCCCAGCGTCTCGATGTTGTGCGTCAGCAGCAGCGTCTGGCAGCCCATGCGCGCAGCGGCCAGCGCGGCCTCGGTGCCCGCGTGGCCACCGCCAACGACGATCACATCAAATTCCTGGGGGTACAACATGGAACAACTCCGGGGGCAGGCACAACGGCCTGGTAATCAACAAAGGGCCGCGCAAGGCAGGCAAGGGGGATTGGCGCCTGCACCAGTTGCGCAGCCACGCAGGCAGCCAACTGGGCGCAGAAAAGGGGCAATTTTCCCACTTTGCGCACGGACTGTCGCTGGCAGTGCTGCCAAGGGCGTGGTCTTTACCCGGCGCGCTGCGGCGGTGTTTCACGTGGAACACGCGCGCGGCCTGCACGCCTGTGCTCCAATCGTGGCCATGAAAATCCTCATCTTCGCGGGCAGCACCCGCCAACAATCGTTCAACCGTCGGCTGGCGCGCGTGGCCGCTGAGATGGCGCAAAGCAGCGGCGCGCAAGCCACGCTGCTGGAGCTGGGCGAGCTGGACATCCCCATGTACAACGCCGATCTGGAGGCCCGTGGCACGCCCGCCGATGTGCGCCGCCTCAAGCAGCTGATGTGGGAGCACCCGGCCTGGATCGTCTGCACGCCCGAGTACAACGGCAGCTACACCGCCCTGCTCAAGAACACCATCGACTGGGCCTCCAGCCCCATCGCTGGCGACGCCGACTGGAGCGATGGGGTCAAGCCGTTTCGCGATACGGTGGTGGGCATGCTCAGCGCCTCCAATGGCCGCCTGGGTGGTCTGCGCGCGCAAAGCCATCTGGCGCCCCTGCTCACCAACCTGGAATGCTGGCTGGCACCGCGCGCCTACGCCCTCAGCGGCGCAGCCAGCGCCTTTGATGACCACGGCGCCCTGGTGGCAGAAGAGCACCGCCAGGGCGTGCGCGCTGTGGTCGAACAGGTGCTGTGGGCAGCGCAGCGCCTGCACGGCCCGGCGGCATGAGCGCTGGCCTGGCAAACGGCCTGAAATTTCAGGCCAAATCGGCCTCTAGCGCCCGCGCAGTGCGCGCTGGTAGCTATCATTAAAATAGCAAAATGGACTGCCGACCCGGCTGCGGTGCCTGCTGCACCGCCCCTTCCATTTCCAGTGCCATCCCCGGCATGCCGCAGGGCAAGGCTGCGGGCGTGCGCTGCGTGCAGCTGGGGGCCGATGCGCGCTGCCGCATCTTTGGCCAGCCAGAGCGCCCGGCGGTGTGCGCCCAGCTCATGCCGTCCGCCGAAATGTGCGGCACCTCGCAGGCCCAGGCGCTGCACTACCTGCACACGCTGGAGCAGCTGACCCGGCCCGGTGCCTGAAGCGGCGCATGGCCGCTTGGGGCGGTGCCTGCAAAAAATCCCGCCAGCGCATAGCATGGGCCGTCTTCACTTCTCAACCCAAGGATTTTTGTCCATGAAGCTGTACTACTCCACCGGCGCGTGCTCGCTGTCGCCCCACATCGCCCTGCACGAAGCGGGCCTGGCCTTTGAGGCCGTGCTGGCCAGCACCAAGACACACCAGCTGCCCGATGGCACCGACTTCTACACCATCAACCCCCTGGGCTACGTGCCCGTACTGGAGCTGGACAACGGCGAGCGCCTGCGCGAAGGCCCGGCCATCGTGCAATACATCGCTGACCAGGTGCCCGACAAAAAGCTGGCCCCGGCCAACGGCACGCTGGCGCGCTACCGCCTGCAAGAGTGGCTGAGCTTTATCGGCACGGAGCTGCACAAAGGCCACAGCCCGCTGTTTGCCCCCGGCACCCCCGAAGACTACAAACCCGTGCTGCGCCAGCGCCTGCTGTCGCGCTTTGAGTGGGTCAACGCGCAGCTGGCCGACAAGGACTACCTGCTGGGCGACTTCAGCGTGGCCGATGCCTACCTGTACACCGTCTCGCGCTGGGGCCAGTTCGTGGGCGTGGACACCAGCGGCCTGCCGCACCTGATGGCCTTCAAGCAGCGCATGGAAGCGCGGCCCGGCGTGCAGGCCGCCCTGCGCGCGGAAGGGCTGCTCAAGTAAGTGGCTTTTGGCGCGCGGCCACCAGCGCGCCCAGCCACAGCGCTGCGGCAGAAAACACCAGGCCGCGCGCCAGCCCCCCGGGCCCGTCGGCAATCAACCCCACCACGGTGGGGCCGACGATCTGGCCCGCTGCAAACACCACCGTGAAGGCGCTGATGCCCAGCGCCCACTGCGCAGGCGCCAGGTTGTGCCGCACCAGCGCCGTGGTCGATGCCACCACCGACAAGAACACCCCGCCAAACAGCAGCCCCGAGGCCAGCATCACCGGCCACACCGAGGTCACTGCGGGCAACACCGTGGCCACGCCCAGCAGGCCGCACAGCACGGCCAGCGCCTGCCCGCCCCGGCTGCGGTCAAGCAGCCCCGCCCAGATGCGCGAAGACAGCACCACCGCCAGCCCCAGCAGCGCATAAAACAGCGTCACAGCGGCAGCACTGGCGCCCTGCTCGCGCAGCAGCGCCACCACAAAAGTCATGTAGCCGATGTAGCCCACGCCAAACAGGCCATAGCCCACCAGCGCAGGCGCCATGGCCCGGGCACTGAACACGCCCTGCCCTTGCGGCAACGGCACCGCAGCCGCCGCCTGCACCGCTGGCTGCGCCGCCGCATCCAGGCGCCGCAGCACCCGCACCGGCCAGACCAGCACCGCCGTGGCCAGCACGCAGGCCACGGCCAGTGCCCACCAGGCCCAAGTCCAGGCATGGGGGTGGGGGGCACGCTCCAGCACCCAGGGCACCAGCAGCGCCGACAGGCTGATGCCCCAGCCCGTGCCGCCGTAGTACAGCCCCAGCAGCAGGCCGCCGCGCTGGGGCGCCAGCGCACCCAAACGCGCCGCCATCAGGCCACCGGCCACAAACACCAGCGCACTGGCTACCCCGGCCAGCAGCCGCTGCACCAGCAACGGCGCCGCATCCAGAAAGAAACCGCACAGCCCCATGAACAGCGATGCCAGCGCCGCACCGCACAGCAACACCCCTCCGGGCGCCCAGCGGCGCAGCAGCCACGGCGTGGCCAGCGCGCCCAGCAAATAGCCCAGCGCATTGACCGTGTTCATGCCACCCGCCAGGGTGTACGACCAGCCCAGGTCGGCCCGCATGGGCGGCAGCAATAAAGCGTAGGCAAACCGCGTAATGCCCAACGACACCGCCGCGCCCAGCGACAGCGCCAACGCCAATACCACGGGGTGCGCGCCCCCAGCCGGTGTACCGGCCCTGTTGTTTGTCTCCATGGCCAACGATTGTGCCCCACACCCCGAGCGCGCTACAAGCTATCAAAAAATGAGCTACTCGCGCACAGCACACGGGTGCCAGAAGCCTTTTTGGGTCAAAGAATGCCCATGCAAAGTTTGCACAGCCCCATGCCAGCGCCCTACCATACAAGCCATGCGCTTGCAGTCACCCCACGGCACAGGGCGGTTGCGCTAGCGCGTTACGCTCTGCGCCCAAAGTGTCCTGGGGCCGTGAGGCTCCAGGCCCGTTTTTTTGTCCATGATCCTGAAAGGCTTCTTCATGCCCAGCTTGTTTGATCGCGTCCAGATGGGCGACATCGCCCTGGCCAACCGCATCGCCATGGCACCCCTGACGCGCAACCGCGCCCCCAATGCCATCCCCACTGCGCTCATGGCGCAGTACTACGCGCAGCGCGCCAGCGCCGGGCTGCTCATCACCGAGGCCACCGCCATCAGCCCCCAGGGCCAGGGCTATGCCGACGTGCCCGGCCTCTACAGCACCGAGCAGCTCGATGGCTGGAAGAAGGTGACGCAGGCCATCCACGACGCGGGCGGCAAAGTGGTGGTGCAGCTGTGGCACGTGGGCCGCGTCTCCCATTCGAGCCTGCAACCGGGCAACCTGCCGCCCGTGGCGCCATCGGCCATTGCGGCCAAGTCCAAAACCTACCTCATCGACCATGCCACCGGCCAAGGCCACTTTGCCGCCACCTCCACGCCACGCGCGCTGGAGGTCGATGAGCTGCCCGGCATCGTCCACGACTTCCAGATCGCGGCGCGCAACGCCGTCGGCACCGCTGGTTTTGATGGCGTCGAAATCCACGCCGCCAACGGCTACCTGCTCGACCAGTTCCTGAAAACCGGCGCCAACCAGCGCCAGGACGACTACGGCGGCAGCATCAAAAACCGCGCCCGCCTGCTGCTGGAAGTGACCCGCGCCGTGGTCGAGGCCGTAGGCGGCGGCAAGGTGGGCATCCGCCTGTCGCCCGTCACCCCCGCCAACGACATCCACGACGACGCACCGCAGGCCCTGTTTGAATACGTGCTGCGCCAGCTGGGCCACCTGAACCTGGCGTATATCCACATCGTCGAAGGCGCCACCGGCGGCCCGCGCGAGCTGCCCGACCGCCCCTTTGACTACGACGCGCTCAAGGCCGCCTACCGCGCCGCTGGCGGCAAAGGCGCCTGGATGCTGAACAACGCCTACACCCGCGATCTGGCCGAGCAGGCCGTGGCCAGCGGGCGTGCCGATGTGGTGGCGTTTGGCAAAGCGTTTATTGCCAACCCCGATCTGGTCGAGCGCCTGCGCCAGAACGCGCCGCTCAACGCCTGGGACCAGAGCACCTTCTACGGCGGCGGCGCCCAGGGCTACACCGATTACCCGGTGCTGGCGGCAAGTTAATGGTCAAAAGTGGCCGCAGCGCCCTGCCAGTGGGCGCAAGCAGCTATCAATAAAGAAGCAAAAGTGTCCCTGGCATCGCGCCAGGGCCTGCGCGCTCAGCCCAGGCCGATGGGGCTGGGGGCGCGCAGCACGATGCGCGAGAACAGGCGGTCGTAGGCCGCATCGCGCGGCTGCGAATCGCACAGCGGATCGGCATTGTTGGCAAAGGCCGCATCCAGTTCACGCCAGTCGTCGCCGTCCAGGTGCTGCTGGGCCAGCGGCAGCACCTGGGTTTCTTCCAGGCGCATGTGTTCCATGTAGAACTGCACGTAGCGCGCCAGCTCGTTGGCAAAGGGCGCGCGCCGAGGCTCGCCCATCAGCTCCCAGGCCAGCAGCAGGTGCTGCAACTGGCGCACGGCGGCCTCACCGCCTGCGTGGTCTTGCTCCAGTTGGGCCAGCACCGGGGCCACCTCGGGGGCGCGCTGGAGTACCAGCGGAAACAGCAGCCGGGACTCCTTGGGGTGGTGCAGGCGCTCGGGAATCTCGTCGATGTAGAACAGCATCGCGCGCATCGAATCAAAGAATGCCTCGGGCGCATCGCCCGGGCCTTTGTCGAGCAACAACAGCAGGGAGCGCAGCACCGCTGACAGCGAGGCGTGTTCTTTGCGGATTTTTTGCAGGCAGATTGAGGGCATGGGCGGACTCCGGTAGGGCAACAACAAGGGAACGCCCCATGGTAGAGCGGGTTGGCCCTGCGCGACACCCGGGTTGACCACACCCGGGGCGCGGTGCGCGCTCAGGCCAGCCGTGCCATGGCCTGGGTGCGGTGCCGGGCCGCAGCGCGGGTGGGCGCCAGTGCCTGCCCATCCTGCACCCCTTCGGCCAACCGGAACTGCTGCACCACCTGCGACAGGCGATCGGCCTGCTCGCGCAGCGACTCGGCCGCCGCCGCCGACTCTTCGACCAGGGCGGCGTTTTGCTGCGTCATGCGGTCAATCTCGCCCACCGACTGGTTGACCTGGCCGATGCCCGCCGACTGCTCGGTGGCCGCCGCCGTGATCTCGCCAATGATGTCGCCCACGCGCTGCACGCTGCCCACGATCTCCTGCATGGTCTTGCCCGCGTCTTCCACATGGCGTACGCCGCCTTCGACGGCGCTGACGCTGTCGTCAATCAGCTGCTTGATTTCCTTGGCGGCGGCGGCGCTGCGCTGCGCCAGGCTGCGCACCTCGCTGGCCACCACGGCAAAGCCCCGGCCTTGTTCGCCCGCGCGGGCCGCTTCCACGGCGGCGTTGAGCGCCAGGATGTTGGTCTGGAAGGCGATGCCGTCGATGACGCCGATGATGTCGGCAATCTTGCGGCTGGCCACCGAGATGCCGTGCATGCCCGCCACCGCCTGCTCCACCACCGCGCCGCCGCGCGTGGCCGTACCCGAGGCCGACACCGACAGCTGATTGGCCATCTGCGAGGACGTGGCCGTCTGCTGCACCGTGCTGGTCAGCTGCGAGAGCGAAGTCACCGCCTCTTGCGCGTTGCTGGCGGTCTGCTCGGTGCGCACCGACAAGTCCTGGTTGCCCATGGCGATTTGCGCGCTGGCCGTGGCAATGCTGCCGCTGGCATCGCGCACCTGCGCCACCAGCGCGCTCAGGCCCTGCTGCATCTGGGCCAGGGCGCGTTGCAGGTCGGCAGCCTCGTCGCGGCCCTGGGCATCAATGCGTTGCGACAAATCGCCCCCGGCAATGGCCAGCGCCATGCGCTGGGCCTGCTCCAGCGGCTTGCAGATGGCCTGCATGTTGAACCAGGTCAGGGGCACCACCACCACAATCATGAGCAGCACGGCCAGCCCGAACAGCCATTTGGTCTGGGTGCCCGCATCCATTTGCGCTTTTTCCGAGGCCTCTACTTCTGCACGCAGCAAAGCGGCCAGCTCCTGCACCAGTTTGTCTGCCGCCTCGAACTCGGCCACGGCCTTGCCACTCATGCGGTTGGCAATGGTGGCCGTGTCGTAGCCACCGGCTTCGAGCTGGCGCGCCACATGGGCAAACTGCTCGCGGTAACTGTCCAGCCGCTGCACCAGGGTGCGAATGATGGTGTTGTCCTCATCCTCGGCGCCTTCCAGAAAACGGTTGGCCACTTTTTTGGCATCTTCCAGGCTGGTCAGCCACTGGGTGTGCGCCTTCTTCACCGCTGCGGGCTTTTCGTAGTGGATGATCATGTCCTTCTCGTGCTGGCGCACCGTGCCCAGCGCAGCGCGCAAGTCGCCCATGTGCCCGACTTCTTTGAACTCATGGGCCACAAAATCCGCGCTCATGGCCTGGATGCGGAACATGCCCAGCATGCCCGCCCCCCCAGCATGCCCAGCAGCCCCATCACCACCGCGATGGCGCTCAGCATGCGAAAACGGATGGTGAATTGCCTCATGAGCGCCTGGATCGTCATGTGTCTTCCTCTCAGTAATGGTGAGCGCCACAGGCAGTGCGCCCGTGGCCGGTTCAAATGCAACGAAGCGTTGCAGTTTGCCACCGCCTGCCAAGCCTGCGCATAGGTGGTTGTCACATCGGTTTCATCCGGTTTTGTGGCATACGCCAGCGTTTGAGCAGCAGTGCATTGGTGACCACGCTGACCGAACTGAGCGCCATGGCCGCCCCGGCCACCACCGGGCTCAGGTAGCCCAGCGCGGCCAGCGGGATGCCTGCGACGTTGTAGGCAAAGGCCCAGAACAGGTTTTGCCGGATTTTGCGCACCGTGCGGCGCGAGATGTCCAGCGCCGCCGCCACCAGTGCCGGGTCGCCGCGCATCAGCGTGATACCGGCGGCGTGCATGGCCACATCGGTGCCGTTGCCCATGGCCATGCCGACATCGGCAGCGGCCAGCGCGGGCGCATCGTTGACGCCATCGCCCACCATGGCGACCACATGGCCCCCGGGGTGACCATCGCCTTGCTGCAAGGCGCGCACCTGGGCGGCCTTGTCGCCGGGCAGCACGTCGGCGCGCACATCGGCGGCGTCCAGGCCCAGGCGCTGCGCCATGGCCAGGGCAGCGCCCCGGTTGTCGCCCGAGATCATCACCGTGCGGATGCCGCGTTCGTGCAGCTGCGCCAGCGCCGCGCGCGCGCCGGGCTTGGGCTCGTCGCCAAAGGCCAGCAGGGCCTGCAATTGCAGACCGGGCGCAGCGCCTGTATCGGCACCAGCAGGAAGCGCATCGTTTTCTGCACGGGCCTGCACACGCACCGCCACCGCCGACACCGTGGCGCCCTCGCTTTGCCACTGCTGCGCTTGCGCAGCCAGCGGGCCCAGCGCCACGCCCAGCTCGTCCATCCAGCGCAGGCTGCCCACCAGGTA
>ERZ724504.965-NODE-965-length-16106-cov-11.179303_pt1 | contig 16106 bp, 15 predicted proteins | sample MGYA00376037_ERZ724504 | MGnify/ENA primary metagenome ERZ724504 (study PRJEB28724, sample SAMN07190888) | wastewater metagenome | isolation source: influent of sewage treatment plant in Hong Hong | place: USA: Christiansburg, Virginia | collected 2016-03-01 ... | reverse complement strand
GGCAAGCTGGTCGGCCGCCGGTCGGTGCACGCCTGGCCGCCCTGGCCGGGGCGCCACCAGTTGCAGTTGGAAGATGCGAGCGGAAGGGTGCTCGATGCGGTGCGCTTCGAGGTGCGCGGGGCGGGCGTCTCCACGCCGGGCGTCTCCACGCCGGGCGTCTCCACGCTGGGCGTCTCCACGCTGGGCGTTCCCTAAGCCGCACGAGGGGTGCGGGCTGTAATATTGGAATTCGTACTCTTTCTATCAGGCCATCCTGTGCGTCCACCTGCTTTCCGTCGCCTGATCTTGCTGGCCGTGTTGGTGTCGCTGGGCATTGGCGCCTTGTTTGCGCAAACGATCTGGTCCATGCGCAACTTCGCATGGCAGCATGCCGAGCGCACGGGAGCCAACCTGGCCTACACGCTGCAGCAGTCGATTTCCACGTTGCTCAAGAACCTCGATCCGTCGCTCCAGGGTTTGGCGAAAGACCTGGCGAATCCACAGGTCATGGCCCTGGACCCCGACTTGCGCAACCGCGTACTGTTTGACCATTCGCTGCGTGCCGACGGGCTGTCGGCCGTGCTGGTGCTGGATGCGCAGGGTCAGCGGATTTTCGACTCTGGCGGGCTCGCAGCCGGCGAGGTGGATTTCTCCGACCGTGACTATTTCCGCGCGTTCCAGTCCGGGGGGCACCAGGGCCTGTTTATTGGCAATCCCATCCGCTCGCGGCTGACCGGCCGGGACGGCCTGCCGGTCAGCCGCGCCTGGCTCAAGCAGGACGGCAGCTTTGGCGGGGTGGTGGTGGGCTCTATCCGGCTGGATTATTTCCACGCGCTGTTCGCTGCTGTCCAGATCGGGCCGAAAAGCAGCCTGAATCTCTACCACTTCAATGGCACTCTGATCGCGCGTTTGCCACAGGAGGCAGGTGACGTTGGGCGCAGCGTTGCAGGCTCTGAAAACCTGGCCCGTGTTAAGGCGAGACCCAGCGGCACCTTTACCAACCGGGCCGTGATCGATGGTGTAGAGCGTTTGTATGCTTTCCATCAGGTGGGCGACTTCCCGCTGGTGGTCAACATCGGGCAGTCAACGGACGAAATCCTGGCGAACTGGCGTCGGCATGCTGCGATGGTGGGTGGCTTTGCCCTGCTGTTGATGCTGGCCTGCCTGGCGCTGGCCCTACTGTTTGTTCGCGAACTACGAGAGCGCCAGAAAATATCAAGCCAGTTGCAGCAGGCCGAACACTACCTGCACACCATTTTGGACAATCTGCCCTCCATGGTCAGTTATTGGGACAGCGATCAGCGCAACCGCTTTGTCAACAAAACCAGTAGCGCCCAGTATGGGCGTACGGCGGAAGCCCTGCGCGGCCTTACGGCCAGTGAAGTACTGGGGGACGAGAGCTACGCCTTCGTCCGCCCTTATGTTGAGCAGGCATTGCAAGGCCATCCGCAATTGTTTGAGCGGACCCTCACTGACGCCTCGGGGCAGGTGCGCCACAGCGTAATTTCCTATACACCCGACCGCGAAGTCGACCATGGGCCGGTGCAAGGGTTTTTTGTGCAAATTACCGACATCACCGTGCGCAAGCGCATGGAAGAGGAGCTTTTCCAGGAAAAGGAGCTCATGCGCCTGACTCTGCAGTCGATTGGCGATGCCGTGGTCTGCGCCGACGCGCAAGGCCGCGTCACCTACCTCAACCCGGTGGCCCAGCGCATGACCGGCTGGCAGGCCTTTGACGCCGCCGGGTGCGACGTGGACGAGGTCGCGCCGCTGTACTTCGCCAATGGCCAGCAGACCCAGCCCAGCCCGCTGCGCGTCGCGCTGGCCACGCAGGCGGCCTGCGGCCCCACGCGTGGCGTGGTGTTGCACCGCAAGGACGGCCAGCGCTTTGAGGTGGAAGAATCCGCTTGCCCCATCGTCGACCGCGAGCAGCAGCTGACCGGCGCCGTCATGGTGCTGCACGACGTGACTGAAACCATGGCCATGGCCGAGCGCATGGCGCACTTGGCGCAGTACGATGCCCTGACCGACCTGCCCAACCGCGTGCTCTTGCAGGACCGTGCGCAGCACGCGCTGGCGTTGGCGCGCCGTGAGACCAAGGGCCTGGGCGTGATGTACCTTGACCTCGATGGCTTCAAGCAGGTCAACGACACCCTGGGCCACGACGCGGGCGACCAGCTCTTGGTGCAGTTTGCGCGCCGCCTGGTGGCCGCCATGCGCCAGTCGGACACCGTGTGCCGCCAGGGCGGGGACGAATTCGTGCTGCTGCTCCCCGGGCTGGAAGAGCCTCGGCAGGTGGCTGTTGTCGCGGGCAAGGTGTTGGGTGTGTGCCAGGAGCCCTTTGTTCTGCGGGGCCAGACGCTGAGAGTGAGTCTGAGCGGCGGACTGGCGCTGTTCCCGCAGCATGGCAGTGATTACGAAGAACTGGCCCGCCATGCTGATGCGGCCCTGTATGCCGCCAAGCGCGGTGGGCGCATGCAGGTGCGCTGCCATGCCGGAGCGCAGGCGGAACCCGAGGTGGTGGCGTTGCCGGGTCTGCCGGATCCCGTGTTGCCGGACGCCTGAAATGCTATTGAAAAACTAGCTACAAACGTTTGTCTGATAAGCGCTAGTGGCCATTTTTGTTCAAATTTTCGTGCTTCGACCGGGCGCCAGATTTAAATTTGCTCCGCGGCCGCACAAATAATTTTGATGGTGTGCGCCGCGCTGTGCCCCTACGATTGGCAACACTTAGAAACCTGCCAGGAGACCAGCGTGAGCGACCTTTCCACCATGACCTGCATCGAAGACCTGCGCCGCGTCTACAAGCGCCGCGTGCCGCGCATGTTCTACGACTACTGCGACTCGGGCTCCTGGACCGAAGGCACCTACCGCGCCAACATCGACGAGTTCCAGTCCATTCTGCTGCGCCAGCGCGTGGCGGTGAACATGACCGGCCGCAGCACGCGCAGCACCATGATCGGCCAGGACGTCGCCATGCCCGTGGCGCTGGCCCCCACCGGCCTGACCGGCATGCAGCATGCCGACGGCGAAATTCTGGCGGCCCGTGCAGCGCGCGACTTCGGCGTGCCCTTCACCCTCTCGACCATGAGCATCTGCTCGATTGAAGACGTGGCCGAGCACGCCGGGCCCGGCTTCTGGTTCCAGCTCTATGTGATGCGCGACCGCGATTACATCGAGCGCCTGATCGACCGCGCCAAGGCCGCTGGCTGCAGCGCGCTGCAGCTCACGCTCGATTTGCAAATCCTCGGCCAGCGGCACAAGGACATCAAGAACGGCCTGTCGTCGCCGCCGAAACCCACGCTGGCCAACATGATCAACCTGGCGACCAAGCCGCGCTGGTGCTTAGGCATGCTGGGAACCAAGCGGCGCAGCTTTGGCAACATCGTCGGCCACGCCAAGGGCGTGGGAGACATGTCGTCGCTGGCCTCGTGGACGGCCGAACAATTCGACCCCGAGCTCAACTGGGGCGATGTTGAGTGGATCAAAAAGCGCTGGGGCGGCAAGCTGATCTTGAAGGGCATCATGGACGCCGAAGACGCCCGCCTGGCCGCCAACAGCGGCGCCGACGCGCTCATCGTCAGCAACCACGGCGGCCGCCAGCTCGACGGCGCGCCTTCGTCGATTGCTGCGCTGCCCGCCATTGCGCAGGCGGTGGGCAAAGACATCGAGGTGTGGATGGACGGCGGCATCCGCAGCGGGCAAGACGTGCTCAAGGCCCGCGCCCTGGGCGCACGCGGCACCATGATCGGGCGCAGCTTCTTGTATGGTCTGGGCGCTTACGGCGAGCTGGGCGTGACGCGGGCGCTGGAGATCATCCGCCGCGAGCTGGACCTGACCATGGCCTTCTGCGGCCGCACCGACATTGACACGGTGGACGAAAGCATCCTGCTGCCGGGCACCTACCCCAAGCCGTGATCTGAGCCTCGGGGCCGGAACCTAATCGGGGGTTCTGGCGACTGTTGGCAACCCGGTGAATCCAGTCGGCGGCGTGGTGCGTATACGGAAAGCAAGAATTGCCTTCCTCCACCACAATCCATGCATGTCCCTGCCTTCCTCCGACGCCGAGCTGGTCACGCTGATCGACCGCATTGCCCAGCGCGACGAAACCGCGCTGCGCGCGCTCTACGACCTGACCTCGCCGCGACTTTTTGGCCTGGCGATGCGCGTCCTGCGCCGGCGCGACGCCGCCGAGGACGTGCTGCAAGAGAGCTTTCTCACCGTTTGGCGCGCTGCGGGCGACTACCGCCTCTCGCTCAGCCCGCCGCTGGCGTGGCTCGGCGTCATCGTGCGCAGCCGTGCGCTCGACGCCCTGCGCAAGCACGCCAGTTCGCGCGCCGACCGCACCCAGGAACTGGACGACAGCCTGGGCCAGGCCCTGGAGAGCGATGCCCAGGACCCTATGGACGCGGCCGATGCCAGCGAACAGGCCACCGCCCTGCACACCTGCCTGCAGCGCCTGGAAGCCAAGCAGCGCGAGGTGGTCAGCCTGGCCTATCTGCGCGACCTGAGCCACAGCGAACTGGCGCAGCAGCTGGCCCTGCCGCTGGGCACGGTGAAAACCTGGATTCGGCGCGGCCTGGAGCAATTGCGCGGCTGCATGGCCCGCTACGCCTGAGCCCGCCATGAACCTCCACCAACACCCCGAGTTGCTGCAGAAACTGGCGGCCAGCTATGCGCTCGGTACGCTGCGCGGCGGTGCGCGCCGCCGGTTTGAAACGATGGCGCGCGAGCACCCCGCCGTGCGCGCCGCCGCGCTCCTGTGGCAAAGCCACTGGGCGGGCTTGACCGAACTCCAGGCGCCCGAGCCACCCCCCGCCGCCGTCTGGACACGCATCGACAACCTGGTGCAGGCGGAGCGCGCCGCGCTGCGCCAACGTGCCCGCCAGGCGCCGCGAGCGCCTTGGTGGCAACGCATTGCGCTGTGGCAGGGCGCTGCGGCCATGGGGGCCTTTGCCACCGCCGCGGCGGTGGTGGTGGCCTTGCAGGCCACCGGCGGCCTGCACGATTCCTCACAGCAGATTGCCAGTTTGCAGGCCGAGCTGGCCGAGCGCGCGACGCCCCAGGCGAGTTACGTGGCGGTGCTGCGCGACGAAAAAGCCGCTGCGGCGCTGCTCGTCACCTTCGACGCCCGCGCCCAGCAATTGCAATTGCAGCGCGTCGGCGGTTTTGAAGTGCCAGAGGGCCGCTCGCTGCAACTCTGGGCGCTGCCCACCAGCGGCAAGCCGCGCTCCCTGGGCGTTCTGGCCGACGGGCGCAGCCAGGCCTTGCCGGCCGCTGCCGGGGAAGTGCAGGGCGTGCCCATGCTCGCCATCAGCCTGGAACCCAAGGGCGGCGTGCCGTCCGAAGGCGGACCGACCGGGCCGGTGCTGTTCACCGGCGAATGGATTCAGAAATCGGCGTGAATGCCAACAGAGCGCCAACCACCGCGCCAAACACAAGGGGATAGGAATGAACTGGAAATCGCTGACCCTGCTGGCCGGCCTCGCTTGCGCGGCGGCCCTGGCGCAGGCCGAAACCGGCAAGCTGCTGCTTACCGGCGGCGTCAGCAGCATCACCGGCACGGCCGGCGGCGGCATCACGCCCTGGGCGGTGATTGGCAGCAACGCCACCGAGGGAGAGTGGGGCGCCAGCGCCTTCACCACCCGCGCCGTCACGCACGACTACGCGCTCACCAGCACCGGTGCAGCGCTGGGCTGGAACGAGCGCGTCGAGCTGTCCGTGGCCCGGCAGGATTTTGACGCCAGCGCGGCAGTCGCGCTGAACGGCATTGCGGCCTTTGGCGTGCAGCCCGGCCAGCACATCCGCATGGACGTGCTCGGCCTCAAAGTGCGCGTGGCGGGCGATGCCATCCTGGACGCCGACACCTGGATGCCGCAGATTGCCGTCGGCCTGGAGCACAAGCGCGTGCGCCCCGGTTCGCTGCAGTCGGTGTTCGACTTTCTGGGCGCCGACACGCAATCGACCGATTTCTACGTCAGCGCCACCAAGCTGGTGCTGGACAAAGGCCTGCTGCTGAACGCTACGCTGCGCTCCACCCGCGCCAACCAGAACGGTTTGCTCGGTTTTGGTTCGGCCGCGCCGGGACGCGGCAGCCGCAGCCTGCAACCGGAATTTTCGGTAGCCTGGCTGCTCCGCCACGACCTGGCCATAGGCGCGGAATGGCGCTTCCAGCCCGACAACCTGCAGGCAACCGGCCGTGCGGCCGGCCTGGGCGCTGGGCTGCGCGAGGACGCGTGGCGGGACCTCTTTATTGCCTGGGCGCCGAGCAAAAACCTCTCGTTCACGCTGGCCTGGGCGGACCTAGGGCGCGTCGTCCCCGGCATCACCAACGGCCGGCGCCAGAGCGGCGCCTATCTCTCGGCCCAGGTGGCCTTCTGACGCGGAAAACCCCCATGAAAATATTTTCCTTGTGCTTCGCCCTGGTTCTTGCGGGCGCAAATCTGGCCCACGCACAGACGGCTGCGGCGCCCGCCGCCGCACCCGCTGGTTTGTATGCTGCGCTGGGCGAAAAGGCCGGCATCGATCGCCTGGCAGACGACTTTGTGGAGCGCCTGCTGCGCCACCCGCGCATCGGCCCCCAGTTCAAAGACACCAAGCCCGCCGCCTTCAAGGAAAGCCTGGCTGAGCAGTTTTGCGTGCTGAGCGGCGGCCCCTGCACCTACCAGGGTGCCGACATGCGCGAAGTGCACGCCGACCTGGATATCAACAAAGGCGATTTCAACGCCCTGGTGGAGGTGCTGCAGCGCGCCATGGACGCGCAAGGCATCCCCTTCTTTCAACAAAATCGCTTGCTGGCGCTGCTCGCGCCCATGCACCGCGACGTCATCACGGTGCACTGACATGCTGCGAAATGCTCTGCTTTTGATAGCCTTTTGCGCAATCAGTGCAAGCGCTGCGACCACTTTTGCCGGGAATGTGCAGGTACAGATACTTGACAAGGAAGGCCGCGCCGTCCCCGACGCCGTGGTGGTGTTGTACCCGGCCAGTCCGGGCGCGCCGCCTGCGGCCAGCAAGGTCACGATCGGCCAGCAACGCATGCGATTTCTGCCGCCCGTCACCGTGGTGTCGCCGGGCAGTACGCTGCACTTCACCAACCTCGACCGCTGGGACCACCACATTCGCGGCACCACGGCTGCACTGGGTTTTGCCGACGCGGCGGCTGGCGCAGACTTCGAAATGCGCCTGGCAGGCGCCAGCGCGGGCGCACCAGGAGGAGAAGCGGAAGTCACTGTGGAGAAGCCGGGCCCCATCCTGCTCGGCTGCCATCTGCACGGCTCCATGCGCGGCCATGTCTTTGTCACGGATTCGGCCTGGACGGTCAAGACCGACGACGACGGCATTGCCCGCTTTGCGTCCGTTCCCGAGGGCGCGGCGCAACTGCGCGTCTGGCACGCCGAGCAACTGGTAGAACTGCCGCGCCGCAATCTGCAGGTGGGCACTGCGCCGCTGCTCGACAGCGTGCAGCTGAGCGTGGTGCCGCGGCGGCGGAGAACGTGAGAGCGTGAGCCAGCTTGCCGTGCGGGCTGAGTGCGAATTTGGAGGGGCGGCATGACTTGGGGAAGGTTGCAGGCCGGCATGCTGTAGAGGATTTGCAAAGCTGCACTGGCCAAGAGTTGGCGCCGCCTGTCGGCTGTCATTTTCATCGGGTGTGGCGGCCTCTGCGAGTCGCTGTAAACACAAAAGGGTAAGATTTTTCCAAAAAAATACTCATAGATACGCTGTTCTGTACAAAAAATATCAATCTATGAATTTTTGCAATGTGAAAATGATGAGCGTGCGATGCGCGGTCTGACGCGGGGCCTCGTTTTCTAGCCCCTTGCAGGACTGGTCAAAATATTCATAGAGTTGTAAAAAACAAAAAATTGATACTATCTATGAATGCCAAAGCAAACCACCCACCCTGCAGACTACCCCCAAGCTGTGTTGCAGCAAATTGAGTTGCTGGGGCAAAACATTGCCATTGCCCGCAAGCGGCGTGGCGAGACGCAGACGCAATGGGCGCGGCGTCTGGGTGTGTCGCAACCCACCATGGCGCGCATTGAGCGGGGCGATCCGTCCGTGGCGATGGTCTCGTATGTGATGTGCATGTGGCTGGTGAACTCGGCGGTGGCGGTGGCGGACCTAATTTCGCCGCTCAACGACCATGCGGCACTGGAGCGCGAGGTTTTTAGAGTGCGCAAGACGCGTAAAACGCCGCTGAAAAGACTTGGCAGTCAGAGCGGTGCGACATCGTCGGAGGGAAAAAAATCGCAGGAGCATTCTCCCGTCAATTCAACCTCCGCTGCCGCCAGTGTGATGTCTGCAAAGCGCCAGCCTGAGGATGCGGCAAGAGCTTCCGAAGCTACAAGTCGAATTTCCGATGTGGTTTCCAAGCAGCTGCAGGGTGCCTCATTTCCCTCTATCTCCGTGGACGAGAAAAAGCTCCTGATTGCACGATCCGCCGCAGATTCTCCTAAAAGGCTCTCAAAGTCGAGCGCATTGGGCTCATACGAAGATGACCTCGGTAGGCTCAAAAAGTCGCTGGCTGGAGGAGCAGCCGCAAATGCTCTTGAAGAGCTCTCAAAGTCGAGCGCGTTAGGCTCTCGGGAAAGTGAGCTCGAGAGGCTGAAACAGTCGCTAACCGGAGGAACATTTGCAAGCTCCCTTGAAAAGATATCAAAGTCGAGCGCATTGGGCTCTTACGAAGATGACCTCGACAGGTTGAAAAAGTCGCTTGCTGAAGGGCCGATCGCAAATGGTTTGGCAGCGTTAATGCTGAAAGGACGATCAGGAGCGAAATGAATACCGGAGTTTTACCGAGTCGCTACGCACCACAGGACACATTATTTCTGTGGATGCTGGTGAACCCTGAACACCCCACGCTGGTGGGCAAGCTGCGCCTGTCGCAACTGGTGGCGGATTGCGCCACCTTCACCTATGACGCCCCATGGTGGAACTTTGCGCTGAGCGAGGATTTGCCGATCGTGCAGGGGCAAGAGTTCACGGCGGGAGAGCGGGGCAGCGCGCCCGGCGCCATTGACGACGCGCGGCCCGACCGTTGGGGCGAGCGCGTCATTCGCCACGTCGACCGGCCCGCGCGCCTGTCGATTCTGGAGATGCTGCTGTTTGCAGGCGACGACCGGTTTGGCGCGTTGGGGGTATCGGTGTCTCCCGAGCACTACATCCCGCGCCGCCTCGGGCCGTATCCGCAATTGCGCGACCTGGCCCAGCTCAGCGCCGCTGTAGAAGATCTTCAAACCCAAGCGCCCGTGACGGCCGAAATGCAGCGGCTCATCCAGCCGAGCGTGACCTTGGGTGGCGCCCGGCCCAAGGCGCTGCTGCAGACCGATTCCGGGGCCTGTGTCGTCAAGTTCAGCGAGTTGGACGATGTCGTGGACACGCCTCTGGTGGAGCATGCCACCATGACCCTCGCCGCCCACGCCGGCATCGTCGTGGCCACCACAGGTGTGCTGCCCGTTCCCGCGCGCCACGGCAAGGCCCGGCACGCCCTGACCATCGAGCGGTTTGACCGACTGGGTGGTTACCGCCTGCATTGCTTGTCGGCCCGCACCGCGCTGCGCGCCGCACGCCTGCCCGAGAGCTACAGCGCCCTGGCTACGGTGCTGCTGCGCTTGGGCCACCCTGACCGGCAGGGCTCCATGCGCGAAGAGCTGTTCAAGCGCATGGTGTTCAACATCCTCATGGACAACACCGACGACCACGAGCGCAACCACAGCCTGCGCCTGGGGCTGGATGGCTACTACGAGCTGACGCCCGCTTACGACGTAGTGCCTACCCTGCTGAACCTGGACCGCCAGGCGATGCTGGTGGGTAAGGCCGGTGCGGAATCGAGCCTGGAGAACGCGCTGACGGAGCTGAGCGAATTCGGCATCCGACGAGCTCGCGCCATCGAGCTGATCCGGCAGGTGGTGCGTGTGGTGGACGGGTGGCCAGAGCACTTTAGGCAGCATGGCGTGGTCCGCTCCGACATGGAGCTGCTGCACGCCAGCATCGACCGGGAGGCCTTGCTGAGCCAAAGAAAAGCGTTTCGGTGATGGGCGTCGCCCGCCCGGGCAGCGGCCCGCTGCGGTCGATTTGCATCCGACGATTCTCAAGTTCGACAGGCTCCTGGCCGCGTCAGTGCAACGGTGCGGCGAAAGGCTTTCTCCGAACACTGACATATCAACGACCCGGGTTGGGTCGGCCCCTTCCCCCCCACGCTCAGCCCGGCGCGTCGGCGTCGATACAGACGCCACCGCGGCCATTGCCCTTGGCTTGGTACATGGCCGCATCTGCACGCTTGATGCAGGCATCAGCGCTGGCCAATGGGTCGCGCAAGATTGCGACCCCCAGGCTGACGCTACAGGCGTAGCGCTGCGTTGCTGCCTCGCCACCGAGATCAAAGTCCATCGCCAGCGCCTGCATGACCTTGTCAGCCGCCGCGTGGGCGTGCCGCAGGCTCCCCCGGTCATTGGCGTCCACATCTTCCATGAGGATGGTGAACTCGTCTCCCCCCAGGCGCGCTACCGTGTCGACGCCGCGCACACACCCCGTCAGGCGCTGGGCCACCTGCTGCAACAGCAAGTCACCCGCTGCGTGCCCTCGTTGGTCATTGAGCGATTTGAAGCTGTCCAGATCCAGAAACATCAGTACGGCGTGCTTGCCGGTACGTGCCATGCTGATCAGGGCTTGCTGCAGGCGGTCCATGAACAGACGGCGATTGGCCAGGCCGGTGAGCACGTCTTGAAACGCCATTTGCCGAATGAGCTCTTCAGACTCACGGCGGGCGGTCACGTCTCGGCCGATACCACGGTAGCCGGTAAAACCGCCCTCGCTGTTGAACATTGCCTCGCCACTGATGGCGTGCCATAACAGACGTTTGCTGTCGCCGCGCACCTGCATCTCAAACTCATAAAACGTCGCATGCGCGTCCAGCAAGGCCTGGTAGGCGGCCCACTGCGACGCGCTCAGCTCGATTTGCGGCAGTTGCTGGCGCGTCTTGCCAAGTACCTCCTCGGAAGCACCGGGGGTGATGCCGCGACTTCCAATGTCCAGGCGCACAAAGCGGCCCAGCACGTCGAGCTCCCAATACCAGTCAGACGACAGCGCTGTCATCGCGCGGGAGCGGCTTTCACGGGCATGCAGATCCAGCTGGCGTTGGTATTCGCCGGTGATCTCCTGCACCGTGCCTTCAAAGTAGCGCACCCGCCCCTGCGCATCACACACTTGGTGGGCGTGCTCTCGCACCCAGATCCGCTCGCGCGTCTTGTGGCGGTAAACCTCGGAGACAAAATCCACCACCTGCCCGTACTCGCTGAGCAGACGGGTGAATTGGTCGCGGCGCTGGGGATCGCAATACCACTCGGTGCCAATGTCATGGATGGCCGCCAGCATCTCGGCTTCCGTCAGGTAGCCGTTGAGTTGGACCAACGCCGCATTGGCGCGCAGCTGGTGCCCACCCCAACTGGAGCGGTAGGCGCCTATAGGAAGCCGCTCAAACAGCGTCTGGAAGGAGTCTGTGTACAAAGCGATGGCTCCTGGGCTCGCTCTTTGGAACGAATGTTGAGAGTTCCATGGGCCCAAACAATAAGAAGCGAACGTTGGGAACCATGTTGCGGGGGGCCGATTCTTGGAGCAAGCGGGTTTACCCAGTTATGGACGTCCTTCAGAGTGTCCTGAAACCGGCGGCATGATCGCTGGATTCCTTCTTGCGCTTCTGCCGCCGGTCACCGTGGTGGCGCAAGTCCCCTTCTTGCTCGGCAGCCACCGATGCAGCATTCATTTCAGTAGGACACAGCAATGAAAAATCAACGGCACATTCAAGACCAAGAACTTTAAGCCCGGAGTGCTTTCCCCCACACCGGAAATCCAGACGGGATTGCCTACCGGGGTCGCCACGATAGAAAAACAGTACTTCGGGCAGATTGAGGGGCGCTCAGCGACCTTGTTCACTGCGGCATTCGATCCTGCGTCCGGGCGGGGCGCGTATTGCGCCATGGAATCCTTCGAGGGCTCTTTGAATGGAAAGAGCGGCACATTCAATTTCATTCACTCAGCGGCGACCCGTGGAAAGGACAGAACCAACGAGTTCTTCTCGATCGTTGAAGGCAGCGGCACCGGCGATCTCGGAGCCATTCAAGGCAGCGGCGGTATGCGGATCGATCCGGATGGCACGCACCACATCTGGCTTGATGTGAGCGGCCTGTTTTAGCACCGCCGCGCACAATACCGTGCGTGACCGTTTCCGAGACAAATTCCCGCGCAGACCCATCGCCCGCAACGCCCGCGGCCAGCGGCAAGCTGCGCCGCATTGCCCATCTCGACATGGATGCGTTCTTCGCCTCGGTCGAACTGCTGCGCTACCCCCAACTCAAGGGCCTTCCCGTGGTCATCGGTGGTGGGCGGCGCACGGTGGACGAGCTGCTACTGCAAGGGCCCGACGGCACCGGTGAGCGCGAGCGCTGCTTTGTCCCGGTAGCCGACTTCCCTTTACTCAAGGACTACGTCGGCCGGGGCGTCATCACCACGGCCACCTATGCCGCGCGGCAGTTTGGCGTGGGCTCGGCCATGGGCATGATGAAAGCTGCCCGGCTGTGCCCGCAGGCTATCGTGCTGCCAGTGGACTTTGACGAGGTGCGCCGCTTCTCGCGTTTGTTCAAAAGCACGATTGCCGAGATCGCGCCGGTCATGGAGGACCGCGGCGTGGACGAGGTGTACATCGATTTCACAGAGGTTCCCGGGGGCCAGCGCGAGGGCGGGCGCGTGCTGGCGCGGCTGATCCAGAAGTCGATTTTCCAGGCGACGGGCCTGACCTGCTCGCTTGGCGTCGCACCCAACAAGCTGCTGGCCAAGATGGCCAGCGAATTCGACAAGCCCAACGGCGTCGCCGTGCTGTACGAGCACGAACTGCAGCAACGCATCTGGCCGCTTTCCTGCCGAAAAATCAACGGCATTGGCCCCAAGGCGGGCGACAAGCTGGCCCGGCACGGCATAGAAACCATCGGCGAGCTGGCTGCGCGGCCCACAGACTGGCTGGTGCAGCACTTTGGCCGTGCCACCGGCGTCTGGCTGCATGAATCGGCCTGGGGGCGCGACAGCCGCCCGGTGCAGACGCACAGCGAGCCCGTGAGCATGAGCCGGGAGACCACTTTTGAGCGCGATTTGCATGTGGTCCAGGACCGCCGCGAGCTGGGCGCCATCTTCACCCGGTTGTGCGAGCAGGTGGCGGCCGACCTGCAGCGCAAGGGCTACGTGGGCCGGGGCATAGGCATCAAGCTGCGCTATGCCGATTTTTCCACCGTCACCCGCGACCACACGTTGGTTGCCGCCACGCAGGACGCCGCCGCCATCCGCCGCGCCGCCGGCCTGTGCCTCAAGCGCGCGCCGCTGAACCAGCGGTTGCGGCTGCTGGGGGTGCGGGTGGGGGCGCTCATGCGGCTGGAGGATGTGGCCATGGGTGTTCCCGTTGTGCCCGCCCTCGAAACGCGGCAACCGCGCCAGTCGCCCTTGTTCTGAACGATTGGAACGCGCCTCGAACGGGCAGGAGCCCCTACTGCCGCGCCATGCGCACGTTGGGCGGCGGCGCCATCGGGTGGCTGGTGCGCCAGGGGTTGATGTCCAGGCCGCCGCGGCGCGTGTAGCGTGCATACACCTCCAGCTTCACGGGCTCGCAGCGTGTCCACAGGTCCATGAAGATGCGTTCCACGCACTGCTCGTGGAATTCGTTGTGGTTGCGAAAGCTCACCAGGTACTGCAGGAGCGATTCCTGGTCCATTTGTGCGCCGCTGTAGGCAATGCGAATGCTGCCCCAGTCGGGCTGGCCGGTGACCAGGCAGTTGCTTTTGAGCAGGTTGCTGGTGAGTACCTCGCTGACCGGGGCTTCGTCTTGTGCCGTTCGCAGCAACTCGGGTGCCGGCGTGTAGCGGCTGCATTCGATGTCCAGGCGGTCCAGGCTGAGGCCGTCCAGTTCCTGCACCGCCTCGCGCTCGAACTGTTCGGGCAGCAGCAGGCGCACGCCCACGCTGCCGCTGCGTTCAGAGCCCTGCCACGCGGCCTGGGACAGATCGCTGCGCATGCGCGCCGCCACGTCCTGCGGGCTGGCGAAGGGCGTATTGGCATAGCTGCCCAAGTAGAGCTTGAGCGATTTGCTCTCGATGATGTTGGGCGACTCGCAGGGCACGGTGAGGTGCGCCAACGCCACTTGTGGCTTGCCACGCGGATTGAGCCAGGAAAGTTCGAACGCGGTCCACAGGTCGGCGCCGAAGAAGCGCGGCTGGGCCCCCACGCCGATCTCGGTGCGCTTGGCGGCACGGGGCATTGGAAACAGCAGCGCCGGGTCGTAGTGCTCGGGCGTCGCACTGTCTTTGCCCAGCGGGGATTGTTCAGGGGTGTTCATAGGAAATACTATAAAAATAATAGCTACAAAAGCTTATGGGATAAGCGCTAGAGTCTATTTTTATTCAAATTTTCGCTCGCGCAGCCACTTGGTGGCAATCCACTTCTCGCCTGCCAGCACCGGCGCGCCGCCGTGCAGCGTGCGCGTGTCGGGCCGGGGCCGGTCGTAGCTGAAGAAGACGGCATTGCCGCGCTGGGGCGACACCGTGAGGCCCAGGCTGGGAAACACCGTGGCGCCGCCAGCCTGCGGCGTGTTGAGGTACATCACCAGCGTGGCCACGCGCTGCCCGCCTCGGCGCAGCATGCTGGCGGTGCCCGCCTCGGCCGGGTCGAAATAGTCGTAGTGCGGCTTGTATTCGGCGCCCGGACCGTAGTGCAGCACCTGCAGGCCTTCTCCGTGATCCACCGGCCAGTCGAGCAGCGCGGCAATGCGCTCTTCCAGGCGCTGCACCACGGCGTTTTCGCCGCGCTGGAAAAACATGCCTTCGCTGGTGCGGTCGGGGTTGAGCTCTTCGCCGCCGGTGTGCGTCTCCACGGTGAGCGAGCGTGCCAGTCGGGGGCGTGCGGCGCCGATCAGTGCGGCGCATTCCTCGGCATCCAGCAACTGCGAGAACACCACGAGCGGCGGGCGATCCAAGGCCACCTGCACGCCCACCGCGTGCCCGGCCGCGTGCAGCACGTGCGGCGCGCCATACAGCTTGGGTCCAGGCAGGCGGGCCGGTGCAGGGACAGGTTCGTCCAACACCTCGCCCAGCGCTGCCTCGGCCGCCGCAGCCTCCCAGCCGGCAGTGGCCATCGCCGCGTGCATGGCCGCGCGCTCCACGCCCGCCGCGACTTGCTCGTTCACCCAGCGGCGCACTTCCTCAGATGCGGGGCTTATGGCCGGCCGGCCGCTGTCGGCGAAAGTGAAAGGCTTGTGCTCGTCCATGGCGCCCTTTTACCGCATCTGCAGCAGGGCGCTCACGCGCTGCGGCGGCGAAACACCAGGCGATCGGCCGACGATGCGGCGGGAGCGAAAGCGTAGCCGTCCGCGTCAAAGGCCTGCAGATCCTCCAGCGCCTGGGCGCGCTGCACGATGGCAAAGCGCGCCATGCGTCCGCGCGCACGCTTGGCGTGAAACCCGATCACCTTCCAGGCGCCTGCGTGCCAGTCTTCAAAGACGCATTCGGCGACACGGGCCCGCAGCGCCTTGCGATCCACGGATTTGGAATATTCCTGCGACGCCAGATTGAGCAGCAGCGGCTCGCCAGGCTGCTTGAGCAGCTGTTTGTCCAGGTGCCGCGCGATCTGGGCGCCCCAGAAGTCATACAGGTTGGTGCCATGGGGCGTGGCCAGACGCGTGCCCATCTCCAGGCGGTAGGGCTGCATGCGGTCAAGCGGGCGCAGCACGCCGTAGAGGCCGCTCAGAATCGCAAGGTGGTCCTGCGCCCAAGCGAGCGCCGAGGCATCCAGGCTGCCCGCGTCGAGTCCGTCGTAGACATCGCCATTGAAGGCCAGCAGTGCCTGGCGGGCGTGGGCTTCGCCCGGCCGCGCGCGAAAGTTCGCGTAGCGCGCTACGTTCAGCGCTGCCAATGTGTCGCTGATGTGCATCAGCGAGGCCAGCTCCTGCGGCGCAAAGCCGCGCAGGAGACCCACCAATTCGCGGGCCTGGGCAGGAAAGGCGGGCAGCGTGTGCGCCAGACCGGGCGGCAGCGGTGTGTCGAAATCAAGGGACTTGGCGGGCGAGAGCAGGATCAGCATGCGGTTCCTCA
>ERZ724504.960-NODE-960-length-16143-cov-6.860704_pt1 | contig 16143 bp, 23 predicted proteins | sample MGYA00376037_ERZ724504 | MGnify/ENA primary metagenome ERZ724504 (study PRJEB28724, sample SAMN07190888) | wastewater metagenome | isolation source: influent of sewage treatment plant in Hong Hong | place: USA: Christiansburg, Virginia | collected 2016-03-01 ... | reverse complement strand
CGGCTACAGCCGCTGAACAGGTTCGGACGCTGGGGAGTATTTCAGCAGCCTGCTAAGCTCTCCGTCAACCCAAAAAAATAGGACTCTTGCTGTGAAGCAGAGTCCTATTTCTTTTTTTTAGCCGTTTTAGCGGCGCTGTTTTTGTCAGCTTTGGTCAATTCCCTAAGTAACGCAAGCACGAGGCAGATAAGTGCAACGAACAGAGCGAAAACTACAGGGCCAGAGAATGCCTGCGAAAGCGCATTCATCATATGTCCTTTCAAATAATGGCCTAAATATTGCCAAATAAGAGCTGTGAAGCTCCTCCATTACTTTCCGAAATACTTAGCTTGGATGCGGTAAACAACATAAGCTGCTACCACGTTCGCAAGACAAGCTACGACTTGACCATCCCCTATTTTAGCCACTGCATCCCAGCCAAGACCACCGTAAGCAACATTCAATACAAAGGTTACGTCTTTCGCAAAAGACTTTGTATTAACGTACTTGATGACAAGACCAGGAAAAAGTGCCCAGATAGAGATGACAAAAACAAACGCCAAAACGGATATGCTAAGTATAGACATAGCGTTCTCCTTTATGGTTGGTTTGTTTATGCTTCTTCGCCAACACACGCACACGCAAAAACGCCTTAGAGTGAACTAAAGTGAATTCAGGGGGAGTGAAGGTGAGCGCTAGTTTCTTTGGGTGACCAAATAACCAGCTAATGAGGGTGCCGTAAGGCGTTCAGGGTTCGCATGAAGCGAAAGCTCAGAAGAAGCAACGGCTATTCTATCTGAGAATCTGCTTTTCACCCTTATGCCAGCAGCTTTTTTGTTGCCTGTGATGGCCAAAAAAAATGGGGCACGAAGGCCCCAAGTTTGTTGAAAAAACCGCTCTGTTTGCTCCCAAAGCTCTCAGGTGCCGGTTCTGTGTGAGGCTCAGGCCAAAGCCCAAACACCACGTTCTGTAGATGCGAAAAGACCGTTGCTGTTCAGTGTCTGACGAATCTTGGCTTCCCAGTTAGGGTTTGCCTTGAGTTTGTCGGGCGCTGCGCGACCCACTTCCTGATAAATCTCAGAAAGATTGGCCTTGCCGCCCAGGCGTTGCAATACAACTCCAACAATGGATTTCCATGTGCCTGTGACTCGCGAATGTTGTTCGCGGGCCATAGTGTTCAGGAGAACCATAATAGGCATTGTTTTCTTGCGCCAAAGAATAAGGTACTCATGCATGATTCTCGGCAGACTCATATTCGAGTAAACACGAGAATCAGAAACGCAGTTGTGCTGCATTTTAATAATTACCGAAGCCAGCTCAGACGATGGCATTCGAGCAATCAACTCTGCTTGAGTAGAAACATAGGTCCCATTTCTCCGCAGGTCACCCACGAGAGCGCCATAAAACCCACCAGGCAAAGTAGCGTCACGTTGATTAAGCAAAACCAGTTGCATCTTCTCGTGAAAATCGTCGCTACTGGCGCAACGGGATAAATCTGCAGGGTGTGGTTTATCGCCCCAGACATTACCGCTGTAGAGAATCATATCCAAATATGGCGGGTGCGAGACGCAAAGATCTACCTGCTGTCCAATATGATTCAAAATCGAATCTTGGACTGCATTAAATCCTTCGTAGAGATCAAGGCCATAAGCCTTAATCCCCATTTCTTGTGCAACTTCAATAGAAGTTCCTGACCCCTTCATTGGATCACAAAAGGTCTTTGGTTTCAATTGCTCGAAAAGCGACTTGTAAACGAAGCCACTTGCGTTACCGCGCCATTTGGAATCGCCCCATGGGCCGCGTTCTGGAAAAGAGATTACGCTGTGCATAGCTGCTCCGAGTGATGGTGCAGCTCCACGGGAGTTGCACCCGTGGGTTGAAAAGTAAGGGCCGACACAAAGGTCAGTCTGATGAAATCAGTGCCGTTATTCTGACGGGTTTTATGCTGCCCGTAAAGCCTTCAGGACATTTTGGAAACCATTTTTATGGCCATGCATACTGCCGTGGAAGCGTAGTTTCCGCAGTCCGTCACCGGCTGGTCGATGAAGTGAAAAAGCACATGCCAGCGCTGCCCTTGCGCGAAAAATTGGAAGTTCGGTTCATGCTCATCTGAATTGATCAGTTCAAATTCTTTAATGCGCGAATCTGGCACTACATGCGCGCAAAAGCGTGGGTGGTGCGCATGGTAAATCATTGGGATTGGCGCCAGCTCAGCTGAGTCAGGCGCATGGTCAGGATGGCACCAGTAATAGGCATGCGGCGCTGTTGTGTGCAGGTTCTCATTGATGCCCAGATCCTGTGCATCAGTGAGGTTCATGCCTTGCATAAGGTACGTCAGCAGCTTCTGCACCGTAGTGGGCAGCGGGTATTCGCGCTGCTCATAAATCTCAACATACTTGGCATCCAGGCCCAGTATTTCGGCCAGTTGCGGAATGGACAGATTGAGGGCTTGGCGAAAACGCAGTAGTTCGGACGATGGGAGGCTTTGCATCTGAGGGGCAGTCTTACTTTGGGTGTTGGTCTTGAGCGAGCTTGGCTTGTTTGGCAAGTTTGTTGGCAAGCAAAAGCATGAGCGTTGCGCTTGCAGCCGCAAGGACGTAGAGGGCAACGGACAGGAGAGTGTTGCTAAATTCAGGCGCGAAGTTCAGTACGCGCTCTGCCGCGACGAAGGTGATGCAAATGAGCGCAACTAACTTGTGGTCGGGCTTTCCCCAGCAGGACCAAAGAGCGGCGCCGACGAATAGCCCACAAATGAAGACGTAGAGCGTTGCGATGAAGCCAATAGACTCTATGGAGGTCATGGCTCACCCAAAGAAGGTTGTGCCTGCAAGCATCCCCAGTGCAACCAGTCCTGCCGCGCGGAAGAATTCACGGACCTTGGCGAATGGGTCAAGGTAGTTGGCGGCGGGCGCTGCCGGTGCGCTGTTAGCGTTCTCAACTTGGTTTACTGCGATCTGAGCCATGGCCATGTTGTGACTTGCAGCAAGGAATTCCACGGTTTCGGCCATGGCTGCGGGGTGCTCAACCAGCGCCATGCATGCCTGCAACTCCATTGGAGCATGGCCTGATGTGACGCCCACAAGCTCCACCCCCTTGGGAATACTCCCGGCAGATAGCTGATAGAGAGCATCATTTCGATCTTCTGCTGCTTCGGGCAAAAGCGCGACCAGTGTCACCAGGCGGTAGTAATCTCCGACTTCAAGATTTTCTCCGATGACGCGATTGATGTGCCGCAGGATTTCACGACGTTCTACGTTTGCCATATTTCTTTGTTTCGAGTTCTGTTGACTTCAGGTTCTCATAGATCACCCTGCTGTCAATGACTTGAAATAAATATCCAGCCATGTTGCCAATGGGGCTAGTATGTCTTATCGTTTGAAATAGAAACTTTCTGGGCCACTTATGACACTCACTGCAACACCCTCCGAAAACTTCGCCGCAAATTCCGAAGACAAGGCGAAGAATGAGAAACCGCGCTTTGTCGTGAAAACATGGCATGCACTCGTGGTCGGTATCATTTTGGGCTGTGCCTACAACTTCGTTGCCGCTTATACTGCTCACACCATGGCTGAACAAGGCATGTGTACTGCGTCCAGCGCACACACCGACTTGCTCTGACTTCAGAGTGTCCCAAAAAAAATGCCTCCATCGGGAGGCATTTTTGTTTGAGGACGTTCAGTAGTCAGTGACACCATGAACGGTGAAGTATCGAGACACATCACTTTTGTAGTTGGTCCTGAATTCCGTATCCAGTTCCATCAAAGCCGAAACCAGCGCTGCAAATCGCTCCTCTTCTGGTGAATAGGAATTCATATGCTTTGGGTGCACTAGAACTGCAAGTCCTTGAATAGAACCCTTGAGCTTGAGCGGTTCACATTCAGATGCATTCTTCAGTTTGCGACGGACTTTCGAGATGTAGGTCTCACCCAAGACGCGGCCAGAATTTCCAAAACTCCCAAGACGCAATCCCTCACCATCGCAACTACTGGCTGCATTGATTACGTTGGCCATCACACTTGCGTGTGACCCAGCTGCATAAACAGACCAGCTTCGAGCGCGTTTATTGCCGACAAAGCTATTACTGCTGCCCACCAGGCCGACCAAAAGAAATTGGTCTTCATCGAAACCGATATCGGCTGCTTTGATACGGATGGCAAATTCTTGATAAATGCAGGTGCTGCTCATTTCATTCTCCAGTTGTTAAAACATATCCACGGTTTCACCAGTCAAGGGACCCTTGACTGAGTTAGGCATGGTTTGTGGAAAATGAAAGTCCATCGCAAGAGTCTTATCGACTCCGCTCCAGGGCGCATTGTTTGCCACTGCAATATGGTTGAGATCGACAATGGGTATGTCAATTTTGAGGTACTCGCCCTTCTCTACCACTGTGCAGATGCCAGTATCCATGGACGAGCCAAAGAAATCGTCGTTCTTCATACGCTCCATATCACCGGGGCGAACATGAACTGTAGAGACGAGTTTGCAGTTTTTCAGATCCTCAATATTAAAGATCTGAGCCATGCGCAGGGACGTGATGTAGTTCTCAGCAAGCATGTGCTTGCCGTGGACCAAGCGCTCACCTATTTCAGCTTCGTAAGCTGCACCGCATTTGAAGCCGTAAAGACCTTGGTTGTAGAAAGCTCGGCATGGACCGATGTCTATTACCTCCCAGTTGAACTGGCCAGATTCTTCCACCTGCACACAGGTCAGAATGGTTTCTTTGGCAGTTTTGAGGGTGTAGTGGTTGAGGTTCGCACCTTGATTGCCGATTGGAAAATTGGCAAACGAAATGCGCAAGCGCTGAACTTCGTTCTTCATGGAGTAGCTCCGAGTGAAGGGCTACAACACGGCCCAAGGGCGTGATATAGCCCGTTGGGTTAAATGGAAGGGGTGTCATTCAGACACGAATCGCAGAGCGATTGCTGATGACTATAACAAGAAAACTACCGGCTGGAAATGCACGCACGGAAGTGCACTGGAAAGAAAAAAGACCACCGGCTGTGCGCGATGGTCTTTTGTTTATGGGGGTGTCAATCCTCTATGGGAAGCATGATCGTTGTGTAGGAACGGTCGTGAACCGTGGCCACACGAACTACCTCATTCCCGGTTAGAGTGAAGTCGGAAATCACACGATCACCAGCTTCAATGGCCTGCTTGTTTAAGGTGATTTGCAGATCGGAAATCATGCCTGGCGTTTGGAAGGCATGGGCATCAAGGATCTCTTGATGCGACTTGCCTGCTTGCTTCAGAACATCGATAGCCGCAGGTGTTCCACCTACGCGGCCCAGACTGAATAAGGCGTACATAGCAACTCCTTAGATTTTGGCCATCAAAGTACCGATGACTTCAGGCGCGGGGCGGCGCTTGCAGTCAGCGATGAAATTGCCGGTGACGCGGTGGCCACGCAGCGATTCAGCTGTCCAGGGCGAAGACGCCAAGGCGCCAATGACACGGGAAACAGGGTTCTTGATGTGGGGGGATTTAGTTGGCATGGAAACTCCGAGTTTGAGTCCGTGCCCCATGAGGACAAAGACTCATGGTTGAGGTAAGGGGCGTCACAGGACGCGCACTGCATAAAGCAAATGAGCTTTGATTATGGCTCAAATTCCCTAAAGCACAGTGCCAAAAGCAAAACAGCCTCACCCTGGTGGGGCGAGGCTGTCTTGTGGTTAAAAATTATCGAACTTTGGCACCGTAGTAGGTGACGCCGTTGACAACTTGGACGCGACGGCCATCAGCAGAAATCTGCTGACTTGGTGCGTTAGCAACGTTTGTTGCTGCGGGTTGCGACTGGTAGGCCGCTTGGGCAGGAATGCCCGACTGTTGAGTCATAGCGACTTGTGCAGTAGTAGGAACCACGCGATTGATGCCGCTTGAGTTGATCACCAAAACTGGTGTGCCAACTGCAAACAAGCCATCACGCTGGGGTTGAGACACAGTAATGGGGGCACGTTTGGGGAACGTGACAACATACTCGTAGCCCGGTGTGCCGACATTTTCGACTGTCATTTTTCCTGCAATACCGCCAAGAGCACCGCCGATGGCAGTGATAGCGTTGCGGGCAGCATAGCCTTTACCCTGTGCCAATTTATTTGCAACGACGCCGGTAAGCGCAGATGCAATGCCAGAAACAGCCCATTGGGTTGTGTTCTGAGCCTTCAGGCTGACTTCGTTTACCTGCACGATCACACCCTCTTGGATGTGGCCAACAGAGTTGGTTGGAATCGTGGTTGTTGCGCAGCCAGTCAAGAGAGCAGCTGCAGCGACAACGACCAGGGAGATGAACTTGCGGACCATGATTTTTCCATTCGAAGAATCGAAAGGCACTCAGGTCCAGAAGGACAGAATGCCCTTCAGGGGTGATGTGGGTAAACCCACAGAGATACAGCCGAAATGGCCGTTCAGGAGTGATACATAAATGCAGGATGCAAATATGCAAACACCAGAGTCAGACGGAACGTCTAAACTCAAGTGACTTTGGATCAGAGCACGGTAAGGCGCTTTGAAAATGAGCGCTAAGAGCGCACAAAAAAAGGGTTGGCACTAGACCAAGATCGCTACGGGAGCAATTCGTAGATGTTAGTCGAAACCTCAGGCCCAATCAACAATCGGGCAAAAAAAAGCACCCCGTAGGGTGCAAAGGTGATGGTCAGCGGAAAATGGGGAAAGGGTTAAGGCCCTTCTTATCGATTTACCGTAATCCGGTACTCTGCTCCTGCGTTGTCCTTTGCGAACAAAGTAGGTTTATTCAGCGGAAAGCGGACTTCATCCAGCTTGAATCTCCACTTATCGTCTCTCAGAGCAATTTTGACAACAGCTTCATCTGTTTCAGTGAATGAATTGACCGTAGCCAGGACTGTGAAGATGTAATTATCCTCTGATTGTGCATGCGCTACAGGTAATCCAATAATCGACGCCGATTTAATTTCCATTAAGAGTTGATTTTGCAGATTGTGCTTCGAGATTGTCAGCGTTGCCATCTCGACTTGCGCCATGTCCTTCAAGACACCATTAATGCAGATGAAATGTTTTTCACTGCCTTCGATGCTAGAAACGGCACGTTGCCCAGAATCGCACGTACTGCCCGGTACGGGGGAGGCACTTTCGCTGGCGATAGCAGATGACGCCGCCAGCAGTGCGCCGATAATAAAAGCAGATATCAGTTTCATTTTGTTAACCTGTTTTCCGTTCAATGCATCAAACGGTCGCAGGATTCAGGCTTTCGTCATGCGACGTGGCACTGCTTTGGGGTTTGCTTTGGTTCTCGGGGTCCGATTCATCATCTGGCAATGTGTCGCCGGTTTTCGTGCCAGGGTCGTCAGCCGGTGGCTGCTCTTCGGCGTTGCCGCCTTGCGAAGCATCACTTTGGTTATCGAGCAGGCTCTGTTGGTTATCAGCAGCTGGCTCTTTGTTGGCATCATCCGCACCTGGCGTGGCACCGTTTTCCGCAGCCTTGCCTTTTTTGCCGGGTTCCTTCTTCTTCGGTTCCTTGGGCTGCGATTCGCTGTGGATCTTCGCCAGCAAGGTTTGGATCTCTTCGCGCAGACCCTCTTCCAGCAGCAGGAATGATTCGGAAGTTTGCAGTTTCTGCACCACCGTATGCAATCCGGTGGAGTTGGATGTAACCGCGCGCTTTTGGGCGTAGTCAGGCATGTGCTGCGCCGTGGCCTTGGCCTTGCCTTGAGCCTTTGCAGTGGCAACGGCCTTCTGCAGATTCTCGACAGCCTTTTCAGGTTCCGGGCCGCGCATTGCCTCAATTGCCAATGCAGCAGGAACAGCACCATCGCTGACCATCTGGCGAACTTTGGAGGGCGATGCGGCCAGCAGCAGCAGCTGATGGACGTATTCTGTAGAGCACTTGAGGTTCACCGCAATTTCGGGGATGGTCTTGCGGTACGTGATCATTCGCTGAGCCAGCAGGCCCTTCTCCAGCGGGGAGAATGATCGGGTTTCGTTGGCGGGTGCCAACTGCATGATGATATCTTCGATACTCATGCTTTCTGGCGCGAGTCGCACAGGGACCGTAGTGATATCTGCGCCAAGTTCATCGCGTGCTTTGAGTGCTGCCCGATAGCGCGATTCACCATCGGCAATGAACAGTACGTTATTCTTGCCGTTCTTTGCTGCGAAGGTATAGAGCGGTTTGAATTCCCAGAATCCATGCTCTGCAATACTGCGGGCCAGCTCATCAATATGAGCATTCCATTGTGCAGATGGCAGACGCGGATTCAGACCCTTGTAAATGCGAAGATCATCCAGCGACACAAACATCGTATTTGCATCACGGTCACCAAGGTATCTCTTTCCCAGGTCTTTCGCCTTGACTTGAATGATGGCGTCATCGGTAAAGTTCTGAATATCTTCTGCGCGATCAGAATCAAGAGCATCCAGCTCGGAATGTGTCAGAACAATTTCTGTCGGAGCCAGTTCTTCGCGCAGGGTGACAGGAAACAGGGGGGCAGTGCTGTTGTTCTTTTGTGCGGTAGCTGTATTTTCGATGCTCATCACGACTCCAAGTTGGGGTTATGTGATTAGTAAATCACAGTACGCATTCGGCGCAACCCCTAAACTAAATATAAAATTTTTGAATTTGAAAAAGAAAGTTTCTATTTGAATTAGGCGTAAATAGCTTCTTGAAAATGCTGATTAACATAGGAGCGAATGCCTAGAGCCTTTTCCGGGTGTTTGATGCCCCAAATGAACTCCAGCGAACTTGAGTCAGGATCTTGACGAAGAGCGATTGCCTGTTGGGTCAAGTGGTCGCGCTTGAGAGAATTTGTCTTGACTGGTGCCTTGTTGGGGGTGTGTCGCTCAGATTCGATATTTGTGCACGCCACAGAGATGTGGACATTCTTGCGGCGCAGGTATGTAATTCGCTCTTCAATACCCTTGGCTACAAAGTCTCTGCCCTTCTGATTGATCACGAATACAGGCCATCCTGGGGTCGCGAGCCGGTGTGAGTCCATGTAACCCAATTGGCTGGCTTTACGGATGTAGTACATGATTTGACGATGGCGCAGCTTTTTGGCAGCAATGGTGACATCGTTATGCACTTGGCCTTCCATGATTTGAGAACCACGGAAAAAGACTTTTGAGTTCAGAAGGCTTGAACTGATTGTTTGCCCATCACGCAGATAGCACAGGACGGAAAACAGGTTGATGTGGTTGCCCCATGCAAGACTAGCGTAGTAGTCTGTGATCGCTTCGGAATTCATAAGCTCCCCCTACAGAAGTTGATGGGCTATCTTCTTTTGGGATTGCGTTTCCTCCTACACGCTATTGCCCCCCAATTGGGAGGCAATACCTGCAGTTCTTTACAAATTTCCAGATTCGTAACTAAGCGTTTACCCTAGTAACAGCATGTTATGGCATCATCAGCTCAAACCTATCGACCGAAGAAGGCACTGCGCTTTCTTCTTCTGTGATGACTCGCCGCCCGGTGGATTGGACGGCTGCAGCAGTCACCTTGCTCAGCATTTCTGGTGTCAACAACGAGGTCGTTTTTGCCCCGTTGAGGTGGTAAATCCCTGCGCATAGCAGCAGCGGATTCTTCTCATCCAGGTCACCGTTGGCTTCCGCACCATTCACCCAGACGCGCACCTCAGTGTCGGGGATGTCGATTTCATCAAGTAAGTTGGTGATTGTCTTTGCCAACTCACACCCTGAGCTGCAGAGCGTGCTGTTGAGGCTGTTCAGGTGCTTTCGCCGTTGCCGCGTCATTCCCTGTACTGTGCCGATGTAGGCTGAGACGATTGACGTGCGCGAGTGCCCCAGTGCCTCTGTTATGGTCTTTCGTGCCTGATCGTTGGTGTCTTGATCGAGCTGCCCTCCTCCCATAACAGGCGAGTCAATTCCGGTTTGCTCTTTGTAGAGGGTGTTTGCGAATTCATGGCGAAGCCCGTGCGCCGTCACTCCAAGATCCTTCTGGGTTACACCCGCTTTCTTCAAGCAGTAGTAGTACCTGTCTATGGCTTGTGAAAGTGATTTGCCAGGGGCGCGGATTAAGCCCATGCGCGCTCTTGCAAGCGCACAGGCCTTCTCAATGACCTCCAGTTGGTAGTCGTTGGTGTACTGGATAGTGCGACCCCGACCGCCCTTTGCTCCAAGCATCACGAGCAGGTAGGACCCCTTGTGTGACTCCAAGGGTTTGAGTGCGGCTGCTTCTTGAACGCGAAGTCCGAAAGCGAGGTTCAGCTCTAAATAAATTGCAGCGTACTTGTCGATCTCCGCGAGTTGCCTTTTGACCTCTGCGAAGTCAACTCCCTTGCTACTCCAGGTCTTCGGCTTGGTAATGCTCACCTGTCGCTTAGAGCGTGTCGCATCCTTGAGTAAATCAGTCACTGATTTCACAGGGAAGGGTTTGTGCATCCATTTATAGAAACGGCTTACACACGAGAAGTATGTTGTCAACGAAGACGCAGAAAGGCCGTCGTCCTCCCATGTTCTGAAAGCGACGACTGCCTGCCTGAAAGTCAGATCGCCAATATTCTTCAGCTGTACGCCTTTGCTTTTTAGCGCCTTGAGCAATGCCTGTACGGCGAAAACATACTTCCGGGTTGTTTGGACGGAAACAGACCGGACTCGGCCTTTTGCGGCTGGAATCCGAAAGTGTTTGAAGAAATACGCAACTTGTGCGTGCGGGTCATTGGGATGATGCTTGATGGCATCTTCAACCACAATTGATGAGGTGTCATCTTTTGTGCCGTTTTTTGTGCTGACGGAAGTTGAAATTCCCTGCCCGGTGTTTCCTATTTTTTTATTTGCCTGCGCCATATCAGAGAATATAGGACGATCGCGTCATATAGTCACATACTCATTCTGCTTTAAAGCTTTATTCGTATAAATGTGATTCTATGTAGTGATCAGAGAACTTATTTACCTCCATGGCGAAATCGCCAGGGTTCAACTTGATTGGGCATAGACCACAGACCGGCCCCGGCTGTCTTTGCAGAATTCTGCAGGGGGTACAGGTCTTGCCGCTTTTTTGCGTATTGTGGATATACCCAAGCCAGACCATTTTGAACTTGATGAGCTGCCAAGTCTTTTCCACGACATTCAACGCTGGCCACAATTCGCTCATACGTCTTCGTGTTGTTTGGCGCTAACTTTGCCTGTTGCATGTAGCAAAGGTCAGAGGCCGAACGTTTAGAGGCTTGGCCAAACGCCTGCTTAGATTCAGGGGCGTCGATTGCATTGACGCGAACACGAATTTGTTGGTAGGCACCCGGCTCTCCACAGCGCACGTCGATGGTGTCACCATCCACGACACCGACAACCAAGCACATCATGACAGCAGCAAGCATATATATCTCCGTTAAGTTGACTTAATGGTCCCATAGACAATTCATCTGTCAATTTGCGCTGTAATTTTTGGGGTGCATCGATACTGGTGGGGCTAAAAGAATCTCACTCACCGCAGCGGCGCACATAGGGTCTACTTCATATTCGTATGCATCAGCGTGCTCTAACAGGATGGTGAGATCACTGATAGCTACAACATGGCATCCATCTGCGATTTCAGGAGCCTCAAGAATTGATATCAGATCACTCTGGCTAAAGTCTTCGACAACTGTCTCGATAACCGCCACCAGCTCTAAATTCCTTGAAGAATCCGCGCAAAATCCGCGAATTCTATTCTTTAATCTGTACTTTTCAGGATCAATAAAGCTGAATGAGTTACTTCCTTGAAAAACTTTGTCCATGGATTCGCAGATTGCGTCAAGGGATGTGCTCAGCTTACCTGTTTCGGAATACTGTAGATACCCATCGAATGCAGCTGTTGCTGTCATTATCTCGCCAATTTCCCGCATCTTGAATAACGTGCATTCCAGTTCTCTGCACTTTATGGTGATAAAGCGCATAAACCGAACTTTCTCTGAAGCAGAATGACAGTTCGAAAGAGTATTTAACGTACCGTTGAAGAAATCAATGTATTCGAGTCTTTTGCGGAGTTCAGATCGTTCTGCGACTGCATTGATAAATGGTACTGTTGCGGTGCTGTGGCCCAGTGTAATTTGAATTTTTTCACACAACTCAATGCACTGAATTGATAGGCAGTCCGAAAGCTCTGCAACCCCGGATAGGTTTGCGGCGTCAGGAGCAACTACGATGTGCACGTCTACAGGCAAATGCGCTCTAAATAACGCCTTGTCCAAGTTGAGCTGGGCAAGCACAGGCTCCACGATATACGCCTGATTTTTTCGCGCCTGTGCTCCGCTGCTGCCAAAGAAGCTTTTGATGCGACTGAGCCATGCTGTAGCTATCCCCATAACTGCTCCAATCTACAAGTCACTTGGGATTTGGCCGCAGGTCCAGGCAGATGCCAACAAGCTTGGATAGTTATTTGGAGGGGGTGGTGTCTAGTCGCATCGTGCAAGATGGACAGACAAGATGCGAGCGGAATGGGCGACCAGTGGTGGGATCAAACCCCGCTCTACATAGAAAGCAAGGTGTACTTAGCACCAGTCCAGGCGGCAGTGACTTACTTTTTCGCTTGTGTCCGTTCTTTCGCATTTTTTTGTGAACTCCAGAAGCTAAGAACTGAGTTGATTATTTATTGCACTCACTCGCTTTGACTTTTTCGCACATGCTGCTATCAATGTTTGTTTTGGCCTTTGATACTTCAGTTTGCGCGTAGCTAAAGAATGGCTTAATGGTGTTGAATCCAAAACCAACAGCAACGCCCAGAATTGCATAAAAGATAACAGTATGAATTCCGATTTTCTTCTTGCCCTTTGGCTTTTTGAATTTGCTAATTAATATGGAGATCATCTCTGTATATTCAGAAGCTACGTTGCTAATAAGATAGCAGAGGGTTTCTGAAAGGCAACAAGCATGGACAGTTATGTTTCTTTGAACGTCTCTTGCTGACCTGTAAGCGATGAATCTAGGCTCCAAGCAACAATCTTTGCGCTGACCTCCTCCATTGGGGCTTCAGCCTGCAGCCCATCTGTTTGCTTGGCGAGCCACCAGACCGGATTCTCAAAGAGATCCAGGCCACGGACCGCGCGAACAATCGCCCTTCGTGGCGGACAGACAGAGGTGAAATCAGCCATCACCCATGCGGCATCCAGCGCGTGCGGTGGTTCTCCCGGCGTGAATTTAGCTCCAGTCCAGGAGGTGCAGCGGATGACGTTGATAGTTTTCATTTTGGGCGATCTGTTACGTCGATTCTATGATCAGTCAAAGACAGATCAAGTCCGAGCAACAGAACGTTTCTGTGCGCAGCGATGAGGTGTTCATTTGGTGTGTTGCGTACTGAAAGCAGGAAGTTGACGGTGGTTGGTGCACGTTGTCGCGTGTAGCTGGGTAAGCAAATAAAATCTGCATATTGCAGATTCACTGCTTTTGTTTTGGTGCGGTGAGTTGGTTTCTGAAAACGAACTGGCCACTTTGCTGCGCAGCGAGCAGCTCTTTACCACTTAAACAGAGGATGGCGTAGTGCGGGTGCTGTTTCGCTTGAAGCTTACCCAAGCCAAATGCCGTGTAGGCTGGGGTTCCGTAACCAATGCGAGCTATCGCAGGGATTCCAAGAACTCCAGCAACGGCGAGGGTTGCGCTTTCAAGTTGCGCAAGTGAGTTGTGAGGGCCAGGTGCAGGACTATCGATCATGAGAGCAAGACAAGTGACTTGTCCATTGTTGTTGAAGGCTCTCAAATGGCAACATCCTTGGTCAAAAAAAAGGAATGCCTTGCGACATTCCTTTTTTTGTTTGAGGCGCTGCTTACTCTTGGACAGAGGTCTGCTTTGCTTTTTGCACGTTTTCGCGTGCGCGGTGTTCTCGACGCTGGCGGACATCGTCCGCCGAAGAAATCGCTTTGAACAACATGGCCAGCTCATATGCGTCTACGGTGATTGCTTTGCCCTTGAGGGAGGCAATGCTATCTTCGTCAACGCTCGCCACTAAGTTGCGTGCTTCAATGCAGAGGCTTTTCACCAGCGGATCAGCGCTGGCGTAGATCTGTTGCATCACCTTGGAGGGTGGCGACCAGACCTTGAGCACACTTGCGGTAACGCGCTTCTTGCCTTGGGCTACTGCGATCTTCTGCTGCTGCCCCAGGATTTCACCAGCCATCTCACCATGCAGCTTTACTGCTGCTATGGCGGTTGTCTGGGTTACGGTCCCGGAATTCACCAAGAGGTGAACGTCGGTGTTGGCCGTGGCCAGCAGCAACATATCGTTGATGTGCGAAACACTGTGGTTTACCAGCATTGCAATTTCTGCAACTGATTTACCGATGCGCTGCATGTGCAGATAGGTAGTCGCAAGTCCAACCGGCTTCAATGGCAAGCCTCGTGAGGAGTTTGCCATTAGTGCATAGCGTTCTGCATCGTTTCCAGTAAAGGGAATGCAGTAGAGTCGCTCCAAAGCTAGGCCGCGCGAAACGGCGAGCATCGCTGCGCGACGACGGCAATGACCCTCAACCATCAAGATTCGGCCAGTTTGCTTGCACATGCGAACGATGGGAGGGGGGACGAAATTGACCGCCTGGTAGGCAGTAGCAAGTGACTCGATATGAGCAACAACTTCAGGATCGTTGTAGTCGCGCTGGTTGAAGCCCTCTTCTTCTTCCAACATATCCAGAGGAATTATCAGGAAGTCGTTCTTTCCAATCAGCTTGGCGCTCAAGAGCGCCTTAAACGATTTCAGAACAACATCTTTTTCTTTAGCGGTAGTAGCAGCCATCAGATTCTCCAAGTGAGTTGATGGGCACCGCGCTCCCTGTGGGCGTGGTGCCCATAGGGGGAAATTAAGGGTTGGCATAGAGCCAAATCGACCGTAGAGGTAGATGCGTGCAGTCTATCCGCTTTTAATAATTTTGGGTAGGGTTTGAATTCTGTATGTTTGGTCACACTGAGTATTCGCAGCAAATCCTCCAGGCGTTCGCATAGCAAAACCACCACCCAATCGCACTTCAAATCCACCAGTGAAGCGCATTCAATCCCACCATAGTGCGTAACCGTCGTCTTACACAGCGCTGATTTTTATTCTTGCCCTCCCCTTGCTCAACTCAGGCCAGGAACACCAGGGCAACAACATCGCCCCTGCCTTGCCGTTCAGCCTGCGGATCTTTTACTTGCGCTTGATGGCATTGCATCGCTGCCCTATCCCTTCCTGCCGGTGAATGCTCGGCCAGCTCGCGGGATATCGTTTCGCACTTCTGTGCATGGATTCAGTGGCCACCAAGTTCACACCTCGCTTCACCCAATGAAATGCGACTTTATTCGCATTGCCTCTGGGCCATCGCACTGGGCCGAGGTCGATATTGTTTGGCAGTTCCTGTGGACTTGCCTTCAATCACCCGCACGCCACGCCCCCCCTCTGCTGAATCGAAAACTTGCTAACAAATAAGCCCTGTACGGCGCTTTATGGAGACACTCTTTTTCCGCTATTTTTACACGTAACACATCATACATAAGATGTAATAAATACTATGAGAAAGCAGAATAACTAACGATAACCACCCCTTATCGTTAGTAGCAGCAGGCCCCTCATGCATAAGGGCCGTTTTGCTTGTCTGAGGGGGAAATTGGGTGGGTCTTGCGTGTCGCTCAGGCAGTTTCACTCGCTGTGATGCCTTGCAGCTATCGGCTCCCTGTGGCAATTGAATAAATATTCAACTAGGGGGGCGCTCCATGTTCAGGACCTACATTACGCCGTCCGTTAATCAGGTTCGCAAATCAACCTGATGGCGCTATTTATCAGCGCGTCATTTCGCACGGTCATTTACCCCAGAGAACCCCATGAAACTGAAACACACCATCGCCGCCGTCCTGGCGATTTCTGCCGTCGCCTTTGCCGGTACAGCATCTGCTCAAACGGCCTATGGTCAAGTCGGTACGACTGGTTTCACGCTGGGTTATGCCGAGCACCTGAACAACCATGTCAACGTGCGTGCTGACGCGAGCTTTTTCAATTACTCGCGTGATATCAAGGCCGGTAGCGTGGACTATTCGGGCAAGCTGAAATTCAGCAATGTTGGCCTCTATGCCGACTACTTCGCTGTGGGTCAGTTTCGCCTGACTGGCGGCATGCTGATTGGTGATGACAAGGTCACTGCACACGGCATTGCTGGCGGTGGCAACGACATACCTCAGGGGGAGTGGGTCCAGGGGTCTCCTCGTTTTCAGTGCAATAAGTGACGGTACGAAAAGCTAGCACTG
>ERZ724504.951-NODE-951-length-16225-cov-8.865863_pt1 | contig 16225 bp, 15 predicted proteins | sample MGYA00376037_ERZ724504 | MGnify/ENA primary metagenome ERZ724504 (study PRJEB28724, sample SAMN07190888) | wastewater metagenome | isolation source: influent of sewage treatment plant in Hong Hong | place: USA: Christiansburg, Virginia | collected 2016-03-01 ... | reverse complement strand
CACCAAGCCGATTGGCTGCTGCTGGTGCGCAGCCTGGTGGCCGAGGGCCGCACCGTGGTCAGCGTGCTGCACGAGCTGTCGATGGCGCTGCAGGCCGACGACGTGGCTGTGCTGCAGGACGGACGCCTGCAGCACCACGGCGCTGCCCATGAGGACGCCACCCACCGCGCGCTGGAAGCTGTGTTCGACCACCGCATCGCCATCCACTGCGTGCAGGGCCAGTGGCTGGCCTTGCCTCGGCTGCACGCCCCTGAACTCGCACTTTGAGGAAGTCCCCATGGAAATCGAAACCGCCCCCACCGAGAAACGCTACGAAAAGCCCGAAGGCGAACGCCGGGGCCTCGTCATCGTCAACACCGGCGATGGCAAGGGCAAAAGCACCGCTGCCTTTGGCCTGGCGCTGCGTGCGCATGGGCGCGGCAAGGCGGTGCGGATCTTTCAGTTCATGAAGGTGCCCAGTGCGCGCTTTGGCGAGCACCGCATGTTTGAGCAGATCGGTATCCCGATCGAGGGCCTGGGCGATGGATTCAGCTGGAAGAGCAAAGACCTGGAGCACTCGGCCCAGCTCGCGCGCGATGGCTGGGAAAAGGCGCGCGCCGCCATCCTCTCGGGCGAGCACTTCCTGGTGGTGCTGGACGAAATCACCTACCCGCTGATCTACGGCTGGCTGCCGCTCGAACCCGTGCTGGAGACGCTGCGCACACGCCCCAAGGACGTGCATGTGGTGCTCACCGGCCGCCGCTGCCCGCCCGAAATCATCGAACTGGCCGACACCGTGACCGAGATGGCGCTTATCAAGCATGCCTTCAAGGCCGGCGTGCCGGCACAGCGGGGCATTGAGGACTGAGGCGACCTGGTCAATGCTTTGGCACTGGCTTCATCCCCTCGCGGCGCATTCTGGTCTCGGTGGCGCCTGCATGGCGCTGGCCGTGCTGGTGGCGCTGGCGGTGGACCGCCTGTGGGGCGAGCCGCCCGCGCGTTGGCACCCGGTGGTCTGGATGGGCAGAGCGCTTGGGGCCTGCGGTGCGCGCATTGCGCCCGCTGCCGAGACAGCCAGAAATTTGAAGCATTTTTGGCTTGCAGCGCTTGCCTGGTGTGCGCTGGCAGCTCTTGTAGTGATAGCAACCGCAATTTTGCAGGGCGTGGTGTTGTGGTTCGGTGTCTCGGCGCCTGCCCATCCCCCGGGGCTGGATATTGAAGGCGTTGGCATGGCGGGCGCGCAAGCGGTGCAAACGGCGCTGGTCACCTTGCTGACGGCGACGGCGCTGGGGTTGCTGCTCAAGCCCATGCTGGCGCTGGCCGCGCTGCAAAACGAAGTCCGCGCCGTGGAAACCGCTCTGGGCGAATCGCTGCAGGCGGGCCGCGCGCGCCTGGCCTGGCTGGTCAGCCGCGAGGTGGACCACCTCAGCGCCGATGAAGTGCGCCAGAGCGCCATCGAATCGCTGGCCGAGAACCTGAACGATTCGGTGGTGGCGCCCCTGTTCTGGTTCGCGCTGGCGGGCCTGCCCGGCGCCGCGTTGTACCGCTTTGCCAATACCGCCGACGCCATGTGGGGCTACCCCGGCATGCGCGGCGGGCGCTACTGGCAATGGGCTGGCAAATGGGCGGCACGGGCCGACGATGTGCTGTCGTGGTTGCCGGCGCGGCTGACCGCGCTGCTGCTGGCGCTGGTGGCCGGGGGCGTGCCGCTGCGCATGTTGGCGTGCGAGGCGCGCAAAACACCGTCGCCCAACAGCGGCTGGCCCATGGCGGCGATGGCGCTGGCGCTGGGCGTGCGGCTGTCCAAGCCGGGCGTGTACCAGCTCCATGCGGCGGGCCGCGCGCCCACCGCACACGATGCCGTGCGTGCGCAAAATTTGGTGTCAAAAGTGGCTATAGCGCTTATCCTGATTGCGCTGGCAGCTATTGTTTTGATAGTTCTCTGCATGGGTGCCTGATGCCACCTGCGCTTTCTATCCACGGCGGCCGTATCCACGGGGGCCGTATCCACGGCGGCCCGGATGCCCAGGGCGTGCCGCTCTACGACTTTTCCACCAACGCCAACGCTTGCGGTCCGTGCCCCGAGGCGCTGGCCGCCGTGCAGCAGGCCGATGCCACGCGCTACCCCGACCCGGCCTATACACGGCTGCGCGAGGCTTTGGGCGCCTTCCATGCCGTGGCGCCGGATTGCATCGTGCTGGCCGCAAGCGCGAGCGAATGCATCCACCGTTTCACGGCCTTGGCTGCCTGGCAGGGTGCCCGGCTTGTGAGCGTGCCCCGGCATGGCTATGGCGACTACGCGCAGGCCGCGCAGGCGCGTGGCTTGGCCGTGGTGCACGACGCTGCTGCGCCCGCAGGGCTGCAATGGGCGTGCGAGCCTGCCAGCCCGCTGGGCGGCGTGGACCTGCAGCGCGCCCGCTGGGCCTTGAAGTCCGAGGCGCCCGGTACGCCAGGTGCGGCAAGCGCGCACCCCCTGCGGGTGCTCGACTGCGCCTATGCCCCGCTGCGGCTCGACGCTACGCTCTGGCCCGAAAGGGTGCCTGGTGTCTGGCAAATCTGGACGCCCAACAAGGCCCTGGGCCTGACCGGCGTGCGCGCTGCTTATGCGATTGCACCGCACGCCGAAGCGGCCCACCACCTCGCAGCGCTGGCGCCGTCCTGGCCCCTGGGCGCGCACGGTGTAGCCTTGCTTGCCGCCTGGGTGCAGCCGTCTGTGCAGCGCTGGCTGGCCGACTGCCTGCCACGGCTTTGCTCCTGGAAAACGCGCCAGCAGGCACTGTGTACGGCCCTGGGCTGGGCGGTGCTGCCGGGCAGCACCGCCAACTTTTTCTGTACCCGTCCACCGCAGGCGCATTTGCCTGAGCGGCTTGCCGCCCTGCGCAAGGCGGGCATCAAGCTGCGCGAATGCAGCTCCTTTGGATTGAGCGGCGTTCTGCGCCTGGGCGTGCTGCCGCCGCCCGCGCAGGATGCACTGCAGACGGCTTGGCGGGCGGCCTGCAGCGCCCATCCCTCTACCGAGAACATGCAATGACATCTCCCTTTCAAGGTCGCCGCCCCGCCGTCTGCGTGATGGTGCTGGGCACCACCAGCGGCGCCGGCAAAAGCTGGCTGACCACCGCGCTGTGCCGCTATTACAGCAACCAAGGCCTCAAGGTGGCGCCGTTCAAGGCACAGAACATGAGCAACAACGCACGCGTCGTGCCGGGCCCCGGCGGGGCCATGGGCGAGATCGGCAGCGCGCAGTATTTCCAGGCCCTCGCCGCGCGCGCCGCGCCCGAGGTGCGCATGAACCCGCTCTTGCTCAAACCCGAGGCCGACACCCACAGCCAGGTGGTGCTGATGGGGCAGGTGCATGCCGAGTTCACCGCGCTGCCTTGGCGCGGCCGCAGCGAGAAGGTGTGGCCGCAGATCGCCGCCGCCCTTGATGCGCTGCGCGCCGAGAACGACGTGGTGGTGATTGAGGGCGCCGGTTCGCCCGCTGAAATCAACCTGCACGCCAGCGACATCGTCAACATGCGCGTGGCGCGGCATGTGGGCGCCCGCTGCCTGCTGGTGACCGACATCGACCGGGGCGGGGCGTTCGCCCACCTCTACGGCACCTGGGCGCTGCTGCCCGAGGACGAACGTGCGCTCATCCACGGTTTTGTTTTAAATAAGTTTCGCGGGGATGCCGCGCTGCTGGCGCCCGCGCCCGAGCAACTGCAGGCACTGACCGGCGTACCCACTGTGGCCACCATCCCCATGCAGTGGCACCACGGCTTGCCCGAGGAAGACGGCATGTTCGATATGACCCCCACGCTCGGCACTGGCGTGTCCTCGCTGCCCCCCGAGGGGGCGCTCGCCAGCTTGGGGCGGCCCGGCGCTGGCTCGGAGACCCCCACGCTCGGCACTGGCGTGTCCTCGCTGCCCCCCGAGGGGGCGCTCGCGGCTAGGGGCGGCCCGTCGCCGCTCGACGACCGCAGCCGCGCCAGTGGTGCCGTGCACACCACGGTGGCCGTGGTGGCCTACCCGCGCATCAGCAATCTCGACGAATTCCAGCCGCTCAAGAACGTGCCCGGCGTGCGCCTGGTGTGGGCGCGCAGCCCGGCCGAGCTGGCCGGTGCGGACTGGATCGTTCTGCCCGGCTCCAAGGCCACGGCCGCCGACCTGGCCTGGCTGCGCACGCAGGGGCTGGACCGGGCGATTGCCGCGCACGCAGGGCAGGGCGGCGCCGTGCTGGGCGTGTGCGGCGGCCTCCAGATGCTGGGCGAGGCGCTGATCGACCCTGAGGGCATCGACGGCAACGGCCCGGGCCTGGGCCTGCTGCCGCTGGTCACCGTGTTCGAACCCGCCAAGACGGTGCGCCACACCACGGCGCGCTTTGCCGACCTGCAAGGCGCCTGGGCCACGCTGTCGCATCTGGAAGTATCCGGCTACGAAATCCACCACGGCCAGACGGCGCAGCACCCGGCCATGGCGGCCAAGGGCGACGTGGCGCGCGAGGCCATTCCCGGCATGGCCTGGCAGAACCCGGCAGGCAACGTGCTGGGCGTGTACCTGCACGGCCTGCTGGAAGACCCCGCAGCGCTGCAAGCCCTGTTTGGACGCGCGGGCGGCGCGAGCGTGCCCACGCTGGACGCGGTGTTCGACGGGCTCGCACGCACGGTGGATGCCTGTTTCGACGCCCATTTTTTACGTGACCTTCTCCTCTGACCTTTCATGCAAATTCCTCATCTTCCCGATCTCACCAATCCAGCCCTCACCGCACGCCTGCAGCGCCTGATCGACCAAAAAACCAAACCCCTTGGCTCACTCGGCCGCCTGGAGTCGTTGGCCCTGCGCCTGGGCCAGATTCTGGGTACCGAGGCGCCGTGCCTGCAGGCCCCGCAGATGCTGGTGTGCGCGGGCGACCATGGCCTGGCCGCGCGCGGCGTCTCGGCGTTTCCGAGCGACGTGACCTGGCAGATGGTCGAGAACTTTCTCTCGGGCGGTGCGGCGGTCAGCGTGCTGGCACGCCAGCATGGGCTGGCGCTCACGGTGGTCGATTGCGGCGTGGTGAAGGACATTGCGGCGCGTTCATGTGTTCCTGGCCAACCGCAACTGCTGCTGCGCAAGGTGGCGCCGGGCACGCAGGACGCCTCCCAGGGCCCCGCCATGGGCCTGGCGCAGTGCGAAGCCGCCCTTCAGAACGGCATGGACGTGGTGCGCGGCTTGCCCGGCAATGCCGTGCTGCTGGGTGAAATGGGCATTGGCAACACCTCGGTCGCTTCGCTCTTGCTGGCGCGTCTGGCGGGCCTGCCGATCGCCGAGTGCACCGGGGCGGGCACCGGCCTGGACGCCGCAGGCATTGCGCGCAAGTGCGCCGTGCTGCAGCAGGCGCTGGACGCCAATGCGGGCGCCACCGAGCCGCTCGCTGCTCTGGCCGCGCTGGGCGGGTTCGAGGTCGCCACGCTGGTGGGCGCCGTGCTGCAGGCCGCCGCCGAGCGCCGCGTGATCGTGGTCGACGGTTTCATCACCAGCGCTGCCGTGCTGGTGGCCAGCCGCCTGCAGCCGCACGTGCTGCAGCGCTGCGTGTTTGCCCACCGATCGGGCGAGCGCGCGCATGGCTTGATGCTGGAGCAGATGCAGGCCGAGCCGCTGCTGGACCTGGGCCTGCGCCTGGGCGAAGGCTCGGGCGCCGCGCTGGCCTGGCCGCTGCTGCAATCGGCCTGCGCCATCCTGCGCGAGATGGCGAGTTTTGAGGCGGCTGGGGTGTCGGAGCAAACCGCAGCAGCGTGATGGGCGGCCCTGGGGCTGTGCGCAACAGCTATTGACTCAATAGCTGTTGACGTTTGTTGGATGGGCGCTGTGGGGTAATTTGGCTTGTGATCTTCGCGGTGCGGTGCGGTGCGGCTTCGGCCGGCAACCGCCCTTGGACGTGAGTGCGAGGGACCGTTCAAGGCTGGTTGCGGTCTTTCAACCCAGGATCCACCAGTGACGACTTCCGACCCATTGCGGAAATTTAAATGGGTGGAATTGCCACCCGAATGCAGCTATTGATTCGGGAGGGGACTTGGTAGATGCAATGTGTGCGGGAATTGTCGGCAATAGATTCCAGCTTTCCAGGAAACTCATTTGCCAAAGCAACTCCCAGCAGTCGCCAGCTTCAATTAGGCGTTCCAATTTTCAACGTGAAAAACTCTCAAACCTTCGCGCAACTTAGGTTTTGTCGCTGGCCAAGGCATTCCAGTTTTGTCACCAACCTTGGCAACTTGGACTTTAATATTGTTGACCATGAGTCCCGTGACATCGGCCTCTTCGAACAAAACGCTGAATTCAATAGCAATTCGTCCCCCAATCGCAACCGCTCCAGACTCAATGTCAATGCCAAATTTGTCTTTCCACACCAAGGTCACTTTGCCAAGGTATTTGTAGTGAACAGGGACTATCTCAAAACGCCCGTGCTGGTAGAGAACTGGTTGTACGTGCTCAAATTTCCATTTATTCAGACGAGCACTCCTCACCATTCTGTAAAAGTCCCACGCCGTCAACAAACCTAGCTGGCTTTCCAACGCGACATTGATTAGCTCTTGCCTAAAAGGCATTTCATTGTCCCGTTGCATAGGAGGAATATGTCGCTGATGGTTAACCAAAGACAGTCCAAAAATATCCGTTCTGTTTTGCTCACGCATCAAAAGCGTTGCGTGTTTGTTGGCTTGAAGTACATCTTCGTCGCCCGGAAAATTGGCTATTCCTTTAACATCAACAACGAGAGTTGGGCTGACATCTTGAATTTGCAAATCCTCACGTCTACTTTTCCCCTCCTTGTCTCTCACTTTATCCATGTCAATGACGTTTTTGAACCCGAGAGTTTTCAACCCCGTTTGCACTGCAGCTACTAGTGGATCACCTGTTTGCGTCAACAGATCATGCATCCAACCATCTTGTTTCCGTACTTCCAACTCCTGTTCCTTCAAGGCAGATAAATCTGCCTTGAATTTTGCTTCGAGCTGGCTGCGCTGATCGTGCAGTTGCACAACTTCGGGCAACTCATATTCTGGCAGATGTGTCCATCTGCCCTGCTCAATTCCAGGAAAAAGATGTGGTGCTATCTCTGGTAAAACACCCGTAAAAAGGGACTTCAAGAAACCCGCTTTATCCTTGAGTTGAGGCAACACAATGACAAAACCAGCGGAGCATGGACGAAACAACGCGACAGTTTGGTTAAATTTATTTTTGACCAGTGCAGTCCATGGTTCGGTACTTCGATACCCTCCTTCGATAGTGCAGTCATACGAGCTACCTGGAAGATGCGACTTGAGCAATTTTCCGATTGAGGCATTTTGGTCAACGACAGTCATTTCTTCGCCGTGAGTTGAGGACACTTTCATATCGTCAAACTCAGTTATAAAATTCCATGCACTCCAATCGAATTTTTCTGCGTCCTCGAGTCCTCGGTAGCCCATTCTGGCAATTTGAATTGAGCCGGGTGTTTTATCGGCGGCAAAAACTACGACCACGCCGCCAGCCTTCAATATTCTGTCGAAGTCACGTTTTACCTGCGTAGTGGTCCGCATTCGTGGATCAATGAAGCCGGAATCACACTTCCCCCACAAGTCAAACTCACCATCAGGGCGCGACTTTTCTCCAACTGGGTTATCTGCAACTTCATAGTGAAGATCAACGATCACGATTTCCTGCTCTGTGTAGTTTGGCAACCGTGGCTCGGAAATGAGTGGCTGAAACCCAGAGGCCATCTTGACTTTGTAGGGTTGACCAAACGTACCTTCTTTGACGTTGAACCCAGCCTCCGCAAGGGTTTCAAAGGCGCTCGACTCCAGGTCTATGAGAAGAATTTTTGGTTTGTCATATTTGACAGTAGATATGATTTTTTCGTCGACGACTTCTGAGGCAGCTGCTCTTGAAGTCTTGGTTCCAAAAAGTGCCACTTGCGACCCTCCCGTACATTTCGTCCATGACGTTACCACGGACGCAAAGGCGATCACTTCGATGCCGGGTCCTTTGTGGTTAGTCTGCAAAACTCAAAATCGTCAACCGGACTGCAGCGAGCATCGCGGTGCTAGGACCTAGCAGGACAAAAGGGCCAACCTCAATGCTTCATAGCCGACATTCGTGAACGGCAGGAACTGGCCGATAGTAAGCGTTCGGCTCCCAAAACTGGGAGACGGCAATCGCTGCGGACCGGTCACTCGCTCGTGATGGCTGCATGGCAGCAACGGGTCGGCAGTGTGAGATCAGTCTGAGCAGAAGCGGCCAGTGGTGAGGCGCTGATGACGTCGCGAAGAGCCTGTGGCCGCTGCACCTCGCACACCTGACCTTCACGCCGCCCGAGGGCATCAGTCTCTGCGACCGCTTGATGCCAGTCGTCGTGAGTTCGCAGCTCGAAGGCCAGCTGTACCTCGGATAGCTGAAATGCTCGTCCCAGCACCGATGGTCGATTCTCGACGTCAGCTTGATGGCGGATTGAGGGGTATTTCGATCCCAATACCGATCGAGACCCGCGCTTGGGTCGACAACAGTCACTGCACCGAGCGGTGCGGCCGTTGCCTTGAACAGGGTTGCTGGTCGACAATCCGAGTTAAGAACATGCCGCCCAAGACCCCCTACGACCACATATCGGCTCAGCTGCCCGCAATGCGCCTTATAGCCAAGGCCGTCGGCCTCTTCAGCCCCAGGGTACGAGAAAGCTGGCGCCAAGTGGAGTCGCAATTGGCAGAGGTACAGGAGATAAAGATGAACATCGCGCTGTTCTCCGAGCGGTACGTGCCGCTAGGGTGGGCGAACTATGACCGCATGTCATCGACGGTCCTCGCAGAACTAGCCATGCGCAGCGTGGAGCAGGGCGAGCAGCTCCTCACTCAGCACCATCTCGACGAGCAGACCCTACGGGTGTTGGGCTACAGATTCCATCTGCCCCAGTTCCAGCCTTGGGCAGCAATCTACGAGCGTGCCATCGAACGGTGCAAAGCAGAGGATTGGCTCAGTGCCGTTCCTCTCATTCTCATCATCATCGACGGAATCTGCACAACAAGTTCTGGCAAGCATCCATTTTCTGGCGGCGCGGACGCGGAAGTCTTCGATACCCAGACTAGCGGCACAGGCGGGCTGGCAGAAGCGTTGAAGGTGCTTGGATCCACGCGGCGGAAGCTCAGTGAGGCCCCCATTGAGGCCCCTTTTAGACATGACGTCGTCCATGGGCTGAACCCGAACTACGGCTTTTCCATAGTCGCAGCAAAGGCTCTCAACCTGCTCCAGGCCACCACGGACTACTTTGTCAGCATCAGGGACGAAGTTCAGCGACTTGCCCGCGCAGAAGAGGAACAGCGGCCGGCCAGCTTCCGTGAAATTGCAGCCGTCATGCGCCGAACAGCAGACCTCAAGTCGGCGTTGGAAGCGTGGCGGCCCAGACCCGAGCGCACTGGCTTGGCCATTGACGAATCATGCGCAGAACTCGCCGACGATACGCTTCCTGAAGCGGTCGCCGCAAAGTACTTGCAGTTTCTGCAGAGGACCAACTATGGAGCACTCGCTGCGCTACACGTTGACTATCCTCAGCGCTCAGTGGCCTATCGCGCGGGGCAACTTCGCCAGGAATTTAAGGGGATACGCGTGCTGCATTGGGTTATCAGCAGCATCCGTGACACATCCGCGAGCTTCACCACGCTCCGGGTGGATATCCAAGTCGAAGTTGCCGGCCGTCGCGACAAGCTCTCGGCAGATCTAAGAATGATGTACGCGGACCCGTCCTTCGAGGTGATGGTACGCAGCATGGCCGAGGGCCAGTGGTATGTCATGCCCAACCTGACAACCGACCTTTGGGTGAAGAAGCTACAGCTTGAGGCACAGTAGGGTCAAACCATCTGCGGCAACGGCCGCTAGTCGCCGATGCTCGCCTTTGTTACTCTAGTTTTTCGAGCTTGGTTGCCGCGTTGTACTGCGATTCAATGCTTGAATGAAAGTAATGCTTTACGGGATTCCGCGCGTGTCGGCCCAGCCACCCCATAGCTGCCTTTCCAGCATTGCACGCGAGCGGCAGCAATCGCTGCACAACTGACATTTGGTTTGCGTCATCTCAGGGCCTTTGCAGCCCTTCATGACCCAACGGCGGGCCGCTTCATGGTGCCGATACGGCCCAGGTCCAAGCCTGTGGATTGCCGCTGATCGGTTGAAACGCAATAAGCCAAACGATATGAAATAAATAGCGGCTGGCGCATTCTGGTTGGGCGGTGCAGGCCAATTGGCCTATCAAATTGCACAGCCGACGGCCTGGATGTGCCGGGAGGGCGCCTCGATACAGGCTCATATCTGCAGGCAATGGCCTGCAGTGGATCGCTCTACATGCGCAACTCTTGCAAAACCTCCGGGTGCGCAACGGCGACACTGAGCAATGTCTTGGCGGCGCCCGTGGGTGAGCGGCGGCCCTGCTCCCAGTCTTGCAGTGTTCTCGGGGAAACGCCCAGAAGCAATGCAAACGCTTGCTGGGACAGTCCCATTTTTGCGCGTGCTTCAGCAGCCACCGGCAACTTGACTTGCGTGGTGCGGGCGGCCTCGCCGCGTTTCATTTGCTGGACAGATTCCAGCAGGTCACGTTGGAATTTTTCGATTTCAGTGGGCATCTTCGACTCCTTGCTTCAACTGCGCCAGGAAGGATGTGGGGAGGTTGTCGAACTTGGCTTTCTTATAGACGATCAAGAGCCAAATGGTTTCCGTGCTCGCGTTGAAGTAAATCACCCTGGCGCCGCCGCGTTTGCCCTGTCCAGCGGAAGTCCAGCGCACCTTTCGGCAGCCGCCGCTGCCTCGGATAACGTCTCCGGCGTCGGGGTTGGCGGCGATCCAGTTGATGAACTCAACGCGTTCGGCGTCTGACCAGACTTCGCTGGCATAGCGCTGGAAGACGGCGGTTTCGGCAACGGTTTTCACTTGGAATTGTACGGCATTGCCGTATTTTGTGCGGTGAAGACGAGCCTGAGAAAAAGGTGTGGTGCTGTTCAGCCAAGAGAGCGTGGTTTATCTGGCCGAGCGCCTTTTTGGCTAGCGTGAGTGCTATTAACTTAATAGCTAATGATGCAATATGGACGGGCGGTATCGGCCAAATTTATCCAAAATCTCCCGCCCAGTAATGCCAAAGCACCGTGCACCGCCTACCCCGCCAAATGGCACACCGCCTCAATGTTGTTGCCCTCGGGGTCAATGACGAAGGCGCCGTAGTAGTGGGGGTGGTAGTCGGGGCGCAGGCCGGGGGCGCCGTTGTCCTTGCCGCCGACGGCGATGGCGGCGGCGTAAAAAGCATCCACCTGGGCGCGGGTATGGGCCTTCCATGCCAGGTGGCAGCCGGTGGTGGCCGGTGGGCCGCCGTAGGGGGAGGGGCCGTCGATGAACCACACGTCGGCCTTTTTGCCGTCGGGTTCGGCGGGGTCGGGGTAGGCGAACCCGAGGATATTCATGCCGTAGTTGCCTTCGAAGGAAACGCTGTAGCCCAGGGGCGCGAGGGCTGCGCTGTAGAACGCCTTGGCGCGTTGGATGTCGGTGACGCGGAAGGTCATGTGGTCAAGCATGGGGTGGCTCCTGTGTGGGATGGGCGTGCGCGATTTGCACTGCGATACTGTAAATGTATCCAGTAATTTTTGGCAAGCGGCTTGTGGCCCACGGGCTGGCGCGATGGGCCGCCGTGGCGTGCCCTCAGGCCACGCAGGTCTGGTTGCGCCCCTGCGCCTTGGCCTGGTACAGCGCCTTGTCGGCGCGCGCCAGCATGGCGTCCAGCGTGTCGCCCGGGTTTTGCCAGGTGGCGATGCCAATGCTGAGCTGGCAGTCGAGCGCATGGCCGGTAGCCAGTGCCGCATGAATGCGCTCTGCCACGGGCAGCGCTGCGTCGATGGCAGTGTTGGGCAGCAGCACCAGAAATTCCTCGCCGCCATAGCGTCCAAAGCGGTCGGCGCGGCGCAGGGCGGCGCGGGTGCATTCGACAAAATGCACCAGCACCCGGTCGCCATGCTGGTGGCCGTGGGTGTCGTTCACCGACTTGAAATGATCGAGGTCGATCATCATCAGCGAGAACGTTTGCCCGTAGCGCAGGCTGCGCTCGTGCTCGTCCTCGCAGAAATCGAGAATGGCGCGGCGGTTGAGGGTGCCGGTCAGCGCATCGTGCGTGGCCATGTGTTCCAGCTCGGTGCGCACACGGTCCGTGGCCATGAGCACTGCGCCAATGGAAAGCAGCAGCACGGCCAGCACATAGGCGCCGAGGTAGAAGGACTGCACGGTAGAGGCGTCCATCAGGTCGCCGACTTCGGGTACAGACAGTACGCTTTGCAGCCGCACCAGCAGCACGCACAGGTGCAGCGCCAGGGTCACCTGCACCATGCGCACCGGGAAATTGCGGTTGCCGCTCTGCCAAAGAAACACCAACGTGCTGCTGTGGACCACGGCGATGGCCGCAGTGACAATGGCTACGCGCATGCGGTAGGACGGCTCGGGCCCGGCAAACCAGGCCAGGCACAGCATGACCAGCGCAAACGCAACCACGATTCGGCGCCATTTGACGGGTTGACCGAAGAACCGGCGGCAGCCCACATGGAACAGGACGAAACCCAGCAAGATCAGTCCGTTGCCCAGCCAGCGCCCCATTTCTTGAGGCCATGGACCGGGAACGGCGAACAAAACCGTGGCAATCAGCCAGACGGCGGGAGCCAGTGCCCAGTAGCCCAGCCCCAGGATGCTGGGCGGGTAGTAGCGCCGCATGAAGCCCAGCATCAGTCCCATCACCAATGCCATGAAGCCGCCCATGGCAATCAAGGAGCGCGGGTCAAGGGAATTCATTCGTTGAGGTTGTGGGGGACGCAGGCGGGTGGTGAATTTCAGTATAGCCAGCGGCGTGCATGCTCCTGCGGGTGGCGTGCTTTGCAATATTTGGCAGTTTGTAGGCTGTATCGCTTACAAACAAATGACTTATAGCTACAAAATAGATAGCTATGCACAGGCCTTAGGGGCGCGGTGTTTTCGGCTGGTAGTCGCAATACGGCGCGACCACACACTCCCAGCAGCGCGGTTTGCGCGCCTGGCAGACGTAGCGGCCCAGCAAGATCAGCCAGTGGTGCGAGTTCACGGCGTATTCGGGTGGCACGCGTTTCATCAGCTGCATTTCCACGGCCAGGGGCGTTTTTCCAGGCGCCAGCCCCGTGCGGTTGCTGACCCGAAAGATATGCGTGTCCACGGCCATGGTGGGCTGGCCAAAGGCCACGTTCAGCACCACGTTGGCCGTTTTGCGGCCTACGCCGGGCAAGGTCTCAAGCGCTTCGCGTGTGTCCGGCACCTGGCCGCCGTGCTGCGTGACCAGCATGCGGCAGGTTTCCATCAGATGGCGCGCCTTGCTGTGGTACAGGCCGATGGTCTTGATGTGGTCCTCCAGGGCGTCGAGCCCCAGATCAAGAATGGCTTGCGGCGTGTTCGCTATGGGGAACAGCCTGCGCGTGGCCTTGTTCACGCCTACGTCGGTGGCCTGGGCGGACAGCAGCACGGCCGCAAGCAGTTCGAACGCGCTGGTGTATTCGAGTTCGGTTCGCGGTTCGGGGTTGGCTGCCTTGAGGGCAGCAAAGAAGGGTTCGATCAGGGCGGTTTTCATGGCGGATGGAGGCGAGCGGCGCAGCGCGGCCACTATAGAAGATCGAGGAAGCCGCGCTCGCGTGGTGCGCTGCACTGTCAAAATGGGGTGGCCGTTACCGGCTGCGCTGTCGCCCACCGATCGCGCGGTTTTGCCAATGTTGGGCGCCATCAGAATCCGGATTCCCCATGCGTGTCGTTTTGCTGACGCTGCTTTCCATGCTGGCCTTTGCTGCCAACTCGCTGCTGTGCCGCCTGGCGCTCAAGAGCGGGTCGATTGACCCCGCCAGTTTTGCCGCCATCCGCCTGGCCTCGGGTGCGGCGATGCTGGTGCTGGTGATGCGCGTTCGCCGCATCTCGCCGGTGGCCCATGGCAGCTGGGCGGCGGCCTTCTGGTTGTTCGCTTATGCCGCGACGTTCTCGCTGGCCTATGTGCGTCTGCCTGCGGGCGTGGGGGCGCTGCTGCTGTTTGGGGCGGTGCAGGCCACGATGGTGGGTGCAGGACTGTGGCGTGGGGAGCGCCTGTCCCACCGCCAGTGGCTGGGGTTGGCGCTGGCCATGGGCGGGCTGGTAGCGCTGCTGTTGCCGGGTTTGAGAGCGCCGCCACCCGGCAGCGCTGCCCTGATGCTGGCGGCCGGGGTCGGTTGGGGCGCGTATTCGCTGCACGGAAAGAAGGCGCTCAATGCCGGCGCGGCGACCGCCGGCAACTTTGTGCGGGCCGTGCCATTGGCCGCGTTGCTGGTGGCCGTGTCCGCACCGCAGTGGTCGTTCAGCCGGATGGGTTTGGTGCTTGCCTTGTGCTCGGGAGCCATTACCTCCGGTCTGGGTTACATCGTCTGGTACACCGTGCTGCCGCGCTTGCGCTCCAGTGCTGCCGCCACCGTGCAGCTGAGCGTGCCACTGCTGGCGGCGCTCGGCGGAACGCTGCTGCTGGGAGAAGAATGGACGCAGCGCCTGGCTTGGACCGGCCTGGCGATTCTGGGCGGCATCGCGCTGGTGGTCATGGCCCCCAGGCGGAGCGTGTGAGCGGGCTGCTCACGGCGTTGGGCGTCAGCGTTTCGCCGCGCGCCGGCTCCAATAGGTGAACGCGTCTTCCTGCAGTTCGATGTCGAGTTCCGCCACCCGCGCCTGCATGCGCTCCTGCGCCTGCGCCACCGCCAGGTTGTAGACCGCGGGGCCAATGTCGGCGAGGAAGAAGTTCAGCAAGGCGCCTGCGGCCATGTTGCCGATGCGCTCGCCGTGTTCTTCCGAGAAGTAGCGCTCGATGGAGGCAATGGCCGCAGTGCGGGTCTCTTTGGGCAGTTCGATGGGCATGGCAGGCAGTCTACGGTGCGTCCTGCACCAACGCAGGAATCCCGCGCGCCGTTTTGGGACAATTGCGGCCAGACTATCGTCAGACACCACCGAGACCCCACCATGCCCCTGCAATTTGCCGACCGCCTGAACAACGTAGAAACCTCTGCCATCCGCGAGCTTTTCAAGCTGCTGGGCAAGCCCGGCATCATCAGTTTTGCCGGGGGCTTCCCGGACAGTGCCTTGTTTGATGTGGACGGTATTCGCGCTGCCAGCAACGCGGCCCTGGATGAAGAACCCGGCGCGGCGTTGCAATACGGCGCCACCGAGGGCTACCAGCCGCTGCGCGAGCAGCTCGCCGCCTTCATGGCCAGCAAGGGCGCGCAGGATGTAGCGCCCGAGAACCTCATCGTCACCACCGGCAGCCAGCAGGCACTCGATTTGCTGGGCAAGACGCTGATCAGCCCCGGTGACAAGGTGATCGTTGAAGGCCCGACGTTTCTGGCCACCATCCAGTGTTTTCGCCTGTACGGTGCCGAACTCATCAGCGCGCCCATCGATGCCGACGGTGTGCAGACCGATGTGCTGGAGCAGCTCATCGCCGAGCACAAGCCAAAGTTTGTTTACCTGATTCCCACTTTTGGCAACCCCAGCGGTGCGCTGCTTCCGCTCGAACGCCGCAAGAAGGTGCTGGAACTGGCCGTCAAGTACCACACCCTGGTGGTGGAAGACGACCCCTATGGCGACCTGTATTTCGGCGAGGCGCCGCCGCCCAGCCTGTTGGCGCTCTCTGCCCAGGTGCCGGGTAGCCGCGAGCTGTTGGCGCACTGCGGATCGCTGAGCAAGGTGCTCTCGCCCGGCCTGCGCGTGGGCTGGATGATTGCCCCGCCCGAGCTGCTGGCCAAGGCCACCATGTGCAAGCAATTCAGCGACGCCCACACCAGCACGTTTGCCCAGGCCACGGCCGCGCAGTACCTCAAGGCCGGCCGCATGCCTGCCACGCTGGCCAGGGTGCGCGCGGTGTACGCCGAACGCGCCCAGGCCATGGGCGATGCGCTGCGCAAGGATCTGGGCGATGCCATCGCGTTCGTGCAGCCCCAAGGCGGCCTGTTTGTCTGGGCGCGCCTGACGGGCGCGGGCGGCAAGGTGGCAGACGGCAATGTGTTTGCCAAGCGCGCCATTGAAAAGGGCGTGGCTTTTGTGCCGGGCACACCGTTCTTCTGCGCCCAGCCCGACAACGCCACGCTGCGCCTGTCGTTCGCCACCGCCGATGTGGAAAAAATCCGCGAAGGCGTGGCCCGGCTGGCGCAGGCGCTGTGAGCGCCATGGCTGGCATGGAGACCGATCCGCACACCGCAGCCCGGCTGGAGAGCCTGGAGGT
>ERZ724504.949-NODE-949-length-16234-cov-10.589406_pt1 | contig 16234 bp, 11 predicted proteins | sample MGYA00376037_ERZ724504 | MGnify/ENA primary metagenome ERZ724504 (study PRJEB28724, sample SAMN07190888) | wastewater metagenome | isolation source: influent of sewage treatment plant in Hong Hong | place: USA: Christiansburg, Virginia | collected 2016-03-01 ... | reverse complement strand
CGCCGCCAACTGGACTACAAGCTGGCGTGGCGCGGCGGGCATTTGATTGCCGTGCCGCCGCACAACACCAGCCGAACCTGTCCGGCGTGTGGGCATGTCTCAAAAGACAACCGCCGCAGCCAAGCCCAGTTCGCCTGCGTCGCATGTGGCTACAAAAACCACGCCGATGTGGTGGGTGCGATCAATGTTTTAGAGCGGGGACACCGCTTGTTAGCTTGTGGAGAGTCGGCGCAACTAGGCCGCTCGGTGAAGCAAGAACCCGCCGAAGTGTGTTAGCTAGCTTTTAGCTGACCGCCGTAGGAATCCCCCGTCTTTAGGCGGGGGAGGATGTCAAGCTTAGTAGAACGTACCTTATTCACCTGCATGAGCCGTAAGGAATAATGATTTCTCAAGCGAAACAAAAAAGTCTTGATACTGCTTGGGATCTTCGACCGGCGTTACGTTAAATTGAGCATTCGCTCGCACTAACATACGGTCACGTCCCTTTGGACGCACCGAAACCGTGATTTTTATTTGGTACCGATCAAGTTTCGTACCGCTTACGCTTCCTAGCACTAAGTCTGCACGATCGATTACGAAGCCAAGGTCTTGAAGGGTTGAAATTGTTGCTCTAAGTACCTTTTCCTTATCTGCCGTATCGAATTCGCGTGACTGATAACTACGTTTTTGAAGCTGAGTTTCACCACCTGAGTCAAGCACTCGTTGATTTGTAGTGGCGCAACCGCTTAGCAGCAAGGTGCCTGCCACAAGAGCTGAGAATAGAAGTTTCATATTTGATGAGCCTCAAGAAAGACAGATTTTGAAACCCGCTCATAGAAATCTTGATAGAGCAGGGGGTCGCGGAGGGTCTGGGCTGAGACGCTATTGTCAGTACGCCGCACAATACGCTGAAAGGAGATTCGGACAAAGTGGTTATCGACCATTGCTTTGCCGTTGCTATCATTTACAGGACGGACAACAAGTGCTACGCGAATAGTTTGGTCTTTGCTGATAGCCATTACACCACCACCAAGCAGGGCAACAACGATTGCCGCAGCTACTTCGCCTCCATCGGTGGCATCTCGTTGCTTGCTAGCCGTGAGCACTCCTAGCTTAGTTTCCGAGTTCTCAAGATTAAATCCGAGATCTTGGAGGGTGTTTGCGCTTGCGGCAATTAGATCCGCTTCTTTGATGCCGTCATAGCGCCGAGTTTCAAGCTGTCTTTGCTGTAGAAGCTCTGGCGTTACGACAAAAGAATTTGGTGGGATGGTCGCACAGCCGGCGACAAGGAGTGCGATGAGCAATACTGGCAGTCTTTTCATCTTAAAACCTCGATGTGTGGTAAGCGAAATCGCGTACTTTTCCGCTCTTGTCAAATTTTATGATGACTGTAAGGGTGCGCTGACTTGTAGAAGATGCTCCCGCCGAAGAACCCCCAAAGCCGAGGATTAGGGCATTAACACCACCACTACTTGATGAGTAAGCGCGATCCGTTGCGATTTTGTCGTAAATCCATACCTCTCTGCGCTCTTCATCAGTTGACACGATATTGGGCGAGCCGAGTACTTGGGCAACTTCAGCACCACTCATGCCAACACGTATTTCCTTTTGAACCTTACCAACAGTCATTCGATCGGCAGAATTATCTTGAGTATCTGCTCTGTGGAAGGCTGCAGTTTGACATCCAGCGAGTAGAGAGGCCGTTAGAAGCCCCAAAAAAACGGTGCTTCTTGATCTTGTTAACATATGAATGCTCCCTTTTATAAAAATAAAATCAAATAATCACGACTACTTCGAGTGTGCGGTCTAACACGGAAGTTACTGGTGCTGCGGCTTTAATGCGTACCCCCCCTTTGGAGCGATAGGTTGGGCATTAATTCTCGTCGGCTATAAGGATTAGGGCTTTACTTGAGGTTTGGCGATTGACATTAACTTATGTTTCTAACGCAAAGTGCTTATCCACCTACGCGAGTACCTCGCTATTTACACCACAGCATACGCATGGATGCGCCTTACGTCTATTGGGTAATCAAGTTCCTTTTGTTTCATGGCTTTCAACATTCAGTCACGGATTGCATAGTTCGATCGACTCGTTTTCCTCATGTCTATTCAGGCTGGAATGAACCAAGGGGTAGCCAAGGCGATGTGACCCGCCTCACTCGCCCCCCCAAAAAAAAACACCCCCTGCTCTGGTCAAATAACCAAAACAGGGGGTGTTTTCACTGCATAGCGGGGCAGTGCCTCCGCGCTGGTTCTCCCAAGCTACACAGCGTGCAGCGGCGTACCGGCTCAGCCGTCAGGCATAGTCCGCCGTTGCAGGGCAGGCGCAGACCAAGTTCCGGTCGCCATACACATCGTCAATCCGATTGACCGAAGGCCAGAACTTGTTGTCGCGCACCCATGCCAGCGGGAACACCGCTTGTTCACGGCTATACGGCCGCGGCCAGTCCGCCACCATCACATCGGCTTGGGTATGCGGCGCGTGTTTCAGCGGGTTGCTGTCCGCTGCCCATGCGCCGCTTTCGACGTGGGCAATTTCTGCCCGAATCGCCAGCAAAGCCTCAATAAAGCGGTCAAGCTCGGCTTTGGATTCGCTCTCGGTCGGCTCAATCATGATGGTGCCCGCCACGGGGAAGCTCATGGTCGGGGCATGGAAACCGTAGTCCATCAGCCGCTTGGCCACATCCACTTCGGTAATGCCGGTGGTTGCTTTCAGGGGACGCAAATCCAAAATGCACTCGTGCGCCACCCGACCATTTTTGCCGGTGTAGAGCACGGGGAACGCACCCGCCAATCGCTGCGCCACATAGTTGGCGTTGAGCAAGGCCACTTGGGTGGCTTTCTTCAGGCCGGCACTGCCCATCATGCGGATATACATCCACGAAATCGGCAAAATCGACGCACTGCCAAACGGTGCAGCCGACACCGCGCTTTGCCCTTCGCTGCCGTTGGCAATCGGTGCCACGCTGTGGTTAGCCATAAACGGCGCAAGGTGGGCTTTGAGGCCAATCGGCCCCATGCCGGGCCCGCCGCCGCCGTGGGGAATGCAGAAGGTCTTGTGCAAATTCATGTGCGACACGTCTGCCCCCACCTTGCCGGGTTGCACCAAACCCACCAGTGCATTCAGGTTGGCACCGTCCATATAGACTTGCCCCCCTTCGGCGTGGATGGTGTCGCAAATCTCGCGCATGGCTTCTTCAAACACGCCGTGGGTCGAAGGGTAGGTCAGCATCAAACACGCCAAATCCGCACGATACTGGGCGGCCTTGGCTTTAAGGTCGGCCACGTCCACGTTGCCGTTGTCGTCGCAGGCCACCACCACCACTTGCATCCCCATCATTTGCGCCGTGGCAGGGTTGGTGCCGTGGGCTGATTTGGGAATCAAACACATCGTGCGATGGGCATCGCCTCGGCTGGCGTGGTAACGACGAATCGCCAACAGCCCCGCGTATTCCCCCTGCGCCCCCGAATTGGGCTGCATACAAATCGCATCAAAGCCGGTAATCGCCTTCAGTTGTTCGGACAGGCTATCCAACATCTCGGCGTAGCCCGCTGCGTGTGCAGCGGGGGCAAAGGGGTGGAGGCCGCCAAACTCTGGCCACGTAATCGGCAGCATTTCGCTGGTGGCATTGAGCTTCATGGTGCAGCTCCCCAGCGAAATCATCGAGTGGTCGAGTGCCAAATCCCGATTTTGCAGCCGCTTCAGATAGCGCAGCATTTCGGTTTCGCTGTGGTGGGTGTTAAACACCGGATGGGTCAGATAAGGCGTGGTGCGGCACAGTGCAGCAGGCAAAGGCTCGGCTTCGACGGCATCCAGCGCGGCCACATCGACCAACTCGCCGGTCAACAGCGCGATAAGGGTGGCGACATCGTCACGGGTGGCAACTTCGTGGAAAGCCACGCCCAGCGTCTGGGCATCGACACGGCGCAAGGTATAGCCTTGGGCTTCTGCCGCCGCCAACAGCGCGTCGGTACGGCTGCCGGTTTCAACCAACACAGTGTCAAAGAAAGCGCGATGCACCACTTTGCCGCCCTTGGCCACCACCCCCGCCGCAAACAACACCGCCAAACGGTGAATCAGGCGGGCAATGCGCTGAATACCGGCTTGGCCGTGATAGACGGCGTAAAAGCCCGCCATATTCGCCAGCAAAACTTGCGATGTGCAGATGTTGGAATTGGCTTTTTCACGGCGGATATGTTGCTCGCGGGTTTGCAAGGCCATCCGCAGCGCGGGCTTGCCGTTGGCATCGACCGATACGCCGATAATCCGCCCTGGCATGGCGCGTTTCAGTGCGTCACGGCTGGCAAAGTAAGCGGCATGCGGCCCGCCAAAGCCCATGGGCACGCCAAAGCGTTGTGCCGAGCCCAGCGCGATGTCTGCGCCCATCTCGCCTGGCGATTTCAGCAGCGCGAGTGCCATCAAATCCGCCGCCACGACCGTCACCGCCCCCGTCGCTTTAACCGCCGCGAGGGTGTCGGTCAGGTCGCTAACCGCGCCTTGGGCATTGGGATATTGGAACAACGCCCCAAACACATCCGCTGCTGCGGCTTGGTCTGGCGTGCCGAGCACCAGCTCAAAGCCAAACGGAGCCGCACGGGTTTTGAGCACGTCTAGGGTCTGCGGCCATACTTGGCTATCGACAAAAAAGCGGTTGCTTTTGCTGGTCGAAACGCGCCGTGCCATCGCCATGGCTTCAGCGGCGGCGGTGGCTTCGTCCAGCAGCGAGGCATTGGCCAGCGGCAAGCCGGTCAGGTCAATAATCACTTGCTGATAATTCAGCAGGGCTTCAAGACGACCTTGGGCGATTTCTGCTTGATAAGGGGTGTAAGCGGTATACCAGCCGGGGTTTTCCAGCACGTTGCGCAAAATGACCGCAGGGGTCAGCGTATCGGCGTAACCCATGCCAATAAAGCTGCGGCTGAGGCGGTTTTGGCTGGCCATCGCTTTGAGTTCGGCGAGGGCTTCGTGCTCGGCGCGGGGGGCGGGCAGGTCGATGGGGTGGTCGAGCAAGATGCTGGCGGGCACGGTCTGCGCCACCAAGTCATCCAGCGAAGCCGCCCCTATGGTGGTCAGCATGGCGGCAATCTCGGCTTCGGAAGGGCCGATATGTCGCTCAATAAAGCCGCCGTGGTTTTCGAGTTCAGTTAAAGAAGCCATGGACATTACTCGCCGATTTCTTGGGCGTAGGCTTCGGCGGACAGCATGGCTTCTAGCTGGGCAGGGTTGCTAGGCTGCAAGCGGAAAAACCACGCTGCGCCGTAGGGGTCGGTATTGACGCTTTCGGGGGCGGATTCGAGGGCGGCGTTGATTTCCAATACTTCGCCATCCAGCGGGCTATACACGTCAGAAGCCGCTTTGACCGACTCCACCACACCGGCGGCATCGCCACTGGCCAGTACGCGCCCTACCGCGGGCAGCTCAACAAACACCACATCGCCAAGGGCTTCTTGGGCGTGGTCGGTAATGCCCACGGTGACGGAACCATCGGCGTTGACGCGCACCCATTCGTGGCTGGCATTGAATTTGAGGTCGGCGGGAATGTGGCTCATGGGAAACTCCTTGGGTAGATTTTAGAGGGGTGGCGCGGTTAAAAAATAAAGGGAAAGCAAGAAATGGGGCAGGAAGGTGCGCTGTTTGCTGCAAATACACTGCCAGACGGAGGTCGGGTTTTAACCCGACAAAGCATCGGGATAAATCCCGACCTACACAGAGGCTTCGGGGTATTTCGCCTTGGGAATCCCTGTACTGGCTAGGGCGTAAACAGGTTTTTACGCAAAAACCTTTTGCCCGTGGCGCACAAAAGGCAGCTTGACGACGCGAACGGTGGTCAGCGTGCCGCGCAAATCCACTTGGGCGGTGTCGCCGGTGGAGCTGGGCACACGGGCAATGGCGATAGAGTGTTTCAGCGTTGGCGAGAAGGTGCCGCTGGTAATCACACCGGCTTCGGCGGCCTCGGCCACCTGCACCGCCATCCCCTCGCGCAGCACGCCGCGCCCTTCCAGCACCAGTCCGACTTGCTTCATGCTGACACCGGCAGCACGTTCGGCTTCGAGGGCGGCGCGGCCAATAAAGTCACGTTCGCCATCCCATGCAACCGTCCAGCCCATGCCTGCGGCAAGGGGGCTGATGCTGTCATCCATATCATGACCATAGAGGTTCATGCCGGCTTCCAAACGCAGGGTGTCACGCGCCCCCAAGCCGGTGGGCGCGACCCCAGCGGCGACCAAGTCACGCCAAAAAGCAGGCGCATCGGCATCGGGGAGCATGATTTCGAGCCCGTCTTCGCCGGTGTAGCCGGTACGCGCCACAAACCACGCGCCGACTGGCAGGCCTTGGAACACTTTCAGGCTGTTGATGGTGTCGGCGAGCGCAGGGCGGGCAGCGGCGACTTTGGCGCGGGCGTGGGGGCCTTGAATCGCCAGCATCGACAGGTCATCGCGCACGGTCAGCGTGACGGCAAAATCAGCCGCCACTTGGCGCATCCATGCAAGGTCTTTTTCGCGGGTGGCGGCGTTGACCACCACGCGGTAGCCCCAGTCGGTCAGGTACACAATCAGGTCGTCTACCACGCCACCGGCGGCATTTAGCATCCCTGCGTAAAGGGCTTTGCCGACAAAGCCTAATTTGCGCACATCGTTGGTAATCAGGCGTTGCAGATAGGCTGGGCTGTCTGTGCCGGTCAGGTCAATCACCGTCATGTGGGACACGTCAAACATCCCTGCATCGGCGCGGACGGTTTCGTGTTCTTTGAGCTGAGAGCCGTAGTGAATCGGCAATGCCCAGCCCGCAAAATCAACGATTTTGCCTCCAGCAGCAAGGTGTTCGGCGTAAAGCGGGGTGTGTTGGGGCGTGGCGGTCATGGCGCAATCCTAGATAAAAAGGGGGTGATAAGGCGAATCACACCCCTCTGTCCGGTTGACCTGAGATTTTCCGGCGGTGCGCAAGTGTCCGAGCGCATGGTGCCGTTAGCCCCTTCGGTGGACGCGGCTGCGTCGCTCTCCAGAGTTGGTGGTTTTCGTAGACCGAAAACCGTGTCATGCAGTCCTTTTGCCTGAGCGATTGCGGGTGCGCTTGCGCCTTCGGCGGCGGCCTCATTTCAGCCGCGCTCTCCTGCTGTGACGCGGCGATTATGGTGGGGCAAGGCAGAAATGGCAAGGCGGGCGGGCGGGCGTGAATACAGCGGTGGCAATCATGGGGGGGCAGGACAGGGCACGCGCCGCCCAATCCCGACACGACCGGCCCCCTATGACCACTGCACCCTAGTTTTGATTCAGCCCGCCCATCAGGGTGGTGACGTTGTAGCGGAAAAATTTCAGATAGGTGTCTGCCGCTGTGCCAGGGGCGGAAAGCGCGTCGGCGTAGAGCTTGCCCCCCACGGTCACACCAGCCTCGCGGCTGAGCTGCGCCACCAAGCGGCTGTCGGTCATGTTTTCGACAAACACGGCTTTGATTTTTTCGTGGCGGACTTGGCGCACCAACTGCGCTACGCCCTTGGCCGAGGCTTCGGCATCGGTGGAAATACCCTGTGGGGCGATAAAGCGGATTTGGTAGTGCTGTGCCAAATAGGCAAAGGCCTCGTGGCTGGTCACCACTTGGCGGCGTGCACGGGGGATGCGTTCAAACTGGGCGCGGGCAAAGGTGTCGGCTTCGTCAAGCTGCTGCGCATAGCGGGTTAGTCGCTGGGCGTAGTAGTCCTTGCCGCTGGGGTCGGCTTGGGTCAGGGCGGCGGCGATGTTCCGTACATAGACTTTGACGTTTTGCGGGTTGTGCCATGCGTGGGGGTCTTGTCCGCTGTGCCCGTGTTCGCCTTGTCCGGCGGGGTTGTTTTGTGGCGCAATCCCCGCGCTGGCGATGACGGTTTTGCCCTTAAAGCCAGACGACTTGGCTAAGCGGCTGACCCAGCCTTCAAACCCCAAGCCGTTGACCACAAACACGCTAGCACGGTTGAGCTTTTTGACATCTTGGGGGGCGGGTTGATAGACGTGGGCATCTTGGTCAGCCCCCACCAAGGTGGTGACGTTTACCCGCTCACCACCGATTTCTTGTACCAAATTGCCCACAATGCTAAAGCTGGCCAGTACCTGCAGCGGATCCGCTAACACGACGGTGGGACTGAGCCAAAACAGGCTGCTTATCAGTAGTTTTTTCATCGTGCTTAGCCTCGCCCAAATCGGGTGGTCAGCCACGTACCAATTTCAGCGATTTCTTCCATGCAGACCGAGTGCATCATCGGGTAGGTGTACCAGACCACTGGCTGTTGGTGGGCTTGTAAGGTTTTGGCCGCCATTTCACCCAGTGCCACCGGCACCACGTTGTCAAAGCTGCCGTGGGCGGCAAAGATTGGCGTTTGCGCATTGGCAGGGTGGCGATGCTCGGCCAGATAGTCTTGGCTGGGCAGATAAGTGGACAGGGCGATAATCCCTGCGAGGGTATGGGGATAGGTCAGCCCTGTGGTGTAGGCCATCGCACCCCCTTGGGAAAAGCCGGCCAGCACGATGTTGGCCGCAGGAATGCCACGGTCTATTTCACGTTGAATCAGCGCGTCAATTTGGCTGCGGGAGGTCTTGATGCCTTCAAGGTCAACGTGGCGAGAGATATTGTCAAAATACAAAATATCGTACCAAGCCCGCATCACATAGCCGTTGTTGCAGGTAATGGGCATGGTGGTGGCGTGAGGAAAAACAAAGCGCACGGCGAGGTCAGCAGGCAAGCCCAGCTCGGGCACGATAGGGGCAAAGTCGCCGCCATCTGCCCCCAAGCCGTGCAACCAAATCACCGCATGACGCGGCGCGGGGGCAGTTTCAATTTCGATGCAGCTCAGCAGGGCGGGGGTCGGAGTCGTCATGGGGGGGCTTTCATATTTAGTGAGAGGAAGGCGCGGCAGCGGCGGCTTACAGAGAGGATGCGCCAAAGCAGAAAAGGTCAAAAGGGGTGGGGCTGAATTGTTACAGTATAACGCCGCCGATGCAACCACCCTGCAGCCCCCCGTACGGCGTGCTTTCCTGTGCAGGGGGGCAATTGGTTAAAATACCCACTTCTCCTCTCCCTGTTTAGGAATCGACCATGCCCGCCACCCCTGCCAGCCTTGGCTACCACATGCCTGCCGAATGGGCACCCCATGCCCGCTGCTGGATGGGCTTTCCGTGCCGTGCCGAGCTTTGGGGCGGCGATGCGGCCCTCGCTACCGCCCGCCGTGCCTACGCTGCCACGGCACAAGCCATCAATCAGTTTGAGCCGGTCAGCATGATTTGCGCCCCCCAAGACGAAGCCACCGCCCGCCAACTGTGCGGCAGCGGGATTGAGATTGTGCCCATGCCGCTGAACGATTCTTGGCTACGCGACCAAGGCCCGACCTTTTTGGTCGATGGCAGCGGCAAGCTGGCGGGGGTGGATTGGGTGTTTAACTGCTGGGGCAATTTGTTTCCCGATTATGCCGAGGATGCCGCCTTGGCCAAGCGCATTCTCGCCCACACCGACACCCCCCGCTTGGCTGCCCCGTTTGTGCTAGAGGGTGGCTCGTTTCATGTCGATGGCGAAGGCACGGTGCTGACCACCGCCCAATGCCTGCTGCACCCCAACCGTAATCCCCACCTGACCCGTGCTGACATCGAACAAAACCTATGCGACTGGCTGGGGGTCAGCAAAGTGCTCTGGCTAGGAAATGGGCTGTTTGATGACCATACCGATGGGCATGTGGACGACATTGCCTGCTTTGCCAAGCCTGGCGTGGTGCTGGCACAGCGCACCGATGACCCCTTCGACACCAACTGGCCGAGCTGGCGCGACAATGCGGCGCGGTTGGCCGAGATGACCGATGCCCAAGGACGCAAGCTGGAGGTGATTACCTTGCCCGCCCCCGCCGCACGGTTTGACGACGCGCCGAAAAAGCTGCGGCTGGCACTGTCGTATATCAACTATTACCCCGCCAATGGCGGCTTGGTGATTCCGTGCTTTGACGACCCCGCCGATGCCGAAGCCTTGGCGATTTTCCGTGAGGTGTTTCCTGACCGGCAGATTGTGCAAGTCCCCGCCCTTGATATCTTGCGTGGCGGCGGGGGAATCCATTGCATCACCCAGCAGCAGCCCTTGGGGCGTTAGAACCTGTTTACGATCTCAATCGCGCAGGGGTTGCCAAGGCGAAACACCCCGAAGCCCCTGTGTAGGTCGGGATTTATCCCGATGCTTTGTCGGGTTAAAACCCGACCTCCGTCTGGCGGCGTATTTACAGCAAACATAAACAGGTTCTTAAGCGCAAATCCCCAACCGCATGTCCCCCGTTGTTGGCTATTATGGAGGCGTAAGCTGTATCCCTCATCACGCCAAGCGCATAGCACCGACTGCTCGGTACCCATCGCTTGGCCACGCCCTTTGCACGTTTACAGGACTTGTCACCATGGCCAAGAAAAAAGCTCCCGCTGTTACCAAGCTCTTTGTGCTCGACACCAACGTGCTGATGCACGACCCGACTTGCCTGTTTCGGTTTGAAGAACATGATGTGTTTTTGCCCATCATTACGCTAGAAGAGCTCGACGACCACAAAAAAGGCATGTCCGAAGTCGCACGAAATGCGCGTCAGGCCAGCCGCTTTTTAGATGATTTGGTCAAAAATGCCGAGGGTGATATTCGGCAGGGGATTAGCCTACAGGCCGCCAGCAACAAGGCCGCCAAGGGTCGGCTGCTGCTGCAAACCGAAATCCTGAACGTCACCTTGCCGGCCAATCTGCCCGAAGGCAAAGCCGACAACCAGATACTCGGCATCGTCATGGCACTGCAACGCCTGACCCCAGAACGCGCAGTGATATTGGTATCGAAAGACATCAATATGCGGATTAAAGCTGCCACGCTGGGCTTGGCCGCCGAGGACTACTTTAACGACCAAGTGCTCGAAGATTCCGACCTGCTGTATACCGGTACGCGTGAAATCGACCAGAAGTTTTGGGAGAAAAATGGCAAAGACCTGACCAGCTGGCACGAAGGCGCACGGCAGTATTACGCCTTGGCGGGCAATGACTGCCGCAACCTGCTGCTGAACCAGATGCTGTGGCAAGCCAGCATCCCGCCCTTTGCCGCACGCGTCATTGAGCAAGCGGGCAAAACCGCCAAGCTGGAAACGCTCAAGGACTACACCCATAGCAAAAACAATGTCTGGGGCATTACCGCCCGCAATTTGGAACAGAACTTCGCGCTCAATTTGCTGATGAATCCCGACATTGATTTTGTTTCTCTGCTCGGGCAGGCCGGTACCGGTAAAACCCTGCTGACCCTTGCGGCGGCACTGGCCATGACGCTGGAAGAAAAACGCTATTCCGAAATCATCATTACCCGTGTCACCATCCCTGTGGGCGAGGACATCGGCTTTTTGCCCGGGTCAGAAGAAGAAAAAATGGCACCGTGGATGGGCGCGTTAGAGGATAACCTCGACGTGCTGACCAAGCCCGCAGAAGATGCCGTCAGTGGCGGCAGCGATTGGGGGCGTGCTGCAACGCGCGATTTGCTCAGTAGCCGAATCAAGGTCAAGAGCCTTAACTTTATGCGGGGACGCACTTTTTTGAATAAATTTCTCATCATCGACGAGGCGCAAAACCTGACGCCTAAACAGATGAAAACCCTGATTACCCGTGCAGGCAACGGCACCAAAGTGGTCTGTTTGGGCAACCTCAGCCAAATCGACACCCCCTACCTGACCGAAGGCAGCTCTGGGCTGACCTATGTGGTGGATCGCATGAAAGGCTGGGCACATGCCGGCCATATCACCCTGCTGCGGGGCGAGCGTTCCCGTCTGGCCGATTTCGCTGCTGAGGTTCTTTGATGCCAAGTCAGTTAGAAGTCTTTTACCGCGAAGGCCACAAAGGCGACACCGTCCCGCCGTTGTTGTTTGTGCATGGGGCGTATTGCGGGGGGTGGGTGTGGGAAACCTATTTCACCCCTTGGCTGGCCGAGCGGGGCTGGGACTGCCACGCCTTGAGCCTAGAAGGGCATGGCGAAAGCGAAGGGCATGTGTGGCTCTCGGCCTTGGGGGTGGATGACTTTGTCCGCAACCTCAAAGCCACGATCGACACCCTGCCCCGCCCGCCGGTGCTGATTGGGCATTCGATGGGGGGCTTGGTGATTCAGCGGTATTTGGAAATGTACCCAAACTGCCCGCCTGCTGGTGTGGTGATGATGGCCTCGGTGCCGCCCAATGGCATTAGCCAATCTGCGGTGCGGATGCTCCAAACCGCCCCCGACTTGCTGGCTGCACTGAACGTTTTTCAGGCCAGCGACCGCTACCACCCTAGCTTGAACCAAACCAGAGCACTGCTCTTTTCGGCGGATTTGCCGGACGCACTACTGGTGGAGTGGGCTGCACGTTTTCAGGCGGAATCGCTACGAGCCATTTTTGAACTGTCGATGCTGGGCTTTTTCCACGCCAAGCCGCCTGTCGCGCTGCCTGCTTTGGTGCTGGGCGGGGCAGACGACCAGATTATCTCGTCCCAAGATGTGATTGCCACGGCAGAGCTATTTAATGTCTCCGCCGAAGTCATGCCGAATATGGCGCATTTGATGATGCTAGATACCGGCTGGGAGCGGGTGGCGAATCGTATTGATGATTGGCTGAATCAGGTGTTTTCGGCTTCGCTGTGAAGCGATTGGCTTAGCAAGCAAGACCCAAAAAAACCTAGCCCTGTACGCGGCTAGGTTTTTTTGTGGGCGCGGTTAAGCGCCTGTTCAAAGCCCCAATGGTGCAGGGGGTGCCAAGGCAAAATCAACCAAAGAACGCCGTTGGGCTTGAATCTGCACGCAATTTTTTTGGGGCATTTGAACGCAGGGTCACTCGAGTCTCGCAGGCTTTGAACAGGTTCTAAGACTTCAAACTCATTCGGAACGCCTTATGTTTTGAACGCTCACTCTTTCCAGCTCTCTGCCGCAAGTGGTAATTCATTGAGCTCGGCACGCGCCTCTCGCCAGCTGGGGTAATGCTCTTCAAGGATTGCGATGAAGCGATCACTGTGCGTGGGCTCAATCAAATGAGCCATTTCATGAACGATGACGTACTCCAGCAAATCCTTCGGTTTTTTCACCAGCTCCGTGTTTAGGCGGATATTTCCCGCTGCGTGATTGCAACTGCCCCATTTGGTTTTCATCCGTTGCAGAAAGTAGCCTGAAACACGGACCTTGAGCTTTCTCTCCCACTTTTGAATCAGCGGAGGCACGACCTTGTGTAGCAGCGACTTGTGCCACTCATGCATCACCTCCGCACGCTTCTCTGCACTGCTGCCTGGACGAATGATCAGGGTGATTCGCTTATTACTGAGGACAACTGAGGGCTTTGCATCTTGGTAGTCGAATGCCATCAAATAGCGTCGCCCCCAAACGTGGTGGCTCTCGCGCTCAACGAACTGGCGTGGTGTTTCCCGCGCCTGACATTCCAGCTTTCTCTGCTGCTCACGAATCCAAATTAACTTGGATATCGCATAGGCACGCGCCACTTCTAGGCGTGTGTTGCTTGGGGTGGCGAGCGTCACACGTCCATCTGGCGGATGAACGGTGAGGTGGACATTCTTGATGTCCTTCCTCGTCACCATTATCGAAATCTCGCCCAGTTGGATCGTCTCGTTCATCAGTACCCCGATTGGTTCTTGATGATTTCGAAAATGGCCTGCGTCGCCACCCGATCCCGCGACATGATGGGGAACAGCGCATTGAGCACTTGCTTTTCTCGGGTGTCATCCCCTTTCCAGCCTGCCGGTGCCTGTTCTCGCATCGCCTGATCGAGTTCGAGCGCGAGTGCCGCCTTGCCATCGTCGTCAGTCGGGCAAACGAAAGTTGCGGCTGGAATGCTGGCCAGATTGTTGAAGAGCGCGATCGCCTCTGGGTGTCCGTTGAGCACATGCGGATGGCTGCCCGTATTCTTTGCCGCCATCTTTTTCACCAACGCTTCGGCCTTCTGGAGAAATTTCTCGTAGGCAGCGGTGTCGTCGCTCTTTTGCTTGATCAGGTCTTCGAGGAGTGTGGATATCTCGTCGTAAAACTTCGGATCAGTCAATTGGTCACGAATAATCGTTTTACGGACGTTGTTGATGATGCCTTCAGCAATCGCATTCCTCGACAGCTTGCCCTTCTGGTTAAGCTTCTTGGCAATGGCATCGTGAATGCCGGTTTCGATGATCAGCTCGGTCAGTGAGAGCGAGCTGAGATTCCCCAAATCTTCAGCTGGGTCTGCTTGGATGTAGGTGTTGATGAGGTGGCGCATATCCGCCTCATAAGGCTTGATGTCCAGCTCTTCACCTGAGTGCTTCTTGATTGCCGTGCGCGTGTCGCTGTAAAACTCGATTTCTTTTTCGAGTGCAGCAATATCAGCCGCTGAATATCCCGCATCTTCAAGGTTTTGGGCAATGGCCGCATAGGCTCTCAGGAATGCGGCTGCCGACTTGTAGAACGAGATACGCAGCGGCTCGGTGTTCAGCAACGCTTCTGGGTCATTGGCATCACCGCAGAAATAATGCAGGTACTGCTCCATCTCGCGCGGCATGGCCACCGGCTCACACAAGTAGCACAGTGCTTCCCGAGCGGCATCAAGCTGCGCCTTGCCTTCAATGAGCCAGCCCTTCACGGTCACGTTGCCGTCATCGCCACCCTCGTCGATGTCCAGCTCGTCCGAGGTGTAAACAGCGATGGAGTCCTGCACCTTCTCGAACAGCTCTTTGTAATCGACGATGTGGCCATAGTCCTTATCGTCGCCGTCGAGCCGGTTGGTGCGGCAAATGGCCTGAAACAGGTTGTGATCACGCAGCTCGTTGTCGAGGTAGATGTAGGTGCAGGAAGGCGCATCGAAACCGGTCAGCAGTTTGCTCACCACGATTAGCAGCTTCAGATTGGCAGGCTCATCGATGAAGCGCTGCTTGGTCTTGTCCTCGTAGTCCTTAGTGGTCTGATCTTTCTGCAGGACGTGCTGGGTGTAGGTGTCAAACTTGTAGCGCTCGTCGCTGTCCTTGGGCTCGCGCGAAATCGCGTTGTGGTTGGGCTCGTAGGACGTAATGATTCCGCAGTGCTTGCCGAACGATGTGTTCTGGAACAAACGGAAGTAGTGGCAGGCATCGTAGATGGAGGCTGCCACCAAGATGGCCGTGCCTCGGTCATTGTTTAGGCGCGGCTGCACGCCGAAGTCGTGGATGATGTCGGCAATGATGCGCTGCTTGCGCTCACCGGCACTCATCAGCTCTTCCATCGTCGCCCAGCGTTTGCGCAGAACCGACCGCTGGAAGTTGTTCAGCCCTTTAGTCTTCTGGTCGAACCAAGCATCAATGGCCTTTTTTGAGGTCAGTCGCTGTGGCACATCACGCGCTTCGTATTTCAGGTCGAGCACCACCTTGTCAGCGACCGCTTCGTCAAACTTGTAGGTGTGGATGTAGGTGCCGAACACCTCGCGGGTGGTCTGCTTGTCTTTGCGCAGCAGAGGCGTGCCGGTGAAGCCGATAAAGATGGCGTTTTCTAGCCAACGCTTCATCTGCTTGTTCATGTCGCCGCCTTGTGTGCGGTGACATTCATCGACGAAGACGTAAACACGGCCCACCACTTTGGGCGGTTCACCCTTCAGATCGGTTGTATCAAATTTGTGGATTAGCGCACACATCAGGCGCGGCGTTGCCGCCCCCAGCTTTTCGACCAGTTCCGCGCGGGAGGTGATGCGTGGCGATGCGGCATCCGCGCCAATCACGCCAGCATTCTTCATCACCCCCACGATCTGCTTGTCCAGCTCATCACGGTCGGTGATGACCAAGACGCGGGCGTGCGGGTCATATTCCAGCAGCCACTTGGCAATCAGCACCATCAGAATGCTCTTGCCGCTGCCTTGGGTGTGCCAAATTACACCGCCTTCTTGCTGCTTTACGCGCTCTTGTGCCGCTTTCACGCCGTGGTACTGATGGACGCGGGGCACCTTCTTCTGGCCGCCATCGAAGAGGATGAAGTTGCGGATCAGATCCAGCAGGCGCACCTTGTCAAACATCTGCGCCAGTGGTTTATCTAGCAGCGCACCCTCTGCGGGTGGCTCTGATGGGGTGTCTCCTTTATCCTTGCGCGCCTTCCACTCGACGAAGAACTTCTCTGGCGTGCCGATGGTGCCGTAGCGCAACCCCTGCGAGTCGCTGCCCGCCAGCACCAATTGCACCGTGCTGAAGAAGCCCTTATTGAAAATTTCTTCTTGGTTGGTGATGAGCTGACGAACACCGTCGGCTACCTCTACCGAGCTGCGTTTCAACTCAATGACGGCGA
>ERZ724504.948-NODE-948-length-16242-cov-5.802249_pt1 | contig 16242 bp, 14 predicted proteins | sample MGYA00376037_ERZ724504 | MGnify/ENA primary metagenome ERZ724504 (study PRJEB28724, sample SAMN07190888) | wastewater metagenome | isolation source: influent of sewage treatment plant in Hong Hong | place: USA: Christiansburg, Virginia | collected 2016-03-01 ... | reverse complement strand
ACAAATAAATAAAATATTAGTAGTATCAACTTGAATGAAGTCTTGATTGGGGTGCTTTCGGCCACCTTGTGGTGGAATCGATGCCACGGTGCCTTCGATGAGTTTGAGCAATGCTTGCTGCACACCTTCGCCCGAGACATCGCGTGTGATCGATGGGTTGTCTGATTTGCGCGAAATTTTGTCGATTTCATCGATGTAAATGATGCCTTGCTGAGCTTTTTCTACATCGTAGTTACAGTTTTGCAGTAATTTTTGAACAATGTTTTCAACGTCCTCACCGACATAACCCGCTTCCGTCAATGTTGTTGCATCAGCCATGACAAAGGGGACGTTGAGTAAACGTGCCAATGTCTGCGCCAGCAATGTTTTGCCTGAACCCGTCGGGCCAATAAGTAAAATATTGCTTTTTGACAGTTCCACATCGGTTTTTTTGCGGTTTTTTAAGTGGCGCAATCGCTTGTAGTGGTTGTACACTGCAACAGATAACACTCGCTTGGCATCGTTTTGGCCAATCACGTAATCGTTCAGTTTATTTAAAATTTCTTCTGGGGTGGGTAAGCTGCTGGACTCTGCTTTGACCGCCTCATCATCGCTTTTAAATGTTTCTGCTTCTAGGATTTGGCCGCACAAAGTGATGCATTCATCACAGATGTGACCATGCAAACCTTCAATCAGCTTGTTTGCTTCTTCTTGGCTTTTCCCGCAAAAAGAGCATTCAGCTGCGAGGGGAGGGGTTTTTTCGTCTGTCATTCATGATCCTTGAATTAAAGAGTGTCGCGGCTGGTCAACACGCGGTCAATTAAGCCGTATTCGAGCGATTCTTGTGCCGAGAAGAAGGTGTCACGATCCGTGTCACGTTCGAGGCGCTCAAGCGGTTGCCCCGTGTTTTTGGCCATGATTTGATTCAATTGAGCGCGCAACAATAAAATTTCACGTGCGCGAATTTCGATGTCTGAAGCCATCCCTTGTGCACCACCAGAAGGCTGGTGAATCATGACTCGAGAGTTGGGCAATGCAAAACGTTTGCCTTTTGCGCCAGAGGACAGCAGAAATGCACCCATGCTTGCCGCCATACCAATGCACATGGTGGACACATCGGGTTTGATGAAGTTCATGGTGTCGTAAATGCCAAGGCCTGCTGACACAGAGCCGCCAGGCGAGTTGATGTACAGGTGAATGTCTTTTTCAGGGTTTTCACTTTCCAAATACAACATTTGTGCAATCACCAGATTTGCACTTTGGTCATCCACGCCACCCACCAAGAAAATAACCCGTTCTTTTAAAAGACGAGAATAAATGTCAAACGAGCGCTCACCACGGCTGGTTTGTTCAACCACCATAGGGATGAGGCCTAAACCTTGGGGTTCTTGCTGAAACAACATGAGAATTCCTTCAAAGATAAAAAAATAGAGATGGAGGCGTGAAAATAGAATGCAAGAGGGGGAGGGGAAATCTACACCGTTCTTCGTCAAGCATGGTGCGAAAAAAGCATTTACGCAATGACCACATCATAACGTAATTTTAATCATCACGTATCTGCAGGCCTTGATTTTTCAGTGTTTAATGGGTGGTTTGATCAGAAAAAAACCCTAACGAACGTTAGGGTTTTTTTCTGTACATCGTTCTATAAAGAACTTTTGAAGCGAATTTTATCAGTCGTTTTATCAACAATTAACGCTGTTGATTCATCAACTCTTCAAACGCAACTTCTTTTGTAGATACTTTGGCTTGAGAGAGTGCCCAAGCAACCACGTTGTCTTCCATGGCGACAGCTTCAACTTCAGCCATGCGATTGGCGTCGGTTTTGTACCATTTGATGAAGCCCGCTGGATCTTCATATGCTTGTGCAACAGCAGCCACTTGTGCGTCCACTTGTTCTGCATTGGCGCGTAATTCATGGGTTTTAACCAAACCAGCAATCAATAAGCCCAAGCGAACGCGACGTTCGGCGCGGTCTTTGAAGATATCAGCGGGTAACACCATTTTGTCATCGACAGGGATGCCGCGTGCGCGTAAATCTTCGCGCGCATTGGTTTGCAAACGTTCAACGTCTTCGTTCACCAATGCCGTTGGGACATCAAATGATACGGCTGACAACAATGCATCCATGACGTTGTTTTTAGTCATTGCTTTGGTGCGTTGAGCAATTTCACGTTCCAAGTTGGCTTTGATGTCGGTTTTCATTTTTTCAACATCGCCATCGGGTACGCCGAGTGATTTAGCAAATGCTGTGTCCAGCTCAGGCAATTGCGGGGCGGCCACATCTTTGACGGTCACTGTGAATTGAGCTGTTTTTCCTGCAACATCTTTACCGTGGTAATCTGCTGGGAATGGTAAGTCAAAAGTGCGTGCTTCACCGGCTTTTAAGCCTTCAATGGCTGTTTCAAATTCAGGTAACATGCGGCCTTGACCCAAAACAAACGGATAGTCAGTTGCGGAGCCACCTGCAAAAGCCACGTCATCAATTTTACCTTCGAAATCGATGGTCACTTGGTCGTCTTTGGCTGCTGCTTTGTCGGCAGAGGCATAGCTCACACGTTGTTGGCGTAACACGTCCAATGTGCGGATGATGTCCGCATCTGTGACGTCGCATTGTGCTTGTTCAACTTCAACCCCTGCCAAATTGACATCAGTCACTTCTGGGTAGACTTCAAATGTTGCAGTGAACGTCATTTGACCTTCTGCACCCGTGCCTTCGGCAGGAGTGATGTTGGGTAAACCAGCGATGCGCAGGTTATCGGCATCAGCTTTTTTTGCAAATTCTTCACCGACTTGATCGTTCAAGGCTTCCCATGATGCTTGGCTGCCGTACATTTGTTTCACGCGTGAAAGAGGCACTTTACCTGGGCGGAAGCCGTCAATTTTAACGGTTTTAGCCATTTTTTGGAGGCGCTTCTCCGTCGCTGCATCCACTGCGGCGGTTGTGATGACGATGTCGAATGAACGTGTCAATGAAGGTGTCATTGCAGGCGCTGCTTCTACGGCTGCTTCTGGCGTTGCTGTTTGTTCTTCGTTCAAAATTTCTTGTGCTTCAGTTGTCATTTTAGATAACCTTTTTGTAAGTGAAACTATCTGTTGATGTGTATTCAATTTCTCTAACTCGTTGAAATAAAAGAGAAATTGAAGTATTCTGGTGCGAAGGAGGGGACTCGAACCCCTACACCTGTTTAGGGCGCCAGGACCTAAACCTGGTGCGTCTACCAATTTCGCCACCCTCGCTGATGTACTTGCTTGAGTACTTTGCCTCAAACCGAAAGCGAGTATTGTACTGTATTGTACGGGTGCTGTAAAATCCTATTGCGTTTTTGTAATGAATTGAGCGTTAAATGCGTCTAATGCTTGTTGTAAAGACTTTTATTGGTTTTTTTAAATTTTTTTAAATAAAGGGACGGCAAAAATGAGTGGTGATAATAAAGAGGCTTTGCGAGAAAAGTTAAGTCCATTGGCGTATCGGGTGACGCAGGAGAAAGGCACGGAGCGGCCTTTTACCAGTTCTTTTTCTGAGTCTTGGCATGAGGGTGAGTATCATTGTGTGGTGTGTGATGCACTGTTGTTTGAGTCTGGTCATCAGTTCAACGCGGGCTGTGGTTGGCCCAGTTTTGATGCTCCAGCATCTGTTGAAGCCGTGGCTGAGCACCGAGATGTGTCGCATGGGATGATTCGGACTGAGGTAGTGTGCCACAATTGTGGCGCGCATTTGGGGCATGTGTTTCCTGATGGCCCGCCGAAGTCGACGGGTTTGCGCTACTGCATCAATGGGGCTGCATTGAATTTTTTGCATGAACCTGACGTGGCGGATTAAAAACAGAGGTAGAATGCACACCAATTGTCCATTTTGTTGGATTAAGATGCAAGGCCGCTGGTGTTTTGGCGGTCTTGTTCTTTTTTGAGTTTATTTTACGCATGTCCCATGCCTGTGAGCAAAGAGCCCATGAAAACTTTGATTGATTTCTTCCCAGTCGTCTTGTTTTTTCTCAGTTATAAATTGACCAATGACATGTTTCTGGCAACGGGTGTGGCCATGGCATCGACTGCGGTGCAAATGTTGTTGATGAAATGGAAAAAAATTCCCATTCAAATCATCCATTGGGTGAGTTTGGTCTTGATTGTCCTTTTGGGCAGCATGAGCATTTATTTTCATGAAACCATTTTTCTGAAATGGAAGTTCAGCGTGTTGGAATGGAGCATGGGTGTGGCCATATTGGTGGGGCAGTATGTGTTCAATAAAAACATGTTGAAATTGTTGCTGGGGCATGAGTTGGTGTTGGCGGATGCTGTTTGGAAACAGCTGGGTTTGATGTGGGCGGGATTTTTTATATTTCTGGGCACTTTGAATATTTACATCGCTTATGGTTTCTCGGATGATGTGTGGTTCAATTTTAAACTGTATGGCAGTTTGGCATTGACGCTGTTGTTTACAGTGCTTCAGGGAATTTGGTTGGCAAAGCATTTACCACAGGATGATGCATGATGACGGATGTACAGGCTGAATTAGAAGCTCGTTTGATGGCGGCATTGTCACCCACTGAATTGAGCGTGATGGATGAATCGCATTTGCACGCTGGACATGCGGGTGCCCGTGGTGGTGCGCGCCATTTTGCTGTGCGGATTGCTTCATCAAAATTCAATGGTTTGACGCGGATGGCTCAACACCGATTGGTGTATGCCGCCATGGCGGACTTGATGCCCCATCCGATCCATGCGTTGCGCATTGAGTCTGTTGCGACATTGGTTTAGTTCAACGCAAGGTAAAATCTTACTTTGCGCTTGTTGAAATATAGGGATTTTGGACTTTGAATAAAGGAGTCCATACAAAATCCAGTCAGCTAAAAAAACGATCGCAATTCAAATCTCGAAACACAAGTGCAAGTGGTTTTTATTTTGCATTTAATTTTAATTTGTTGTTTTATTTTGTTTATTTAACCCAAACACATAAGGAATGGGCGTTATGAAAAAGAGCAGTACTTTAGTTGCCGTATTATTGGCAGGCGTTGTTGGTTTATCTGCATGCAATAAATCGTCCGAGACCAAATACACTTCGACACAGCTGGTGGATACCATTGTTGCGGACATGAACAAAGAAAATCCAAATCAACCTGTGACACCGGAACAACGTGCGAAAATCGAAGAAGCAATTGCCGTCCAAACAGCGGTGGTGGAAGCGGCTAAAAAAGATGGTTTGGATAAAGCAGACCACACTAAAATGTTGTTGGCCTTACAGCAAGACCAAGTCATCATGTCTGAATACATGCGTTTAAAAATGGAGTCATTTAAGCCAACGGACGAAGAGTTGAAAAAAGTATACGATGAGCAAGTCGCGAAAATGAAAGGCGCTGGTCAAGAGTACCATTTGCGTCATATTTTGGTGGATTCTGAGTCGCAAGCCAATGAAATCGTTGCTAAGTTGAAATCGGGTACGAAATTTGCCGACTTGGCAAAAGGCACAAAAGACACCGGTTCGGCTGCAAATGGTGGTGATTTGGGTTGGAATACTTTGGATAAATGGGTTCCAGAATTTGCCGATGCAGCAAGTAAGTTGACGCCCAATGGCATCACAGAAAAACCTGTGAAATCTCAATTCGGCTACCATGTGATTCAATTGGTGGAAGCGCCACGTGATGCAAAAGCATCTGCCAATCAACCGCCAGTGCCACCCTTTGATCAAGTGAAGCCACAGATTTTGGAAATGGCAAAACAAAACTACATGAAAACGTTGCAAGAAGGTTTCTTACCGAAGAAAGATGCCGCGGCTGCACCAGCACCTGCAGGCGATAAAAAATAATCGAAGATGTCTGACAATTAAAAATGGTTGCACCCATTGATGATGTAAAAAGAGCGGTTTTTTATTTTTAATGGGTGTTTCATTGTTGGCACTTCTGTTAAAAGAAAGGGCTTCGTTGTTCAGTGAAACAATGGTTTGTTTGACTTACATGAAGCCCTTTGCATTAAACCCAGTCACACTCAATGTGACTGGGTTTTTTATCGTCATGTGTTCCACCTTCATCACACATCATTCTTCATCAAACAGGTCATCGGCATTCTTGATGATTTTATTGATCACATCAAAGCCAAAGCCACGGCTGGCCATAAAGCGAATTTGTTTGGCTTTTTCCTTGAGGTCAACGGGAGGGTGGCCAAATTTTTTGAGCCACACATCGTGGGCACGTTTAAGCTCAGTGCTGGCCAATGACGCCAATGCTTCGGCGATGAGTTCGCTGTTTAATCCTTGTTGCTTGAGCTCATGTTTGACGCGCGCATTGCCATAACGTTCACCTTTGACTTTACTCACCGATGCTGCGACACGGACATCCGATTGCCAATTGTGAAGCGCCAGATCATCCAAAACCTCATCGGCAATGGATTCGCCGAGCCCGTGTTCACATTCAAATTGGCGCAATGAAAACAAAATTTTCTTGCGCAATTCGACACGGCTGTATTCACGGCGTGACAGGTAACTGATGGCGCGGGTGCGGATCTTTTGACGCCAGTCTTTGGCGCTTAATAGGGTGGTGTCGGGCGCATGATGTGCTTGTGCTGCATTGTGGGTGTTGGCGCTGTGTGCGCTGTTGACCTTTTTTGAGCTTTCAAACTGTTCGAATGGCTCAAAAGCATCGTCATCATCATTGCCGTGAATTATTTTGGACACCATGTGTTGCCGTGTGGTTGGATTGATCAAATAAAAAATGGATGTTTAAAAATAAAAACCCCGCGCTCGCAGGGTTTTCGTGCAGGTATTTAGATTAAATCACATCATCTTCAGCCGCTGATTCGACTTCTTTCGGTGCTTTTGCGGGTTTTTCTGCTTTACTGGCTCCTTTGGGTTCGCTCAGAATGGCGCGGGCTTTCACCCCCAATTTGTCTCGAACCAAGTTTTCAATTTCAACCGCAACAGCAGGGTTGTCACGTAAATATTCACGTGCATTGTCTTTGCCTTGCCCAATGCGGTCTTTGCCGTAGCTGTACCATGCCCCTGCTTTATCCACGATGCCTGCGGCCACACCCATGTCAATGACCTCTCCTTCACGCGAAATGCCTTCGCCGTAAAGGATGTCGAAAATGGCTTCTTTGAATGGCGGCGCAACTTTATTTTTGACAATTTTCACGCGGGTTTCATTGCCCAGTACTTCTTCACCTTTTTTGATACCGCCAATGCGACGGATGTCCAAGCGCACAGAAGCATAAAATTTGAGGGCATTACCACCTGTTGTGGTCTCAGGAGAGCCAAACATCACACCGATTTTCATGCGGATTTGGTTAATAAAGATCACGGTGCATTGGCTGCGGCTGATGGAAGCCGTGAGCTTGCGCAGTGCTTGGCTCATCAAACGTGCTTGTAAGCCTGGTAAAGAGGCACCCATGTCGCCTTCAATCTCGGCCTTGGGCACGAGGGCAGCCACCGAGTCGACGATGATGAGGTCAACGGCGCCTGAACGCACCAATGCATCGACCATTTCAAGTGCTTGTTCGCCTGTATCGGGTTGAGAAATCAATAAGTCGGTCAAGTTCACACCCAGTTTTTGGGCGTAGCTGACATCCAAGGCATGTTCTGCATCGACGAAGGCGCATGTGCCGCCGAGTTTCTGCATTTCAGCCACGACGTGTAAGGTCAATGTGGTTTTGCCTGATGATTCTGGACCGTAAATTTCAATCACTCGACCACGTGGTAAACCACCCACGCCCAGGGCAACGTCCAATCCCAAAGAACCTGTGGAGACAACTGAAATGTCGGGTTGTTCATTGTTGTCGCCCAAGCGCATGATTGAACCTTTGCCAAATTGTTTTTCAATTTGTGCGAGTGCGGCGGCCAAAGCTTTGGCTTTGTCTTCTGCGTTGCCTGCTTGATTGACGGCTGGTTTTGAATCGGGTCTCGTGGCCATGTTGTGGGTCTTTCGTTGATGTGCGGTGTGAAAAATGATGCGTTACTTTAACATAAAATCAAGGGCTAACGGATGTTGGATATGGCTTTTTACCAGCAGTTGTTGGATGTGTTGGATGTGAACAGAGCCGCTCAGTCTGACCATTTGTTTAGATAAGCGGTGCCTGAGTCAAACCATGCCTGACCCAAATCACCAATGGTTTGGGCGTGGGTCAGGGCGATCGGCCAGATGCCCATTTTCAAACCGGCTTGCTCGCATTGTCGACACAGGTCCAAATCATAATGGTGGTAGAGAAATTGAGGGTCAAAACGCACGCCAGATGCATGCAATGTTGCAGCTTTCACCGCGATGAACACGCCGTCGAGCAGTTTGACTTCAACAGGTGCGATGTTGTTGCTGTATGTGGGAGGGGCGTTGAGACGACCGACAGCGTAACACGGTTCTCCGAGTGCTTTAAATTCCTCGTCTAAGGTGCCCATGGTGCCATACCAACCGCGTTGCATGGGTTCGCGAACACGGTTGCCAGCGACACCAATCAAGTCAAAAGAGGCCAGTGCTTCTTTCAGGCGAAATTCAATCAGCCAGTCATCAATCCAGATGTCATCGTGGATGAATACCAAAATGTCTTCGGGGGCGGCCTGTTCAATTTCTGGATTAAATACACTGGCCAAACCACTCTTGGCATTCAGTCTAATTTTAATTTCCATTGCTGAAAACTGAGCCAATCTTTGAAAAGATCGACCAAGCAATGTGGTGTCCATGAATTCTTCAGCGGTATGGATGCGTGTTGAAGTGATGAATCGAATCATAAGGCCTCGCGTGGAGGTTTGATGCGTGCAATGTGCTGCACCACATCCCAAAGGTGGGGGATGGCGTGTATCCATCCCCTTTTTTATGGGGGTCAACTTCGTGAGTCAACCCATGCACAGGTCCAATCAGTTGGGTGCTTGATTGTGATGGTAGGCTGTGATGCGCTCAACTTCTTCTTTTGAGCCCAAGAACACCGCCACCCGTTCGTGCAGGCTGGTGGGTTGGATGTCCATGATGGCGATTTCACCATTGGTGGCTGCGCCGCCCGCTTGTTCGATGATCATTGCCATTGGATTGGCTTCATACATCAAGCGCAAACGGCCGGGACGACCTGGGGTGCGTGAATCGGACGGGTACATGAAAATACCACCACGATTGAGAATACGATGTACTTCAGCGACCATGGCAGCCACCCAACGCATGTTGTAATTTTTGCCCAAAGGACCTGTTTCACCCGCAAGCAATTCGCCCATGTAGCGCGTCATGGGTGGAAACCAGTGACGTGTATTTGAGGTGTTGACCGCGTATTCATTGGTGGTTGTCGGGACTTGCATGTGCTCTTGAGTCAACACCCATGAGCCGAGTTCCGAGTCCAATGTGAAGCAATGGGTGCCGCGACCTGTGGTCAGAACGAGTTGTGTTTGTGGACCATAAATGGCATAGCCAGCAGCCACTTGGTTACGACCTTGTTGTAGAAAATCTTTTTCGCATACGGCATCAGGTGAATCGGATTTTTTCAATACAGAGAAAATCGTGCCGACCGTGACATTGATGTCGATGTTGGATGAACCATCCAATGGATCGTAGACCAGTAAATATTCGCCTTTTGGATAGCGGTTTGGAATTTCATAGATGTGTTCCATTTCTTCAGAGGCCATGCCTGCAAGATTGCCGCCCCATTCGTTGGCCTCTAAGAAGATTTCATTGGTCAATACGTCCAATTTTTTTTGTGCTTCGCCTTGCACATTGTCTGTGCCGGCATTGCCCAACACATCACCCAGCTCGCCTTTTGAGACGGCATGGCTGATGTGTTTACAAGCGCGAGCAACGATTTCGATCAGCAGGCGCAGATCCGATGGTAAATTGTTGTGCTCACGTTGCTGCTCAATAAGGTAGCGGGATAAAGATTTACGTTTCATGCTTGGTCTTTCGTGGAAATTAAAAAAGGGTTAAATGCTTTGTGTGTTGTAATTAAATTCGACTAAAACCTATCCTTAAACCGCCATCTTCTTTTATTTTTGTGGGATTTAAATCAAAGCCGCGCAAGCAGCACCGATAAAGTTTGCATCGACATCTGACATGTTTTGCAAAATACGCACCGTCACATGGCTTGGGGTCAACGCATTGAGCGTGGATTCGACGCGTTCACGATAACCTTCGGTTTGCCAAAATAAGGTGCCTTCAGCCAAGATGCCGACGGTGTGTTGTTGACCTGTTTTTAAATCTTGGCTTTTGAGCACACCTGCCAATGCTGCGGCTGTTAAATCGGCGGAGCGGTCAATCAGCACAGTGGCGACATCGGCCATGATGCCATGATAGCGGCGCAATTGGGTGACATGACCCGCGTGCGTGCGTGAGCCTGCTTCTGGGTCAAACGCCCACGCATCAGGCAAAGCCAAGCACGCTTCACGACCGACAATGCGACCGTATAATTCGGCGGTGTATTTGCCGCCCAACGCTTTTTCTAAGCGTTGTTTGCCTGGGTTGTCATCCACGCCCGCAGCGTCGAGTTCATCATCAAAGTGTGACAAAAAGGGCGGATGGAAATTGCCGATTTCAAGGTTGACTGCCATGAGTTCATCGGCTTGCCAACCTTTGGCATCACCTGCGGACAGCTTTGTGATCTGTTCGGTGCGGTAAAAACCAGCTGCATTCATGCCCGTGCCTGCGATCAGGCCAATGTAGGTGTCACAGTCTGGTTCCATCCATGCGGCGGCTGCGAGTGTGGTCACCGTGTCGTTTAAAATGGGCGTGTGGTGTGCGATTTGACCTTGGGCTTTGAGCGCGTCGGTCAATTGGGCACGCAAAGGCACGCCAATCATGCCCGCCACATTGATGCCTTTGGTCCAGTTGACCAAAGCGGCATCACCATCTGGGGTGTTGGTTGATGGGTAAGAAAAGCAATAGCCAAGGTTGAATTCAGGTGCGGGGCAGATTTTTTGAATCAATGCCGCTTGACGTTCAAAAAAAGCATGGGGCGATACCTGCCCAGGTGTTTGTGCGTCATGCATCAAGGTGCGATCTGCTTGTGGTTCTGTGATGAAAGCCACTTTTTTACCCTGCATTGATATGTGGGCTGCACGCACATTGGTGCCGCCTGCATCCAAAACCACGGCATCACCGCTGGCTTGACCGTTGGGGCGGCGTAAAAAAGCAGGCAATGCTTTGATTTGTTGACCTTCTTTGGCCAAACCTTCAGCAATTTTGTCCGCCAGTGCATCGCGGATCTGTTGAAGTTGTTCTGCTGACAAGGTCAGCGCAATGATTGCGTCGTTCAGTTCCATTTTGTCTCTACCCTCATATAATATTCAAAAAAAGTAAGCTTTGCTCTTTTTGGTTCAGTACGAGATTTTGTGTGCATGACTTGATTCTGACTTGATTCCACATGTGTTTATGCAAGTCATTAAACACCCAAAATCCAATAGAAGCGAAGGTCGAGGTGATCGGCCTTCACTGTTTCGCGCCATAATTATCATTTATGTTTGCGATGTTTCACGCAGTGAGCCGTTTCATTGGCAGCCCACCGCGCATGATTTTAACCCTTAATTCGTGGGCAGTGACGACAATTGTTGCTCTAATTTTGATGCGGTGGCGATAAACTCAGCCAAGCGCGCTTGCTCCTGTTCCACCACCGCCGCAGGTGCTTTGGCCACAAAAGCTTGATTGCTGAGTTTGCCATTGGCTTTGGCGATTTCACCTTTTAAGCGAACGATTTCCTTGCCCAGACGCTCACGTTCAGCGGCGACATCAATTTCAACTTTAAGCATCAATGACACTTCGCCCACCACTTGCACAGGTGCACCTGCGGCTTGTGGCAATGTTTCAGCAACGGTCACTTCAGACAGCTTTGCCAACGTTTTCAAATACGGGGCAAACGCATTCAACTTATCGAGCGATGCAGCAGGCGCTGCGATGAACAGCGGTGCTTTGGTCGCGGGTGACAGGTTCATTTCCCCACGCAAATTGCGGCATGAATCCACCAAGCCTTGTAATTCGTGCATCCACACATCGGCTTCTGGGGTCATTTTGCTGTCGTCGGCGACCGGGTAAGCGGCCAACATGATGCTGTCGGTGTGTTTCATGCCCGCCAGCGGGGCCACAGTTTGCCACAGCTCTTCGGTGATGTAGGGCATGATCGGGTGGATCAAGCGCAACATGGTTTCAAGCACTCGAATCAGCGTGCGGCGTGTCGCGCGCGCCTGTGCCGGTGTGCCGTTTTGCAAGGTGACTTTGGCCAGTTCGACATACCAATCGCAATAATGATTCCAAACGAAATGGTATAAATCTTGCGAAATCATGTCGAGGCGAAACTCTGGGAACTGTTTGTTCACATCGGCTTCTACGCGCTGCAACTCATTGATGATCCAACGGTCAACAGGTGAGTAATCCAGCTCAGCACCCGCATCAATGCCGCAATCTTGACCTTCACAATTCATCAGCACGAAGCGGGTGGCGTTCCACAGTTTGTTGCAGAAGTTGCGGTAGCCTTCGCAGCGTTTCGAGTCGAAGTTGATGCTGCGGCCTTGGGTGGCGAGCGAGGCGAAAGTAAAACGCAACGCATCTGTACCGTACGCAGGAATGCCATTGGGGAATTCTTTTTCTGTGGTTTTGCGCACAGCGGGTGCTGTTTCGGGGCGACGCAAACCCGTGACGCGCTTGTCCAACAGCGGTGCCAGCTCGATGCCATCGATCAAATCAACGGGATCAAGGACATTGCCCTCGGATTTGCTCATTTTTTTGCCTTCGGCGTCGCGGATCAAGCCGTGAACATAGACCGCTTTAAATGGCACTTTGCCCGTAAAGTACTTGGTCATCATGACCATGCGTGCGACCCAGAAGAAAATAATGTCGTAGCCTGTGACCAGCACCGATGATGGGAGGAAATGATTCAAATCAGGTGTTTTTTCAGGCCAGCCAAGAGAAGAGAAGGGCACGAGTGCAGAAGAGAACCATGTGTCGAGCACATCGGATTCACGACGCAATGCACCGGTGTAACCTGCGGCTTCGGCTTTGGCGGCAGCGGCGGCTTCGTCACGTGCAACGAACACTTGACCATCGTCGGCATACCACGCTGGAATTTGATGACCCCACCACAGCTGACGTGAAATGCACCAGTCTTGGATGTTGTTCAACCATTGATTGTATGTGCTGTTCCAATTCTCCGGCACGAGGCGAATTTCACCGTCCGCAGTGCCATCACCATTGACCGCTTGCAATGCAGGCTGAACGATCTCCGCTTGACCTTTTTCAGATGTCAAGTCCATGAACCATTGATCGGTCAACATCGGCTCAATCACTGTGCCTGTGCGTTCTGATTTGGGCTGTTGGAGTTTGTGCGGTGCCACTTTAACCAACAAACCGAGCGCATCCAAATCTGCCACGATTTGTTTACGCGCCACAAAGCGATCCATCCCTTGGTAGGCGGCGGGCGCATTGGTGTTGATGGTGGCGTCTAAGTTGAGGATGTTGAGCTTAGGCAAATCGTGGCGTTGGCCGACGGCATAGTCGTTGAAGTCATGTGCAGGCGTGATCTTGACCACACCCGTGCCAAAGGCCGCATCGACATATTCATCCGCGATGATCGGGATTTGGCGGTCACACAAAGGCAATGTGACGAATTGACCCACGAGGTGTTTGTAACGCTCATCCTCAGGGTGCACGCACAACGCGGCATCGCCGAGCAATGTTTCGGGACGGGTGGTGGCGACGGTCAAACCTGTGACGGTTTCGCTGTTGCCCTCTTTGTCCGTAATGGTTTGTGCGCCCGCAACGAATGGATAAAGGATGTGCCACATTGACCCGTCGGTTTCGACGGTTTCAACTTCAAGATCAGACACCGCTGTACCCAAAATCGGATCCCAGTTGACCAAACGGGTGCCACGATAAATCAACCCCTCGTCGTGCAAGCGCACAAAAGCCTCGGTCACGGCGTTTGACATGGTGTCATCCATCGTGAAATATTCACGCTGCCAATCAATGCTTGAACCCATGCGACGGATTTGCTGACTGATGATGTTGCCCGATTTTTCTTTCCATTCCCACACTTTGGCGGTGAACTGCTCACGACCCAAATCAAAGCGTGACACATTGTCGGCGGCCAATTGACGTTCCACCACGATTTGCGTGGCAATGCCCGCATGGTCTGTACCAGGAATCCACGTGGTGTTTTTGCCCGACATCCGTGCATGACGTGCGCATGCATCCATAATCGTTTGATTGAAGGCATGCCCCATGTGCAGAGTGCCTGTCACATTGGGAGGGGGGAGAAAAATGGTGTAAGCCTCTTGGTTAGGGTTGACCTCAGCATGGGCGTATCCTTTTTGTTCCCATTGTGTGCGCCAATGGTTTTCCAGTAAGGTGGGTTCAAATGATTTGGCAAGGGCATCAAGTTGTGGTGTTTGGCTCATGGTTTCGCTTCAATTCAATATAAAAACGCGCGTCAAATGAGCGCGTTGGGACATGCGTTATTATAAAGGTTTAGAGGTTTTTTTTTTGGTAAATTGCGAATCCGCTGTGAGCAAAGGGTGGGCAAGGGCAATAACATCAAAAGCGGGGATCGCAGCAGGATACATGATGCCCCCTGAACAGACTGAAATGATGGTTTTTAATTGGTTTTGTTGCACAACAGGCCTGTTTTACAGTATGCTAACCACTCGATTAACTCGAATGAAACCCCATGTCCGACGACTATCCCAAGCGAGGCGCTAAGCCCAAAACTTTGTTTGAACGTTTTTCTGCGCTGTTTGACAGCGAACCCGAAACGCAAGAACAGCTCTTAGACATCCTTCACGGCGCGCGTGAGCGCGACCTGATTGATGACGATGCATTCTCTATGATTGAAGGTGCACTGCAAGTGGCCTCTCTCAAGGCGCGAGACCTGATGGTGCCGCGCTCACAAATGGATGTGGTCGACATCGCCCAAACCCCCGACGAATTCATCCCCTTTGTCATGTCCACCAACCACTCACGTTTTCCCGTTGTCGAAGGCGGGCGAGACCATGTGATTGGCATGTTGCTCGCCAAAGACCTGCTGCATTTCTATACGGAAAAAGATTTTGATGTGCGCGACAACCTGCGTCCAGCGGTATTCATTCCCGAATCCAAACCTTTGAACATCCTCCTGCGCGAATTTCGCGAAAGCCGAAACCACATGGCCGTCGTGGTCGATGAGTATGGCGGCGTATCGGGTTTAATCACCATCGAAGATGTGCTCGAACAAATCGTTGGAGACATCGAAGATGAACACGATTATGACGAAGATGAAGACAACATCATTGCCGATCGTGGCGGGCGCTTCCGTGTGCGCGCATTGACTGAAATTGAACAATTCAATGAATTTTTTAAAGTTGAATTGTCGGACGAAGATGCCGATACGATCGGTGGTTTGGTCACCTCATCGCTTTCACGCATGCCGCGCCGAGGCGATAAAATCATATTGGAGCCGTTCGAATTTGAAGTTTTACGCGCCGATGCACGCCAAGTGCATGTGCTCATGGTGCGTCAATTGGCGCAAGAAGAGCTTGAATTGTTGCAAGAAAAAACAGCGCACGAAGAGACGGATTGATCTGTGAGGTAGTATAAAAAACGGCTTAAAGAAAGCCGTTTTTTGCGTTTAAATAAGTCACTTATAAAGTTGTGGTTGGCACACAAGTAAACTAAATTATTGATGCCGTCATTCTCGCGAAAGCGGGAGTGACACTGCAAAAGTCTGGTTTCAGAACGAGTGTCATCAGCTAATACGGATACCCATAAATTCAAATCAGATCGGCGTTCATAATCTGTCCAATACACGCAATAGGACGACTCGCCCATGCAGCAAAGCAACTTTAATCTCGCCATTATTCATATCATTATTCAGACTCAAACACACGCTCAGGCAAAGTCCTGATCGCATCCGCATTGTTCCAAGAAAAACACAACGCCGCCGCCTGTTCGAAGGGCAGCCATTGAAAATCAGTATGCTCAAGCGGTGCAAGCGTGATGGCAATGTCAGTGCTCGGGACTTTTAACCCAAACCAGTGTTCTGTATTTTCAACCACACCATCGGCGTAACGGTGACGCCACTGCGGGTAAATTTCATAGGTCGACTCGTGTTGCCAATCTTGCAGCTCAAAATCGACCGCACTCAACCCCGTTTCTTCAAACAGTTCACGCACCGCTGCATCGTGCGGCGATTCTTCGATAAAATCCAAACTGCCCGTAATGCACTGCCAGAAATCTTTTTCAAAATCACCTGTCAGGGCTTTTTGTGTGCGCTTCATCATGAGCACTTGTAAATCAGGTGTGTAAACCACCACCAAAACAGAAACTGGTATTTTTTTACTCATTACATCCT
>ERZ724504.947-NODE-947-length-16242-cov-7.583493_pt1 | contig 16242 bp, 8 predicted proteins | sample MGYA00376037_ERZ724504 | MGnify/ENA primary metagenome ERZ724504 (study PRJEB28724, sample SAMN07190888) | wastewater metagenome | isolation source: influent of sewage treatment plant in Hong Hong | place: USA: Christiansburg, Virginia | collected 2016-03-01 ... | reverse complement strand
ATCGAAGAAGAGCGCCGCCTGATGTACGTGGCCATCACCCGCGCGCGCCAGCGGCTGTATTTGAGCCACTCGCAAACGCGCATGCTGCACGGCCAGACGCGCTACAACACCCAAAGCCGTTTCTTTGACGAGCTGCCCGAGGGCGCGCTCAAGTGGATCACGCCACGGCACCCGGGGTTTGGCAAATTTGCTCCTGATTCAGGAGCTGCTCGCGCTTACTCTGCGGGCACTGGAGGCCGATTTGGCTTCAAATCTGACACCTTTGCCAGCCCGCCCGTGCCGCCCCAGAAGGCCGCGCCCGCGCACGGCCTGCGTGCGGGCACCAACGTGTTCCACACCAAGTTTGGTGAAGGCAAGGTGCTGGCCATCGAGGGCACGGGCGACGATGCGCGCGCCCAGGTCAGCTTTGCGCGCCACGGTACCAAATGGCTGGCGCTGGCCGTGGCCAAGCTCACCGTGGTGGATTGAGCATTTCACGCTGTTGTCACAGTGGGCTTGAAGAATGCCAGGGGTTTATATCCATTCCCTACGGAGCCTTCATGACAGCACCCAGCACCTACGACGACAACGAAATCGTCAACCCCTCCACCAACCTGCACATGGACGAGCTGATCGCCGTGCAGCTGAGCCGCCGCCAGGCGCTCAAGGGGGGCATGAGTGTGACGGCGGCTGCGCTGTTGGGCGGCTTGAGCCTGAGCGCTTGCGGTGGCGGCAGCGACGATGCCCCCGCGCCGCTCCAGCTGGGCTTCAAGGCCGTGGCCAAAAACAAGAACGATCTGGTGACCGTGCCCGAGGGCTACCAGGTCAGCATCCTGCACGCGCTGGGCGATCCGTTGCAGTTTGGCGAGGAGTCGTGGAAAGACGACGGCAGCGAAACCGCCGATTCCTACAACCGCCGCATCGGCGATGGCCACGATGGCATGTACTACTTTGGCCTTTCGGACGACGGCAAATTCAACGCCGACCGCTCTGACCGGGGCCTGCTGGCCGTCAACCACGAGTACGTGGTGGCGCCCTATGCCCTGCACCCCAACGGCATGACCAAAGGCGCCACCCGCGTGCCCTCGGAAGTGGAAAAAGAAATCTACGCCCACGGCATCAGCGTGGTCGAAGTCAAGCGCAGCACCGGCAACGACATGGTGATGGTGCGCGGCTCGCGCTTCAACCGCCGCGTGACCTCGGCCACTGAAATGGTGTTCACCGGCCCGGTCAAGGGCAATGCGCTGGTCAAGACCAAGTTCTCGCCCGATGGCCTGAAAACCCGTGGCACCAACAACAACTGCGCCAACGGCTACACGCCCTGGGGCACGTACATCACCTGCGAGGAAAACTGGCTCAACGTGGTGGGCCGCGCCGCTGGCGACGATGCCCAGCGCGATGCCAAAGAGGTGGTGGCCCTCAAGCGCTACGGCCTGCCTGAAAACCGCAAGAGCCCCTACCTGTGGGACACCGCAGGCACCGACGACCTGTTTGTGCGCTGGACGTCGTCAGTGACGGGCGCTGCCGCCACCGACGACTACCGCAACATCGCCAACACCTTTGGCTGGGTGGTCGAGATCGATCCCTTCAACCCCACCTCCACGCCCGCCAAGCGCAGCGCCCTGGGCCGCTTCAACCACGAAGGCGCCTGGCCCGCACCCGCCGTGGCGGGCAAGCCTATCGTCATGTACATGGGCGACGATGCGCGCAACGAGTACATCTACAAGTTTGTCTCCAAAGCCGTGTGGGACCCCAAGGATGTCAACGGCGGCATGGCCGCTGGCGCCAAATACCTGGACGAAGGCACGCTGTACGTGGCCAAGTTCAACGCCGACGGCACGGGCCAGTGGCTGGAACTCACCTACGGCAAAAACGGCCTCGATGCCAGCAACGCGGCCTACCCGTTTGCCGACCAGGGCGATGTAGTGACCCACGCCCGCCTGGCAGCCGACAAGCTGGGCGCCACCAAGATGGACCGCCCGGAATGGGGCGCGGTGAACCCGCTCAACGGCGAGGCCTACATGACCTTGACCAACAACAGCAACCGCGTGGACCCCGGTGCCAGCCCCACGGGCAGCCAGCTCAAGCCCGATGCGGCCAACCCGCGCTACTACAGCGACAACTACACCAACGCCGACGGCACCACCAAAACCAACAAGGGCAACCCCCACGGCCACATCATCCGCTGGCGTGAAAACGCAGGCAGCGTGGCCGCCACGGCCTTTGCCTGGGATATTTACCTGTTTGGCGCCGAGGCGGACGCGGCGGCCAACGTCAACCTGTCGGGCCTGACGGCAGTGAACGATTTCTCCAGCCCCGACGGCCTGTACTTCGACCCGCGCGGCCTGCTGTGGATTCAGACCGACGATGGCGCCTACACCGACGTCACCAACTGCATGATGCTGGCCGCTGTGCCTGGCCAGGTGGGCGACGGTGGTGTGGCCACTGCCGCCGGCGGCACGGCCACCCGCAAGGGCGCCAATGCGTCGGCTGACACGGTGCGCCGCTTTTTGGTAGGCCCCAAAGACTGCGAAATCACCGGCATTGCCGTCACTCCCGATGGCAAGACCTTGTTCTTCAACGTGCAGCATCCCGGTGAAGACGGCAGCCTGGCCAGCCCCAGCAGCCGCTGGCCTGCCAGCCAGGCCAACCCGTCGGCCACCCAGCGTCCGCGCTCGGCCACCGTGGTGGTTACGCGCAAGGATGGCGGGGCCATTGGCCTCTGACGGTTAGTGGGGCCGCGGGGCCGCTGGCCCCGCAAGCTGCTCGAAAAAAGCCTGTCGGCCTGGTGTCGGCAGGCTTTTTGCGTGGGCGGCTTGCACGGCGCACGCGAACCAGCGGCTTCTTGGCGACAATCAGATATTGGTTCCCGCCATCGTCTTAGGGCGATGGCGGGATTTTTCGCGCTGGCTACCCGTGCAGCGCCCACAGGTTGAGAAAAATGAGGTTGCTCCATGGTTTTGAGGGGCCCTTTTCGCCCGGATTTGCTGCGCGATGAAGTGTTGGCAGACATCTTTGAGGCCACCGCTGCACGCCAGCCAGACCACACCGCGCTGATCTGCGCCCACGAGCGCATCAGCTACGGCGACCTGGATGCCCGCGCCAACGCCATGGCGCACCACCTGATCGGCCACGGCGTGCGGCCAGGGCACATCGTGGGCCTGTGGCTGCCCCGGGGCGTGGATTTGCTGGTCAGCCAGCTGGCCATTGCCAAAACGGGCGCCGCCTGGCTGCCCTTCGACGCCGATGCGCCCGCCGAGCGCGTGGCCGTGTGCCTGGAAGACGCGCAGGCCGTGGGCATCGTCACCGGCCAGTGCTTGCAGGCGCAGTTGGTGGCATCGCCTTGTCCGGTGTGGGGGCTGGGCGATTTGCGGCAACCCGTCACTGGCGCGCTGTTGCGCCGCAGCGGCCAGAGCCCGCAAGACCCGGCGTATGTCATCTACACCTCCGGCTCCACCGGCAAGCCCAAGGGCGTGCCCATCAGCCAGGGGGCGATTTGCCATTTTTTGCGCAGCGAAAACGCCGTACTGGGTGTGCGCGCTGATGACGTGGTGTACCAGGGCTTCTCGGTGGCATTTGATATGTCGTTTGAGGAAATCTGGATCAGCTACCTGGTGGGCGCTACCCTGTGGATTGCCCCGGCAGAGATCACCGCCGACCCCGATGCCTTGCCGCGTGCCCTGGCCGCGCAGGGCGTGACGGTGCTGCATGCGGTGCCGACCCTGCTGGCGCTGTTTGCCAGCGATGTGCCGGGGCTGCGCCTGATCAACCTGGGCGGCGAGATGTGCCCGCAGGCCGTGGTCGAGCGCTGGGCCACGCCCACGCGCCAGGTTTTCAACACCTACGGGCCGACCGAGGCCACGGTGTCGGCCAGCCTGGCACCGCTGCACGCGGGGCAGCCGGTCACGATTGGCCAGCCATTGCCCAATTACGGCCTGCTGGTGGTCGATGCCCAATTGCAGTTGCTGCCCGCCGGTGAGACGGGTGAGCTGTGCATCATCGGCCCCGGTGTGGCCGAGGGCTACCTGGGCCGCCCCGAGCTGACCGCCGAGAAATTTCTGCCCAACCCCTGGATGCAGCAGCCCCACGAGGCCCGCCTGTACCGCACCGGTGACCTGGCGCGCATTGATGCGCAAGGCCAGGTGCAATGCCTGGGCCGTGTGGACGACCAGGTGAAGGTGCGCGGCTTTCGCGTCGAGTTGGGCGAGATCGAGGCCGTGCTGAGCCAGCAACAGGCCGTTGGTACGGCGGCGGTGGTGCTCAAGCCGGTGAGCGAGATAGAGCAACTGGTGGCCTACATCGTGGCCAGTGCGGGCGCACAGGTGGAGGTGGCGCCATTGCGCGCCAGTTTGCGCGCCGCCTTGCCGCCCTACATGGTGCCCAGCCACTTTGAGGTGGTGGACACCATCCCGCGCCTGACCTCGGGCAAGATCGACCGCAAAGCCCTGCGTGCCTTGCCCATGGAGGTGGCCGACCACGCGGCCGATTCAGACACGCCCGAGACCGATGCCGAAGCCGCACTGTTTGCTGCGCTGGAGCGGTTTTTTCCGGGGCTGCCGATTCGGCGCAACGCTGATTTTTTTGACGACCTGGGCGGCCATTCGCTGCTGGCAGCGCGGCTGGTGTCGGCGCTGCGCCAGGATGCGCGCTTTGCGCACATGACGGTCAACGATGTGTACCGCCAGCGCCGCCTGGGTGCCATTGGCACGGCCATGGCAGCGGGCAGTGCCGCCCACGCCGGGGCCGCGTTGCCGCCTTTTACCCTGGTGCCCCGCACGCGCCGCTGGCTGTGCGGGGTGGCGCAGGCACTGACCCTGCCGTTCATGATCATCTTGCAGATCATGAACTGGCTGGCGCCCTTTTTTACCTACCACTACTACACCGGCGAGCCTGGCGACAGCATTGCCCGCGCGGTGCTGGCGTCGGTGCTGGTGTTTTTGGCCAGCCACCTGTTCAGCCTGGGGGTGGCCGTGGCCAGCAGCCGGGTGCTGCTGCGCGGCATTGCCGCCGGGCGCTACCCCCTGTGGGGCGCGGTGTACTTTCGCTGGTGGCTGGCCGACCGGTTGCACCAGGTGGCCCCGGCCTATTTGTTGTCTGGCTCCTCGCTCTACAACAGCTACCTGCGCGCCATGGGGGCGCACATCGGCGCCGATGTGGTGATCGGCTCGGTCACTATCCGCCAGCCGCATTTGCTGCGCATTGGCGATGGCGCCAGCGTGGGCGCCAACGTCAACCTGGAAAACGTGCGCGTCGAGCGCGGCGAACTGGTGGTGGGCGCCATCGACATTGGTGCTGAGGCCTACGTCGGCTCCTACGCGGTGATGGAGGGCGATACCGCCATTGCGCCCCAGGGTCGGCTCGAAGGGCTGGCCGCGTTGGCCCGCGCCGGGCGCATTGCAGAGGGCGAGGTCTGGGACGGTTCGCCCGCGCGCCGGATGCGCCAGCAGCCGGTGGCACCGCGCCCGCCACGCCCCCCAGTGACGCGGCTGCGCCGCATCGGCGAGTCGCTGTTCTTTGCAGCGGGTGCTGCGCTGACGTCGGTGCTGTTTTTTCTGCCGATTTTTCCGGCCTTTGCGTTGATCGACGCGCTGGAAGGGGAGGTACTGGAGCCCTCGCTGCAAGTGCACGGCTACGTGCTGGCGGTGTTTGAGTACGCCCTGCTGGCCGTGCCCGCCAGTGCCTTGCTGGTGGTGGGCACGGCGCTGATTTCTGCCGCCATCCGCTGGCTGGCACTGCCGCGCCTGCAGCCGGGCAGCTGGCCGGTACACAGCAACCTGTATTGCCGCAAATGGCTGGCCAACCAGATTCAGGTGGCCAGCCTGCATGTGCTGCACGGGGTGTATGCCACGGTGTATGCGCCCCTGTGGTATCGGCTGCTGGGCGCCAAAATTGGCCGCAACGCCGAAATCTCTACCGCCATGGGCTTGATTCCCGACATGCTCACGCTGGGCCACGAGACGTTCATTGCCGATGCCGTGATGTTGGGCGATGAGGAAATCGACGGCGGCTGGATGTCGATTGACTACACCGTGATTGGCGACCGCAGCTTTGTCGGCAACGGTGCCTATGTGCCCGATGGCACCACTTTGCCGCCCGATGTGCTCATTGGCGTGCAATCGAAAGCGCCCCCCAGCGCGCACATGCAGCCGGGGCAGACCTGGGTGGGCTCGCCCGCCGTCCATCTGCCCTCGCGCGAGCGGTTGGCGGGTTTTCCGGATGAGCTCACTTTCCATCCCTCGGTGTGGCGGCGCCTGGGCCGCGCGCTGGTGGAGGCGCTGCGCATCGTCATGCCGCTGGCGCTGGTGATTGGGGCTGGCTACGTCATCATCAGCGCTGTCATGCCCTTGGCCGAAGCGGGCCAGTGGCTGGCGCTGGTGGTGGCACTGGGTGTCAGCGGGCTGCTGTATGGCGTGGGCTGCTTTTTGCTGGTGGTGGCGCTCAAGTGGCTGATGGTGGGGCGCTACCAGCCCCGGGCCGTGCCCATGTGGACGCCCTTTGTCTGGATCAGCGAGGCGCTGACCAGCATGTACGAGTCGGTGGCCGTGCCCAACTTTCTGGAGTACCTGCGCGGCACGCCCATGCTGCCTGCCATGCTGCGCCTGCTGGGCGTGAAGATTGGCCGCGATGTGTACCTGGACACCACCGACATCACTGAGTTTGACTGCGTGGAGATGGGCGACCACAGCGAATTCAACGCCTGGTCGGGCCCGCAGACGCATTTGTTTGAAGACCGGGTGATGAAGATTGGCCGCATCCGCATCGGCGCGCGGGTCACGGTGGGTATCCGCAGCACGGTGCTCTACGACACCACCTTGGGCGATGGTGTGCTGCTGGGGCCGCTCACGCTGGTCATGAAAGGCGAGGCGCTGCCCGCCGATACCGCCTGGGCCGGGTCGCCCGCACAGTCCTGGCGGCCCTGATGCGGTTGCCAGCCGTGCTGCGCCAGCCAGGTGAGCCGCCCGGCCTGGTGGCGCAGCGCCCTGAGGTGTGGCTGCTGGCCGTGCCGGGCGTACAGCCACAGACAAAGGCACAGGTGCGCACCCTGGCCCGGCAGGCGCTGCGGCGCTTGCTGTCGCAGTGCCTGGGCGTGGCGCCGCAGCAGGTGGCGCTGGTGTTTGTGCCCGGTCAGGCACCCACGGTAGCTGATCGCTGGCAAGGGCTGGCGTTGTCGATCAGCATGGGTTATGCCCCCGGCGTTGTGGCCATCGGGCTGTGTGCCGGGGGGCGCCTGGGCATTGACCTGGCGGTGGTGCAGCCCTTGCCGGACTGGGAGCCGCTGGCGCGTCTGTACCTGGGCGATCGGGTGGCGCAGCAACTGGCGGAGGTGGCCGGTGGACAGCGCGACCAGGACTTTGCCCGCGCCTGGGCGGCCATGGAGGCGCGCAGCAAATGCCTGGGCCTCGGTTTGCAAGAGTGGTCGCCAGCCCGGGAGCTGCACCTGAACGCTGCCGTGCTGGAGCAACTGCCTGTGCCGCCAGATGCACTCCCGGTGGGGGCGCCCCCTTGTGTGCTGGCGCTGGCGTGCAGTGCGCCACACCCTGGCGCAGGGGGCTGACACTGGCCCGCGCGTGCAAAAGGCAGGGCAGGCCGCGAGAACGCTCAGGGCGATGTAGGCGCGTCAGGGGTGGGGGAGGCAGTGTCGGGTGCCGCGAAACAATCGCGAAACGTGAAGACGATGGAGCTGAAGAACATGGCCGCCATCACCATGGCCAAACCGACCATCAAGCCGCCCATGGCCCCGGCGCTGAACAGCCCCAGCACCGCCAGCACCGCCGAGACCAGGCTCATCAGCACGCCGCCCAGTGCAAACACGGCCAGCCAGCCCAGACCAAAGACAACAAAAGCGCCGAAATTGCGCACGCAGGCCACGATGCTGAAAAACAGGCTCTTCACTGGCGGTACGCCATGCCAGTGCACCAGGCCGGGCGCGTGCCAGAACAGCAGCGACAGCGGCAGGTACAGCGCCATGGCCACCCACATGGCGTGCTGGAAGTCCTCGTTTTCAGCGATCTCCTGCGTCATGGTTTCGCCGCCCAGATAGACCTGGGCAAACACGCCGCCATCGACCAGCGCCGATATGCCCATCACCGCCAGAAACCCCCCCGCATACAGCGCACCCAGTACCAGCATGTGGTTCAGGCGCTGGCGCCCGGTGCGAAACGCCACCAGCAGCACCGCTGGCGTGGGAAAGCGCCCCTGCATGGCCTCTGCCGAGGCCACCATCATCGCCAGCGTGGCCGAGGGCAGCAGCGCCAGCGCCAGCGCCGGGCCGATCAACGGCACCACCGAGGCCAGCGACATCGCCGCCATGGTCATGAAGAACAGTGCCGCCATGGCCATGGGTTGGCGCCGGAACACGGCGATGCCACTCTTGACCCAGGTGATGCCGGTGCTGGCGGGGACGATGTGGAGTTTCATGGTGGGGTTTCCAGCCTCTCAGGCCTGTAGCGGGTGCGCAATGCGCTGGCGCAGCACGCGCTCGAAGTGTGCGGGGTCGTGCGGGGTGAGCATGGAAGCCTCGCGCGGCAGGTAATAGTCCCACAACCGCGAAATCCAGAAGCGCAGTGCCCCCGCGCGCAGCATGGCGTTGATCAATTGGCGCTCGGCGGCAGCCAGCGGGCGCACGGCCTGGTAGGCGCGCAGCATGGCACCGGCGCGTTCGGCGTGGTGGGCGCCTGTGGCCCAGTCAATGCACCAGTCGTTCAGGCACACGGCCAGGTCGAACAGCCAGGTATCGACACCGGCAAAGTAAAAGTCGAAGAAGCCTGTGAGCTGTTCGCCGTCAAACATCACGTTGTCGCGGAACAGGTCGGCGTGTACCGGGCCACGCGGCAGCGCCGTGTAGGCCGAGCTGGCGGCAATGTGGTTTTGATAAGCCAACTCGGCGCCCAGCAGATCGGCTTGTTCAGGCGTGAGGTGGGGCAGCACCACGGGCACGGTCTCGTTCCACCAGGGCAGGCCGCGCAGGTTGGGCTGCTGGCGCTCGTAGCCGCGCCCGGCCAGGTGCATGCGCGCCAGCATGTCGCCCACGGCGGCGCAGTGCGCGGCCTGCGGCGCCAGCTGGCTTTGGCCGGGCAGGCGGTTGACCACGGCAGCGGGTTTGCCGCAAACGGTGTGCAAGATGGCGCCGCGCTGGTCGGCGCGCGGGTCGGGCACCGGAATGCCCGCCTGCGCCAGGTGCTTCATCAGGTGCAGATAAAACGGCAGCTGCTCGGCGGTGAGGCGCTCAAACAGCGTCAGCACGAACTCGCCCTGGTCGCTGGTGACGAAGTAGTTGGTGTTTTCGATACCACCTTCGATGCCGCGCAGCTTTTGCAGCTCGCCCAGGTGCAAACGGCGCAGCAGTTCGCGCGCCTCTTTCAGGGAGACTTTGGTAAATACGGCCATCGCTCAGAACACAACAAAAAAATCAGGGGCAAAAAAGATCGCACCCCGGAAGGTGCGAAGCCAGGAGGGGGCACAGGGCCGGTGCGTCAGAACTTCATCACGTTCCAGACGCGCGAGCCGGTGGTGGCTTCAGCGCCGTTCTGGCTGCGGTTGCGCACGCCGTCGGAGGGCTGCACCTCGTAGGCGGGCAGGTCGCCCACCTTGGGTTGCACCGTAATGCTTTGCGTCTGGCCGCCAATGCGCAGCTCATCGACGCGGCTGCCGCCGTCTTCCACCCGGATGCGCTCGGTGCGCTGGTTCTGGCGCGGCGCATTTTGCTCTTGGTTTGATAGCTGCTCGCGCCCATCAGCAGGGCTTTGCGGGGCATTTTGGCTTGTATTTTGGGCCAGGGCAGGGGCCGTGGCAAAAGCCAGCAGCAAAAGGGCGTAAAGGGGGTGGGGGGCAGCGCGCATGGCGCGATTGTAGGCGGCGCCTGCACGGGGCCAGCGCCGCCATGCACAATCGCCGCCATGAGCAAACCTAAGACTTTGGTGCTGGTGGATGGCTCCAGCTACCTCTACCGCGCCTACCACGCCATGCCCGACCTGCGTGCGGTGCCCGGCGACCCCCACAGCCCCGCCACGGGCGCCATTCGCGGCATGGTCAACATGATGCAGGCGCTGAGCAAGCAAGTGCAGGCCGACTACGCCGCCTGCGTGTTTGACGCCTCGGGCCCCACCTTCCGCGACGCCCTCTATCCGCAGTACAAAGCCCAGCGCGCACCCATGCCCGACGACCTGCGCGCCCAGATCGCGCCCATCCATGAAGTGGTGCGCCTGCTGGGCTGGCCCGTGCTGGCCATCACGGGCGTGGAGGCCGACGACGTGATCGGTACGCTGGCCGTGGCGGCAGCGCGCCAGGGCATTGAAGTGATCGTCAGCAGCGGCGACAAAGACCTGAGCCAGCTGGTGAACGAGCACATCACCATCATCGACACCATGAACGGCAAAAAGCGCGACGTGGCCGGCGTCACGGCCGAGTTTGGCGTGCCGCCCGCGCTGATGGTGGATTTTCAGGCGCTGGTGGGCGACACCGTGGACAACGTGCCCGGCGTGCCCAAGGTGGGCCCCAAAACGGCGGCCAAGTGGCTGATGGAATACGGCTCGCTGGACGCGCTGGTGGCCCGTGCGGGTGAGATCAAAGGCGTGGTGGGCGAGAACCTGCGCGGCGCGCTGGGCTGGCTGCCCACGGCGCGCCAGCTCGTCACCATCAAGACCGACTGCGACCTGGACGGCCATGTGCCCGGTCTGCCTGCTATGGATTCAATAGCTGTAGGCGCACCGCAGACGGGCGCTTTACGCGATTTTTACTACCAATACGGTTTCAAGGGCCTGGCCAGTGCGCTGGGCGCTGCACCGCCCCAGGCCACCCCCGCGCCCGCCCCCAAAAAAGCCGCCAAAAAGCCCAGCGATAACCTGACCAGCGACCTGTTTGCCGATGCCGACCCCGGCACGGTCGATTCCGAGGCCGCCCCAGCGCCCGAGGCTGCGCCAGCCGACCCCGCTGACCCCGCCAGCCCCCTGCGCTGCGACACCCTGCTGACCTGGGCCGACTTTGACCGCTGGCTGGCACGCCTCCAGGGCGCCGAGCTGGTCGCCATCGACACCGAAACCACCTCGCTGGACGCCATGCGCGCGGAGATCGTCGGCATCTCTTTCAGCGTGCAGCCGGGCGAGGCCGCCTACATTCCGCTGCGCCACGCAGGCCCCGACGCCCCCGAGCAACTGCCGTTCGATGCGGTGCTGGCCCGGCTCAAGCCCTGGTTGCAAGACGCCAGCCGCCCCAAGCTGGGCCAGCACATCAAGTACGACCGCCACGTCTTTGCCAACCACGGCATCGAAGTGCAGGGCTACGCCCACGACACCATGCTGCAAAGCTATGTGCTGGAAGTCCACAAGCCGCACAACCTCACCAGCCTGGCCCAGCGCCACCTGGGCCGCAGCGGCATCGCCTACGAAGACCTGTGCGGCAAAGGCGCGCACCAGATACCGTTTGCGCAGGTCGATGTGGCCAAAGCCGCCGAATATGCGGGCGAAGACGCCGACCAGACCTTGCAGGTGCATGGCGCCTTGTGGCCGCTGTTGCAGGCCGACGACAAGCTGCGCGCCATCTACGCCCTGGAAATGCAGAGCAGCGAAGCCCTCTACCGCATCGAGCGCAACGGCGTGCTGATTGATGCACCCACGCTGGCCACGCAAAGCCACGAGCTGGGCCAGCGCATCTTGCAGCTGGAGCAAGAGGCCTACGAGATTGCGGGCCAGCCCTTCAACCTGGCCAGCCCCAAGCAGCTGGGCGAGATTTTTTTCGACAAGCTGGGCATGCCCGTCGTCAAAAAAACCGCCACCGGCGCGCGCAGCACCGATGAGGAAGTGCTGGAAAAGCTGGCGCTGGACTACCCGCTGCCCGCCAAGCTGCTGGAGCACCGCTCGCTCTCCAAGCTCAAGGGCACCTACACCGACAAGCTGGCGCAACTGGCCTTGCCGCGCACCGGGCGCGTTCACACCCACTATGCGCAGGCCGTGGCCGTGACCGGGCGGCTCTCCAGCGCCGAGCCCAATTTGCAGAACATCCCCATCCGCACGCCCGAGGGGCGGCGCATTCGCGCAGCCTTTGTGGCACCGCCCGGCTGCGTGCTGGCCAGCGCCGACTACAGCCAGATTGAGCTGCGCATCATGGCCCACCTCTCGGGCGACCATGCGCTTTTGCACGCCTTTCAGCAAGGGCTGGACGTCCACCGCGCCACGGCCGCCGAGGTGTTTGGCGTCAGCGTCCACCAGGTCACCAGCGAGCAGCGCCGCTACGCCAAGGTCATCAACTTTGGCCTGATTTACGGCATGAGCAGCTTTGGCCTGGCGAAAAACTTAGGCATTGAAACCAAGGCCGCTGCCGCCTACATCGACAAATACTTCCAGCGCTACCCCGGCGTGAAGCAGTACATGGACGACACCAAAGCCCAGGCCAAAGCCATGGGCTATGTCGAAACCGTGCTGGGCCGGCGCCTGTACCTGCCCGAGATCAACTCCCCCAACGGCCCGCGCCGCGCCGCCGCCGAGCGCGCCGCCATCAACGCCCCCATGCAGGGCACGGCTGCCGACCTGATCAAACTGGCCATGGTGAAGGTGCAGCAAGCGCTGGACGCGCACCAGCCTGCCATCAAAATGATCTTGCAGGTACACGACGAACTGGTGTTCGAGCTGCCCGAGAGCGAGGTGGACTGGCTGCGCCATGAAATCCCGCGCCTCATGGCCAGCGTGGCTGACCTGCGCGTGCCCCTGCTGGCCGAAGTGGGCGTGGGCCGCAACTGGGACGAGGCGCATTGACATCCCACGCTAGCGCAGCCTGAACTATGGGTTGTGGCAACGGCCCTGCGCTGGAGTTTTTTGATCTGTTCTTGGAGCTTGGATATGACCGATTCATCCCCTTACACCCCGCCCGCCATCTGGCAATGGAACCAGGAGAGCGGCGGCAAGTTTGCCAACATCAACCGGCCCATCGCCGGTGCCACGCACGAGCAAGAGTTGCCGGTGGGCAAGCACCCGTTGCAGCTGTATTCGCTGGCCACGCCCAACGGCGTCAAGGTGACGGTGATGCTGGAAGAGCTGCTGGCCCTGGGCCACAGCGGCGCCGAGTACGACGCCTGGCTGATTCCCATCCAGCAGGGGGCGCAGTTCAGCAGCGGCTTTGTCGCGGTCAACCCCAACTCCAAAATTCCGGCGCTGATGGACCGCAGCGGCGCCGAGCCGGTGCGCGTGTTTGAGTCTGGCGCCATCCTGTTGTACCTGGCCGAGAAGTTTGGTGCCTTTGTGCCCGCCAGCGGTGCGGCGCGCGCCGAGTGCCTGTCGTGGCTGTTTTGGCAGATGGGCAGCGCGCCGTTTCTGGGCGGCGGCTTTGGCCATTTTTACGCCTACGCGCCAACCAAGATCGAGTACGCCATCAACCGCTACGCCATGGAAGCCAAGCGCCAGATGGATGTGCTCAACCAGCGCCTTGCCACGCACGAGTTTTTGGCGGGCGACGCCTACACCGTGGCCGACATGGCCGCCTGGCCCTGGTACGGCGCCCTGGCCCTGGGCCAGCTCTACGATGCAGCGGAGTTTTTGCAGGTGCATGAATACACCCACGTGCTGCGCTGGGCCGAGCAGATTGCAAAGCGCCCGGCGGTGCAGCGCGGCCGCATGGTCAACCGCACCTGGGGCGACCCTGCCAGCCAACTGCACGAGCGCCACGACGCCAGCGATTTTGATACCCGTACGCACGACAAGTTGGCATAAAAAAAGCCGCCAGGGCTTACAGGATAAGCGCTGGCAGCTATTCAAATAAGAGCGCCCGAGGGCGCTTTTTGCTTCAGAAGCGGGCGGCGTACTCTGACGATTGCAACAGACTGTCGATCAGGTTGAGTACGTTGGCACGTCCGGCTTGCACATCGGCAAGCCACTGGGCGTGTTCGGTGGCGTTGGGTACGCGCTTGAACATGCCCACGTACAGCACGGTGTCGAACTGCGTGCTGGCGGTGGCGCTTTGGTTCTCGGCCGATTCCGAGAAGGCCAGCATGACTTCGCCGCGTGGCATGCCCTCGGCCAGGCGCTTCATCCAGTAGGCGTAGCCCTCGGCCTCGGGGTCGCGGCCCAGCACGTTTTGGTACACGCGGGTGATGAAGGACGTGTTGTTGAGTGGGCCGTAGGTGGCCACAAACTCGCCCGATTGGGCGAATGCCTCAGACACTTGTACCAAGCTTTGGCCCGTACCCGTGGCAGGGTGCATGGTGTTGAGCCAGAACATCAGACCCGGGTAGTCGGGCAGGCGTTTGAAGTAGGCGGTGTACAGGCGCACGATGGGGTCAAGACGGCCCCGGAATACGCTTTCCTGCATGAATGCTTCCACCAACTGCGCCCGTGTGGTTGCGCCGGTTTTGAGCTGGTTGACCCAGTAGGCCAGGCCTGCGGTGTCGGGGGTACGGCCCAGAAAGTCCCGGTACTGCTGGGTGACAAAGTCCACGGGGTCAGGCAGCGGGTTGAAGCCGTTGGCACTGAAGTTGGCTGTCACGCTGCGGGCGTTGTCCAGCAGCACGGTGCAGGTGTCGGCTGTGCCGCTGCAAGCGCCGCTCCAGCCAACAAAGTTGCTGCCGTTGCTGGCCAGTGCGCGCAGGGTGATGGTGGTGTTGGCATCCACGCTGGCCGAGCAGGCGCTGCCGCAGTTGAGGAGCGGTGCGCCCAGCGCCAGTTGGGTATGCGTTTGCAGCCAGGGCTGGTAGTTGGCCACCCGGGTGTAAACACCGGGGTAGTTGGGTGCGGCGCAGCTCTCACCCCAGCTCACGATACCCGCCAGAACATGTCCGCCCTGGCCGTTGGGCACCACCAGGGGGCCGCCGCTATCGCCTTGGCATGAGTCTTTGCCACCCGATGGGTAGCCAGCGCAGATCATGTTGCTCGACAGTCTGCTGCTGCCATACGCCGATGTGGCTGCGCAGTCGCTGCTGCTCAGCAAAGGTACTTGGGTTTGCAGCAAAGTGGTCGAGGAATCACCGCCGGGGCTGGTGGTGCCCCAGCCAGTGACAGTGGCCAGGGTGTTGCTGGCAGCCAGTTGGTTTTCTTGCGATGCAGACAGCGGTGCCACCACGTTGATGGTGCTAGACAATGGCAGCGGGCTGGACAGGCGCAGCAGTGCAATGTCGTTGTCTGTGGTTGCAGGTTCGTAGGCGTGGTGCTTGATGATGCGGCTTACGCCCACCACCACGCCGCCGCTGTCTCTTTGCAGTGATCCGGCGCGCACGGTGACATTGGCGGGACTGACGGTGCTGCCTGCGTTGTCGATGCAGTGCGCTGCTGTCAGTACCCACTGGTCAGACACCAACGAGCCACCGCACAGGAAGGTGCCTTCTTGGGTGGTGATGGCCAGGCGTACTTGCCAAGGCCAGGCGCCAGACTGGGCAGGCTGACCGCCCACGATGGTAGGGCCAGCCAAGTTGCCAGTGGCGGGCATTTGCGCTGAGGTGCTTGATGCAGACAACACAGTGCCTTGGCCGGTGCCGGTTTTGGCCACGTTCAAGGTGACTTTGGCGCTGGGCAGGCGGTAGGTGACGCGCAGCGTGACGCCGCTATAGGCTTCGTAGCCATTGAGCAGGATGTAGTAGGCGCCCGGCTGGGGGGTTGCCACGCCACAGCTTTCTGTGTTGCCGGAGTTTTGCGACGCGCAGTCGTGCGATTGCAGGGTCGGTAACGCGCCTGCTTTGACGTACAAGTCCACATCGCCCATGCCGCCAGCGGTGGTAATGGCCAGATTGGTCGCTCCCACCGGAACTTGTACTGTGACGTTGGCGGTGGTGCTGGTGCCGCCACCAAGGTTGACTTGATTGACCAGGGTCACGATCCCACTGCCATCACTGCTGCTGGTGTTGAACATGGCCATGACGTTGGCCGCGTCCGTGCCAGCACTGATGCTGCAATTGCCCGTGCCGCTACAGGCGCCGCTCCAGCCCGCAAAACTGTAGCCTGTCGCCGGTGTGGCCGTCAAAACGATGCTGCTGTTGGAAGCAAAGTTGTACGAAGCACTGGTGCAAGACTGATCGCAGTAGATGCCGCTGGGGGTGCTGGCGACAGCACCTTGGCCTGATTTGCTCAGAGTGACCACACGCGTGCTGGCCGCTGTGGTGAAGTTTGCAGTGACGCTGCGCGCAGCATCCATGCTGACGGTGCAGGTGCTGGTGCTCCCTGTGCAGGCACCGCCCCAGCCGGTAAAGGCGCCGCCAGCAGAGGCAGTGGCTGTCAGGGTGACGCTGCTGTTGGCGCTGAAATTGGCGGAGCAGGTTGCGCCGCAATCAATGCCTGCGGGCGAGCTGGT
>ERZ724504.942-NODE-942-length-16288-cov-3.649849_pt1 | contig 16288 bp, 11 predicted proteins | sample MGYA00376037_ERZ724504 | MGnify/ENA primary metagenome ERZ724504 (study PRJEB28724, sample SAMN07190888) | wastewater metagenome | isolation source: influent of sewage treatment plant in Hong Hong | place: USA: Christiansburg, Virginia | collected 2016-03-01 ... | reverse complement strand
GCTCTTATAACAGGTGTGCTTTCTGCTCAATGTACAAGGACACAAAGTACGCCGCTATCCCTTTCCCGGATATAGAAGCAGAACTGCGAAGCGGCTACATTTACACCGAAAAGGTCTTCCTGACGGGCGCTGACCCTCTATCGATAGGGTACTCCGAAATGAAACGGATCCTCGACGCGATACACCACTATCTCCCCTACTGCGCCAGGGTGGCTTCCTACGCCTCCATCCGAAGTATTTCCCGGTATTCCCTGGAAGAGCTTTCTGTCCTTCACGACGCCGGCCTCAGGTTGCTCTACATAGGTTTTGAAACGGGCAGGGATGACGTGCTCATGTCAATGAGAAAGGGCCATACCGTGGACGAAGCCGTCGAGCAGGCCAGGAAACTGAACGAAGCCAGGTTGCCCTTCTACACCGTGGTCATGTACGGCATAGCCGGGAAAGGGGAGTCCCTGAAGAACGCCCTGTCCACCGCCGGGATGATCAACCGCTTCAAGACGGGTAAGGTAATAACCATGAACCTGGTGGTCTTTTACGGGACGGAACTGGACGGTATGGTCAAAAGAGGCGAATTCACCCCTCCCGGATCGAAAGAGCGCCTGCTGGAGATAAGGACCCTCCTGGAAAGCCTCACCCCCGAGGATCGTATGGTCTTCGACACGACCCACCCTACGAACATCATCAAGATCTTCGGTACCCTTCCGGAGGATAGGCAGAGGCTTTTAGCCGAGGTTGACAGGCACCTGGACAGGGCCTGACCTGTGGCGAAGTGGCCGGGATCTAGCTCCCCTTCGGAAGGGGGAACCTCCCCAGGTACAATTTCAGCACGTACCATTTCAGGCCACCTTCGAAGACCCTCCCCTCCCTGGAATACCTGTGACGGACAAAACTCCCCGTTATGCGGGAAAGTTCCCTTTCACGGCCGGGGAATCTTTCGATCAGCCTGTCCAGGTATTCGTAGGCCGTTTCGTCAGGCCTCCTGGGACTTCCCTTGCTCTTCCCCCAGAGGAGCAGGGATCGATAAGCCTGTCCCGCGCCGATAGGAAGCGGCAAGAAGACCGCTATCAAAAGGGCCAGGCGCTTCATGGCCCGGAAAAGACCGGCCAGGAAATCCCTGAAGGTTACCCTAGACCAGGCTTCGCCCTCGGCCCTGCCGGACCTTTTCTGGAAGAGAAAGCTTAAGAGCAGCCACAGCAGGTAGAGAATCCCCAGGAGGGCTAGCACCGCGATAAAGGTCGCCATGCCCCAGAGGAGATATCGAATGAAAGACCCAGACTCACCGGGCGGCATCAGGCCTTCTTCGGCGACGGCAAACCCTCCCTCCGGGCCTGCTGGGACCTGTTGTCGAGGTACCAGCTTCATGAGCCGGAAGATGGCCAGTAGCACGGCAGTCAGTGCCTGTAGCAGGAGGCCGAAGAAGGGCTTGCTGAACTCAACCACCGACACCGCCGGTTTTTCCAACAGGGAAAGGGCATCGGAATGCCCGATCACCCACATCGGTACCAATAGGGCCGCCAGTGCCGCCAGGGACGGCAGGGAGCGGCTGTGCCCGTGACCAGGGATCTCCTCCCTGGAACCGAAAAAGAGCATCAGCACGTTCGACAGGATAGCCAGGAACAGAAGCCCCCGCACACCCGGCAAGTGAATGTTGAAGGACGAGGCCAGCAGCAGCACCAGGAAGAAGGTCGCCATGTTTATATCAAAGAGCCCATAACGAGGAGGGTTCTTCGTCCACGCGAGGAAGGCCGCCCGGCCTCCCCCGGCCGCCAAAAGGGTCCAGGTGGCCCAAAAACCCATCAGCCCCTGAAGATCTCCGGGTAATGAAAAAAGTCCCGCCTGGCCCCTCCCGAACAAAAGGGCGGCCAGGAAGACGGAAAGGTTGACCAGAACGATGGCCAGGTATCGAAAGTTCCCCCTGCCCATGGCCAGGTTGGCCGCCGCCACCGATGAGGCCATGGTCAGAAAGGTCCAGGGATTCACGAATCCTTCCGCCCCGAGGCCCGATAGCGCGTAAAGGTAGAGGAGGCTGAAGTTCAACGATTCGCCGGCGACCAGGAACATCCTGAAAAGCAGGCTTGTCATAACCTCGATACCTCCAACGTACCCAACACTTCGGTCCCGAGCCCGCCTTCAATAGGGGAGCCATCGCAGCGTATGACAATGATCGTCGTACCCCAGGGCAAGAGCCTTGATTCCACGGACAAGAGTTCCCTGAAGGGTAACGCCGTAGGCAGTTCCGCCCTTGCCAGCGCTTCGAGGGCCAGGCTGGGCTGGGAAGGGCCGGAGCCCACCGGGAGGGAGACCGGGCCTGACCGGCTGTGGCGGGACAGGTTGGACACGAGGCCGAAGGGAACCTTCTTCTCGTCGGCCCAAACCGCCAGGGTGGCCGCCACCGAAAGGGCCTTCTCCATGGACGGTCCGGGCAGTTGGAAACTGTCCCCATCCAGGGCTATGCACAACCTTAGGTCGGCCGTATGTTCCAACACCTTGGCCAGGAGTTTCCCGTGCCGGGCGCTCGCCTTCCAGTGGATCCGTCGTGCCGGCGTATCCGGTGTGTAGTCCCGCAGGCTGGATACCCTCGTAAGGTCCGGCATAAAGGGCCTATTGGATCGCGTATCGCCCATCAGGTGGCGCTGGGCGAATTCCTGGTCCTCCAGGTCCAGCAACACGGGGTAGACGAGGACTTCCTGGGGACCCCCGAATGGTTTTTCCCTTGAAAAGAGCCCCAGAGGGTCCTTTGAGACGACCTTGCCCTGGGGAATGTCGTAACAGCCCCTGGAAAGGCCCCTGACGTGGAAAGTTGAAAGGGCCTCGCCGGATCGGCCCAGGAGGACCCTACGAGGGCTACCGGGGAACCCGCCCTCAAGAGCAGGGGTGATCTCATCGAGGCCTTCTGGAAAGGACTGGAATAACTCCAGGGACACGGGCAACCTTTTCCCGTTCCGGACATGGACTGAAAGGGTCGCCTCGTCACCGGGGAAAAGCCGCAACCGGCACGCCTCGCGGTCAGCGGACAGACCGCGGAGACCGTGGTCGGCCCAAAGCCTGCAGGCGGTCAGTATCAGGAGGACGGCGATGAGAAAAGACGCCGGGAGGTAGAACCCCCTGGCCAGAAGCAGGGTCACACCGACGGCGGTGATGACCCGGACGGGGAAAAGAGTGGCGATCGACGTGACCTGCTGTGCTTCCTGCATGGGGTCACCCCCTGTCGTTCTCGACAGGGACGGGGAATTTTGAGAGTATATCGGCCACCACGGAAAGCCCGGTGTTCCCGCGGTACCTTTCCTCCCGGTGAAGAAGCAGTCGGTGGGCCAGGACATAGGGCGCGAGGTACTTAACGTCGTCGGGGATCACGTAGGGTCTTTCCCTGATGAACGCCCAGGCTTTCGATGCCTTGAAGAGCGCCAGCGACCCCCTGGGGCTCGCGCCGAGCTCCACTGCGGGGTGTTCCCGCGACGCCCTTACCAGGGAGATGATGTAAGCCGTAAGCGATGGGTTCACGAAGACTTCCGCCGCTTCGTCCTGCCAGGACAGGATGTCCTCGCCGGAGACCACGTCCCCGATCCTAGAAAGGGCCGTGCTCTTACCATGGGTCAGCAGGATCTCTTCCTCTTCCTCGGCGGTCGGGTAGCCCATATCCACTTTGAGAAGGAAACGGTCCAGCTGGGCCTCGGGAAGGGGGAAAGTCCCCTCCATCTCTATCGGGTTCTGGGTGGCCATCACCATGAAGGGCGATGGCAGGGGGAAGGTCTGCCCGTCCACCGTGGCCTGACGCTCCTCCATGGACTCCAGCAGGCTGGACTGGGTCCGGGGGACAGCCCGGTTGATCTCGTCCACCAGGAGAATATTCGTCATAACCGGGCCCGGCCGGAAAGTGAACTCCCCGTTCTTCTTGTCGTAGGTGAAAAACCCTGTTACGTCCGTCGGCATAAGGTCAGGCGTGCACTGCAGGCGCCGGAACTTCATCCGGCACGAGGCTGCAATGGCCCGGGCCATGAGGGTCTTGCCCACACCCGGCACGTCCTCCACCAGGATATGACCCCTGGCGATGAGCCCCACCAGGAACAGGTCCAGGGCCCCTTCCTTACCTATGACCACCCGAGATACGTTCTCCTTCAATAGAGATACCTTGCTCTGCATAAACACACCTCTTCCTTCGGACACGGCTCAAATTGACCTTGATTATAACAAGATACACTTGCCGACTGGGCTTTCGATCCCGGTTTGCCCTTCCACATCGCGGCGAGGCAAGAGGGCAAGTGCTTCGTCGAAAGTTCAAACTCCAGGTTTTGGCTCAAACGATCTGCAAATCCCGATTCAGGATTTACAAAATTTTTTTTCTTGACCTTCCTTCAAAGACCACGCAAAATATTTGATGAAAGAAACAAACTTGGAGGCTCGGCATTGGACTCTGGACCGGGCAAAAACGAATGGAATTCCGCCGGCATCGATCTTCAAACCCACCACTACTACTCACGCAACGCTTCCCCCCTGGCCGAGTCATACCGTTTCGCCTCCGGCGGTATTGAAACCTGGTTCGACACGGCCTTCCCAAAAGGCGCCAGGATACTCGACGTGGGTTGCGCGGCCGGCCGTGACGTTTCCCTGCTCCTTGAAGGAGGCTGGGACGCTTTCGGCGTCGACCCCTGCCCCGAACTCATCGACGAAGGCCTCCGCTTCGATGCCGCCCTAAAGGGGCGTATCTCCGTGGACGCGCTCCCGGCCCTTGCCACGATCCCCGACGGCTCCTTCAGCGGCGTCCTCTGCTCGGCCGTATTGATGCACCTGCCCGAGGAGTCCCTTTTCGATGCCGCCTTCGGCTTGAGGAGGGTGCTCAAAGGGGGTGGGAGGCTGCTGGTGTCTTTGCCCCTCGACCCGCTGGGGGAGCCTCTCGCCGGCCGTGACGAGCGAGGCCGCTTCCACAACGGCCTCTCGCCGGTGAGGCTGGAACTGCTCCTTTCACGCCTTGGCTTCACCTGCATCGGCAGGGGTGAGAACCCCGACGCCCTAGGCAGAGAGGGGAAGAAGTGGGGAGTACTCCTTTTTGTCTTGGGGACCGACGGGATCGAGAGGAGCATCGACCGAATAGAATCGGTCCTAAACAGGGACCGAAAGGTGGCTACCTATAAACTGGCCCTTTTTCGGGCTCTCGCCGAAATGGGAATAACCCAGTACAAAAAGGTGAGATGGGTACCCGGCGGCTTGGTCGCCCTACCTCTCAGGGCGGTCGCCGAAAAATGGCTTGAGTATTACTGGCCCCTAATCTCCAGCGGAACCTTCATCCCCCAAATTCAGGGAGAAAACCCGCTGTCGGGGAAACCCGTCGCTTTCCGCGGTTTAATGGAAGAATTAGCTTCAAGGTACACGTCCAGAGGGGGACTCCCGGCGTTTCTCCTCGAGGCCAGGTCGGGAAATCTTCCGCCGGGAGAGAAAGAACTCTACTCGAAGCTCCTGCAAAAACTATCAAACACCATACGGGCGGGTCCGGTGACCCATTCCGGAGGCGGTGGGACTTTGAGGCGGGTCTTTCAGTTCGACCCTCCCACCGCTTCCATAATCATGGGAAAAGGTATTTGGCAGGAATTCTGCCTGATGGGACCCTGGATCAGGGACGCCGCGGTCCTGCGATGGGCCGAATTATCGGAAAGGATCTCGAGGGGGCGGGTTAAAGCCGGACAGGTATTCTCTCTTGGTCGAAAACCCCCTCCCTGAAAGGGAAGTAATCGATGCCAGGAATCTCTTCCAAAGATCCGGGTTCCATGAATGCGTATGGACAGGGAAACCCCTAGATATGACCACGCCATCCACTTTTCACTTTGGCGCTGCAACGACCTCTGGAACCTCTTCTCTGTGAATAAACGAATCAACCTCCAAAAAAGCGACAAGCTTCCTTCAAGGCGCCTCATCCTCGACCGGAAGGGGAGCATCTGCGGCACTTGGGAACACTACCACCAGGAATACCCGGTCCGCTTCGGTGCTGAAACCGAATCCTTCTGCGGAAGGGAAATAGCGGGTCGCGCACAATGGCAGGATAGGTTGTTCTCCCTTTTCGCGGAACCCGTGGAGGTGACGGCTCTTCAGAGGGGCGCCGAAAGGTCCTGCCTTCAAAATCTGTCGTAGCAATTTCTCTAATACAGTAGCGGGATAGTCTCTCGCTTCCAACGAATCTCCGTAATCCGACGCTAATGGTCTCGTAAAGATACTGTTCCTTTTTCGTTGAGTCGGTCAAGGGCTAGAGTTGAAGGCTTATGAGTCGTCTCACAAAATCCTGGCAAACGGTAAGGCTGCCTCACCTAAGAATCAAAGTAAAAAATATCTTATCTTCCCAAAATGCAAGGCTCGGGGAGGAAAGGAAGGTAAGGTTTTCAATAGGAGCAAGAAGGAGTAAATCCTGGATCGCATAATCGAGATAACGGGCTAAAATCTAGCCTACTCTAAATATCTCCTCTCTTTCATTGGAAAGCGCGTATTCATGGAGAGCGACAGAAAAGCGCTGTAAAAAATCAGTAATTTGTAGTATTCTCTTTAGGTGACCCTTGGTCATAATAAAAACCATAGTTCACGAAAGGGGCGTCAAATGGCCAGACTATATGAGGAAAAAAAGGTAGTCCTTGAGTCCATGACCCGGGAGGCTCTCTTCAGAGAGGCCAGGCAATTGCTTGAGGAGGGAGGCTGGAAGGGAATGACCATGGAGAAGCTAGCTAATCTGGCGGGAGTAGCCAAGGGAACCGTCTACAATTATTTCAAGGATAAGAACGAAGTCATCTACTTCGTGATGGACCGGACTTTAGAACCAGTGCTCACTTATATCCGACAAATAGACATCAATGCTGAAAACCCGGAGGAAATCTTCACCAGAGTCCTTAAAATGATCTGCGAAGGGCTCTACGAAGACAGGTTTCTGATTCCCGCCATAGTTCGTGCAATCAACGAGGACGAAAATCAGACTCCGGCAGATCATGAAAAAAAGTCTATCTCTCTTTGGGAAATCAGGAGATTCATGCAAACAGTCCTTCAAAAGGGAACGAACAAGGGGCAATTTAAAAAGATGGATCCCCAAACAGCCGAAGCCGTTGTTCACGCCTGCATCATGGGAACGCTTCGGGAACTTTTCGTCGGCAACCTTGATCTTGACAGCGAAGAATTCACGAAAGCCATCGCCGATTTCATTTACTTCGGTCTGAAAGGAAGGCAAAGCACCGGATCATGAAGATAACCGAAATTTCTCTCAAAAGGCCTGTGACTGTTCTGATAGCGACCTTTGCTCTGATGCTTTTCGGATTGATAGCATTTTCCAATATGCCCATGGAAAGAATGCCAGACGTAGACTTCCCACTTGTTACCGTGACAACGACCATGACGGGAGCGGCCCCCGACATCATGGACAACGATGTTACAGACGTTCTCGAAGAGAAACTGAACACTATCTCCGGCATCAATAGCATTACTTCGACTAGTTACGATGGTCGTTCAGTCATCGCCGTCGAGTTCGAACTTGAAAAGGATATAGATGCTGCAGCAGCCGACGTTCGGGACAAGGTTAACCTGGCTATGTCGGAATTGCCCGATGAGGCCGATGCTCCAGTGGTGGCAAAGTTTTCCGCCTCCGATTTCCCGGTGGTAACTATGGAAGTAACAGGAGAAGCACCCTACTCCGTCCGTTCACACTTTGCCGATAAGGTCGTCAAACTGCGCCTTCAGACAATCGACGGCGTAGGCAACGTCAACACGGTGGGGCTTCGCGAACGGGAGATCCGGATATGGCTCGATCCGGGGAAACTACATGCCCGTGGACTGCTTTTAGGTGATGTCAAGGAGGCCATCAACAATAAACATGTCGAACTACCCGCCGGTCGGATCGAGACCGAAAAAAGAGAGTACACCCTTCGCCTCCAGGGAGAGTATTCCTCCCTGGAGGAACTTGCCACCCTCCCGGTTGCCGTTTGCAACGGTGCGGTGGTAAGGCTTGGAGACCTGGGAACGATAGAGGATGGATTCGAAGACCTGCGCTCCGTTGCCAAACTGAACGACGAACCGGTGATCCTCCTTGAAGTCCTCAAGCAGCGAGGGGCCAACGAAGTCGAAATCGGAGACAGAACCGAACAGGCTGTACGAGAGCTTCAAAACATGGCTCCTGTTGGGATTTCATTGAAAATTATTTCCAGCTCTTCTTCCTTCGTAAAAGCATCCATGCGAGGAGCCCAAGGGGATGTCCTGATCGGAGTTCTGCTCTGCTCCCTGGTAATGTTCCTCTTTCTGCATACCCTGAGCGCAACTTTCGTCACGGTAGTTACTATCCCGATATGCATCATTGCCAGTTTCTTCGTGATCAGGACCTTTGGAATAACGATCAACAACATGACCATGATGGGCATATCCCTTGCGGTTGGCATGGTTGTGGACGCAACCATCGTTGTCCTTGAGAATATCCATCGTCATCTTGAAGCCGGCGAGAAGCCTCTATTGGCAGCCTCTTCCGGAACATCGGAGGTAGGTTTCGCCATTCTTGCTGGTTCCGCAACTACCATCGCAGTTTTCGCCCCCATAGCCAACATGGAGGGAATAATGGGGCGCATATTCTTAGCCTTTGGAATTACCATAATTACCACCATCGCTCTTTCATTGATCCTTTCGCTGACACTGACGCCCTTCCTGTGTTCCAGGATGCTCAAATCCGTTCCTCCCGGCAGGATAGGATCACTCTTGGAAAAGGGTTTCGGAAAGATGGAGGACGCCTACCGCAAAACATTGGAATTGTCTGTAAGGCACAGGAAAACGGTTTTGACGACTGCTTTCGGCGTCTTTGCTTTAGGGATCTTCTTCTTGACTATAACGGGGACAGGTTTCATGCCCACCGAGGACAGGGGAAACTTCACTATCGATTTTGAAATGCCTAACAACTTTTCAATACAGCAGAGCATGGAGACGGCTTCGAAGATAGAAAAAATGGTTCGGAATAACCCGGCAGTAGATTATACTCTTACCTCCCTCGGCAGCGGCACGGGCGAGGAAGTCTACAAGGGAACCATGTCAGTTTATCTTTTCAACAAATCGACGAGAGCCCCCATTTCGCAAGTCATGTCTCAGATCCGCGAGGAGCTTGCTGTTTTCCGTGATGTTGATTATACCCTTGGAGATTTCGGCGGAGCCGATATGACCATGACCCTTGTCGGAAGCGACACCCATAAGATCGCTTCCGTAGCCGACAGAATGGTGTCTGATCTTAAGGCCGATGGTCGCCTCGTGGATATCAAGACCGACCTGAGACTGAGCAAGCCCCGAATAAACATCTCCATCAACAGGGGGCTTGCCGACAGCATGGGGGTGGATATCCGGAAACTATCCGAGGAAGTGCAGGCCTATTTCAGCGGCACAAAAGCCGGGGTATTCAAGGACAAAGGCTACCGCTACGACATACGGCTACAGGCAGCCGACTTCTTGAGGCGGACAATCTCAGACATCGAGCGTATTCCGATCCGTAACGGAAGCGGCGAACTTCTGAGCATTCCCGACATAGTAGCCATCAGCGAAGGTATCGGCGCTGAAAAGATAATGCGTTACAACCGGCAGCTTTCTTTGACCATTTCCGCCAACACTACGGGAAATCTTTCGACAGGTGAGGGAGTAACCCTGATTCGTGAATTTTTCAAAAAAAACGCACCCGAGGACGGAAGCGTCTCGATCCTTGTGACCGGAAGCTCCCAACGAATGGCAGAAAGTTTCAACAGCCTTATTTCGGCCATCGCGATGGCCGTTATCCTGGTTTACATGGTCATGGCCGTGCAGTTCGAATCCTTTATCCACCCTCTTACAGTCATGTTCTCCCTCCCGCTCATGACCGCAGGGGCCTTCGGATCACTTCTCCTGGCGGGACTTCAACTTGACGCTATGGCCCTGATCGGCATTATCCTTCTTGTTGGTATCGTCGTGAACAACGCCATTCTTCTTGTGGATTTCATAAACCAGGAGAGGGCTGCTGGCATCGACAAGACCACTGCGGTTCTGAGGGCCGGGCCTAACAGGCTCAGGCCGATCCTTATGACAGCCCTATCAACCATGGTGGGAGCATTGCCCGTTGCCCTGGGCCTCAGCACAGGAGCGGAGATAAGACAGCCAATGTCTGTCGCCCTGGTAGGAGGGCTTTTCACATCAACACTATTGACCTTGATTGTCATTCCTACAGCCTATCTGGTCGTCGACGACATGAGGAATCGCGCCGGAATAATCTTCAGGTTCCTGCGCCGGCGAAGGCGCCGCACCACACAGGAACCGAACCTGGGATATTCAGGAGGAAACCGATGAAAAGGGCGATTTCCATGGGACTGATGGTGTTACTGGTGATTTTTTCCGCCCTACCTGTCGCTGCGGGTGAGTCCCCTTTAATTCTGGACCTCGACGAGGCTATATTGCTCGCCCTTGAAAACAATCCGGAGATCCTTTCTGCACAACAGGAAATTTTTAAGGCCGAAGGAGTTATCTCTGTTGCCAAAGGAGGGTTTCTCCCCTCCCTGTCGGCAGGGGGCGGTTATACCATCGAGGAAGATTCTGTCAGCGGCACTGACGATGGCAGATACATGCAGGCCGATATCACCCTTTCCCAGACTGTCTACCAGGGAGGGAAACTACAGGCTTACAGAAAGCAAGCTGATCTTTCCCTGTCCATCGCCGAAGCATATCTGGCAGAAATGGAGCATGAAGTTTTGCTGGAGGTGTACAAACAGTTCCACGATATCCTCCTGGCGAAAGATAACGTGGGCACCGCGAAGGACGCCCTGGCTTATGCTGAAAGCTATTTTTCAGAGATGGAAAAGAAAAGAGACATAGGATTGGCAACCAATCTTGAAGTTATCAGGGCTGAAAAACTTCTTGTCGCCGGAAGGAAGGATCTTGTTTCTGCAACGAACGAACTGAAGTCGGCTATGACAGTACTGGCTGAAATGCTGGGTCTCGATGTAACGGATCCACCTCAGGTACGAGGATCCCTTTTCTGTTCACCTTTTGAAGGAGACATTGAAGGATCGAGGCGGACCGCAATGACGAAAAGGCCAGAACTGACGAGGCTCCAAGCTCAGGTTAAAATACAGGAACAGAATATAGAGATCGCACGGAGCGGCCTTCGCCCCTCCGTGACGCTCAGCGCTTCGTTGAATTACAACGAGGCTACAAAAAATTCGGTCAACGGGAGCAACGATGACTGGAGTGTAGAGGCCCGAATGGATATACCCCTTTACGATGGAGGTATAACCAAAGGAAAAATCATACAGGAGAGAGCTTCCCTTGAACAAACCAGAAGATCTCTCGAACAACAGATAAGGTCAATTGAGACTGAGGTTGAAAAGGCCTACCTGGAAATGGAAACAATCTGGAACTCCGTGAAGGAAATGGAAAAGGAACTTGAACTGGCAGAGGAATCGCTCCGTCTGGCAGAGGTGGGCTATCGGGAAGGAGTCAGTATTCAGCTTGATGTTCTTGATGCTCGTTCGGGCCTTACCCAGGCCAGGAAACAGTATTCGGAAGCTTTAAAAAATTACAACGTAGCACTGGCAACCCTCTGGAAGTCGGAAGGAACCCTTTCAGAAAATCTGATCACCCAGCGCCCAGTCAAGGAGTGAAATGAATGCCGAGAAAGAAGAACACCTACTTGTTTATTGGGGTTGTTATCATAATTGTCAATTTTTTATTCATGTTCAACCCCTTCAGAAGCGATTCCCGAAACAATAGTAACACCCGGGAAGAAGGGAGAGTGACTGTGGTGGAAACAACAACAGTTGAATTGACATCTCTTCTACAAAGAACATATTCGGCGAGCGGGACATTGGAGCCGTTCGCCGAAGTTACCGTTTACCCCAGAGTCACCGGTCGTTTGGACAAATTTATGATCTCAAATGGTCAAGCTATGAGAAGAGGCCAGACAATTGCGGAGATCGACCATAGGGAGATAGATTCTCAACTGGAGATCAATAAAGCCGAGCTGTCCAGTGCCGAATCATCCCTAAGGCACAGTACCGTAGAGAGGGAAAGATACAGAAAACTGATGCAGGAGGGATTTGCCACCAGGCAGCAATTTGACGACAAGGAGACCCTTTACCTGCAATCCAAAGCGGAGGTGCAAAGATCCAGGGCCGAAGTCCAGAAACAGTCTGTTACTCGTTCAGAATATTTCCTTCAAAGCCCAATTGACGGCATTGTTCTGGATGATTACTCCCTCACCCCAGGAGACATGATCACCTCTTCTACTCCCATTACGAGAATAGGCGTTGTCCAGAAGCTGAAGGCAGTGGTGATGGCCCCCTCCACAAAAGCAGCCGAACTCCGGGAAGGGATGAAGGTCAAGATATCAGTCTCAGAGATACCCGGATGCTCTTTTGATGGAAGCTTGATGACAGTCGCACCTTCTGTAGATGTTTCTACGCGTACCACAAGGATAGAGATTGGCGTGGAAAACCAGGAGGGGAAACTCAAGCCAGGCATGTTCTCGGAGGCGATGATTATTCTTGAAGAGGAGGAAGATGTTCTCGTTGTACCGACCATTGCGGTATCAGAGAAGGACGGAACCCTTTTTGTTCTCACGGTGATTGACGGAGCCGTTGAAGAACAGGTCATCAGGGTTGGTATCCGAACTGAAAAAGACACTCAAATCCTGCAGGGACTTGAAAAGGGAGATCAGGTAGTAGTGTCAGGCGGACTGTCGTTAAGCCAGGGAGATCGGGTATCGACTGAATAGACAACAGGGAGCAGGAAAAATGTCAAACGAGACATGAATGTCAGGATTTGAACAGAATGAAAATTTGAAACATGATGTTTAACGAACCAATGGTGGATATAATGATTTTTGGAATTCAGTTACATATTTTCCCAGTTTTAAGATTTTTTAAACTCATCTTTGACACCTGGTTTCTGAGAAAGCCAGGGAAACAGGGATTTCCCGGCCGCTCAAACAGACGCATCACTGCAGACCCGCATCAGGGGATTCCAATTTCACAAAGCACTCCAACACTTGCTACACGAGTTGAGTGTTTGCATCTTTCGCTTCTTGTTTCACGGATTCAGCAAGAACCTGGAATTTCTCCGGGGGCCTCAGGCCCAGCACTTTAAAAGCCTCATAGGATCCACCCTGGAATTTGGTCCGGAGCAGACACTGCTTGCGGACCAGTTCTACTTTTATGACTTGAAGTTTTTTCAGATCGGCCATCAGGTCCTTCATGCTTGCGCCGCTTCCGTCGTCTCCAGCACTTTTTTTGTCTGCTGTTGTTTCCTGTCTGCCTTCATTCAATGCTCGCAAGAGCTCCGATTCAAGGACAAGGGCCAGAAAGCAGGCAATGAAGCGGCCTCTTATCCCGCTTTCGCTCCAGAGACAGATGGGCCTCAAGTCCAGACTGGACTTAATTTCCCTGAACGGCCTTTCCACTTGCCACAAACTTTTGGATGCCAGCGCCACATCTTCGGCGGGCATAGCGGTGTTCATTTTAAATATCCATTTATCGTCGTATTCCGCTTCCCGCTCCACGGCTTTTTCGTCTATCCTCATGCGTTCGTAGATAGAAGTGCTGCGGTTGGAGTCCAACGAATGGAGGGCGGTAGAGCTCCCGCTTGGATCAGGGATATTCAAGCCTGTGAAGGACCATGGCGAAGGCGGCCTCGTCGGTGGGAAAGGTGATCCGGCTTGGAGCAGCAATGCCATTGATGGCGTCGAAGAGCTCCAGTATCTACCACAGACGCCGAAACACGGAACAAGCTTCTAGCCTCGGTGCCGGAAAGTGCCGGATCCTTCGCCTGAGTGCGGAACCCTGTTTCTTCGAATACCTGGCGAGGCCTTCGATGATTGAATCGAGTCCCTTTTCCTGTAATTTCTCAACTCGCCCGAGGTTGGCCACGACCTTCTGGCGGACCTTGCCGGAAGATCTGACAGCCTCGACCAAATACAGATATGTTCTTGTAGAACCGTTCTTCTTGGTGAGAGTCTTCATTCTGACATACGTGGCACTTGTATTAAACTTTGAATAAAAACATCTGAAAATAAATAGGTGGCACAGCGTTTTGCTGGCCCCCAAAACCTTAATCGTGGTATCCACGGGCTATTTCGAAACCCATAGCCTTATTTTCGGCATTTGCTGTCAAAGTCGAGCAATATCTGTAGAGCCTCTCCGGATTTTTAAACAAGGCCACGGTACTGCTTCGACCAGAAAATAAAGAGGAGCAGATATTCGGAATCTCTGAAAGCAATGTTCCAAAAGTGCCGCGCGCCCCGTTCTCCCCTAAAACTTCATCATGCCGCCCTCGGCGGCCGATGCCGCCAGCCTCGCGTAAAGGCCGAGGATGCCTTTATATTCCTTCTTCGGCGGCCTCGCCCGGTGCTTCAAGCGGTAGGTGATCTCCTCCGGCGACAGCTCGACGTCAAGCCTCTTATTCTTGATATCTATGGTTATCCTGTCCCCGTCATTCACGGCGGCTATCGGCCCGTTCTCGGCGGCTTCCGGCGAGATATGCCCAACGAAACAGCCGTTGTTCGTCCCGGAAAAGCGGCCGTCCGTTATCAGGGCGGTCTTTTTCGCCAGGCCGCGCCCGTAAAGCAGCTTCATGGCGAAGTACATTTCCCTCATTCCCGGGCCGCCCTTGGGTCCCTCGTTGCGGATGACTATCACGTCACCCTCGGCGATCTTCCCCGAGAGGATGGCTTCGTTGGCGTCTTCCTCGCACTCGAAGACCCTAGCGGGCCCGGAGAAATAATGCATCGAGGCGTCTATGGCGATGGGTTTCGTTATCCCGGTGCCCGGCGCCAGGTTGCCCCTGAGGACCGCGAGCCCCCCGTCCTGCTGAAGGGATCTTCCTTTGAGCGGATGACCCTCCTGTCGACCTCGAAGGGGTGAGACCACTTCTCTAGGTTCTCCCCAAGGGTCTCGCCGCTCACGGTCAGGCAGGAGAGGTCTATATCGTCGTACAGTTCCTTCATCACCTGGGGGATGCCCCCGGCGCGGTAGAAGTCTTCCATGTCGTACTCGGAGGCGGGGTTGATCCTTGCGATGGATGGGATCGTGTCGCTTGCCCTGTCGTAGATAGCCATCATGGTTTCCGCGTCCACCCCTATCTCGTTGGCGATCGCGGAAAGATGGATAAAGGTATTCGTGGATCCCCCCGTGGCGACCATTACCCTGGCGGTGTTTTCGAGGGAAGACCTCGTGATGATCCTCCGCGCCGTGACGCCCCCGTTGACGAGATCCACGATGGCTCTGCCCGTCGCTTCCGCGGCCCTCATCCTCGCCGAGGAGGTCGCGGGTATCAGGGACGACCCCGTAAGCGACAGGCCCATGGCTTCGGCCGCGCATCCCATGGAATTCGCCGTGCCGTAGTAGGAGCATGACCCGCAGGAGGGGGCGGCATTGTCTTCCAATCGGGAAAACTCCTCTTTGCTTATCAGGCCGGTGCTGAGCATGCCCACGGCCTCGGATACCGATGTGGAATCGCTTTTTCGCCCGTCGAATTCTATGCCGCCGGCCATGGGGCCGCCCACGAGCAGTATGGCCGGCAGGTCGAGCCTGGCCGCCGCCATGAGCATCCCCGGCACGATCTTGTCGCAGGAACCCAACAGGACGATACCGTCAAGCCTGTGGGCTTCGGCCATCGACTCGATGTCGAAGGCGATGAGATCTCTTGTGGGTAGAATATACCTCATGCCGGCGTGTCCGCAGCCCTGGGCGTCGCAGGCGCCTATGACGCCGAATTCAACGGCCGCTCCACCCGCCCTGAGTATTCCCTTTTTAACGAACTCAGCCACGTTCCTGAGGTTGTAGTGTCCGGGTACTAGTTCGTTCCAGGAGTTGGCTATGCCGATGAGGGGCCCTTCAAGGTCGCGGTCGGAGAACCCCATGGACTTGTAGAGCGCGCGGTTTTCGGTGAACATTAGTTCTGAAAGTATCTCGGAACTCCTGTACTTCATAGGTCCTTCCCCCCCGTGCTGTTTTATTGCCGGAGAAAGAAATCCTTCATAATGTTGCTCTCGCTTTTTCCGATATGTTCGTAGAGCAGGTTTGACAGACCTCTGGCGTCTCTTTCGCGCAGTTTTTCCAGGATCTCCAGGTGCTGGTCGATGGTTTCAAAGATGTTGGCCAGCGACTGGGCAGAGAGTCTCTGAAAAAGTTGTATCTGGGCGTGGTAGTTCGCGATGATGGCCCCGATGCGTTTATTTGTCCCATAATCGGTAATTGTCATGTGTGTCCGGTAGTCCATCTCGGAGACCTTGGAAAGGTCTACTTCCCCCGAGGAAGCGGCTTTTTTCAGGGCGATGGTGTCA
>ERZ724504.935-NODE-935-length-16350-cov-12.077447_pt1 | contig 16350 bp, 11 predicted proteins | sample MGYA00376037_ERZ724504 | MGnify/ENA primary metagenome ERZ724504 (study PRJEB28724, sample SAMN07190888) | wastewater metagenome | isolation source: influent of sewage treatment plant in Hong Hong | place: USA: Christiansburg, Virginia | collected 2016-03-01 ... | reverse complement strand
CGGCAGGGCAAGAATCCCTAAAACCGCCTCGAACACAAAATTTCTGACACTCCCCTTGGGGGTCCTGAAGACAAATTTGCAGGGTTCGTGATCAGGTTGTGCAGATCGCAGACACTCACAAACTGTCTCCAAAACTTGGTTTGGCGTTCTGCCTGTGCACAACTTGACGGTTAACTTCCGCAGAAATTGTGGACAAACCAGGTAAACCACGCAGGCGCAAAATTGCTCCCCAATCTGTCCCAGTCTTGATCCCCCCTCTGTCCAGAGCTTTTTCCCACTTCCATCTCAATGAAAAAAAAGGGGTTTACCCGGTTATCCACAGAAAAGGCCTGTACACAGTTAACATAGTCTTATATATATAAACAAAAACATAAGAACAAACCTCCTCAAGACTTTTCCCCAAAACCTGTCTTCAGCAGGAAGAGCAAAGTCATACGGGTTCATCCCTAGACCAGACTTCACGGACCTCCCCCATAATCCCGATCCGTCCTGTCTGCAGGCATGCCACTTCATGTCCGACCGTCGATTCCCCCGGCTTCTGACTCACCCCTATTTGTTGCTGACGCTGACTGTCCTGTTCTGGTCAGGCAACATGGTGGTGGGACGTGGACTGCGTGAAGCGGTACCACCCATGAGCCTGGCTTTCGGTCGCTGGATCTTGGCCCTACTGCTGACCCTGCCCTTCGCCTGGCCCCACCGGCACACCCTGCGCGGGCTGAATGCCGGCCAATGGGGCATCCTGCTGGTCCTCGGTGTGCTGGGTGTCGGGGCTTACAACACGCTGGCTTACCTGGCCCTGGCCCACACCACCGCAACCAATGCGGCCCTGCTGAATTCCTTCATTCCGATCGCGATCATTGCCATCTCCTGGTGCCTCGGGCACCGGGCTACGCGGGTGGAGTCGGTCGGCGTAGCGGTGTCCTTCATCGGCGTGATGACCATCGTCAGCCGTGGCGATCCGGCCGTGCTTGCCGGTTTGAGCCTGAATGTGGGCGATTTGTGGATGCTGGCGGCGGTGCTGTCGTGGGCGCTGTACACCCTTGGCCTCAAGTGGCGTCCCGCGGGTGTGCACCCGATGGCCCTGCTGGCGACCCTGACGGTGATTGGTCTGGCGGTGCTGGCGCCTCTCACCTGGCTGGAACTGGCTGGTGGCGCACAGCTGCATCTGAGTCCGGCAGCACTGGCCGGAGTGGCCTACACCGGGATCTTTCCGGCCTTTCTCGGCTATGTTTTCTACAACCGGGCAGTGGCTGAAGTCGGTGCTTCGAAGGCCGGGCTGTTCATCCATTTGATGCCGGCTTTCAGTACGATCCTGGCCACACTGTTTCTTGGCGAGGTACCGCGGCTCTACCATTTTTCGGGAATTGCGCTGATTCTTGCCGGTATCTGGCTGACGACGGGTTTCAAGAACCGCTAAACTCCGCGCCTGACTTCCGGAGCAGCCCTTGCATTTCGAACACCTGATTGCGATCAACGATCCGCTCAATGCCTTCATCGAGCCCCTGGCCGTGGAGCAGGTCTGGCAAGGCCTGATGTATCGGGTCGAGGAGCCCTGCGTGTTCCTGCCCGGGCTGGAACGTTGCGAAATCCTGTCGCGCAGCCACGAGCGGGTGGAGCGCGCGCTCCACTTCGGCAGTGCGCATATCCGCGACACGGTCACCTTCGTGCACCACGAGTGGGTATGTTTCGAATCAGCCGCCAATGCCGAGCACGCCGGCGGCAAGCTCACCATTCGCATCGAGCAGCCCGATCCGGGCTGCCTCTACCTGCGGTTCACCTACTCCACTTCCCTGCCGGACGGCATCAGCGCTGGCGAAGGGCTTCAGGTGTCGGAATTCGTCAAGGCCGCGTACCGGGAATCGGACGTGGATACGGTCCGCATCATCCGCATGATCGCGGCCAACGGCCGCCCCCAGTAGCCAAAAAAACAAGGAGATACCATGAAGGTCGCACGCCCCGAGATCCGTTCCTTCCAGCCGCCGGTCCGTACCCTGATGGGGCCCGGCCCGTCCGATGTGCCGCCGCGGGTGCTGTCCGCCATGGCGCGGCCCACTGTCGGCCACCTTGATCCGGCCTTCGTCGGCATGATGGACGAGCTGAAAAGCCTGCTCCGCTACGCCTTCCAGACCGAAAACGAGCTGACCTTCCCGGTCTCTGCCCCCGGCTCGGTGGGCATGGAAACCTGTTTCGTGAACCTGGTCAGTCCCGGCGACAAGGTCATCGTGTGCATCAACGGCGTGTTCGGCCAGCGCATGGCCGAGAACGTGCGCCGGGCTGGCGGTGTGTTGGTGATCGTCGAAGATCCGTGGGGCGCCCCGGTCGATCCGGCCAAGGTCGAAGAAGCCTTCGCTGCCAATCCGGATGCGGCCCTGTTTGCCTTCGTGCACGCCGAAACTTCCACTGGTGCGCTGTCCGATGCGGCTACGCTGGCGGCGATTGCCCGCCGTTACGGTGCGTTGACGATCATGGATTGCGTGACGTCCCTTGGTGGCGTGCCGGTTTTGCTGGACGCGTGGGGCATCGATGCGGCCTATTCGGGCAGTCAGAAGTGCCTGTCGAGCACCCCCGGCCTGTCGCCGGTGAGTTTTTCACCGGCCGCCGTCGAACGCATTCGCGCCCGCAAGACGCCCTGTCCGAGCTGGTTTCAGGATTTGAGCCTGGTGCTTGGCTACTGGAGCGGCGCCAAGCGCACTTACCACCACACGGCGCCGGTCAATCCGCTGTATGGCTTGCACGAATCGCTGGTGATGCTTGCCGAGGAAGGTCTCGAAGCCGCCTGGCAGCGCCATCGCGACAACCATCTGCAACTGCGCGCCGGCCTGGAAGCCCTCGGCCTGAACTTTGTGGTGCGCGAAGATGCCCGCCTGCCCCAGCTCAACACCGTGTGGGTGCCCGAAGGCATTGACGAAGCGGCGGCGCGCACGCGTCTGTTGCAGGAGTTCGGCCTGGAAATCGGTGCCGGCCTCGGTGTTCTGGCCGGCAAGGTGTGGCGTATCGGCCTGATGGGCCATTCCAGCCGGCAGGCCAATATTGCCCTGTGTCTGGCGGCGCTCAAAACGGTGATCCAGCGTTAAATTTACCCTGACAAACCTCGTACTGACACGAGGTTTGTCAGTCTTTCCCGACAGACAGTAATGTCACTTTCTGTGAAGCTGGAAGCGTCTTCAACGTGGGGCATCCCGTCCTGCCATTTTCTGGCTGAAAGTCCTTTCTTCTGTCGGTTTCCTGTCTCTCCAAGCAGCTCGCCCGTCATACCTGGGCGCTCAGGATCACGCTTGCGTACGTGCTCGTGGCGACCCTGTGGATTCTTTTTTCCGATCAACTGATCGGCCTGGTTTTTCACGATCCGCTTGTACTTGCCGTGGCTGGCACGCTCAAGGGCTGGTTTTTCGTGGCGGTGAGTGGTGCTTTTCTTTATCGCATCCTCAACAGCCTGGAGCGAAGCCACAGGGACGCGCTGCTGCCCCTGCCGGAGACGGCTCGCCCCGGGCAACTGATCACGGTGTTTCTTGTTCTGACTGCAGTGCTGGTACTCAGTGGCGTGCTGATCTATTCCAGTCTGGCGGAGTCGATTCGCCGGCAGCAGGTGGAGGAATTGGAGGCGGTCGCCCAAATCAAGGCTGGCCAGGTGGCCGAATGGGTCGAAGCACGCCGTGCTTACGCGGTGGATCGTTCCCAGGGACCCTTCCTGATGGATGTGCTGGAGACGTGGCAGCGTAGCGGGGATCCGCAGATCGCAGCCCGGCTGAGCGCGCGCTTGCAGCAGGATCAGCATTCCCATGCTTATGAGGCCATCGAACTGGCGGATGCGGATGGCAACAGCCTGCTGACGGTGGGCAATTTGCGGCACAGTGCGGATCAACTGCAGGAAATCACCCGGCGGGCGCTGCAATCGCCTACACCGGTTTTAGCCGATCTGAGCGCGATCTCCGGTGACAGCAGGATCCATCTGAGCTTTGCAGCCCAGGTTCGCGATCACACCCGTCCGGAGCGTCCGGTTTTCGGCGTGATGGCCTTCACCCTCGATGCCCGGCGCGAGCTTTTTCCCCTGGCGCAGGCCTGGCCGCGCAAATCGGCCTCGGGGGAAATCGTCATCTTGCGTCGAGAGGGGGACCAGGTCGTGTTTCTCAACGATCTGCGTCATCGCTCGCCAGGCCAGACTGCACTGAGTTTTCCCGTCGATAGCCTGCTCCCGGCCGCCCAGGCAATGCGTATCGGGCCGGGTAATTACGCGGGGCCGGATTATCGCGGGGTGCCGGTGCTGGCTGCAGCGCGGGCGGTATCCGGGACACCGTGGATGCTGATGGCCAAGATCGATCAGAACGAGGTGTTTGCCAGTGTGCGTGGTCTGGCCATTGCGAGTACGGCCATCGTCGCGTCGATCGTGGCGGCGCTGGCGCTCTTTCTCGGCATGATCTGGCGCCAGCAACGTCTGCGCGAGGCACTGGTCCTGCGTCACAGCGAGGACAGCTACCGTTCCCTGTTCGAAAACATGCTCAACGCGGTGGCTCACTGCAAGCTCATTTACCGGGATGGTCGGCCGGTTGATGTGGTCTTCCTGCGGGTCAATCCAGCTTTCGGTGAGGTTACCGGCCTCAAGGTGATCGTCGGCCGTACTCTCAGCGAAGCCTTGCCTGGTCATCCGGCGACGAGCGCGGAACTGCTGGCGGCGCTCGACCAGGTTGTGCAAACCGGCCAGCCGGCTCGGTGGGAGCAGTATTCCGTGGCGCTGGCACGCTGGTTTTCGTATGCGGTGTTCCGTCTGGCGGAGGGTGAATTTGTTGCCGTTTTCGACAATGTCACCGAAAACCGGCGCATCCAGGCGGAACTGGAGGGGCATCGGGAAAAGCTCGAAGACATGGTCAAGGCGCGCACCCGCGAGATCGAGGTACTTAACGACGAGCTGGTGGGCAAGGCCGCCGAAGCCCAGGCAGCCACCCAGGCCAAGAGCGCTTTTCTGGCCAGCATGAGCCACGAGATCCGTTCGCCGATGAACGCCATCATCGGCATGGCCCACCTGATGCGCCGGGCTGGCTGCGATCCGGCGCAAACCGAGCAGCTCGACAAGATCGACAGTGCAGCCCGGCATTTGCTGGGTGTGCTCAACGACATTCTGGATCTGTCGAAGATCGAAGCCGGCAAGCTGGTTCTGGAAAAGCGTGATTTCCAGCTGACAGGCCTGATCCGGCTGATCACCACGGTGGTGGGTGAAGGCTTGCGCAGCAAGGGTCTGGGCTTTCGGGTGGATCTCTCGGGGATTCCCGAGTTTCTGCATGGGGATGAAACACGCTTGTCCCAGGCCCTGCTCAACTACCTCGGCAATGCGGTCAAATTCACCGAAAAGGGTTACATCAGCCTGCGCGGTCGTCTGGTCGAGGAGAATGAGCGGGAGGTCTTGCTGCGCTTCGAGGTTGAGGACACCGGGATCGGGATGAGCGCTGCGCAGCAGATGCATCTGTTCGAGGTTTTCCAGCAGGCCGACGATTCGATGACCCGTCGTTTTGGCGGTACAGGCCTGGGTCTGTCGATCACCCGCCGCATTGCCGAACTGATGGGCGGCAATGTGGGGGTCGACAGCGAACCCGGTGTTGGCAGCACTTTCTGGATCACCGTCCGGCTTGGCAGGGGCGTTGTGGTGACATCAGAACCTGTCGCGACGGTATCGGCCGAGGAGTTGCTGGTGCGCTATTTCCACGGCACCCGGGTGTTGCTGGTGGAGGATGAGGCCGTGAACCAGGAGGTTGCCCTGAGCCTGCTGGCTGATGTCGGCCTGGCTCCGGATGTGGCTCAAAACGGGGCCGAAGCGGTCAATCTTGCGGCGGGTGGAGGTTATGCGCTGATTCTGATGGACATGCAGATGCCGGTCATGGATGGCCTGGAGGCAACGCGCAGGCTGCGGGCTTTGGGTTGTCGTACGCCGATTCTGGCCATGACTGCCAATGCCTTTGCCGAGGACAAAGTCCGTTGTCTGGAGGCTGGAATGAACGATTTCATCACCAAGCCGGTGGACCCGGACGCGCTGTTTGCGATGTTGTTGCGCTGGTTGTCGGAACAGCCCGGTGCCAGTGCTGTTTGAGGCCGTTCAGCGCACGCTGAGGCTGATGCGGTCATAGCTGCCTGTGTCGTCGAGCACGGTGATGTCGTAGTGTCCCGGTTCGGCAAGTCGTTGTTCGAACCCCTTGCCGGCAGCCAGGCGGGCGCTGGGGCGTCCGTTGACCAGCCACACCACCTCCCCCCCCGGACCAGGCCCGCCAGCCTGACCACGCACCTCCAGGCGCAGCAGGGGGGCATTGCCACCTACGGGGCGCCGCAGGATTTCTCCATCGCTGGCGCCGACAATCTTCAGGCCGCTCTCCGGGCGTGCCTGGCCGGCACAGGATGCGACCCACGCCGGCGGTATCGCGCGACGGCGCAAATCTTCGTCCAGCCAGGGTTCCAGTACCGCTGGCCAGCGTGCCATTGGCCGCGTGGCAAGGGGCCCGGTGTGGCAGTTAGCACGGGCGCGCAGCTGGCTGTCGGTGGTGATCTGGATCGCGTAGCGCGCTTCGCCGCCGCGCAGACGGTCGGGAAAGGTGGGCGGGGCAGCGTCGTTGAGGGTCCACGCCAGCCGGCTTTGCTGGCAGAGGCTGGCGTCCTCGTGGCTGGCCCGCGTGCCGAGGGGCCAGCAAATGCGCTCCTGTTTCACGTTTGGCGGGGGTGTTCGCCGGCCCGGAGGGCCGGCGTCGAGGGAATTGAACAAATCGACCAGCAGCGGTGCGGCGATATTGGCGCCGAAGAAGCCGGGATTCGGCGTGCCGTCCGGTCGTCCGATCCATACCCCGATGGTGAATCGATCCGATACGCCCACCGACCACGCATCGCGAAAGCCGAAGCTGGTGCCGGTCTTCCAGGCGATGCCGCGGCGGATGCCGGCACCACTTTCCACCGCCCGCCCCATCGGGCCGCCGGATTCGAGCAGGTCGCGGATGATGAAGGCGGCCCCGGCCGACAGCATGCGCTGCTCTTCCACAGGCGCGTCCGGCGTGTAGCGGGGCTTGCCGGCGAGGCCCTGGCGGGCGAAGGCGGTGTAGGCGCCAACCAGTTGTTCGAGGCTGGTGCTGGCGCCGCCGAGGATCACCGCTAGATTGGGTTCGCCGCCCTTCGGAAATTCCAGTTTCAGCCCGCCCCGCCGCAGCAGCGACACGAAGCGCACCGGGTCGAGGCGCTCCAGCACCTCCACCGCCGGCACGTTGAGCGATTTGGTGAGGGCTTCGGCGACGCTGACCGGGCCGTGGAAGGATTGCTGGAAGTTGCCCGGCTGGTAGCCGGCGAAGGACTGGGGTACGTCGGCCAGCAGGGATTCGGAGTGGATCAGGCCCTCGTCGAGGGCCAGGCCGTAGAGAAAGGGTTTGAGCGTGGAGCCCGGCGAGCGCTGGGCCCGCACCATGTCCACGTGGCTGAAGCGTTCCTTGTCGGTGAAGTCGGCCGAGCCGGCGTAGGCGCGGACTTCGAGGGTCGCGTTATCCACCACCAGCGCCGCCATCGAGACCCGCGCCGGCAGCGCGCCGAGGCGGTCGGCGAGCAGCAGTTCGACGGTTTGCTGGGCTTGCGGGTCGAGGGTGGTGTCGATGCGCGGGCGGCCGGCGGCGGTCTTTTTCAGGCGTTCGGCGAGCAGTGGGGCGAGCCGTGGTTCGCGCAGGGTCTGGGCGTAGGCGGGTTCCTGCAGGGCGTCGGTGATGTCGGCCTCGGGCCAGCTACCGTGCATGCGCTGGATGACCTTGTCACGGGCCGTGCGGGCGGCGACGGGGTGACGATCGGGCCGCAGCAGCGACGGCGCCTGGGGCAGTACCACCAGCAGCGCCGCTTCGGCGTGGGTCAGGCGGCGGGCCGGCTTGCCCAGATAGGCACGGCTGGCGGCCTCGACGCCTTCGAGCACGCCGCCCATCGGCGCGTAATTCAGGTACAGGGTGAGGATTTCGTCCTTCGACAAGCGGGCTTCGAGCTGCACGGCACGGAGGATCTGGCGGGCCTTGCCGGCGACGGTGCGCGGCGTCGGTTCCAGAACACGGGCGACCTGCATGGTGAGGGTCGAGCCGCCCGAGACAATGCGGCCGCTTGTTGCCCACTGGCCGGCAGCACGCAGCAGGGCGAAGGGATTGACCCCGGGATGCCAGCGGAAGTAGCGATCCTCGTAGCGCAGCAGGGCTTCCCGGTAGAGGGGCGAGACTTCATTGAGCGTGACCGGGTGACGCCACACGTGATTGCGGTCGGGGAAGGCGCGCAGCGGCGTGCCGTCGCGGGCCACGATGAGCAGCGCGTGGGGCGAATCGCGGCCGGGCAGCGGGGGCGGGAAGAGCCGGTCGGCGATCAGCAGCGCCAGCAATAGTGCGGCCAGGCCGTAGCGGAGGAGTCGAAAGCGCGGGGTAACAAGGCTGGGTGACATGGGCGTTCAGGCCTCAGTGGGCCAGCCCGGGATAGGTGAATCCGGTGAAGTGGACCAGATTCACGCTGAAATGGGCGATGACGGCCGCTTCAATGCGCCGCGTTCGCGCGTAGATGAGGGCATAGCCGAGCCCGGCAAGTCCGGCGAGGCTGGCGTAGAGGAGGCCTCCCGACAGATGGACGGCGCCGAACAGCAGCGCCGGAAGGAGGATCGGCAGCGGCCGGGCCCAGGGCCGTGCGGTACAGAGCCGATGCAGTTTTTCCTGGATCAGGCTGCGGAAGAAGGTTTCTTCGGCAATGCAGGTGAACAGCAGGTTGATGGCGATGAACTGCCAGCCGAAGTCCGGCCATTTGAAATCCGGCCGGACGAAGCCAGACAGCCAGGCGCCGCCGAGCGTTGTCAGCACGATCAGTGCGGTAAGCGGCAAAATGCGGGCGATCAGCTGCCCGAGTTCGCGCCGGGATTCGACCCGCCGGGCAAAGAAGGCGAGCAGAAACAGCCCCGCTGTGGCCTTGTCGAAGCCGGCGCGCAGGGTGAAGGGGCGTGCGTCCGGGCTGGCTTGCCAGCCCTCGACGATGGGCAAGGCCCGAAAACCCGGCCAGGCGTGCAGGGCCAGCAGCAGCGCCAGAATTCCCGCCAGCCAGCTGGCGGTGAAGGCCACGCCCCGCTCCTGGCGTTGCGATGCCAGGCAGGCCAGGGCCAGCAGACCCAGCCCGCCAAGCGCCGGAAAATTCACAATGCCGGCGGCCAGCGCGCTCGCGCAGGCGCCGATGAAAATCAGGCTCCAGGCGGGCACGGCCAGCGTTCCGAACCGGCAGGCCACCGGCCACCAGACGGCGGCAATGGCCAGCCCGAGCAGGATGAAGCTGGCTTCAGCGAGGGAGATCACGGCAGCAGCAGCCTGTCAGGGCGCGGTTTTCTCCTTGCCGTCGATGACCGTCAGGCTGCCCTCCCCTTCCGCCAGCCCGTAGGTGTCGGGCCGGTACATGTCTTCGGCGTAGAGGGGCGGGAAGACGAACTTGCCGGGCGTGACCACCCGGGCGCGGTAGAACAGGTTGATCTCGCCCTGCAGGCGCACCGCGGCGACGAAGCGGTCGTCGCGGAATTCCACGTGCTGGATGCGCCGGTCGGCCATGGCGTCGGCCGGGTCGATGCCGGCGATGCTGATCGAGCCCATTTTTTCGCCCTGCACGATGTTGAGGTTTTCGATCTCCAGCCCGGCCGGGATGCGATCGACGACCAAGCCGTTGCCGACGAGGATCTTCGGCTTGACCTGGAGGCGCACCAGCACGCTTTCGCCGACTTTCAGCGGGCGCTTGCCGATGGGCTTGCCGTCGCCATCGTAAAGCTCGCGGCTCAGGGCGATGGCGTCGCTGCGGGCGGTGGGCATTCTGGCTGGGTGGCCGCCGATGGACAGTTCGACGAAGAGCTTGTCCTTGTGGGTGTTGCGGATGGCCAGACCGTTGGTGAGGCTGGCGGCATCGACGGCGCGGATCTGGCTGCCGGGGCCACTCACGGTTTCGGGCTTGGTGCTCCCGATTTCGGCGCTCCAGGCGATGCCCTTGTCGCGGGTGCCCAGTTCGCGGCCGATGAGGAACAGGGCGAGTTTCTCCTGGGTGCTGGTCCAGGGGTTTTTCTCCAGTTCGGTGGCGGTGATGACGACGAGGTTGGCGGCGCCGGCGGCGCTAATCTTGTGGCGTTGCAGCAGGGTGTAGGACAGGGCCGCGTCGCGCAGCGGGCTGCCGTAGTCGCCCCACCAGTAGCCACCGTCGCGGGGTTTGGCGATGCCTTCGGCGATGGCCGTGGTGGCGCGGCCTTCGTCGCCCATCAGTTTGAGGGCGATGCCGAGCTGGACCAGGGCCAGGCCGGAGTGGGCCTGGGCGCGCAGTTCGTAGAGCTGGCGCAGGGTGGCCAGCGGGGCCTTGGATTCCCGCGCCAGCACGTAGGCGCCGTAGGCAAGCACGCCGAAGCGGCCGTTGCCGGCGTAGTGGCGGTCTTGCCAGATGGCGTTTTCGTTGTAGACCGGCTTGGCCGAGGGCAGACCGGAAACGCCTTCCTGCAGCGCGCGCAGCAGGAAATCGGTGGCCTTCTGCTGCATCTGGACCGGCACCGTGAAGCCCTGTTCGCGGGCGTCGAGCAGGAAGTGGGTGACGTAGGACGACAGCCAGTATTCGTAGTCGGAGACATTGCCCCACAGGCTGAAGCCACCGTTGGGCGCCTGCATGGTGCCCAGTCGGGCGATGGCTTTTTCGAGCATTTCGGCGCGCTGTTCGCGGGTGAAGGGCTTGAGGCCGAAGCGGCGGGCGGCGTCTTCATCGACGAACACGTGGGGGTAGGCGGTGCTGGTGGTCTGCTCGGTGCACCCGTAGGGATAGACCAGCAGGCCGCGGATGGCGCTGCGCACGTCGATGGGCGGCTGGTCCGACAGGGCGAGGTGGGCTTCCACCGAACTCCGCAGGAAGCCGCCGGTTTCCGCGTCTTTCAGGTTGAGGGTTTCGCCGGGGGCGAGGGTGAAGCGGCGGCTGATCTGCTGGCGCGGCGTGGGGGCCTGCACCTGCAGCGCGAACTGGCGGTTCAGCTTGAGCGGCCCGCCGCTGACATTCACCTGCACGCTGGCGAGGCCCAAGGCGCTGCCGGCCTCCACCGGAAAGCGCAGGGTCTGCCGGCGCTGGTCGGCCAGCGTGAGGCTGGTGCTGGCGTTGTTGATGCGCAGGCCGTCGGGGGAGCTGAGGTCCACCTTCAGTTTCTGCTCGGCGCCGGACAGGTTGTGCAGGTCGAGGGCGATCACCGCGCTGTCGCCCACGGTGAGGAAGCGCGGTGTGGATAACTCGGCCACCAGCGGGGCGGCCACCACCACTTCGGTGTCGGCGCTGCCGAACTGCTCCGGCGTGGCGACCACCGCCATCAGGCGCAGGCTGCCGTTGAAATCGGGCACCTGCAGGGTGACTTCGGCCTCGCCCTGCTCGTTGAGGCTGACCGGGCCGGAGAACAGGTCGATCAGCTTGACCTTCTTGGGAAGGCTGTTGGTGGGCTTGGGCGCCGCGTCGCCACCGAACTTGAGCTTGCCCTTCTTGCCGGTCATCTTTTCGATGAGACGGCCATACACGTCGTACTGGTCGGCCCCGTAGCGCAGCTTGCCGAAGAAGTGGCCGTGGGGGTCGGGGCTGGGGAAGCGGGTAATGTTGAGAATGCCCACATCCACCGCCGAGAGGGTCAGCACGGCTTTCTGGCCCTTGGCGGTGGGCACTTTCACTTTCACCTTGAGGGGCGTTTCGGGGAGCATCTTTTTCGGTGCATCCAGGCTCACCGCCAGCTTGCGCTCGCTGCGTTCCAGCGGCAGATGGGCCAGGCCGAGGGCCCGCGCCGGGGTGACTTTTTCACCGGCGCTGCCGGGGCGCAGCACCATCACCGACACGTAAAGATCGTGGCGGCGCCATTCCTTGTCGAGCGGGATGTCCACGGTGGTGGCGCCATCGGGCATGGCCATGCGCTTGCTCCACAGGGTCCGGTCGCCTTCGATGCTGATCAGGGCCTGGCCGCCGTGGGGCGGGGTGATGGTGAGTTTTGCCGTGTCACCGTCCTTGTAGGCCGGCTTGTCGAGCTTGAGGGTGACCCGGTCGGGGCGAATGCCCTGGTCTTCGTCGTTGCGGGCGCTCCAGCCGGCGTAGAAACGGTATTTGAGGGTCTTGCCGGTTTCCGGGTCACTGATTTCCAGGCGATAGCGGCCGTATTTGACCGGCACCTGCAGCTTGCCGCGGCCACCGGCGGGAAGGGTGACGCTGCTGGTGGCGACCAGCTCTTCGGTTTCGGTGAAGCCGGAATGCCAGCCACGCTGGTCGTCGAAACGCCAGTAGTAGTCGCGGTTTTCGCGGAACAGGCGGGCCGGCAGCGTGGCGGCCTTGAGGGCGCCGTCGCGGTCGGCACGGATCACTTCAAACGGGGCCTGGCTGCCTTCCCGGGCGTAATCACCCAGGAACAGCGGACGCACGCCAACCAGCACCGGCGCCGGCCAATAGACGCGTTCGACCGAGCGGATCACCGGGCGGCCGCCGCTTTCCAGCAGGCTGAGGGTGGCGCGCACGGTGAAGGGCGACTGGCGTTCGGCAACCGGTGCCAGGTCTATGTCGAAACTGCCCTTGCCGGTGTCGTCGAGGTTGCTTTCGTCCAGTTCGACGCGGCTTCTGGCGCTGTCTTCGTTGGCATCGCCGAACTCGAAGCCGGGGAGCTTTTGGGCCAGCGGGTTCTTCTGGCGTTCGTACTGGACGATGCCGAGCAGGCGGTTGCCGGCAGCCGGGGCGCCGTAGAGGTAGCTGCCCTGCACGGCCAGTTCAAAAGGCTGTTTCGCGTCGAGGCTGGGGTGGGCCGGGTTGAGTTCGAGCTTCATGCGCTCGGGCAGGAATTCCTCGACGCCGAAACGGTAGGTGTTGGTGGGCAGCTTGTCGGCCGGATCGGCGCGCAGTTCGAGTACCCAGGCGCCGGTCGGGGCGTCAGCGGGTAATTCGATGGGGCGGCGGTAGTAGCCGCCAAAGCCGCCATCCGGCTGCCAGCTGGCGGTGAACTGGCTCTTGCCGTCGGGACGCTTGAGGATGGCCTGTACCGGCTGGGGCGGCACCGGGCGACCGTCGGCGTCACGGGCCAGGACAGACAGCTCGAAGCGTTCGCCGGGGCGGTAGAGGTTGCGGCCGGACCACGGAAACAGGCGTACGGCCCGCCCGGGCAGGCCGGCGATGTCGAATTCGGACAGATCGAGCGCCGGCTCGCGGGTGGCGATCAGCGACACCTGCTGGCCCTGGCGGGCGAGGATCACGCGGGCGTCCTTCGGGCGTTCGGCGAAACTGGCGCGGCCGTCGCCGTCGGTTTCGCCGCGGGCCAGCACCTTGCCAGCCTGGTCGAGCCACTGGATTTCGACATTGCGCAGGCCTTTGCCGTCGGTCAGGGAGCTGACCACCGCGTCGGCGCCCTTGTCGAACAGGCGTACGTGCAGGCCCAGGTCGCTGACGTAGAAGTAGCTCACCTGGTAGTCGTAGCGGAAGCGGTTGGGCTGGCTCATCACGGCGATGTAGACGCCGGGCTCCTTGAGCTCCTTGATGTCCTCGACCGGGATGAAGGTGACGCTGCGCCGGTTGGCCTGCTGTTCGGTGACGAAACGGCCGGAATAAACGCTGTCGGTGAGGCTGTGGAGGCTGTCGAGTTCCCAGTTGCCGACGGCGCCGCGCAGGTTCAGGCGGCGGTTTTCGTAGTCGTATTCTTCGCCTTCGTCCTCTCCTTCGGCTTCGGTGCTCGGCGCGGGCTTGGGCACCCTGGCCTGGCTGATGACCCGGTCGAGGAAGCGCGGCAATTGGTCGGGCCGGACCCGCAGGAACTGGATGTCCACCTCGGGCACATTCACCGTGACGACCGGCAGGCCACCGTTCTGTTTGGCCGGCAGGACCATGCCGCGGCTGGCAAAGTAGTAGGCCGGCGAGACGGCGGCGGTGCGGATCGACAGGCGGGATTCGGCATCGAGCTTGCCATCGCCGCGAGCCGGCAGACCGGCCGCCACCTTCACCACGTAGCGGGCCTGGGGCTTGATGTGCGGGAAGAACAGCAGGCGCGGATTGTCGCCGACTGTCCAGGCGCCCTTGACCTGCTTGCCGCCGTCGGTGGCCACGTCCTTGGGATCGGTACTGACCGGAGCGGCGGCCTGGGCGTTGGCTGTCTGGCTGTCGCCACCTTCGCCATCGTTGTCGTCGTCAGTGCCGGTGCCGGTCACCTCGCCGTCCCGCGGGGGCATCTCGAAGACCTGGATCTCGCCGTCGTAGGCGTGGCGTGGGTCGAGGGGCAGGCTGAAGGTCAGGGCGAGGGCCGGGGAACCGTCGAAATCTCGGTTGGCCAGCTCGACCAGGCGGAAGGGGCCATTGCTGCCGTCGCTTTCGTCGCCGGGGTTCGAGCGGGTGAAAAAGTAGAATCCGGCGGCCAGCGTGATGGCCAGTGCCACCAGGACAGGAATCAGGGCAAAGCCCCGGCGGGTGGAGGCGATCACGGGCGACTTCCTTTCGAGCTGGCGCCACTTCGCACCGGCTTGCATGACGGGGAGATTCAGCCGCCAATCTACCCGAGGGCAGGCCTGGCGGGAAGGACGAGCGCCGGCCTTAGCGGCTGGCGGCTTCGGCGTCCTTGCGGCGCTGCTCTTCCTGCTGGCGGGCGGCGTCAAGTTGCTGCTCGATGTTTTGCTTCAGGGTCTGGGCCTGTTCGGCCTCGCGGGCCTTGAGTCTGGCGGCAGTGGCGGCACTGCTGGCAGCATCAAGGCCGCAGGCCGTGAGAAGGCCGGCGAGGAGAAAGGGAAGAAGGCGGCGGGGCATGAGGTTCTCCGGTGCGGGAAGCGGACGGGGTGGATGCCCGCAACGGTAGTCCCGTTTTGCACCGACGTCATGCGTGCGCCGAATAAAGCGGCGTGTTGATCGATCAGGCCCGGCGCGGAGCCGGGCCTGGCGGGCTTACTTTTTGGCCGCTTCGGCTCCGCCGGAGACGCTGAGTTCGTCCTTCAGCTTGGTGATGCTCTTGTCGCCGAAACCCTTGACGTTCTTGAGGTCGTCGACGCTCTTGAAGGGACCGTTCTTGGTTCGGTAATCGACGATGGCCTGGGCCTTGGAGGGGCCGATGCCCTTTACGCCGTCGAGTTCGCCCGGGGTGGCGGTGTTGATGTTCACTGCTGCAAATGCCAGGTTGATGCCGGCAAGGGTGAGGCCGATGAGGGACAGGATGCGCTTCATGGTTTTCTCCGGTTGAGTGACGTTGTCATTTTACTGCCAACTTATATGTCATTGGCAAGAGGTTTGGCCGGCTATCGCAACATTTGGAGATCGTTTTCTACTAACCGATTGATGCGCGGCGCGTTGAAGGAAGACGTTCTTTCCCGGAGTCAGTCATGAAACGCCTCATCTGCATCATTCTTGCCGCTGCGTCCCTTGGAGGCTGTGTCGTGTTGCCCGTCGGTCCTGGTCATGGTCACCGTCATCACGGCTATGCCGACGCGCCCGTCATGGTGGTGCCGCCGGCACGGCCGATGCCTTACCGGGGTTACGAGCGCCGCCATGATCGCGGCTACGACCGGGGCAACCGGGGGGGCTGGTGAGATGTCGGCCCTGGTGGCCGGCAAGGTGGGTAAAGATGGGCAAATGTCCGGCAGTTGCGATCTGAAAATCGGTATCGTCGATTTCCACGATAAATTCCGGGCAGATGGGTAGACTCCCTCCAGCTGTCCGGACACTTCCGGGTGGCATGTCTGCTGCCGAAGCCTGCCGATGCCGTCCACGTCTCGAAAAACGGGGAATACCGCCCCTGAACACCGCCTCACCCTGCTCGAGGTACTCGACCTGTTGGTGGCCGATCGCCTTGTCGAGCGGGCCGATGCCGACGCCCTGCGCGTGGGCCAGGCCCAGCGCAGCGCCGATATCCATCCGTTGATCCTCATCGCCGGCCAGAAATGGCCCTCGAAGCTGCCGCCCCACCGGGTGCTGACCCTCGAAGAGCTGACCGAATGGCTGGCCGGCAAGGTGGAGCTGGATTACCTGCGCATCGACCCCCTGAAAATCGATTTTGCCGCCGTCACCGCAGTGATGTCCTCTGCCTACGCGACCCGGTTTGGCGTGCTGCCGGTGCAGGTGGGCCTGCGTGAAGTGGTGGTGGCCACCACCCAGCCTTACCTGCGCGAGTGGGAAGCGGAAGTTGCCGGCATCCTCAAAAAGGACATCCGCCGCGTGCTGGCCAATCCGGCCGATGTGGCGCGCTACCTGGTGGAGTTCTACAACCTGGCCCGTTCGGTGAAGAACGCGGCACAGAGCGGTGGCCATGGCGGCGCTTCGTCCTTCGAGCAACTGGTCGAGCTGGGTCAGGTCAATCGCCAGTTCGACGCCAACGACCGGCACATCGTCAATATCGTCGACTGG
>ERZ724504.920-NODE-920-length-16475-cov-6.939951_pt1 | contig 16475 bp, 16 predicted proteins | sample MGYA00376037_ERZ724504 | MGnify/ENA primary metagenome ERZ724504 (study PRJEB28724, sample SAMN07190888) | wastewater metagenome | isolation source: influent of sewage treatment plant in Hong Hong | place: USA: Christiansburg, Virginia | collected 2016-03-01 ... | reverse complement strand
GTAAGCGCTAGAGCCTATTTTCATTGGAATTCTCAAATGACAGCCCAACTGATTGACGGCAACGCCCTCTCGCGCCAACTGCGCACCGAAGTGGCCCAGCGCGCAGCCGCCTTGCGCGCGCGCGGCACCACCCCCGGCCTGGCCGTGGTGCTGGTGGGCGACAACCCCGCCAGCCAGGTCTATGTGCGCAACAAAGTCAAAGCCTGCGAAGAGGCCGGCCTGCACTCGGTGCTGGAGAAATACGACGCCAGCCTGAGCGAAGCCGAGCTGCTGGCCCGCGTCGAGGCACTGAACAACGACCCGGCCATCCACGGCATCCTGGTGCAACTGCCCCTGCCTGCGCACATCGACGACCACAAAGTGATTGAAGCCATCTCGCCGCTGAAGGACGTGGACGGCTTCCACGTGGCCAGCGCGGGTGCGCTGATGGTGGGCGAAGTCGGCTTCAAAGCCTGCACGCCCTATGGCTGCATGAAGATGCTCGAATCCATCGGCATGAAGGATTTGCGCGGCAAGCACGCGGTCGTGATTGGCCGCAGCAACATCGTCGGCAAACCCATGGCCATGATGCTGCTGGCGGCCAACGCCACCGTCACCGTCTGCCACAGCGGCACCTTTGATCTGGCCGCCATGACGCGCCAGGCAGACATCGTGGTCGCCGCCGTGGGCAAGCGCAACGTGCTCACTGCTGACATGGTCAAGCCCGGCGCCGTGGTGATTGACGTAGGCATGAACCGCAACGATGAAGGCAAGCTCTGCGGCGATGTGGACTTTGATGGCGTCAAGGCAGTGGCGGGCTACATCACCCCGGTGCCCGGCGGCGTAGGCCCCATGACCATCACCATGCTGCTGGTCAACACCCTGGAGGCGGCCGAGCGCGCTGCGGCAGGCTGAAATCTGCGCGCCATTTTTCATCCGCCACGGCCCTTCGTATTGAACTGATGCGCGGCAACGCCATCTGACCCCGCATGAGCAATCCCCTCCTCGCCTTCACCGACCTGCCCGCGTTCGATCGCATCACCCCCGCTGACGTGGCGCCCGCCATGGACGTGCTGCTGGAGCGCGCCAATGCAGCCCTGGAAACCGTCACTGCGCCCGATTTTCCCGCCCGCTGGGATGCCATGGCGCAGGTGCTGGATGTAGCCACCGAGGCGCTGGGCCGGGCCTGGGGGGCCGTAAGCCACCTCAACAGCGTGGCCGATACGCCCGAACTGCGCGCCGCCTACAACGAGGCCCTGCCGCGCGTCACCGATTTCTGGACGCGCTTGGGCGCCGACGAGCGCCTTTACGCCAAATACAAAGCCATGGATCCGGCGCTGCTCAACAGCGAACAGCGCCAGGCGCACCGCAATGCCGTGCGCAACTTTGTGCTCTCGGGCGCTGAACTGACGGGCGCTGACAAAGAGCGGTTCGCGCAAATCCAGGAGCGCATGGCCGAGTTGCAGCAAAAATTCAGCGAAAACGCACTCGATGCCACCGACGCCTACACCTACTACGCCAGCGCCGACGAAGTCGCTGGCCTGCCCGACGACGTGCAACGCACCGCCCGCGCTGCCGCCCAGGCCCTGGGCAAAGACGGCTACCAACTCACGCTGAAGATGCCCTGCTACCTGCCGGTGATGCAGTTTGCGCACAGCAGCGCCCTGCGCGCCACGCTGTACCGCGCCTACGTCACCCGCGCCTCCGACCAGGCCCCGGCAGAGGCGCTGCAATTCGACAACACCGGCTTCATCCGCGAAATCCTGGCCCTGCGCCAGGAAGAAGCCCAACTGCTGGGCTACGTCAACTTTGGCGAAGTCTCGGTGGTGCCCAAGATGGCCGAGTCGCCCGCACAGGTCATTGCGTTTTTGCGCGATCTGGCCCAACGGGCCCGGCCTTACGCTGAAAAAGACGTGGCCGATTTGCGCGCCTTTGCCGCCGAACACCTGAATTTGCCAGACCCCCAGCCCTGGGACTGGCCGTATGTGGCAGAAAAGCTCAAAGAAGCGCGCTACGCCTTCAGCGAGCAGGAGCTGCGCCAATACTTCCCGGCACCCAAAGTGCTGGCGGGCCTGTTCAAGATCATTGAAACGCTGTTTGAAGTGGCCATCCGCCGCGACCAGGCGCCAGTGTGGCACCCGGCGGTGGAGTTCTACCGCATCGAGCGCGATGGCCAGCTGGTCGGCCAGTTCTACCTGGATTTGCCTGCGCGCAACGGCAAGCGTGGCGGCGCCTGGATGGACGATGTGCGCACCCGCTGGCTGCGCCCGGACAACGGCCAGTTGCAAACCCCGGTGGCGCATCTGGTGTGCAACTTTGCCAGCGGTGTGGACGGCAAGCCCGCCCTGCTCACCCACGACGATGTGATCACGCTGTTCCATGAATTTGGCCACGGCCTGCACCACATGCTGACCCAGGTGAACGAGCGCGACGTATCGGGCATTGGCGGCGTGGAATGGGATGCCGTAGAACTGCCCAGCCAGTTCATGGAAAACTTCTGCTGGGAGTGGGATGTGCTCAAGCACATGACTGCCCACGCCGACACCGGCGAACCGCTGCCACGCGCCCTGTTCGACAAGATGATTGCAGCCAAGAACTTCCAGAGCGGCATGCAGACGCTGCGCCAGATCGAGTTCTCGCTGTTCGACATGCTGCTGCACACCGAGCACGACCCGGCACAAGATTTCATGCCCCTGCTGGAGCTGGTGCGCGCCGAAGTCGCTGTACTGCAACCACCGGCGTTCAGCCGCACTGCGCACACTTTCAGCCACATCTTTGCTGGTGGCTACGCGGCAGGGTATTACAGCTACAAGTGGGCTGAAGTGCTCAGTGCCGATGCCTACGCCGCCTTTGAAGAAACCGCCGCCGCAGATGGCACCCCCAACGCCGAGACGGGCCGCCGCTACCGCCAAGCCATTCTGGAAGCAGGCGGCAGCCGCCCGGCCATGGAGTCATTCAAAGCCTTCCGGGGCCGCGAGCCCAGCCTGGACGCATTGTTGCGCCACCAGGGCATGGCCTGATGAGGCCATAGCACAGCACCTTGGCGTGGCGTGCCCGTTGCCGCTATTTCTGGAGACAACCCATGCATTTCTTTTCCCACACCTTGGCAGTGGCTGCGGCGCTGGGCTTGCTGGCCGGGGCTGGCACAGCCCAGGCACAGCAGGTTTACCGCATCGTCGGCCCCGACGGCAAAGTCACCTTCTCTGACCGCTCCCCCAGCAATGAGGCACCGGTAGCCGCAGAGGGGCGTGCAGCCACGGTGCAGGGTAGTGGGGCAGGGTCGACCCTGCCTTATGCGTTGGGCCAGATTGCCGCCCGCTTTCCCGTCACGCTGTACACGGCTGCCGACTGTGCGCCCTGCGCCAGCGCACGCAGCATGCTGGTCAGCCGGGGCATCCCGTTCACAGAACGCACTGTCGGCAGCAACGAGGACATCGAAGCACTCAAACGGCTGAGCGGCAACACCAGTTTGCCGTTTGGCTCCATCGGCAACCAACAGCTGCAAGGCTTCTCTGACAGCGAGTGGACGCAGTACCTGAACGCGGCGGGTTACCCCACGCAGTCGCAGTTACCGCCCAGCTACCGTCGCCCGGCGGCCACGCCTTTGGTAGCAATCAAACGCGCCGAGCCTGCGGCGCGGCCCAACGAAGACCGCACACCAGCGACACCCAACACAGGAATGCCACTGCCTGCGCAAGGCCCCGCACCCAGCAACCCGGCAGGCATACGCTTCTGAGAACGCGGGGGACGGCGATGCCCAAGCGGGCATCGGAACACTCAATACGTCAGAGTTTCCACGCCGCTGGCCGTACCCAAAAGGCACACCGAGGCTTTCTGGTGTGCAAAAACGCCTACCGTCACCACACCAGGCCACTGGTTCACCGCAGACTCGAACGCCAGCGGGTCGGTAATGCGCAGACCATGCACATCCAAAATATGCTGGCCGTTATCGGTAACCAGTGGCTGACCATCTTTCAGCCGCAAAGTGGCCTGTCCACCCAGGGCGGCAAACCGGCGTGCAATCTGCTGGGCGGCCATGGGAATGACTTCAACAGGCAGCGGAAATTGCCCCAGCGTGGCCACCCGCTTGGACTCATCGGCAATGCACACAAAGCGCTGCGCCAGCGCAGCAACGATTTTTTCGCGCGTCAGCGCCGCACCACCACCTTTGATCATGTAGCCATGGCCATCAATTTCGTCGGCGCCATCGACATACACCGACAACTGCTCGACCGCATTGGCATCCAGTACGGGAATGCCGATGGCCTGGAGGCGCGCAGTGCTGGCTTCCGAGCTGGAAACAGCGGCGCGAACCTGGTCTTTCATGGTAGCCAGCGCATCAATGAACTTGTTGACCGTGGAGCCGGTGCCCACGCCCACAATGTCACCGGGGGCGATATAGCGCAGTGCGGCTTGGCCAACCATGGCCTTGAGTTCGTCTTGGGTCAGGGGGGAAGAAGTGGTCGTCATGGGAGAGAATCGGGGGTGAACCCTGAATTATCCCCATGTCACTGATTCCCTACGCCCTCACCCGCCCCTTTTTGTTTGGCATGGACGCCGAAGCCGCCCACGACCTCACCATGGACATGCTTTCCCGCGGCCAAGGCACCCCCCTGCAATGGGCCTGGTGCAACGAAACGGTCGATGACCCGATTGAACTGGCGGGCCTGACTTTTCCAAACCGTGTTGGCATGGCTGCAGGCCTGGACAAGAATGCCCGCTGTATTGATGCGCTGGGCGCCATGGGTTTTGGCTTTGTGGAAGTGGGCACCGTGACGCCCAAGCCCCAACCAGGCAACCCCAAGCCACGCATGTTTCGCTTACCTGAGGCCAAAGCGCTGATCAACCGGTTGGGCTTCAACAACGACGGACTCGACGCTTTTGTACGCAACGTACAACAAGCGAAGTTCCGCACGCAAAAACGCCGTCACCCCATGCTGCTGGGCCTGAACATCGGCAAAAATGCGGCCACCCCTATCGAGAATGCGACGGCAGACTACCTGACCTGTCTGGATGGTGTGTACCCCCACGCAGACTACGTTACGGTCAACATCAGCTCCCCCAACACCCAGAATTTGCGCGCCCTGCAAAGCGATGCGGCGCTGGACAGCCTGCTGGGCGCCATTGCGGAGCGGCGCGAGGTGCTCGCCCGCCAGTACACCCGCCCCGATGGCAAAGGTGGCACACAAGCTCGGCGGGTGCCTATTTTTGTCAAGATTGCACCGGATTTGGACGAGGCACAGGTAGCAGTCATCGCCTCGACACTGGAGCGCCATGGCATGGATGGCGTGATTGCCACCAACACCACGATTGGGCGCAGCGCCGTGCAGGGGCTGCGCCATGCCAATGAAACTGGTGGCTTGAGCGGTGCGCCGGTGCTGGAAGCGAGCAACCAGGTGATTCGCCAACTGCGCGCTGCCTTGGGTAGCCGCTTCCCCATCATCGGCGTGGGTGGCATCATGAGCGCCGACGCTGCCGTGGCCAAAATACGTGCCGGAGCCGATGTGGTGCAGATCTACACCGGATTGATCTACGAAGGACCGGCTTTGGTCAGCAAAGCCGCACGGGCGATCAAGACGATGGCGTAACCACCAAAGAACAGGCGCCTCAAAGGCGCCTGTAGTGCTCAAAATATCAACGAGAGCGCAATCGCACCACCAAGGGCCACACCACACTGGCCCAACGCACCAGCCGCCGAGGACCAGCAGCCAGAGCAACACCTGCCAATGCAGCGACGGCCACAGGATGTTGTTTCACAAACACCATCAGGCGCAACACCAAAGTCTCGGGCAAGGCGCCTTGACCGGTTCTCACCGCAGCGGCCAGCGACTGTGACCGCTGGCTTCTGCGTGCAGCCAGACGCTCACGCTGGGCTGCAATGCGCGCCAGCACACGCTGCTGCTCTGCTGTAGGCAGCAGCGGTTTTTTAACCATGGGAATCGGCATATTCACAGCTGCTCCTTGATGCCACGCCAGTCCTGAAGCAGTTCACGGCGTGTCAGAGCAAAAGCACTGCCTGCCTGGCGCACCATAGACACCAAGGCCCACATTGCTGCACCCCACAACAGAAGCCAGCCACCAGCCACCAGCCAAGCGACCAAGATGCGCTGCGGCGTATCCCAGAACTGAACCATCAGGGCCAATGACAACAAGATGAGGGCTACCACGGTCAGACCAGCAACCAAAATGGTCAGCACCAGCAAATAGCGCAAACGCCTTTTCTGCTCCTGCCACTCCAAGTGCGCCAGCTCCAGCCTGTCCTCTGCGGCGATGGCGCCTTCAATCAGTGAAGCGCGCCAACGTGCCACAAAGGCTTCCAGACCAAGCATGGAAATCCAGTTCATATGGCGGCCTCCTTGAAGATTGGCAAGACCGCACGATGGAGCGCGATCCGTCGCCCCCGATCAGCGGCGCGCAAGCAGAAAACCAACCAAAGCGCCCACCGCCATAGCGGCGCCAGCCACACGCCATGGTTCATCGTGTGCATAGCGATCGGCAGCACGGGCAGCGTCCTTGGCTTGGCGCGCAGCTTCCTGCGCCGCATGGACTGCTGCATCGCGAACGTTGTGCATACCATCGTCCAGACGTTGGCGCAGAACTTTGATTTCAGGCACGCTGTCGAGGTCTTTGCTGGACAACAATCCACGCAAATCGGCGACCAGTTTTTCCAGTTCAGTCTGGGTGCTGGAAATGGTGTCGGAAACGGAGTTCGTCATACAAGCCTTTCGTTAGAAAATAAATGGGCTACGAACCACGCACTGTGCACATGGCTTCGCAACGCACGCTCATCTTAGCGAAATCAATAGCAGCAACCCGAAAACCAGAAATTAAAAAACCCTTGCAGACACAAGGCCTGCAAGGGTTGAATTGGTGGGTGATACATGGATCGAACATGTGACCCCTGCCGTGTGAAGGCAGTGCTCTACCGCTGAGCTAATCACCCGTCGTGAAATTCACGAGGACTGTCAAAAACTGAAAACATGGTGGGTGATACATGGATCGAACATGTGACCCCTGCCGTGTGAAGGCAGTGCTCTACCGCTGAGCTAATCACCCGTGTCATCGTGACAGCCCGCAATTATGGCACAGTTTTTTCGGCGTTCTGAATGGACCGAAAAATTGTTTTGCCACCACAGGCTTTGTCGATCTGGGCCAGCACGCCCTCATGGGAAGCAGCCTCCTCTTCACTGGCGTGCAGCACGGGCAATGCAATGCCACGCAAATCGATGCCACTGACCACGCTGAGCGCCTGTGCACCTTCTGCTACCTCGTCGGCAATGAGCAGCGCATCCTGCCCACGGGTGAGGTTGATGTACACATCGGCCAGCAGTTCCGCATCCAGCAGCGCGCCGTGCAGGGTGCGGCCCGAGTTGTCCACGCCCAGGCGGTCACACAACGCGTCGAGCGAATTGCGTTTGCCCGGGTACATCTCCTTGGCCATGACCAAGGTGTCGGTCACCTCTTCGACAAAATCGCGAAAAGGCGCTCGGCCCGTCAGCTCCAGCTCTTTGTTGAGAAAGCCCACGTCAAACGCGGCGTTGTGGATGATGATTTCAGCGCCTTGCAGGTACGCCATCAGCTCATCAACCACGGCACTGAAGGGCGGCTTGTCCTTCAAAAATTCATTGCTGATGCCGTGGATACGCAGCGCATCCGGGTGGCTGTCGCGCCCCGGGTTCAGGTAAAAGTGCTTGTTGTTGCCGGTGAGCTTGCGCGCCACCAGCTCAACACAGCCGATTTCAATGATGCGGTCGCCGCCCTCAGCCGACAGGCCGGTGGTTTCCGTATCCAGAACAATCTGCCGCACCATATCAGTGGTTTTCCTTGGCGTGGTTGATAGAGTATTTGGGGATTTCCACCGTCACATTCGCACCCGCCAGAATGGCCTGGCAGCTCAGGCGCGACTGCGGCTCCAGGCCCCAGGCACGGTCAAGCAGGTCTTCCTCTTCTTCTTCGGGCGCATTGAGCGTCTGGAACCCCTCGCGCACGATCACATGGCAGGTCGTGCAGGCACAGCTCATGTCGCAGGCGTGCTCGATGTTGATGTGGTGCTCCAGCAGGGCCTCGCAAATGGAGGTGCCTGCGGGGGCGGTGATTTCAGCGCCAGCGGGGCAGTATTCGGGGTGGGGCAGGATTTTGATGACGGGCATAACGTGTTTTGCAGGGGTGAGAAGGGTTACAGGCTTTGCACGTTCTTGCCCGCAAGCGCCGCGCGGATGCCACGGTTCATGCGCTGCGCGGCAAAGGCTTCGGTGCCATGGGCCAGGGCCTGCGTGGCGGACTCGATGGCAGCGGCGTCCTGGCTGGTTTGCTGGCTGCGCAGGGCGGCCATCAGGGCGTCGATGGCGGCACGCTCCATGTCCGACAACAAGTCGCCATCGGCGTCAAGTGCGCTTTGGGTGGCCATCAGCATGCGGTCGGCATCCACCCGGGCCTCTACCAACGCGCGCGCCTGGATGTCTTGGGCGGCGGTGGCAAAACCGTCTTGCAGCATTTGGGCGACTTGGTCGTCGCTCAACCCATAAGACGGCTTGACGTCGATGTGCGCCTCGACGCCACTGACCTGCTCTTTGGCACTGACAGACAGCAGGCCGTCGGCATCCACCGTGAAAGTGACGCGGATGCGCGCCGCCCCCGCCGCCATGGGCGGAATGCCACGCAGCTCAAAACGCGCCAGGCTGCGGCAGTCTTGCACCAGGTCACGCTCGCCCTGCACCACATGCAGCGCCAGCGCGGTCTGGCCGTCTTTGTAGGTGGTGAAGTCCTGCGCCTTGGCGGTGGGAATGGTTTCATTGCGCGACACAATGCGCTCGACCAGACCGCCCATGGTTTCAATGCCCAAGGAGAGCGGAATCACGTCCAGCAGCAGCAAATCGCCCGCTGTGTTGTTGCCCGCCAGCTGATTAGCCTGGATGGCCGCACCCAGCGCCACCACTTCATCGGGGTTCAGGTTGGTCAGGGGCGTGCTGCCAAAAAATTCGCCCACGGCGCGCTGCACCTGCGGCATGCGCGTGGAGCCGCCCACCATGACCACGCCCTGCACCTCGGCGGGGCTGAGCTGGGCATCGCGCAGCGCCCGGCGCACCGCCGCCAGCGAGCGCGCAGTGAGGTGCGCTGTGGCAGCCTCAAAGTCAGCACGTTTGACATCAAATTGCACTGTAACGCCCGCCAGATGTGCGCTATAAGCTATGCTTTCAGTAGCAGTCAAAGCCTCTTTGCAAGCCCGGGAAGCCAAACGCGCAGCGGCTTTATCGGCTGGCGTGCTCACCTGCAAGCCCAGTTGCTGCAACACCCAGTCGGCCAGCGCGCTGTCGTAGTCATCGCCACCCAAGGAGGAATCGCCGCCGGTGGAAATCACCTCGAACACGCCCTGCGTCAAGCGCAGGATGGAGATGTCAAACGTGCCACCGCCCAGGTCGTACACGGCATAGACGCCTTCGCTGGCGTTGTCCAGGCCATAGGCAATGGCCGCAGCCGTGGGCTCGTTGATCAGGCGCAGCAGGTGGATGCCCGCGAGCTGGGCGGCATCCTTGGTGGCCTGGCGCTGGGCATCGTCAAAGTAGGCAGGCACGGTGATGACGGCGCCGTACAGGTCGTCGTTGAAGGTGTCTTCGGCACGGTAGCGCAGCGTGGCCAGGATGTCGGCGCTGATTTCCACCGGCGACTTCACGCCGCCCGCCGTGGCCAGGCTGACCATGCCGCCCTGCCCTGCGCCAGCATCCGTACTGCCGTTGACAAAGTCGTAGGGCAGCTTGTCGGCATGGTCGATGTCGGCCAGTCCGCGTCCCATGAAGCGCTTGACCGAGACGATGGTGTTGCGCGCATCTTCCGTCTGGGCAGCAGCGGCGTCGTGGCCAATCTGGCGCTTGCCGCCTTCAAGGTAGCGCACGATGGAGGGCAACAGCACCCGGCCTGCATCGTCGGGCAGACACTCGGCAACGCCATTGCGCACCGCAGCCACCAAAGAGTGCGTGGTGCCCAGGTCAATACCGACGGCAATGCGCCGTTGGTGCGGGTCGGGGGACTGGCCGGGTTCGGAAATCTGCAACAGCGCCATGGATTTTTTCTGGTATGGGTAGAGAGAAGGTCGTTATTGTCCCAGCAGGTCTTGGCGGCGCTCTATGTCCTGGGCAAAACGCGCAATGAACATGAGGGCTCTGACCTGCTGGGCAGCGGCGGTGTAGTCGTGCTGCTCGTCGATCAACGTGGCACAGCGCTCTAGTGCATCCTGGCGCGCCTGGCGCACTTCGCCTTCCAGGGCGTCGAGCGCGGCGGCGCTATCGGCCTCGTCCAGTGCCTCGCGCCACTCCATTTGCTGCATCAGAAACTGCGCTGGCATGGTGGTGTTGTCTTCGGCACGGATGGGCGCGCCGTTCAGTTCGCACAGGTAGGCGGCACGGCGCTGCGGGTCTTTGATGCGCTGGTAGGCCTCGTTGATGCGCACCGACCACTGCATGGCCACGCGCTGCGCAGCGGCGCCCTGGGCCGCAAAGCGGTCGGGGTGCACTTCGCGCTGTAGTTCTTTCCAGCGTGCATCGAGCGCACTGCGCTCCTGGGCAAAGCGCTGGGGCACGCCAAACAACGCAAAATCGTCAGATTGCAGGTTCATAGGTCATAAAAAAACCGCCAGCACGGTGCGCGGTGGCGGTTTTGCACAAAGGTTGCAGGCAAATTTTGCTCAAACCCGGAAGCTTTCTCCGCAGCCGCAGCGGTCGCGCTCGTTGGGGTTGTTGAAGCGAAAGCCTTCATTGAGGCCCTCGCGCACAAAATCCAGTTCGGTACCGTCGATGTAGGCCAGGCTTTTCGGGTCGATCAACACCTTGACGCCATGGTTTTCAAACACCAGGTCTTCGGGCGCGGCCTCGTCCACATACTCCAGCTTGTAGGCCAAGCCCGAGCAGCCACTGGTCTTGACGCCCAACCGCACACCCAGCCCCTGGCCGCGCCGGGCCAGGTAGCGGCTGACATGCCGGGCTGCTGCTTCAGTCAGCGTGATGGCCATGGCGTCAGGCAGCGGCAGGCGCTGCGGCGCCGTGCTTGGCCTTGTAGTCCTGCACTGCGGCCTTGATGGCGTCTTCGGCCAGGATCGAGCAGTGGATCTTCACTGGCGGCAGCGCCAGTTCTTCGGCGATTTCGCTGTTTTTCAGCGCAGCCGCTTCGTCCAGCGTTTTGCCCTTGACCCACTCCGTCACCAGGGACGATGAGGCGATGGCCGAGCCACAGCCATAGGTCTTGAAGCGCGCGTCTTCGATGACGCCGGTTTCAGGGTTGACCTTGATTTGCAGCTTCATCACGTCGCCGCAGGCAGGTGCGCCGACCATGCCGGTGCCGACCGATTCGTCGCCCTTGTCAAACGAACCCACGTTGCGCGGGTTTTCATAGTGGTCAATCACTTTGTCGGAATAGGCCATGATTTACTCCTTTATTAATAGCTACTAGCGCTTGCTGCGCAAGGTCTAGAGGCCAATTTGATACATATTATTAGTGGGCTGCCCACTGGATGGTGCTGAGGTCTACACCGTCCTGGAACATCTCCCACAGCGGACTGAGTTCGCGCAGCTTGGCCACGTTTTCGCGGATGGTGCCGATGGCGTAATCAATCTCCTCCTCGGTGGAGAAGCGGCCAATGGTCATGCGCAGGCTGCTGTGGGCCAGCTCGTCGCTGCGGCCCAGCGCGCGCAGCACGTAGCTGGGCTCCAGGCTGGCCGAGGTGCAGGCCGAGCCTGACGACACCGCCAACCCCTTGATGCCCATGATCAGCGACTCGCCCTCGACAAAGTTGAAGCTCATGTTCAGGTTGTGCGGCACGCGGCGCGCCGTGTCACCGTTGATGAAGACCTGCTCGATGTCTTTCAGGCCGTCCAGCAGGCGCTGGTGCAGGGCCTGGGCCTTGGCCAGGTCTTGCGCCATTTCTTCTTTGGCCAGGCGGAAGGCCTCGCCCATGCCCACGCACTGGTGGGTGGGCAGCGTGCCCGAGCGCATGCCGCGCTCATGGCCACCGCCGTGCATTTGGGCTTCCAGGCGCACGCGGGGCTTGCGGCGCACATACAGCGCGCCGATACCCTTGGGGCCGTAGGTTTTGTGCGAGGCCAGGCTCATCAAATCCACGGGCAGGGTGTTCAGGTCGATCTCGATCTTGCCAGTGGCCTGGGCCGCATCGACGTGGAAGATGATGCCCTTCTCACGGCACAGCGCACCAATGGCCGGGATGTCTTGGATCACGCCAATCTCGTTGTTCACGAACATGACGCTGATCAGGATGGTGTCGGGCCGGATGGCGGCCTTGAGCACCTCAAAATCCAGCAAGCCGTTTTCCTGCACGTCCAGGTAAGTGACTTCAAAGCCCTGGCGTTCCAGTTCACGCATCACGTCCAGCACGGCTTTGTGCTCGGTCTTGACGGTGATCAGGTGCTTGCCCTTGCCTTTGTAGAACTGCGCTGCGCCCTTGATGGCGAGGTTATTGGACTCGGTAGCGCCGCTGGTCCAGACGATTTCGCGCGGATCGGCGCCAATCAGGTCAGCCACTTGCTCGCGGGCTTTTTCAACGGCGGCTTCGGCCTCCCAGCCCCAAGCGTGGCTGCGGGATGCGGGGTTGCCAAAGTGCTCGCGCAGCCACGGGATCATGGCGTCCACGACGCGCGGATCGACGGGCGTGGTGGCGCCGTAATCAAGGTAAATGGGGAAGTGCGGTGTCGTGTCCATGGCTGGCTCAGTGAAAGGTTCTGGCTGGCAAAACAGAAGAAAGTGAAAAGCAATCTCGCAGGGCAGCGCTGGCCTAGTGGCCGCGCGCTGGCACCACTGCGCTATCAGGACTTGGCGAAAACGTTGCCCAGGGCGAACACCGAATTGGGCGCGTTCACACGGATGGGCTTGACCACCGGCGTGGTGGAAATGGCGCGGCGCACTGCCGGTTTTTCTTCAATCTGCACACCCTTGGCCAACTGGTCTTCCACCAGTTTTTGCAGCGTGACGGCATCCAGAAACTCGACCATGCGTTGGTTCAGCGAAGCCCACAGGTCGTGCGTCATGCAACGGCCGGTTTCGCCCAGGCAGTTTTCTTTGCCACCGCACTGGGTGGAGTCAATGGGCTCGTCCACCGACACGATGATGTCGGCCACGGTGATGTCGGTGGCCTTGCGTGCCAGCGTGTAGCCGCCGCCGGGGCCCCGGGTGGACTCGACCAGCTCATGGCGGCGCAGTTTGCCAAACAGCTGCTCCAGATACGACAGGGAAATGCGTTGGCGTTGGCTGATGGCTGCCAGCGTGACAGGGCCGTTGTTCTGGCGCAGGGCCAGGTCAATCATGGCAGTGACCGCAAAGCGGCCTTTGGTGGTGAGGCGCATCGCAAGCTCCTTTTTTGGCTTGTTGGTTCAGGAAATACCGCTTGCCGTGGATAACCGCAGCAGTACCGTCTCAGCCCATCACGCTGCCTTGTCGGCGCAGACGTTCATCGCAGGGCATTGGTTGAGTGTTTGACCACAGTATAGCACAATCCCCATTATTTTTGTCGGATAAAGTGACTTTACAGTCACATTTGACGCTGTCAGGTCGCATTCACACACACTGCCGGGGGCTTTCTAGGCGCTGGCCATCGGGTCACTGCCGTGGGCGCCAAAAGCACGCTCTTTCAGCAGCGCCAACTGGTCGCGCAGGCGCGCTGCCTGCTCAAACTCCAGGTTACGCGCATGCTCCAGCATTTGCTTTTCCAGGCGCTTGATTTCGCGGGCCACCTCTTTCTCTGACATGTCTTCTACCTGGGCGCGCTGCATCGCCTCCTGCTCCATGCGGGCCGCATCTTTGCCCGCTTTCTCGCTGTAAACACCGTCAATCAGGTCTTTTACTTGCTTGACAATGCTGCGCGGCGTAATTCCCAGCTTTTCGTTGTGTGTGATCTGTTTGGCGCGCCGACGTTCCGTCTCGCCGATGGCTTTTTCCATGGACGCCGTGATGCGGTCGGCATACAAAATGGCCTGGCCGCTCAAATTGCGCGCGGCGCGGCCAATGGTCTGGATCAGACTGCGCTCGGAGCGCAAAAAGCCCTCCTTGTCGGCATCCAGAATCGCCACCAGCGACACCTCGGGAATATCCAGCCCTTCGCGCAGCAGGTTGATACCCACCAGCACATCAAACGCGCCCAGGCGCAGGTCACGGATGATTTCCACGCGCTCCACGGTGTCCACATCGCTGTGCAAGTAGCGCACCTTGACACCGTTGTCGCTCAGGTAATCGGTCAATTGCTCGGCCATGCGCTTGGTCAGGGTGGTGATGAGCACGCGCTCCTGGCGCTCTACACGCAGACGAATCTCCTGCAACACATCATCGACCTGCGTGGCCGCCGGGCGCACCTGCACCAGCGGATCGACCAGCCCGGTGGGGCGTACCACCTGCTCCACCACTTTGCTGGCGTGCTGCTTTTCGTAGTCTGCCGGGGTGGCTGAGACGAACACCACCTGGCGCATGCGCTGCTCAAACTCCTCCAGCTTGAGCGGGCGGTTGTCCAGCGCGCTGGGCAACCGAAAACCATATTCGACCAGCGTGGTCTTGCGCGAACGGTCGCCGTTGTACATGGCACTGAGCTGGCCCATCATCTGGTGGCTTTCATCCAGAAACATCAGCGCATCTTTGGGCAGGTAGTCGGTCAACGTGCTGGGCGGATCGCCCGGCGCCGTGCCCGAGAGGTGGCGCGAGTAGTTCTCGATGCCTTTGCAGTGCCCCACTTCGCTGAGCATTTCCAGATCAAAACGGGTGCGCTGCTCCAGCCGCTGGGCTTCGACCAGCTTGCCGTCACCCACCAACTGCTTGAGGCGCTCGGCCAGCTCCAGTTTGATGGCCTCGACCGCCAACAGCACCTGGTCGCGTGGCGTGACGTAGTGGCTGCCCGGGTACACCGTAAAGCGCGCAATGCTCTGGCGCACCCGCCCGGTGAGCGGATCGAACAGCTGCAGGCTCTCGATTTCATCGTCAAACAGCTCGATGCGCAGCGCCAGCTCGGAATGCTCCGCCGGGAACACGTCGATGGTGTCGCCGCGCACACGGAAGTTGCCGCGCGCAAAGTCCATGTCGTTGCGCTGGTACTGCATGCGCACCAACTGGGCGATGGCATCGCGCTGGCCGATGCGGTCGCCCACGCGCAGCGTCATGATCATGCGGTGGTAGCTCTCGGGGTTGCCGATACCGTAAATGGCCGACACCGTGGCCACAATCACCACATCGCGCCGCTCCAGAATGCTTTTGGTGCAAGACAGCCGCATTTGCTCGATGTGCTCGTTGATGGCGCTGTCTTTCTCGATGAACAGGTCGCGCTGCGGCACATAGGCTTCGGGCTGGTAATAGTCGTAATAACTGACGAAATACTCCACCGCGTTTTTCGGAAAAAACTCGCGAAACTCGCTGTAGAGCTGGGCCGCCAGCGTCTTGTTCGGCGCAAACACAATGGCCGGGCGCCCCAGCTGGGCAATCACATTGGCCATGGTGAAGGTCTTGCCCGAGCCGGTCACGCCCAGCAGGGTCTGGAACACCTCGCCATCGCGCACGCCCTCTACCAGTTGGTCGATGGCAGTGGGCTGATCGCCCGCAGGCGGGTAAGGCTGGTACAGCGCAAAGGGCGAATCAGGGAAATGGACGAATTGGCCTGGTGAATCTGACATCAAACAATCCTGCAAATAGAAGGGCAGCCCGGCAGCTTAGCCCCTGCCCGCTAGGCCATGCACAATGCCCGCCATCTGGTTTTCAGGAACACCACCGCGCCATGCAACAGAAACTTCAAGCCCTGCTCCAACAACTCAATACCGGTTTGGTGGAACGCGAAACCATTTTGAAAACTACCCTGCTGGCGGTGCTGGCCGGCGAAAACCCGGTGCTGATTGGCCCGCCCGGCACCGGCAAAAGCCTGATGGCGCGGCGCATTGCCGAGGCGCTGGCGCAAGACGGCAGCGATTATTTTGAGTACCTGCTGACCAAATTCAGCACGCCCGAAGAGATTTTTGGCCCGCTGTCGATTACCGAACTCAAGGCCGACCGCTTCAAGCGCAACACGGCGGGCTACCTGCCCACGGTGCAACTGGCCTTTCTGGACGAAATTTTCAAAGCCAGCTCGTCGATTCTGAATGCGCTGCTCACCATCCTGAACGAGCGCATTTACCACAACGGCGCCGAGCCGCAGCGCGTGCCGCTACAAGCACTGATTGCCGCATCCAACGAGCTGCCCAGCGACCAGGACGAACTCGGCGCCCTGTACGACCGTTTTCTGGTGCGGGTGTTTGTCGATTACGTCAGCGATGCTGGCCTGCCGCGCCTGTTCGAGCCCACCACCGCGCCACAGTGGAGCGCCGCCACCCAGCTGCAGCCGCACGACTTGCAGCGCATCCACCAGGCCGCGCAGGCCGTGGTGCTGCCGCCCGAGATCGCCCAGGCCATCCAGCGCATTTGGATGCTGCACCGCGAAACCTTCAAGGAAGACCGGCGCGAAAGCTTATCGGATCGGCGCCTGAAAAAAA